>Ga0209051_1001805_pt1 | contig 16970 bp, 16 predicted proteins | sample AraplaCvi_mMS_r2_2_FD_184286 | JGI IMG/M metagenome (GOLD analysis project Ga0209051, IMG submission 184286) | Arabidopsis root microbial communities from North Carolina, USA - plate scrape MF_Cvi_mMS_r2 (SPAdes) (version 2) | ecosystem: Host-associated > Plants > Roots > Endosphere | place...
CTCCACGAGGGTCTCGACGCGGCGCGGGTCGTCGCGGCGCAGCGACTCGGCGTGGCGCTCGAGGGCGGGCACGGCCTGCTCGGACTGGGCGCGGCCCAGGTACTGCAGGCGCTCGAGTTCGCTGGCGGGCGCCAGGGCCCCGTTGGCCGGCGCGACGGCCGGCGGCAGCGCGCCGGGCGCCTCCGCGGCGGCGTTCGCTCGCGCCCGGGCGGGGGCCGGCGCGAAGGCCGCCAGCACCACGCTGCAGCCGCACGCGAGCGCCACCGACGCGCGGCGGACCGCGGCGGACGGGACGAGGGGCGGGACGCGGCGAGGGCCGATCCGGCGGGGCTTGCGAAGCTGCATCGGTATCGATATCGGTGGATTGTCCCGACGATTGAGCGCGGACCGCGATGCGCGGCGCGGCCAAACCCCCAAACATTTCGCGCTTGGCGCGGGGACGACTCGACCGTGGCCGAGCCCTGACTCACGCCCTGAGCAGGCGTTCCGCGGTCGCGCCCAGGTCGACCGCGGCGTCCTCGCGCATCCGGCGCGCGGCCACGGCGCAGGCACCGGCGACGGCCGGCGCGCCGAGCAGGGCGGCGAGGGCCGAGGCCAGCCCGCGCGGGCCGGCGCGCCAGGGGGCGAGCCCGCGGCCGGCGCCCAGCGCCTCGACGCGGGCCGCATTGTCGAACTGGTCGTAGGCGAGCGGCAGCACGAGCTGCGGAACGCCCGCTCGCAGCGCCTCGGCCGTCGTGCCGATGCCGCCGTGGTGCACCAGCGCCGCGCAGCGCGGCAGCAGCGCGCCCAGCGGCACGTACGGCTCCCAGCGGACGTGCGCGGGCAAGGCCGCCGGCACCTGGGCGCGGTGCGGCGTGAGGAAGACGGCCCGCCGGCCGAGCCGCGTCGCGGCGGCGAGCGCGCGCCCGAACCAGCGCGCCGCCTGCAGGTTGCCGCTGCCCGGCGTGAAGACGAGCGGCGCCGGGCCGGCGTCGAGGAAGGCGTCGAGCGCGGGCGGCAGCGCGGCCGGGTGCGGGTCGTAGGCCGGGAACACGCCCTCTTCCAGCGGGCGCGGCCAGTCGGACGGCGTGGGCGCGAACCAGGGCGGGAACAGCGCCAGCGAGGCGTCGGCCACCGACTCGATGTGGGCGATGAAGTGCTCGACCGGCGCGAGGCCGTGGCGCGCCCGGGCGGCGTTCAGGCCGGGCAGTGCGACCGGATCGACCACCCGGCGGTCGACGTGGCGCCACAGCGCGGCGCGCCACGACGCCGGCAGGCGGTGCGGGATGCGCAGGGGCCCGATGGTCAGCGGATCCTGCAGCGAGCGCAGGTTGGACGGCGCGAGCCAGCCGGCCACCACCCGCAGCGCCGGCCGGTGCACGCGCGCGAGCGCGGCCGAGGGCAGGACGAGCGGATGCGCGAGCAGGGCGGTCGGCTCGTCCGGCGCACCGGCGGCGAGGCACTCGGCGAAGGGCTCGAGCCGGTCGACCAGCCCCGACCACAGCACCGCGAAGCCGCGCCGCGGATGCCAGACGTCCGGGTGCTCGAGCACCGCGAGGTAGTCGCCCTCGGTGCCGTAGCCCTGGTAGGCGAGGCCGGCCGCCGCGCCCAGCGGGGCGTGCACCGCGGGCCCGAGCACGGTGACGGCGTGGCCGCGCGCGGCGAGCTCGCGCGCGACGCGCAGGAAGGGATACATGTCGCCCGCCGAGCCGAGCGTGGCGACGAGGACGCGCATCAGGCCGGCGAGCGCTTCAACGCAGCACCTTGCCGAGGCGGTCGAAGCGCGGCTGCCAGTGCGCGTCGGTGTCGGCGGAGACCAGGACGTGGTTGGCGCGCCCGATCAGCAGCCGGCGCGGCACCACGCCGATGAAGCGCGAGTCCTCGCTGTTGTCGCGGTTGTCGCCCAGCATGAAGTAGCTGTCGGCGGGCACGGTGATGGCGGTGAAGTCGCGCCGCGCGTAGACGTCGGGCAGGAACTGCACCCCCCGCGAGCTGCCGACCGCGTGCTCGGTCGCGCGCACCGCCTCGGTCGTGCGGCCCGGGGCGAGCGTCTCGGGCGCGTGGGCGAAGCCGTCGTAGGTGGCGGGCACGCCGTTGACGACCAGCTTGTCGCCGTGCATCTCGACGCGGTCGCCGGGCAGGCCGACGATGCGCTTGATCAGCCGCGTGCCGTCGCGCGGCGACGAGAAGGTGACGATGTCGCCGCGCGCGGGCGTGCCGAGCGGCGCGAGCACGATGTCGGTCAGCGGCAGCTTGAGGTCGTAGGCGAGCCGGTTCACGAGCACCACGTCGCCTTCCAGGATCGTCGGGCGCATCGAGCCCGAGGGAATCGGGTTCCAGTCCGCGACCGCGGTGCGGAACACGCCGAAGCCGAGCAGGAAGACGACGAAGCCCTTGTTCTTGCGGATCCAGGTCAGCATGGCGCGGCCTCCGTGGCGATGATGGAGGCAGTGGGATCGCGCCGCCGCCCGACAGTTCCCTGGCGCCCGTCGGGCGGGCTGCGGCCCGGCGGCGTGGGCCGCGGGCGTCGTCCGGGCGACCGGCGGACGTTCATCGCTTGCGCGCCAGGGTCACCCCGTCGCTGATCGCGACCATCGCGACGTCGACGCGCTCGTCGGCCACGATCTTGTCGTTCAATGCCTGCAGCGCCGCGGTGTCCTCGTCGCGCGCCGGGCCGGCCACCGAGCCGCCCCAGAGCACGTTGTCGATCGCGACGAGGCCGCCGGGGCGCAGCAGGCGCAGGCAGCGCTCGTAGTAGCCGTCGTAGCCGCGCTTGTCGGCATCGATGAAGGCGAAGTCGTAGGTGCCGGCCTCGCCCGCCGCCAGGCAGGCGTCCAGCGTCTGCAGCGCGGGCGCGATGCGCAGGTCGATCCGGCCGGCCACGCCGGCGGCCTGCCAGTGGGGCCGGCCGACGCGCACGTAGTCGTCGTTGATGTCGCAGGCGAGCACGCGGCCGTCGGCGGGCAGCGCGAGCGCGACCGTGAGCGCGCTGTACCCGGTGAACACCCCGACCTCGATCGTGCGGCGCGCGCCCATCAGCTTCACGAGCATCGCCATCAGGGCGCCCTGGTCGGGCGAGATCTGCATGCCGGCGTGCGGATGGTGGCGCGTGGCTTCGCGCAGCGCCACCTGCGCCGGGTGCTCGCGCGCGCCGTGCTCGAGCACGTAGTGGTGGAGGGCGTCGTCGAGGCGGAGATAGCGGTCGCTCATGGCAGGCCTTTCGCGTTGCGGTCGGTGGTGATCATCGCGCCGGGCGGGAAACCCCTGGCGGCATCAGGCCGGCGCGGCCGACCACCCCTTGGGCACGGCGCCGATCAGGCGCCGCGTGTAGTCCTCGCGCGGCTGGGCGAGCAGCTCCTCGGTGGGGCGGTGCTCGACGACGCGGCCGTCCTTCATCACGATGACGTCGTCGGCCATGAATCTGACCACCGCCAGGTCGTGGCTGATGAAGACGTAGGCGAGGCCCATCTCGTCCTGCAGGTCCTTCAGCAGGTTGAGCACCTGGGCCTGCACCGAGACGTCGAGCGCCGAGACGCACTCGTCGAGCACGAGCACGTCCGGCGAGAGGATGAGGCTGCGCGCGATCGCGATGCGCTGGCGCTGGCCGCCGGAGAATTCGTGCGGATACTTCTGCATCGCGTCGGCGTCGAGGCCCACGCGCACCAGCCATTCGCGCGCCTTCTGCGCGCGCGCGGCGGCGTCGGCCCCCAGGCGGTGGATGGCCATCGGCTCGACCAGCGTCTGGCCGATGGTGAAGCGCGGGTTGAGCGCCGCGTACGGGTTCTGGAACACGATCTGGATGCGGCGGCGCATCGCGAGGCGGTCGGCGGGCGCGAGCGTGAGCAGGTCGTGGCCGTGGAACAGCACGCGGCCCGAGAGCGGCCCCGTGCTCGCGTCGTGCAGGCGCAGCAGCGTCAGGCCCATGGTGGACTTGCCCGAGCCCGACTCGCCGACGACGCCGAGCGTGTGGCCGCGGCGCAGCGAGAAGCGCACGTCCTCGACGGCCTTGAACTCGCGCCGGCGCAGCAGGCCCGTGCGGATCCAGAAGCTCTTGGACAGGCGGTCGACCTGCAGCACGACCGGATCGTCGGGGTCGCGGGCGGTGGCGGCGGGCAGGCGCAGGCCGGCGTCGGGCAGCAGGTCGTCGATCACCGCGAGGCGGTGCGGTCGCGCGTCGAGGCGCGGACGGCAGGCGAGCAGCGCCTTGGTGTAGGGATCCTGCGGCGCGGCGAACAGCGCGCCCACGGGGCCGCGTTCGCGCACGGTGCCCTGGCGCAGCACCACGACCTGCTGCGCGATCTCGCCGACCACGCCCAGGTCGTGGCTGATGAACAGCAGCGCCAGCCCGCGCTGGGCCTGGATGCGGGCGAGCAGCTCCAGGATCTGGCGCTGGATCGTGACGTCCAGCGCCGTGGTGGGCTCGTCGGCGATCAGCAGCCTGGGCTCGCAGGCGAGCGCGATGGCGATCATCACGCGCTGCTGCTGGCCGCCCGAGAGCTCGTGCGGATACGCGCCCAGCCGGCGCCGCGGCTCGGCGATGCCGACCTCGGCGAGCAGCTCCTCCGCGCGCCGCCGCGCCGCCGCCGCGCCCAGGCCGAGGTGCTTGCGCAGCGGCTCGGCGATCTGGTCGCCGATGGACAAGACCGGATTCAGCGACGACATCGGATCCTGGAACACGCAGGCGATGTCGTGCCCGCGCAGGCGCTGCATCTGCGCGCGCGACGCCTGCAGCAGGTCGCGGCCCTCCCACAGCACGCGCCCGCGCACTTCCGCGTTCGCCGGCAGCAGCTGCACCACCGACATCGCGGTCACGCTCTTGCCGGAGCCCGACTCGCCGACGAGCGCGACGCTCGCGTTGGCCCGCACCTCCAGGTTCACGCCCTGGCTGCCGCGGCCGACGGCCTCGACGCGGCGCGTGCGCCCCGCCGCGTCCTGCAGCCGGAACGCGACGTGGAGATCCTCGATCGACAGCAGGGGCGCGTCGGTCACCGCACGACCCTCCGCGCCGCGCGTGCCGGCACGAACGCTTCGCAAAGGCCGGGCGCGCTCATGCGCGCTCCCCCCGCAGCTTCGGATCCAGCGCGTCGCGCCAGGCGTCCGCCATGAGCGAGAACGCCGTCACGAACACCGCCATGAACACGGTGGCCGTGGCGAGCTGCCACCAGTGGCCGACGATCAGCTCCGTCTGCGCCTCGTTGAGCATCGTGCCCCAGCTGACCTGGTCGATCGCGACGCCCAGGCCCAGGTAGGACAGGATGACCTCGGCCTTGATGAAGCCGACCACCAGCAGCGACATGCGCACCAGGATCACGTGGCTCACGTTGGGCAGGATGTGGCGGAACATGCGCGCGCCCGCCGTCGCGCCGATGGCCTCGGCCGCGCGCACGTACTCGCGGCGCGAGTGCTTGATGAACTCGGCTCGCACCTGCCGGTACTGGCCCGTCCAGCCCGTGAGGCCGAGGATGAGCACGAGCGTGGGGATGCCGCGCCCGAAGACCGCCGCGAACGCGAAGAACAGCAGGATGTCGGGCACCGAGGTCAGCACGTTGTAGACCCACTCCACGAAGTCGCCGACCCAGCCGCCGACGAAGCCGCCGACCGCGCCCAGCGTCGCGCCGATGAGGGTCGCCACCAGGGCCGCCAGCACGCCCACCGAGACCGACACCTGCGTGCCCTTGAGCGCCTTCTTCAGCACGTCGCGGCCGAGGTGGTCGGCGCCGAGCGGCAGCGTCTGCGCGAGCGGCCGCGCCTCGCCGTGGATGCGCGCCGCGCGCGCGTTCCATTCCGCGTAGCGCGGGGCCAGCGGGTCGATGTCGGCGATGTCGATCTCCGGCGCCGGCGCGCTGGCCGCCGAGGCCGGCGCGGGCGGGTGCACCACCTCGGCGACGCGCTCGACGAAGGCCGGCGGCGCGTCCGGCTGCGCGACCTCGTCCTGCCAGTGGCGCCCCGCGAGGCCCACGGCGGCGAGCAGGATCATCACCGCATAGATCGCCACGATCCCGAGGCAGGCGAGGCCGACCCGGTCATGCCGGAAGCGCCGCCAGGCCGCGCGCCAGACGCCGGCGGCGCGCGGCCCGTCGCCGGTCGCCGCGAGCGCGGGGATGCCCAGGCCCGTCTCGCTCATCTGAGCACCACCCGCGGGTCCACCGCCCGATAGAGCAGGTCGGTCAGCAGGTTCACGAGCATCGTGAGCACGGCCACGTAGATGGTCACCGCCTGGATCACCGGGTAGTCGCTGCGGTTCACGGCGAGGTAGGTCTCGCGGCCCAGGCCCGGGATCGAGAAGAAGACCTCGATCAGGAACGAGCCGACCAGGATCCCCGGGAGCGCGAGGCCGACGTTGGTGAGGATGGGGATCAGCGCATTGCGCAGCACGTGGCGGAACAGCACCGCCGGCTCGGTCAGGCCCTTGGCGCGCGCGGTGCGCACGTAGTCCTGCCCCAGCTCGTCGAGGAAGAAGCTGCGGTACAGCCGCGTCTGCGGCGAGACGCCCACCGCCACGGCGAGCAGCACCGGCAGCGGCGCGAAGGTGGCGAGGTTGTGCAGCGTGCTGTCGCTCCAGCCCTGCACCGGGAACCAGCCGAGCTGGAACCCGAACACGTACTGGCCGACGATCACGTAGACGAGGAAGGAGATCGACAGCGCCACGGTCGTCGCGACCATGACCGCGCGGTCCGTCAGCGAGCCGCGCAGGTAGGCGACGCCCAGCGCGATCGGGATCGCCACCAGCGTGTCGAGCACGAGGATGGGCAGGGTGACCGTGAGCGTCGCCGGCAGGCGCGTGGCGAGCAGGTGCGCCACCGGCTCCTTGGTCGCCCAGCTGCTGCCCCAGTCGAAGGTCACGATGCCATGGACGAACATCCCGAGCTGCACCCACCAGGGCTGGTCGAGCCCGAGCTGGGCGCGCATCTGCACGATCTCCTGCGGCGTGGCGTTGAGGCCGACGAGCATCTGCACCGGATCCGCGCCGAACCTCTTGAACAGGAAGAAGACCAGCAGCACCACGCCGAGCAGCGTGGGAAGCATTTGCCAGAGGCGACGGATCAGATAGGCGAACATGGGGCTTCGCGACGGGCGCCGGAATGCGCGAGTGTAGGGCCGGCGGCCGCGCGTAGACTCGCGGGGTCGCCGGATGTGCCTTCGCGGCGACACCGCGCCGTCGCGCCGGAGCCTTCAACGATGCCCTTCCGTCCGCGTCCCTCCCTGCCCGCGCGCCTGCTGCGCGCGGCGCTCGTGCTGCTCGTCGCCGCGTGCGCGTCGCTCGCGCGCGCCGGCGACGCCGCCGCGCCGGCTGCCGCGGCGTCGGCGCCCAAGGTGCTGCGCTACGCCTTCAAGATCGCGGAGACCAACTTCGACCCGGCGGCCGTCTTCGACCTCTACTCGCGCATCGTCACGGGCCACATCTTCGAGGGCCTGATGGGCTACGACGCGCTCGCGCGCCCGGTGCAGCTGCGCCCGCTCACCGCCGCCGCGATGCCGGAGGTGGACAACGACTACCGGCGCTTCACCTTCCACATCCGACCGGGCATCTACTTCGCGGACGACCCGGCGTTCGGCGGCAGGCGGCGCGAGCTGGTGGCGGCGGACTTCGTCTATGCGCTCGAGCGCGTCGCCGATCCGGCCGTGCGCAGCCCGAACTGGGGGACGCTGGAGCAGTACGGCATCGTCGGCCTCGCACAGGCGCGCCGGCGTGCGGTCGAAGGCCACGTGCCGTTCGACTACGACGCCCCCGTCGCCGGCCTGCGCGCGCTCGACCGGGGCACGCTGCAGATCGAGCTCGTCGAGCCGCGCCCGCGCCTGCTCGAGGCGCTGGCGCAGGGCGACATCTTCGGCGCCGTCGCGCGCGAGGTCGTCGAGCGCTACGGCGACGACATCGGCGCGCACCCCGTGGGCACCGGCCCGTTCCGCCTCGCCGCGTGGCGGCGCGCCTCGCACATCACGCTGGAGCGCAACCCGGGCTTCCGCGAGATGTTCTACGACGGCGCGCCGGGGCCCGACGACGACGAAGGGCGGGCGCTGCTGGCGCGCTTCAAGGGTCGGCGGCTGCCCATGATCGATCGCGTGGAGATCTCCATCATCGAGCAGGACCAGCCGCGCTGGCTGTCCTTCCTGAACGGCGACGCCAACTTCATGGAGCGCGTGCCCGAGGCCTTCATCGACATCGCGATGCCCGGCGGCAAGCTCGCGAAGAACCTCGCGCGCCAGCACGTGCAGGCCTACCGCACGCTGGTGCCGGACACCCTGCTCACGCTGTTCAACCTCGAGGACCCCGTCGTCGGAGGCATGGATCCCGCCCACGTCGCGCTGCGGCGCGCCATCGCGCTCGGCGCCGACACGGAGCGCGAGAGCCGTCTCGCACGCCACAACCAGATGATCCCGGCGCAGTCGCAGGTCTCGCCCTACACCTCGGGCTACGACCCGGCGTACCGCAGCGAGATGGGCGACTTCGACCCGGCGCGGGCGCGCGCGCTGCTGGACACCTGGGGCTGGGTTGACCGCGACGGCGACGGCTGGCGCGAGCAGCCCGACGGCAGCCCGCTCACGATCGTGATCGCCACCCAGAGCGACGCCGCCTCGCACCAGTACGCCGAGCTGTGGCAGCACAACCTGGACGCGCTGGGCGTGCGCACCGATTTCCGCATCGCGCAGTGGCCGGAGAACCTGAAGTCGGCGCGCTCGGGCAAGATCATGATGTGGGACTACGGCCTGCAGGCCAGCACGCCGGACGGCATCGGCGCGTTCGAGGCCTTGTACGGCCCCTCGGCGGGCGGGCAGAACCTGGCGCGCTTCAAGTTCCCCGAGTTCGATCGCCTCTACGAGCGCGCGCTGCTGATGCCCGACGGCCCCGAGCGGCTCGCGACGCTGCTGCGCCTGAAGCGCATCGCGCTCGCCTACATGCCGTACAAGGCGCGCGGCCACCGCCTCGTCACCGACCTGGCGATGCCCGAGGTGGTCGGCTACCGGCGGCCGCTGTTCCGCCAGGACTGGTGGCAGTACATCGACATCGAGGGATGACGACCCCCGCTCCCTGCGGTCGCCGCCCCCCGGGGGGGCTGGGCCGCTCGCTCCGGAGCGGCCGAGCGCGAGCGGCCGTCGAAGTCGGCTCGCTTCGCTCGATGATCCAGAGGACGACCCCCGCTCCCTGCGGTCGCCGCCGCCCAGGCGCTCTCTAGAATCGCGCCGATGACCTCCCCCGATCCCACGCCCGCGCGCGCCGCGCCCCTGGCCGCCGCGCACCGCGGCACGGCGATCCTCGTGCTCGGCTTCGCCTCGGGGCTGCCGCTGTTCCTGTCCAGCGTGACCCTGCAGGCCTGGCTGACGATGGCCGGCGTCGACCTGGCGCGCATCGGCTTCCTGAGCCTGCTGGGCCTGCCCTACACGTTCAAGTTCCTGTGGGCGCCGCTGATGGACCGGATCGACCTGCCGCTGCTCGGGCGCCGGCGCGGCTGGATCGTCGCGACGCAGTCGGCGCTCGCGCTGGCGCTGTTCGCGCTCGCGGACGTCTCGCCGGTCGACGCGCTGCCCGCCTTCGCGGCGATCGGCATGCTGGTGGCCTTCCTCAGCGCCTCGCAGGACGTCGTCGTCGACGCCTATCGCACCGACCTGCTGCCCTCGGCCGAGCGTGGCATCGGCGCATCGCTGGCGGTCTCCGGCTACCGGCTCGCGATGGTGCTCTCGGGGGGCGTCGCCCTGATCTGGACCGACCCCGTCAACGGCGACGGCATGAGCTGGCCGGCGGTCTACCGCGTGATGGCCGGTCTGATGGGCGCGGCGGCGCTGTTCTCGGCGATCGCGCTGCCGCGGCTCGCCCAGCCGGCGGCGCGCCTGCGCGACCCGGACCGCCCACCGGTGGGCCGCGACGTGCGCGGCGTGCTCGCGGTGTTCGCCGCGGTGGCGGTGGGCGTCTGGCTCACGCAGCACGTGCTGGGCGGGCTGGCCGGCTGGCTGCTGTCGCCCTGGGGCGGCGACAGCGCGCCGCGCGGCTCGCTGACCGCGAAATGGGTCGACCTCGCGACGCTGCTGCTGGGCGTGCTCGTCACGCTGCCCCTGATCGCGCTGGCGGCGCGGCGCGCGCGCTTCGAGACGCTGCTGTCCGGCCTGCAGGCCTTCTTCAGCCGGCCGCAGGCCTGGAGCTTCATCGGCTTCATCGTGCTGTACAAGCTCACCGACGTGGTCGCGCTGGCGCTGCAGACGCCGTTCCTGCTGAAGGGCGTGGGCTTCTCGCCCGCGGAGGTCGGGCTGGTCAACAAGTTCTTCGGGCTCGGGCTGACGATCGCCGGCGCGCTGCTCGGCGGCGCCCTGATGCTGCGCCTGCGGCTCGCGCGGGCGCTGCTGGTGTTCGGGCTCTTCCAGATGCTGTGCAACGGCGGCTTCTGGTGGCTGGCCGTGCACGGCAAGGGCGCGCTGCCCGGCTGGACGATGCCGGCGATGGACCTGGTCGTCATGCACCTGGCCCAGCCGACGCCCATCGACGGCGGCCTGCTGATGGCCGTGTCGCTGCAGAACCTGTCCAACGGGATGGGCACGGCGGCGCTGTTCGCGCTGCTCATGGCGCTCACCAACCGCAGCTTCAGCGCGACGCAGTACGCACTGCTGTCGGCCTGCGCGACGCTGGGGCCGGTCTGGGTGGGGCCGGTCGCGGGCGTGCTGGTCGAGGCGATCGGCTGGCCGTCGTTCTTCGTCGTCGCGATCGCGGCCGGGCTGCCTTCGCTGCTGTGGCTGCCGTTCCTGTGGCGTTCGATGCAGTCGCTGGACGACCGCTGACGTTTCCGCTTCGTTTCCGCGTCGTCCCGCCGTCTTTCCCCGGCGTTTATCCTGTTGAACTCGCTCGCCCCGAGCGCATCTGACCTCGGCACCCGTCCGACGCCGCCCCTCCCGCCGCCATGACCTCCTCGACCGCCCGCCGTCCGTCCCCCCTCGATCCCGCGCGCCGCCAGCTGCTCGCCGGGGCGGGCGCCGGCGGCGCGCTGGCGCTGCTGCCGGCCGTGGCCGCGTTCGCGCAGCGCGAGGGCGTGCAGGTCGGGCCGCCGTCGCGCATGAGCGCGCTGGCGCCGTCGTCGGAACAGGTCGAGGCGCAGTCGGCCCAGGAGTACCGGCAGCTGCTCGAGCAGGCGCGCCAGAAGAACAAGCTCGCGCTGCCGACCCATCCGCAGGTCATCCGGCTGAACTACATCTCGCAGCGCCTGCGCCAGTTCGCGCCGATGTGGAACGAACGCGCGGCCTCCTGGAACTGGGAGATCAACCTGATCGGCTCCGACCAGATCAACGCCTTCTGCATGCCGGGCGGCAAGATCGCGTTCTTCTGGGGCATCCTCGACAAGCTCAAGCTGAGCGACGCCGAAGTCTCCATGATCATGGGCCACGAGATGACCCACGCGCTGCGCGAGCACGCGCGCGAGCAGATGGGCAAGCAGGCCGTCACCGGCCTCGGCATCAGCGCGCTGAGCGCCATCTTCCGCCTGGGAACGGCCGGCCAGCAGGTGGCCGGCGGCTTCGGCCAGTTGCTGGGCCTGAAGTACAGCCGCGACGACGAGACCGAGGCCGACCTGATCGGCCTCGAGCTGGCCGCGCGCGCCGGCTTCGACCCGAACGCCGCGCTCTCGCTGTGGAACAAGATGGAGAGCCTCGCCGACAACGGCGCGCCGCCGGCGCTGCTCTCCGACCACCCGTCGAACCCCGACCGCATGAGCACCATCGAGCGCAACATCCCGAACGTGAACGGGCTGTACCAGCGCGCGCCCAAGCCCGAGTGCACGTTCGGGCCGCCGGGCGTGCCCAGCAACTCGGTCTGCCCTGCGGCCATGCCCCCGCGCAACACCAACCAGAACTATCCCGCCGACGGTGCCGGGTATCGGCGCAACGAGCGCTGACCTGGCGCGGTGACGCGTTAGCGACAGTGCTGCGGCATAAGTCGCAATCCGCGCCGGCATTGCGGCCGGCGGCGCAATGCGTCACGGATTCCGCATTGCAAGGGGTCGCTGGACGCTCGCACAATCGAACCGAAGATTCCAGCGTGTCCGCACGCGAAGAGAACCTCCGTCGAGGGTAGTCACCACACGTCGCCGCGCCGGCTCGCGCTCAGGGCCGGTGTGCCGCGTCGTGTCCGGGTCCTCGTCCAGGAATGGCACACCCTGCCGGCGCCGGCTCGCAGGGGCGACACGTCAATGACGTTCCGGCACGGATCCCCGCCGCGGCGCGAAGATGCCTCGGGGGGTTTGCCTTCCCCACGCGACTGGGCCGCGATGGAAAGGCGTCGATTCGAGGTAGGGCGAGTTGAAGTTGTTGACCCTGAGCCTGCATGACCTGGGCGAGGCGGACCGGAAGCTGCTCGGCGTGTTCCTGCGCTTCGCGGGCCGCACCGAGCGGCATCAATGGTCGTTGAGCGACGGCGGCCCGGTGCACCTGGAGGTGCGCGGCGCGCCCGACGACGGCCGCACCCAGCCCATGGCGCCCGCGCCTCGCAATGCCGCGCCGACCTTGTGGATCGTGGGCGCCGGCCACGCGGCCCCCGGCGTCGCGCGCCACGCGCTGCGCCGGCCGCTGCAGATCGAGGCGTTCGCCCAGGTGCTGCGCGAGCGCGAGGCCGAGCTCGATGCGCAGGCCGCCCCGGCGCCGCGGATCGCCGCGCCGCTGCGTGCCGCCGCGCCCATGCCGGCGCCGCGCGCCGCGCCGGCGGTGTCCACGCCCGCGACGATCGCCGCGCCCGTGCCGTCGCCGGCCCTGCACGCCGGCGTGTCGGCCGGCACCGGCCTCGCGCCGTCGCGCCGCATCCTGAACGACCGCGCCACGGCCTACCGACTCGCGCGCTGGCCTGGCGCCGACCTGCTCCGGGGCAAGCCCAAGTTCGTCCGGCTGCTGGGCTTCATCACGCACAAGCCCCTGACGGTGGAGCGCCTCGCCTTGCTGAGCGGCGTCGACGAGGCGAGCTGCCTCGAGATGCTGGCGTTGCTGGATGAGCGGCGCCTGCTGCAGCGCGTCGAGGCCCGGCCCGAGAGCACCGTCGCGCCGGTCACCGAGTTGCCCGCCGACAGCACCCTCCAGTCCGCGATCAGCGATTTCGCGCACGCCAGCCCGCAGCCGGGGGCGGCCGCGCCGCGCGCCGCGGCGCCGGTCGGCCTGCTGCAACGCCTGCGCCTGCGCCTGGGGATCTGACATGCCCATGGAACCCAAGATCGTCTTCACCGGCCCGCCCAACGCGGGCAAGACCACGGCCATCGCCGCGATCAGCGACGTCGCTCCGGTCGTCACCGATGTCGCCAACCACGACGCCGAGCTCGCCAAGCAGCGCACCACCGTCGGCATGGACTACGGCGTGGTCTCGCTGGACGGCCAGGAATCGGTGCGCCTGTTCGGCACGCCGGGCCAGAAGCGCTTCGACTTCATGTGGCGCATCCTCGTGCGCAACGCGATCGGCATCGTCATCCTGGTCGACAACTCGCAGCCCGACGCGCTCGCGCAGTTCGAGGGCTTCCTCGACGCGCTCGCCGAAGAGCTCGCGGGCGGCTCGTGCGTGGTCGGCGTCGGCCGCACCGAATCGCACCCCGAGCCGGGCATGGACGCCTTCTCCGATCTCCTTGCCGGACGCGGCCACCTCTTCCCGGTCGTCGCCGTGGACGTGCGGCGGCGCGACGACGTGCTGATGCTGGTCGAACTGCTGCTCTCGCAGGCGGAAGCCCGCCAAACCCTGGAACTCGAATGAATCTCCCCGCCAACCTCGAACCCGCCGCCGTGCGCTCGGCGCAGGCCCTGCTCGATCGCGTCGGCCAGGCACGTGCCGTCGTCGTCGCCACGGAAGACGGCTTCCAGGTCGCGTGCGCGGCGCGCGAGACGATCGACGCCTCGCGGCTCGCGGCGATCACGAGCTCGATGGCCGCGATCGGCGAGGTCGTCTCCAGCGAGACCGGCCTGGGCGCCGTGCGCTGCGTGATGATCGAGGCCGACGCGGGCTACCTGGTGATGCGCGCCACGCGGCGCGCGGGCATGGGCCTGGTCGTCGCCGCGCTCGTCGCGCGCGACGCGCTGCTGGGCCTGGTCATCCACGGCGTGGGCGAGACGGCGCGGGAGCTCGCGCAATGAACGAGGCCTCGCTCGACGCCGGCATCCGCGCGATGCTCGATCGCTTCCCCGGCGTCATCGGCTGCGCGCTGGTGGACGCCGCCAGCGGCCTGGTCTGGTACCGCCGCCCCGACCACATGTTCGACGGCCTCTGGGAGGCCTCGGTCGACCACTGGCGCCTGCACGGCCGCCTCGGCGACCACTTCGAGGGCCTGGGCGGGCTGGGGGCGATCGTCGCCTACCACCGCGACGCCACGGTGGCGCTCGTCCCCTGCCTGCGCGAGCCGGACGTGCTGCTCGTGTGCCTGGCCCAGCACGGCCAGGTCGACTGGCTGCAGTGGCAGCGCGACGCCCGCGAGCTCGGCGGCCGCATCCGCGCGGCGCTCTAGCCGCCCACCCGAATCCGGCATCCGCGCGGGTGCCGGCCTGCCGCGCGCCGGGGGTCGCGCGGCGGGCACCCTCAGGACCCCCGACGACCACCACCACCAGAGGAATCTCCTCCATGGCCACGATCAAACAATCCCTCGAAGAACTGATGACCTGCGACGGCGCGATGTGCTGCGCGGTGGTCGATACCGAAAGCGGCATGATGCTGGGCTCGGCCGGCAGCGGCGTGGACCTGGAAGTCGCGGCGGCCGGCAACACCGAGGTGATGCGCGCGAAGAACAAGACGATGCGCAGTCTCGGCCTGAACGACGTGATCGAGGACATCCTGATCACGCTCGGCAAGCAGTACCACCTGATCCGCCCGTCGTCGCGCAAGGAAGGCGCGTTCGTGTACTTCGTCCTGGACAAGTCGCGCTCCAACCTGGCGCTGGCCCGCCGCAAGATGCAGGACGTGGACAAGTCGCTGACGTTCTGAGGCCGGCGCGGTTGCATGCGGTTACGCGTGCACCGCGACGAGGCCCGTCATGTTCCGCATCACGAAATCCGGTCCGACCGGCCCGAACTCCGGGGGAAGGTATGGCTGTTGCCCCATGGGGGACGCGATCTTCGGGCGACGCCCGGAGCTCGGTCGATTTCCTGTCGCATGGGGCGGCGGGACGAACCACCGGAGTAGCAGAACATGACTTCCCAACTTGACCAGGCCGACCGCCCGAACCAGCAGCACGAGCAATCGGGCTCCCAAGGGCAGCAAGGCTCGGCGCCGCCCCGCACGGGGCGCGGCTTCGCGGGCATGGATCGCGAGCGCCAGCGCGAGATCGCGAGCCAAGGTGGACGCGCGGCGCACGCCAGCGGCAATGCGCACCAGTTCACCTCGGAAGAGGCGCGCGCCGCCGGTTCCAAGCGCCACGCCAACCGCGCGGCCGCGGCGGCCCAGAACCGCAACCCCGGTTCGGACTCCTCGCTCAGCTGATCCCGGCTCGCGGCACGGCGCGACCTACTGTCGCGTTTGCCGCAAACGCTACAGCAACGCCTGGGGCTCCACCCGGGCGTTCACGCATGGGCGGCCGGCGACGCACCGCGACGGCGCGTCGAATGTGACCCGGCGGTCACCGCGTCTCCGTATGATCCGGCGATGGACATCGCGCTCATCGCCCACGACGGCAAGAAGGACCAGATGGTCGCGCTCGCCCGCGAGTTCGCCCCCTTCCTGGCCCGCTGCCACCTCGTGGCCACCGGCACGACCGGCGGGCGGCTCGTCTCCGAGGTCGGCCTCGAGGTCGAGCGCCTCCTCAGCGGCCCGCTCGGGGGCGACCTGCAGATCGGCGCCCGCCTGGCCGAAGGGCGCGTGGACGCGGTCGTCTTCCTGCGCGACCCGATGACGCCGCAGCCGCACGAGCCCGACATCAACGCCCTGGTGCGCGCCTGCGACGTGCACGACGTGGTCTGCGCCACCAACCTCTCCAGCGCCCGCCACGTGCTGCGCGCCCTGGCCGCCGAACTCGACGCGGGCGAGGCGACCGGCTGATCGGCGCGGTCCGCCACGGCGGCGGCGTCGTTCGTGGCCGCGCCGGCGCCGTTCGTCCCACGTGGGGCGTCGCGTGCGCCGCTTGGGGCCACAATCGGCGCGTTCCGCGCGCCGGCGCGGCGCTCGAAAGGCCCGCATGACGATGCCCCGACGATTCTTCCCGTCCCTGGCGGCCGCGTTCGCCCTCGTGATGCTGGCCGGCTGCGGCGGCGGCGGGGGCGACGGCGGCAGCGCGCCGGCGCCGCCGCCCGGCAACACGGTCGACCCCAACGCGTACTCCACCGACCGGAACGCGTCCCTGGCCACGCCCAACGAGCTGACGGCCGTCACCCACCACAGCCTGGCGCTGGCCGGCGGCACGGTCGCCTACACCGCCACCGCGGGCCACCTGACCGCGCTCGACCCGGCGCAGCGTCCCGAGGCCTCGTTCTTCTATGTCGCCTACACCGCCGACGGCGCGCCGGCGGGCACGCGGCCGGTGACCTTCCTGTTCAACGGCGGGCCGGGCTCGGCCAGCCTCTGGCTGCACCTCGGTTCCTGGGCGCCCAAGCGCCTCGTGACCGGCGTCCCCGGGACGGCCCAGGCAAGCCCGTACCCGTACGTCGACAACCTCGAGAGCCTGATCGACACCACCGACCTCGTCTTCGTCGACGCGGTCGGCACCGGCCTGTCGGAGGCCGTCGCCCCCAACACCAACCAGACCTTCTGGGGCGTCGACGCCGACGCCCAGGTCACGCGCGACTTCGTCCAGCGCTGGCTGGCCGTCAACGGGCGCGCGGCCTCGCCGCTGTTCGTCTACGGCGAGTCCTACGGCACGGTGCGCGCGCCGGTGCTGGCGCTGCTGCTCGAGAGTGCGGGCGTGCCCGTCAAGGGCGTGGTGATCCAGTCGTCGGTGGTGAACTACAACAGCAACTGCTCGATCGACCTGCCCCAGCCGCCGACGGTGAGCTGCGCCGGCTTCCTGCCCACGTACGCCGCCGTCGGCGCCTACTACGACCTGGTCGTGCCGCCGCCGGCCGACGTC
>Ga0209051_1001808_pt1 | contig 16953 bp, 15 predicted proteins | sample AraplaCvi_mMS_r2_2_FD_184286 | JGI IMG/M metagenome (GOLD analysis project Ga0209051, IMG submission 184286) | Arabidopsis root microbial communities from North Carolina, USA - plate scrape MF_Cvi_mMS_r2 (SPAdes) (version 2) | ecosystem: Host-associated > Plants > Roots > Endosphere | place...
TCCCAGGGTTTCATATCGGCATTCAGCGAGAAGGTCATCGCCCCGGTTGCCACCATCCGGTATTCGAAGGCGGAGCAGCGCCATGTGGTGGTGCGGCCGAAACGCAGAACCCGCGGTGCGAAGGCCGCCTGCTCTTGCGCCGAGAACATGTGCAGCGGCACGAAGCCGCTCATTTCGGCGACCGGAACCGGAGCGGCGACGCCAAGGCGGGTATGGGCGCCGTCACGGGCGACGTGCCAAGCCCCCTTGCCCGGCCTGGCCACCAGAAAATCGCCGGTCACCGGATAGTGGATCAGGCCGGCGACGGTTCTTCCAGCCGACACGATCGCCACGATCATGCCGAACAGCGGTACCCCATGGGCGAAATTCCAGGTACCGTCGACGGGATCGATGATCGCGGCGAGTTCGGCATCCCCCAGACGGTCGAGCAGCGCAGGGTCGGCGGAGACCGCCTCCTCGCCGACGATCAGCGCGCTGGGAAAATGCGCAGAAAGTGCTGCCGAAAGCCGGCGTTCGGCCCCCAGATCGGCATCGGTGACGATGTCGTCGGGAGCGGTCTTGGCGCGGATGCCATCCGCCGTCACGCCGAGGAAACGGGGCAGAACCTCCGCCTCCCCCGCCTGGCGCATATCCTCCATCAGGGACCGAAGCACGGCGTCGGAAACGATCGTCATGCCTGGCGCGCCTTTATGTAGGATTTCAACGCGGCGGGCTGGTCCGTCTGGATAACGCTGATGCCCGCGTCCATCAACCGGCCCCAGATCAGATCGGGATCGGCAAGAGCGGCACTGTCCGTCCATTCGCCGCTACCGGGCTGGTCGAGGGTGTTGACCCACAGCGCCATCCGGGCCCGGGCGAAAGCCTCGCGGTGATGAGCGATCGTTTCGAGACTGTCGAAGCGGATTTCGCACATGAAAGGCGAGAGGTTAGCAAGGACAGCCAGCGAATCGCCGATGTTTTCGGCGGTGAAGCGCGTCATGCCCATGAACGGTACGCCGTCGATGTTCTGGTCGCGCACCCAGTGGACATCCGCCAGGCTGTGGACCTTGGTCTTGAGATCGACATAGGCAGCCGCCCCCATCGCGCGCGCGCAGGCGGCGACTTCGGAAAAAAGTCCGCGGTCCTTCAAATCCAGATCGGCGAAGATGCAGCCGCGGATGATCTCCAGCGCCTGTTTCAGCGTCGGGATGGGCTGGTCGCTTGCAGCGCGGCCTTCGCCGCCGTCGCTCTCGCGCAGCATGATCGCCTGGAGTTCGGCCATGGTCAGGCTTTCGGCGTCGCGATCGATGCCGGCCATGCGTTCGAGCGTATCGTCATGCATCAGGAAAAGCTCGCCGTCGGCGCTCTTGCGCACGTCGAGTTCAACGATGTCGCAGCCGAGCGCGATCGCGTTCTCGATGGCCGCCAGGCTGTTTTCCGGGGCCTCGTGCCAGGCGCCACGATGGGCAACGACGGCGCAGCTACGTGCCGGATCGGCGATGAAGTCTTTGTAGTTCATGTGGGTTTCTTTCATAGGGCGCCTGTGGCGCCGGGCTTTCATTGGGCGCCGAAGGCACCGGGTATGGCCCGGCCCGTCGCTGCATCGAAGAGATGCAGTCGCGAGGTCGGGAAGTTCAGGTCGAGTTCGAGCCGGTCGGCGATATCCGCGCCGAAGGGCGTCGCGATGCGGACGGTCGAACCGCCGAGATCGGCGGCCAGCACCGAATGGGAACCGAGGTCCTCGCGGAACCGGAGTGCTGCCCTGACCACATGGCCATTCGCCTTGCCATCGACGACGATATCCTCGGGTCGGATGCCGAGCTGGTAGGCGCCGGTCAGCGGGGCGTTCGCCACCACCTGCCCGTCGGCAAGCCGCAATGCCGCCCCGTCGCCGGTCACGGCCAGAATGTTCATCGGCGGGGCGCCGATGAATTTGGCGACGAAGACCGAGGCCGGGTTGTGGTAGATCGCCTTCGGCGTATCGAATTGTTCGATGCGGCCCTTGTTGAGGATGAGGATACGGTCGGCAAGCGTCATCGCCTCCACCTGGTCATGGGTGACGAAGACGGTGGTGGCGCCGATGCGCCGATGCAGGTCGGCGAGTTCGACGCGCATGTCGTGGCGAAGCTGCGCATCGAGATTGGAGAGCGGTTCGTCGAACAGCAGAACGGCCGGTTCGCGCACGATGGCGCGGCCGATCGCAACACGCTGGCGCTGGCCGCCGGAAAGCTGTCCCGGCTTGCGGTGCAGATAGTCGGCTAGGCCGAGCATCCTGGCGACCGCCGCGACCCGCTCGGCGCGCTCCGCCTTCGGTGCGCCGGAGACCTTGAGGCTGTAGGCCATGTTCTCGAACACGGTCATGTGCGGATAAAGCGCATAGTTCTGAAACACCATGGCGCAGCCGCGATGTTTCGGCTCGAGATCCTGAACCTCGCGGGTGCCGATCAGGATCTTGCCACTGCTCACCCGTTCGAGCCCGGCGATCATCTGCAGCAGCGTGGACTTGCCGCAGCCGGAAGGGCCGAGCACGACGGTGAATTCGCCCGCCTTCAGCTCGACATCCATCGGCGGAATGACCACCGTCTGGGGATCGTAAGCCTTGGTGAGATCCTTGACCGTGATGCTCGCCGCGGCGGCGCGGATGGCTGTATCGATGGCGTTCATCGTCATTTCTCCGAAAGCACGAGGCCCTGCACCAGATATCGCTGCAACAGTGCGATCATCAGGAGGGGCACGAGGGAAACGATCACGGCGCCTGCCATGATCATCGGAAAGTCCGGCACTTCGCCGTCCGAATCCGGCAGCAGCCGCGCCAGGCCAACCACGGCGGTCTGCATGTCGGGTGTGGAGGAGGCGACGAGCGGCCAGAGATACTGGGTCCAGCCGCTCAGGAAGGTCAGCACGAAAAGCGCTGCGAAACTGGTGCGCGACAAAGGCAGCAGGATATCGAACATGAAGCGGACCGGGCCGGCCCCGTCCATGCGGGCGGCCTTGAACAGGTCTTTCGGCAGAGTGAGAAAGAACTGGCGGAACAGGAACGTGCCCGTGCCATGGGCGACAAGCGGGGCGATCAGGCCGAAATGGGTGTTGAGCACGCTCAGTTCGAGCTGTACCGGCGCCCCGAAAGCCTTGGCGATCAGTCCGTTGAGGCCGGTGACGTCGAGCAGCGCGTTGACCGGCGAAAACACGTTCGACGCAACCTGATAGGTGGTGATGACGCGGATATCGACCGGCAGCATGATCGTCGCGAGGATCAGCGCGAAGGCGACGCCCGCCCAGCGGATGCGGAAATAGACGATCGCATAGGCCGACAGGAAAGACAGGATGCAGGTGGCGATCGCCAGGCTGAAGGCAACAGCGAGGCTGTTCAACATCTGGATCGGGATGCGCGTCTCGGTGAAGATGCGCGCCGCATTGTTGAAGAACTGGTCGCCCGGATACCAGGCGAGCCCGTTGCGCAGCAGGAATTCGTAGGACTGCGACGCAGTTGCAAGCGTCAGGTAGAGCGGCCCGAGAATGTAGAGCATGCCGGCAAGCAGGATGACGCTCGCGGCGATGTTGAGGGAGCGTGCGTTTTCGATCATCTGTCAGCGCTCGTAGTTGATGCGCCGGCCGAGGAAGACGAACTGGGCGGCGGTGAGAAGGATGACGAAGACCATCAGGATCGCGGTCTGGGTGGCGGCGCCCGACAGGTCGTAACCGCTGAAACCGTCCTTGTAGATCTTGTAGACGAGCAGCGTGGTCGCGCCGCCCGGACCGCCATGGGTGATCGTGTCGATCAGCGCGAAGGCGGAGGTGACACTTTCGGTGAATTCCAGCACCAGGGTCAGGAAGAGCTGCGGCATGATCAGCGGCAGCTGCACGTCAAAAATCCGCCGCCATGGCCCTGCCCCGTCCATCGCCGCCGCCTGCTGCATGGTGCGCGGGATCGATTGCAGCCCGGCCAGCAGGATGACGAAATTGAACGGGATGCCGCTCCACACATGCGCTGCGATCAGCGTGATGAAGGCGTCCGTGCCGTCGATGCCGGGCGCCCAAATGCCCGGAAAGGCCTTGTTGAGCGGTGCGAGGATGCCGACGAACGGATTGAAGACGAAGGCGAAGACGACGCCGATCGAGGCGCCCGCCACGCCCTTCGGCCAGACCAGCACATTGCGGGCCGGCAGCGACAGGCGGATCTTGCGATCGGCGGCGACCGCCAGGATCAGCGGGATCAGTACGGCGAGCGACGATGCGGTCACCATGAACACGAGGGTGCGCCCGCCCGCCTGCCAGAATTCCCGGTCGGAAAGGACGCGGGCAAAATTGTCGAGCCCGACGAACATCGAACCGCCGCCGAACGGCTGCTCGAGAAAGAAGGACCAGTAGAAGGCCTGGAAGATCGGCACGTAGAAGAAAAGGATGATCAGCAGCATGAACGGCGCGACCAGCAGGACCGGCAGCCAGCGATTGCTGAAGAGAGTGGATTCGGAGGTCATGGGAAAAGCCCGCAGTGAAGGACCGGCACGGACAGGACTTGCGTCCCGCCCGCGCCGATCAAGCTTGGATCAAGGCAGCTTGACGCCCTTGTAGGTCTGTTCGAAACGACGCAGCAGCTCGTCGCCACGCTTCTTGGCATTGTCGAGCGAGACCTGCATGGTCTGCTGGCCGGCATAGGCCTTCTGGGTCTCTTCCATGAAGATTTCGCGGAACTGCACGTAGAAGCCGAGACGAATTCCGCGGCTGTCGGCGGTCGGCGGCTGATTCATCGACTCGATGCCGATGGCAGCGGTCGCGTATTTCGCGGCCTTGGCGTCGCCGCTCTTGTTGATCGCGTCGAGCACGTCGTTGGTGACGGGGACGTAGCCGGTGGCGGCGGTAAACGCCATCTGCTGTTCCGGCTTGCGCAGGAAGTCGAGGAAAGCCTTGGCGCCATCGACCTGAGCCTGGTCATGGCCCTTCATGACATAGATCGAAGCACCGCCGACCAGCGTGTTGTGGCGCTCGTAACCCTTGTACATCGGCGCCATGTTGACGGTGATCTGGTACTTGCCGTCGAAAGCCTTGGCGGAGGCGGCGTAGGAGCCGGAGGAGCCTTCCATCATCGCGCATTCGCCAGCGTTGAAGGCGGCGGTGTAATTGCCGGCCTTGGTGTCGGCATTGAGCCTGACGAGGCCTTCCTTGCGCCAGTCGACCAGGTTCTGGAGGTGCTTGGCGACGAAAGTGGTGTTAAAGACATATTCGGCATCGAGGCCGTCATAACCGTTGTGCCTGGAGGCGATCGGCAGGCCGTGACGGGCTGAGAACTGCTCCAGCACGCGCCAGGTATCGCCATCGGTGACGAACGGGCAGGCATGGCCGGCGGCCTTCAGCTTGCGGGCGGCATCGATCACCTCTTCCCAGGTGGCCGGGGTCTGGGTGACGCCGGCTTTCTCGAGCTCGGTCTTGTTCGTATAGAACAGCAGCGTCGAGGCATTGTAGGGCTGCGCGAAAAGCTTGCCGCCGGACGTCTCATAATAAGCGCGGGCGCCGGCGATATAGCTGTTCCACTTCACGTCGGGCAGGATTTCCTGGACAGGGACGACGGCGTTCGACAGCATCAGGTCGAGCGTGCCCGCGTCGAAGAACTGGATCAGCACCGGGTGGTTCTTGGCGCGATAGGCGGCAATCGCCTTCTGCATCGACACTTCGTAGCTGCCCTGGCCGACGCAGGTGACCTTGTGCTGCGACTGAGCAGCGTTGAAGGCATCGCACTGCGCCTTGATTGCAGTCTCCACCGGCCCGGTGTTGCCGTACCAGAATTCGATATTGGCGGCCTGCGCGGAACACGCACCCGCCATCACGGCGGCCGCGGCCGCCAGAATGGAAATCTTCATCATTGCCCTCGCCTGTTTTGGGATCGGCCGAGTGTGCTCGGCATCGGAACGGCGGCATTACTACACTTTATGTGTAACAATTGAATGACAGGCGGAAGCCCTTGTCGCGCAAGGGATTTCAATCTATGGAAAGGAAATTATGGGGTAAGGCGGCCGGTATAAAGCCGCCTTTATTACACTTCTATGGTAATTTTGGCGGAGGAGATGGATCAATGGCCTATTTTCCCGAGGCGCTGATCTCCCCGCAATTCCTGCGCGCAGGCGAAAGCGGAGTTGTCTCGCCGAACGAGCGCAGCCTGCTCAAACTCATCTGGCGGTATCCCGGCCTTTCCCGTTCCGAGGTGGCCGATCATACCGATCTCACCCAGCAATCGGTCTACCGGATCATCGATCAGCTGGCGGAGCGCGGCATCGTCTCGCTTGGCTCTCCGAAACCCGGCGTCGGCCGCGGGCAACCCAGCCCGACGCTCAGACTCGACAGTCGATATGCCTATTCCTGCGGGATCTCGGTCAATACCGACGTCATCGGCATCTGCCTGATGGACCTTGCCGGCAGTGTTCTGGCTGAAAGCAGCGTGACGCTGCGCGGGCATACGATGGCGCAATCCCTCGATCTCGTCAGGGAACGGCTTGTGGAGGCCCAAAAGCTCCACGACCTGTCCCCGGCGGCCCTTTTCGGCATCGGCTTTGCAATAGCAGGCTTTCATGTCGGCGGAACACGCTACAACGCGCCGCTTCCGCTCCATGAATGGTCGCTGATCGAGCTCGGCCCGCTGCTGGCGGAATTTTTCGGCAAGCCGGTCTGGGTGCACAACGGCGCCAATACTGGGGCGATCGCAGAGGCGATGTTCGGCGTCGGGCGTCATATCAAGCATTTCGCCTATCTAAGCTTCAACTACGGTTTCGGCGGCGGACTGATCGGCGACGGCGAACTGCTGCTCGGTGGCAACGGCAATGCCGGCGAGTTTTCGGGCATCTATGACGAAGAGGAAAACCAGCGCAGACCGGCGCTGCAGTTGCTCATCGAGAGGCTTATTCGCAACGGCGTCGACGTCCCCTCCATCAACTACATGCGCAGGCATTTCGACCCGCAATGGCCAGGTGTCGCCGAGTGGGTGAACGAAGTCACGCCGGCTTATAACCGCCTAGTCAATGCCATCTGGGCAATTTTCGACCCGCAGGCGATCGTCTTCGGCGGCCAGGTGCCACGAGATCTGGCGCAGATGCTGATCGATCGAACCCGCATTTATGACCGGCCGCGCTACGGCGTGCCGCGCCCCAGCCCCAAGCTGATCATTTCGGACATCGCCAGCGACGCATCGGCGATGGGGGCTGCGGTCACCCCTTTCCACTCGACGTTCTACTGACGCGGGCAGCCGGCCTATCTCTCGTGCGCCCGGATCACCTTCAGGAAGGCATCCCCGTAACGCTCGAGCTTCGACTGTCCGACGCCGGAAATGCCAAGCAGTGCGTCGCTGCTCGTCGGGCGCTCGGTCGCGAAGGCGACCAGCGTCGTGTCCGGGAAAACGACATAGGGCGGCACCGCAAGCTCCTTGGCGATCGCCAGGCGGGCGACACGCAGTGCCTCGAAGAGTTCCGCGTCTGCGCCTTCCAGCGCAGACCTTGCGCTTGCCGCCCCGGGCGACGCGCTTCTCGATGCCTTGCCGGTGGTCGGGCGGTCCTTGCGGAAACGCACCTCGCGTTCGCGCTTGAAGACGGCGCGGGCTTCCGGTTCCAGCTTCAGGGCGCCGAAGGCCGCGTGATCGACACTGACAAGGCCGGCGGCCAGCAATTGACGGTAGACGGACTGCCAGGTCTTTGACGGGATATCCTTGCCCACGCCGAAGACCGGCATGTCCGCATGGCCGAAGCGGGTGGTCTTTTCATTGCGGTTTCCGAGCAGCACGTCGATCAGGTGGCCCGTCCCGAAACGTTCACCGGTCCGGTAGATCGCCGCCAGCGCCTTGATGGCGGCCTCCGTCCCATCCCAGGTTTCGACGGGTTTGAGGCAAGTGTCGCAATTGCCGCATTGGCCGCCATGCGCCTCGCCGAAATGCGCCAGGATCGCCTGCCTTCGGCAGCCGGGCGTTTCGCAGATGCCGAGCAGCGCATTCAGCTTGGCGCGTTCGACCCGCTTCACATCGTTGCCCGAACTGCCTTCGTCGATCATCCGGCCGCGCTGGATGACATCGGCCATGCCATAGGCCATCCAGACGTCGGACGGCAGGCCGTCACGCCCGGCGCGGCCCGTCTCCTGGTAATAGGCCTCGACGGAACCGGGCAGATCGAGATGGGCGACATAACGTACGTTCGGCTTGTCGATGCCCATGCCAAAGGCGACGGTCGCGACCAGGCAAAGGTCCTCTTCCTTCAGGAACGCGTCCTGGTTGGCGTCTCGAAGGCTGCGGTCCATGCCGGCATGGTAGGCAAGCGCGCTAACGCCCTGCCCGTTCAGCCACTCGGCCGTATCCTCGACCTTGGCGCGCGACAGGCAATAGACGATGCCGCTCGAACCCTTGTGGCGGGACAGGAAGCGCAACAACTGCTGCCGCGGCTGGTCGCGCTCGACGATTTCGTAGGCGATGTTCGGGCGGTCGAACGACGTGGTGAAGACCTCGGCCGAACGCAGCGCAAGCCTGTCGATGATGTCGTCGCGGGTATGCGGGTCGGCGGTCGCCGTCAGCGCCATGCGCGGCACGCCGGGGTAAAGCTCGACGAGATTGCCGAGTTCGCGATATTCCGGGCGGAAGTCGTGGCCCCATTGGGAAACGCAGTGCGCCTCGTCGATCGCAAACAATGCGATCCTGGCATTGCCGATCATCTCCTTGAAGGCCGGCGTGACGATGCGCTCGGGCGTCACATAGAGAAGATCGAGATCGCCATTGCCGATCGCGCGGCGAACGTCGAGAAATTCTTCGCGCGTCAGGGATGAGTTGAGGGCGGCGGCCCGCACGCCGAGTTGCTTCAAGGCCTCCACCTGGTCACGCATCAGCGCGATCAGCGGCGAAACGACAATGCCGACGCCGTCGCGGCAAAGCGCGGGGATCTGGAAGCAGAGCGACTTGCCGGCACCGGTCGGAAACAGAACCACGGCGTCGCCGCCCGACACGACCTGTTCGACGACAGCGGCCTGCTTGCCCCGGAAGGATGAATAACCGTAAACGCGCTTCAGCACATCGAGCGGGTTTTTCGTGCCTTCGTTGTCGAACAGGGGAGCGAGGCGGTTTTGGGTCGGCTGCATGGAATCGCTTTCATGTGGGAGCCTGGACTATGGCACAGGTCCGGCGCCCGCCGCGAGTGTATGCGAACATCGAGCTTGGATAGGAATGGCATGAATGAAACCTGATGCAACTATACCGCCGCCACTTCTGATTGCAAGCCATGCAGCTTGAAGCGCCTTTCGCAGACGTATAAGCCTCATCTACCCGTTCCCCGCCACCTCACTCCTATCGATATCCAGCATGGCCGCAGACTCCGAACCGGATCAAAATACGGACGACAAACCTGATCATGCCCGCGTGGCGATCAAGGTCGATATCGTCGTGATCGGAGCGGGCCAGGCGGGTTTGTCTTCAGCCTATCACCTGCGGAAACTCGGCCTTGCGCCGGACAGAGACTTTGTCGTTTTCGACCAGTCTCCGGAGCCCGGCGGCGCCTGGCAGTTCCGCTGGCCGTCCCTGACGCTCGCAACCGCCAACCGTGTTCACGATCTCCCCGGAATGCGGTTCGACGAGGCGGTCGATACCGCCGCCGATCAGGTGAAGGCATCCGTCGCCGTGCCGCAATATTTCGCGGCCTACGAGCAAGCCTTCGATCTGCGCGTCCATCGCCCCGTCGAGGTGACGGTCGTCTGCAACCGGGGAGACCGGCTGAGGGTCGAAACCGATCGGGGCGCCTTCTCGGCACGGGGATTGATCAATGCGACCGGGACCTGGGAATCACCCTATATTCCCGACTATCCCGGCGCTCAGCGGTTCCAAGGACGTCAGCTCCACACGCGGGATTATCGCACCGCGGAGGAATTTGCCGGCCAGCATGTCGTCGTGGTCGGCGGCGGGATTTCGGCGATCCAGCTGCTCGACGAAATTTCCCGCGTCACCTCGACCACCTGGGTGACGCGACGGGAACCGAAATTCCGCGACGAGCCGTTCACGCCGGAGGCAGGACGCGCCGCCGTGGCGCTGGTGGAAGACCGTGTCCGTCAGGGCCTTCCGCCGGGTTCGGTGGTCTCGGTCACCGGCCTGCCCGTCACGCCTGCGATCCAGGCGGCGCGGGAGCGCGGTGCGCTGGACAGGCTGCCGATGTTTTCCGAGATCACCGAACACGGCGTCCGCTGGCCGGACGGTTCCGAGCAGCGGGCCGATGTGATCCTCTGGTGTACGGGTTTTCGCAGCTCGCTCGATCATCTCGCCCCGCTGCAGCTGCGCGAGACGAGCGGCGGCATCCTCATGACCGGCCGACTGGCGACCCAGGTCGGTAAAGACCCGCGCATTCACCTGGTCGGTTACGGCCCGTCCGCTTCGACGATCGGGGCGAACCGGGCGGGCGGCGCGGCAGCGCGGGAATTGACAGGCTTCCTCGGCACTCCGGTCAATCACGGCAAATGACCGGGCCTAGCTGGCGCGTCTCGCCAACTTGCCTTCTTCCGCCTTGTAGAAATACTGGCTCGCCACCAGCCAGCCTTTCAGCGGCCGAAGCGGCGGAATACAGGTGAGCAGCATGAAGGGCAGCGTCACCAGCAGGTGAACCCACCAGGCGGGCTGGAATTGCACTTCCAGCCAGACGCCGAGAAGCACGCTCGGCACGCAGGCAAAGCAGATCACGAAGAAGGCCGGACCGTCGGCGGGATCCGCAAAGGAATAATCCAGTCCGCAGGCTTCGCACTTGCGATTGAGCGTCAGGAATCCGTTGAAGAGATGACCCTGTCCGCAGCGCGGGCAGCGTCCGCGGATGCCGGTCTGCATGGGAGGGAGAGGAGGCCATTCATGATCCATGATCATCGTCCTTGCGAAGAAGCAGTCAAAGCGAATATTGATTGCATTCATTCCTATAAATCTATGCATTCAATGTGTCGATTGGCCAGAATGCCGCAGGCATTCCGGTTCGGCGTCGCGGGACGATGAAAAATCAGAAGAAGGAGCCAGCCATTTCGGGCGAGGTTTCCAGGGCGTGCCCCATGAATTCCAGCGCCGCCTTGAGCGCCGGCCGCTGGATCGGGCCGCCGAGACATACGCGCACCGCTTCAGGTGCCGGGCCGTCGACCGTGAAGGCATCGCTTGCCACCACGCCGATGCCAGCGGAGCGCATATGGCTGCCGAATGTCGAGCGGGTCCAGCCCTGCGTCAGCGGCAGCCAGATGTTGAAGCTGGCCGGGTCGCCGCGATAGCTGCCCTTCGGCAATATGTCCGCGACAAGCGCCTGGCGGGCCGAAGCTTCGGCGCGGATGAACTGCAGGATGCCGTCGGCCGTGCCATCCTCGATCCAGCGGGTGGCGAGCGCTGTCGAGAGCGGCGATGCCATGACATTGTTGGCACGCATGGCGCTGACGAAGGGCCACGCCGCCTTGGTATCCGGAGCGACCACATAGGCGAGCCTGAGGCCGGCGCCGATGGATTTGGAAAGCCCGCCGATATGCCAGGTCAGATCCGGCGCGATCGCCGCCAGCGGTGTGGGGCTCCGGAGTGGAATGAAGCCATAGGCATCGTCCTCGACGATCGGCACCCCGTATTTGCGCGCCACGGCGCAGATCTCCTCGCGGCGCCGTTCCGGAATGGTCAGCGTCGTCGGGTTCTGCAGGACGGGGTTGAGATAGAGCGCCCTGGGCTTCTTTTTCTCGCATGCCTCCGCAAAGGCCGAAGGGACAATGCCCTCGTCGTCCATCGGCAGGCCGACGAGGTTCAATCGCAACTGGGCGGCGATCGAGCGGATGCCGGGATAGGTGATGTTTTCCGACAGCACCGTCTCGCCCGGTTTTGCCAGCATACCGAGGATCGCCAGCAGGGCCGGATGCGCGCCGGGAGTGACGAAAACGCGGTCCTGCGACGGTACAAGACCGCGCCGGCCGAGCCAGACGGCAGCCGCTTCCTTGTCCATGCCGGCGCCGCCAAAAGCCTGATAACGCAACAGAGGCACGAGGTTGGCGGCGACGGCGGCAAGCCCTTCCTGCATCCGCGCGATCAGGTCCGGATCATCCGGCTCCGGCGGCATGTTCATGGAAAAATCGACGATCGAGGCTCGGCGCGGATCCGGCGCTGCGTCGGAAACGAAACCTCGGCGCTCCTTCTCGGCACCGCCCGTCACGAACGTCCCCCTCCCCACATGCGAACTGACGAGGCCGCGCTTCTGCGCTTCCAGATAGCCCCGCGCCACCGTGGTGAAATCGACATCGAGCAGCTTGGCCAGCTCGCGCTGCGGCGGCAACCGGTCGCCTACCGTAAGGTTGCCGCTCCTCAAGTCCATCTCGATGACATCGGCGATCGCCATGTAGCGCGGGGAGCGGCTGCGGGTCAGGTCGGGCTTCCAGTTCTTCATCCATCACGTCCGATCGTTCGTCCTAGATTGACGGTATATTGTTGCTCAGTGAGTCTGTCATCAGCAAAAGAAAGGACATTGCGCCGCAGCCTTGGGACGGGCGATATCCGCTGTATCCCTGAAGCGAAACAAGCAGAGAAATACACCTTTCCCGCGTCCCCACAACGGTTTACGAACCACGCGTTGTCCACCCTCTTCGCCGCCAAACTTCCGCTCGATGTTCGGTCCGAAAAGATTGGTTCCCTCGGCATTGATCGCAAAATTGAGGGATGCATCTGTCCCGGTCTGCTCGGCCGTCATATGCGCGGACAGTCAGCAGCGTCGCGCTGAAGGACAGGCGTTATCGGGGAAATGTTCTCGAGGCTTGATTGCCGGCAGGAGGACCTTGCCGAACCTATCCGTTGCCGGGCTCGTTTCCACCCAAGACATCCTGGGCGACCTGGCTCTTGTTCTGCTTGTCGGGAACATTGCCGTTCCCCTCCGCCCGGTCGCGGTGGAGCGCTGCGCGGGCCAGCATCATGAAGGTGATCGGCGTGGTCACGGTCACGAAAATCCCGATCAGTATCTCGTGGAATACGAGGCGCCCCGAGGAGACGGTGAAGAAGATCATCGAAGCGAGCATGACGCCGCCGATCCCCCAGCTCGTGCCGAGCGTCGGCGCATGAATGCGCTCGTAGAAGGTCGGCAGGCGCAGGAAGCCGATCGCGCCGATCAGGGCCAGGCCGGAGCCGACCAGCAGGAAAAATGCGACCGCGATGGCGGCCCAGACGGGAATGTCGGCAGCGGAATGGATCATTCGATCACCTCCCCGCGCATCAGGAATTTCGCGAGCGCCACGGTCGCAACGAAGCCCAGCATGCCGATGACGAGCGCGGACTCGAAATAGATCACCCGGCCAGTGCCGATGCCGAAGGTCACCAGCAGCAGCATGGCGTTGATATAGAGCGTGTCGAGGCCGATGATCCGGTCCTGCGCCCTAGGGCCCCGGAACATGCGCACGGAGGCGATCGCCATCGCCGCCGCCAGCATCAGTTGGGCGATCGAGACCGCGGTGAAGAGAATGATGGCGCTCATGCGAAAATCTCCATCAGCAGCTTCTCGTATCTGTTCTTGATCGTGTTGCGCCACTCCGCCTCGTTGTCGAGGTCGAGCACGTGCAGCAGCACCGTCCGGTCGTTGGAATCGTATTCCAGCCAGGCGGATCCGGGGGTGCTTGTTACCACGACCGCGAGGACGGCTATGGCGAGATGGTTCTCGACATCCAGCTCGACCGACAGGAAACCGGGGTTGTGGCTGCGCCGGCCGATTTTGAGGATGATCAGCGCAACCGCGATGTTCGACCTGACGATATCATAGAGCACGATCCCGAACAGTTTCGGCAGCAGATACCATTTGGCGAGCCGCGGCTTGTCCGGGCGCAGCGACGCCATCGCCCAGGAGGCGAAGACGGCGACCAGGATGCCGAGCACGAGATGGCCGGGCGTGAAGCCGTTGAGCAGCAGCCACATCAGGACCAGCGACAGGGTAAGCAGCGGATAGGGCAACATCATTTGCTCCCCGTCCCGGCGGAGACGACCCCGTCGTAATCGGGCACCGCCGCCGCGTTGCGCACCGCGTCGATATAGATCCTCGGATTGCTGAGGCTGCGGATCGTCGTGTCCATATACTGCATTGCGGGTCCGGCCTGGACGGTCAAAGCGAGCGTCAGGAAAAGCAGGAACATCACCGGCACGATCTCGATGACGAGGACGCGCGGCACGGTTCCCTCGAGCGAGCTCCAGAAGGTGCGGATGCCGGCGCGGGTCATCGAAATCAGCGCGGCGATGCCGGAGAGGATAACGAGAGAGACCAGTACCCAGACCGCGGCCGTAGGCGGCACGCCGATCGCGCCCGTGCCCATCATCGCCGACAGCATCGCGAACTTGGCGATGAAGCCGGAGAGCGGCGGAAGGCCGGACAAGAGGATGCCGCAGGCGGCAAAGCAGATGCCGAGGATCGCCATCGTGCCCGGCATGGTGACGCCGTCGCCCTCCTCCGGCTCGTCCTCGTCCGCGTCGCCATAGGCTTCCATGGTCACTGCAAGAACGATCGCACCGGCATCCTGGCCGCGTTCGACCAGTTCGATCAGCATGAAGAAGGCGCTGATCGTCAGCGTCGAGCTGACGAGATAGAGCAGCGCGCCGGACGAGATCGCCCCGTCATTGATGCCGAGCACCATCAGCAGGGTTCCGGACGAGACCAGAACCGAGAAGCCCGCAAGCCGTCCGAGAGCCTGCGAAGCCAGTACGCCGATCGTGCCGAAAATGATGGTGGCAATGCCGCCGTAAAGCAGCACGTCGGACCCGAAACCGGCGGACGGCCCGTCGCCGAAGAGCAGCATGGTCAGCCGAAGGATGACGTAGATGCCGAGCTTGCTCATAATCGCGAATATGCCGGCGACCGGGGCGGCGGCGGCGCTATAGGCGGTCGGCAGCCAGAAGCAGAGCGGCCACATGCCCGCCTTGATCAGGAAGGCGATGCCGAGCACGCCGGCGCCCGCCTCCATCAGCATGCGGCGGTCCGGCTCGATGTCGGGTATGCGGGCGGCGAGATCGGCCATGTTGAGCGTACCGGCGGTGCCGTAGATCAGGCTGACGCCGATCAAGAAGAGGAGCGCTGCAGCAAGGTTGACGGCGATATAATGCATGCCCGCCTTGACGCGCAGCGGGCCGGACCCGTGCAGCAGCAGCCCGTAGGATGCCGCCAGCATCACCTCGAAAAAGACGAAGAGGTTGAACAGGTCGCCGGTCAGGAAGGCGCCGTTCAGCCCGACCAGCAGAAGCTGGAACATGGTGTGGAAATGGGCGCCGACTGCATGCCAACGGGCGAGCGAGAAGACCAGTGCGGCCACCGAAAGCAGCGCGGTCAGCAGCAGCATCAGGGCCGACAGCGCGTCGAGAACGAGCACGATGCCGAAGGGCGCCGCCCAGTTTCCGAGAAGATAGACGCCGTCGAAATCGTTCGGGCCGCTTTCGACCCGCAGCAGGGCGAGCGAGACGGTGACCAGGATCAACGTCGAGGCGAGACTGATCATCGCCTTTGCGACACGCTGCCGCTCGTCGAAGAACAGCAGTAGCGCGGCCACGACCAGCGGCACGAGGATCGGCGCGATGATGAGGTGATGGGCCCAGCCAATCATTTCGGCTCGTTCCTCCCGTCGACATGGTCGGTGCCCGTCAGCCCTCGGGAGGCCAGAAGCACGACGAGGAACAGCGCCGTCGTGGCAAAACCGATGACGATCGCCGTCAGCACCAGGGCCTGCGGCACCGGATCGGCAAGTACCGAGGTGGGAACGCCGTCGACGAGGATCGGCGGGACATTGGTCTTCACACCCCCGACGCCGAAGATGAACAGGTTCACGGCATAGGAAAGCAGCGAAAGGCCGACAATGACCTGATAGGTGCGCGGACGCAGGATCAGCCAGACGCCGCAGCCCGTCATCACGCCGATCGCGGTGGACAAAACGAGTTCCATCAGCCCTCCTCCGTCCTTGCCGCATCGATCGCCCGCAGGCGGTTGATACGGATCGACTGGTGCGCCAGCGCCACGAGAATGAGGACGGTCGAACCGACGACCAGCGAAAACACCCCGAGATCGAAGAGCAATGCGGTCGCGGCCGGCATCTTGCCGATCAGCGGCAGCTCGACATACTGGAAATGCGAGGTCAGGAACGGATAGCCGAAGAACCAGGCGCCGATGCCGGTCGCGGACGCGGTCAGGATACCCGCCCCCATCCAGCGCAGCGGCAGGATGCGGATACGATCTTCCGCCCAGCGCGTGCCGCCGGCCAGATATTGCAGCAGGAAGGCGATCGACAGCGTCAGCCCGGCCGAGAAGCCGCCGCCCGGCAGGTCATGGCCGCGCATGAAGATATAGACGGCGAAGGTGATGATGACCGGGAAGAGCCAGGTCATGATGACAGAGGGCACCAGCAGGTAGTCGCGCACCGTGTCGCCCGCCGAACGCTCGGGCCGATCCTCGTCGAACCGGTTCTGGATGCGCTGCTGCTCCGGCAGGTCCATGCTGTCGTCGGCGGGGCGGAAGCGACGCAGCAGCGCGAAGACCGTCAGCGCCACGACGCCGAGCACGGCGATTTCGCCGAGCGTATCGAAGCCGCGGAAATCCACCAGGATGACGTTGACGACATTGCGCCCACCGCCTTCGGAATAGGCGTTTGCGAGGAAATAGTTGGCGATCGCATCCGGCACCGGCATGGTCATCACGGCATAGGCAATGAAGGACATGCCGATACCGCAGACGACGGCAAGCGCCAGGTCCCGGAAGCGGCGGAATCGCGCCCGCAAGGTGATGGCCTCAGCCAGTCCCTCGGTCCGCTTCGGCAGCCAGCGCAGGCCGAGCAGGATGAGGACGGTGGTGACGATCTCGACGAGGAGCTGGGTGATGGCGAGATCCGGCGCCGACAGCCAGACGAAGGTGACGCAGACGATCAGGCCGACGCCGCCGAGCATGACGAGTGCGGCGAGGCGATGGTATTTGGCGAGATAGGCGGTGCCGAAGGCGAGGCATATGCCAAGCAGCCAGATCGCCG
>Ga0209051_1001814_pt1 | contig 16902 bp, 11 predicted proteins | sample AraplaCvi_mMS_r2_2_FD_184286 | JGI IMG/M metagenome (GOLD analysis project Ga0209051, IMG submission 184286) | Arabidopsis root microbial communities from North Carolina, USA - plate scrape MF_Cvi_mMS_r2 (SPAdes) (version 2) | ecosystem: Host-associated > Plants > Roots > Endosphere | place...
CGGCCTCGAGTACATGTTCATCATGATGAACGCCGCGCGCTTCGGCGTCGGCGTGCAGGGCATCGCGGTGGCCGAGCGCGCCTACCAGAAGGCCGTGGGGTATGCGCGCGAGCGCGTGCAGTCGCGCCCGGTCGACGGCTCCGTGGCCGGCGCCGCGACCATCATCCACCACCCCGACGTGCGCCGCATGCTGATGACGATGCGCGCGTACACCGAGGCCTGCCGCGCGATGGCGCTGGTCGCCGCGGCCGCGTACGACGCCGCCCACGCGCACCCGGACGCCGCCGTGCGCGCCGAGAACCAGGCCTTCTACGAGTTCATGGTGCCGCTGGTGAAGGGCTACTCCACCGAGATGAGCCTCGAGGTCGCGAGCCTCGGCGTGCAGGTGCACGGCGGCATGGGCTTCATCGAGGAGACCGGCGCGGCGCAGTACCTGCGCGACGCCAAGATCCTCACCATCTACGAGGGCACGACGGCGATCCAGGCGAACGACTTCGTCGGCCGAAAGACCGCGCGCGACGGCGGCACGACCGCCAAGGCGATCGCCGCGCGCATCGAGGAGACCGAGCGCGCGCTCGCCGCCGCCGACAGCGCCGACGCGCAGGCGTACGCGAAGCGCCTGGCCGCGGGGCGACGGGCGCTGGTCGACGCGATCGAGTTCATCGCCGCCAACGCCAAGGGCAACCCGAACGCGGCGTTCGCCGGCTCGGTGCCCTACCTGATGCTGGCCGGCAACGTGATCGGCGGCTGGCAGATGGGCCGCGCGCTGCTCGAGGCCGCGCGCCGCGCCGCGGCGGGCGACGACGTCGAATTCATGCGCGCGAAGGTGGCCACCGCGCGCTTCTACGGCGACCACATCCTCAGCAAGGCGCCGGGCGTGCGCGACAGCATCGTCGACGGCGCCGCCGGCGTGCTCGACATGGCGCTGGAGGCATTCTGATGACCCGTCGCCCGCTCCCGGCGCAACTCGCGCGACTGCGCCTGCCGGTCATCGGCTCGCCGCTGTTCATCATCAGCAACCCCAAGCTGGTGATCGAGCAGTGCAAGGCCGGCATCGTCGGCTCGATGCCCTCGCTCAACGCGCGTCCTGCCGAACTGCTGGACGAGTGGCTGGCCGAGATCACCGAGACGCTGGCCGCGCACGACCGCGCGCACCCCGAGTCGCCCGCGGCGCCGTTCGCCATCAACCAGATCGTGCACAAGAGCAACGACCGGCTCGAGCACGACATGCAGCTCTGCGCCAAGTACAAGGTGCCCATCGTCATCACTTCGCTCGGCGCGCGCACCGACGTCAACGACGCCGTGCACTCGTGGGGCGGCATCGTGCTGCACGACATCATCAACAACGCCTTCGCGCACAAGGCGATTGAGAAGGGCGCCGACGGCCTGATCGCGGTCGCGGCCGGCGCCGGCGGCCACGCGGGCGTGAAAAGCCCGTTCGCGCTGGTGCAGGAGATCCGCCAGTGGTTCGACGGCCCGCTCGCGCTGTCGGGCGCGATCGCCACCGGCGACGCCGTGCTCGCCGCGCAGGCCATGGGGGCCGACCTGGCCTACGTCGGCTCGGCCTTCATCGCCACCGACGAGGCGCGCGCGCCGGACGGCTACAAGCGGATGATCGTCGAGTCGACCAGCGACGACATCGTCTACTCCAACCTCTTCACCGGCGTGCTCGGCAACTACCTGCGCGGCTCCATCGTTGCCCAGGGCCTCGACCCGGAGAACCTGCCGCAGAGCGACGCCAGCAAGATGAACTTCGCCGGCGCGGGCGCGGCCAAGGCCTGGAAGGACATCTGGGGCGCGGGGCAGGGCGTCGGCGCCGTGACCGACGTCGTGCCGGCGCGGGTGCTCGTCGAGCGGCTGGCGGCCGAGTACGCCGCCGCCCGCCAGCGCCTCGCGATCTGAGGGGAGGGGACTGGCCTCCGGCCTGTCCCCGTATTCCGGCGGGGGTGAGCGTGAACAAGGGGACAGGCCGGAGGCCAGTCCCCACCCTCAACCGTTCGACGGATGGTCGGCCGGCCCGCGCTCGACGACGATGCTGCTGTCGCACCCGCTGCCGGACGAGATCCAGCGTAGCGCGAGGCGCCGCGCGAGCGGGACGAGCCTTTCCGGCAGCCACGGCAGCACCTGCCGCGGCGCGGCGGCGAGACCGCAGACGTAGCGCCCGCCGTCCTCCGTCCACTGCAGCGCCCTGCAAGCGCCGCGCAGACGCCCGCTGACGAGCACGCCCGCCGGGCAGGGCTCGGCCGCGCAGCAGACGCCGCAGCCGTTGCACGGCGCGTGCTCGGCCGGCTTCGGGGGCGCGGCGGGATGGATGCGGATCACTTCGGACGACATGCGGATGCCACTGTGCCCCAGGCGTGACACCACCCAGAGCGTGAGAAAACCCATGCTTGCGTGGCAATTCGCTCCCGGCAGCCCGTACGGACGGGAGCCCCCAGGGCCGGGCCTGCCCGGCCCGCCCCCCGGGGGGGTTCAAGAAGACCGGCAGAGCCGGATCTTCTTGAGAGTGCTACAGTCCTCGCTGAACCGTTCTTTTCAGCCCTTCTGTGTCCCCTTGCTGGCGAGCTTCCACTCAGCAAGGCGGTCCGCAATCCGCCAACCGGTAAAGCCGGGCCGCGGAAGGTTGTCCAACCCATCGGAGCCCGGGAAACCTGGGTGAAAGGTGAGCGAAATATGATGGAGCAAAGCAGGTCCAACTCCTACCTGTTCGGGGGCAACGCGCCCTACGTGGAGGAGATGTACGAGGCTTATCTCGAGAACCCCGGCTCGGTGCCGGACACCTGGCGCGCCTACTTCGACGCGCTGCAGCACGTCCCCGCCACCGACGGCAGCGAGTCGCGCGACGTGGCCCACGCGCCCGTCATCGAATCCTTCGCGCAGCGCGCCCGGGCCAACGCGTTCGCCGTGAAGGCGAGCTCGACCGACCTCGCCATCGCGCGCAAGCAGGTCCACGTCCAGTCGCTCATCGCCGCGTACCGCTTCCTCGGCTCGCGCTGGGCCGACCTCGACCCGCTCAAGCGCACCGAGCGTCCCAAGATCGCCGAGCTCGAGCCGGCGTTCTACGACCTCACCGAAGCCGACATGGACATCACGTTCTCGGCGACGAACACCTATTTCACGGCCAGCGAGCACATGACGCTGCGCCAGATCCTGCAGGCGCTGCGCGAGACCTACTGCGGCACCCTCGGCGCCGAGTTCATGCACGTCACCGAGCCGGCCGAGAAGCGCTGGTGGCAGGAGGCCCTCGAGTCCTCGCGCAGCAAGCCGGTGTTCTCCGCCGAGCAGAAGAAGCACATCCTCGAGCGCCTGACCGCCTCCGAAGGCCTCGAGCGCTACCTGCACACCAAGTTCGTCGGCCAGAAGCGCTTCTCGCTCGAAGGCGGCGAGAGCTTCATCGTCTCGATGGACGAGCTGGTGCAGCGCGCCGGCGCCAAGGGCGTGCAGGAGATGGTCATCGGCATGGCCCACCGCGGCCGCCTGAACGTGCTGGTCAACACCCTCGGCAAGATGCCGAAGGACCTGTTCGCCGAGTTCGACCACACCGCGCCGGAAGACCTGCCCTCGGGCGACGTGAAGTACCACCAGGGCTTCTCGAGCGACATCTCCACCCCGGGCGGCCCGATCCACCTGTCGCTGGCCTTCAACCCCTCGCACCTGGAGATCGTCAACCCGGTCGTCGAGGGCTCGGTCAAGGCCCGCATGGACCGCCGCGGCGACGCCGAGGGCCGCCAGGTGCTGCCCGTCATCGTCCACGGCGACGCCGCCTTCGCGGGCCAGGGCGTGGTCATGGAGACCCTGGCGCTCGCGCAGACGCGCGGCTACTACACCGGCGGCACGGTGCACCTGGTCATCAACAACCAGATCGGCTTCACCACCTCCGACCCGCGCGACACGCGCTCCACGCTGTACTGCTCCGACGTCGTCAAGATGATCGAGGCGCCGGTGCTGCACGTGAACGGCGACGATCCCGAGGCGGTCGTGCTCGCCACGCAGCTCGCGCTCGACTACCGCCAGCAGTTCAACAAGGACGTGGTCGTCGACATCGTCTGCTACCGCAAGCTGGGCCACAACGAGCAGGACACGCCCAGCCTGACGCAGCCGCTGATGTACAAGAAGATCGCGCAGCACCCGGGCACGCGCAAGCTCTACGGCGACAAGCTCGTCGCCCAGGGCGTGCTGGGCGAGAGCGGCCCGGACGACATGGCCAAGGACTTCCGCGCCGCCATGGACGCCGGCCGCCACACGCACGACCCGGTGCTGACCAACTTCAAGGGCAAGTACGCGGTCGACTGGTCGCCCTACCTCGGCAAGAAGTGGACGGACGCGGCCGACACGGCGCTGCCGGTCGCCGAGTTCAAGCGCCTGGCCGAGCGCATCACCACCATCCCGTCGAACTTCAAGCTGCACCCGCTGGTCGAGAAGGTCATCGCCGACCGCGCGGCCATGGGCCGCGGCGAGGTCAACGTCGACTGGGGCATGGGCGAGCACATGGCCTTCGCCTCGCTGGTGGCCAGCGGCTACCCGATCCGCCTCTCGGGCGAGGACTCGGGCCGCGGCACGTTCACGCACCGCCACTCGGTGCTGCACGACCAGAACCGCGAGAAGTTCGACACCGGCACCTACGTGCCGCTGCAGAACGTGGCCGACAACCAGGCGCCGTTCGTCGTCATCGACTCCATCCTGTCGGAGGAGGCCGTGCTCGCGTTCGAGTACGGCTACGCCTCGGCCGACCCGAGCACGCTCACCATCTGGGAGGCGCAGTTCGGCGACTTCGTCAACGGCGCGCAGGTCGTGATCGACCAGTTCATCGCGTCCGGCGAGGTCAAGTGGGGCCGCGCCAACGGCCTGACGATGATGCTGCCGCACGGCTACGAAGGCCAGGGCCCCGAGCACAGCTCGGCGCGCCTGGAGCGCTTCATGCAGCTGGCCGCGGACACCAACATGCAGATCGTGCAGCCGACCACGGCCAGCCAGATCTTCCATTTGCTGCGCCGGCAGATGGTGCGGGCGTTCCGCAAGCCGCTGGTGATCCTCACGCCGAAGTCCCTGCTGCGCAACAAGGACGCCACCTCGCCGATGAGCGAGTTCACCAAGGGCGAGTTCCGCACGGTGATCCCCGAGCTGGAGGAGGGCATCGACGCGGCCAAGGTCAAGCGCGTGATCGCGTGCTCGGGCAAGGTCTACTACGACCTGGTCAAGAAGCGCGCCGAGAAGAAGTCGACCGACGTCGCCATCCTGCGCGTGGAGCAGCTCTACCCGTTCCCGCACAAGGCCTTCCAGGCCGAGATGAAGAAGTACCCGCAGGCGACCGAGATCGTGTGGTGCCAGGACGAGCCGCAGAACCAGGGCGCCTGGTTCTTCGTGCAGCACTACATCCACGAGAACATGCTCGAAGGCCAGAAGCTCGGCTACGCCGGGCGCCCGGCCTCGGCATCGCCCGCGGTGGGCTACGCCCACCTGCACCAGGAGCAGCAGAAGGCCCTGCTGGAGCAGGCTTTCGCGAAGCTCAAGGGCTTCATCCTCACCAAGTAAGAGCCGCACCGCCGGCCGCGCCGCGCCCTCACGAGGGCCGTCTGGCGCGGCGCATGCGGCCGGCGCCGCGCCAACTTCCACAAGAAGAGAGATTCCCATGGCAATCGTCGAAGTGAAGGTTCCGCAACTGTCGGAATCCGTGACCGAAGCAACCCTCCTGCAATGGAAGAAGAAGCCGGGCGACGCCGTCTCGGTCGATGAGATCCTGATCGAGGTCGAGACCGACAAGGTCGTCCTCGAGGTGCCCGCGCCGTCCGCCGGCGTGCTGGCCGAGATCGTCCAGGCCGACGGCGCGACCGTCGCGGCCGACCAGGTGATCGCGCGGATCGACACCGAGGCCGCCGCCGGCGCCGCCAAGGCTCCGGCCCCCGCGCCGGCCGCCGCCGCGCCCGCCCCGGCCCCCGCGCAGGCCGCCGCGCCCGCGCCCGCGCCGGCCGCCGGCGGCTCGAAGGGCGACGTGGCGATGCCCGCCGCCGCCAAGCTGCTCGCCGACAACAAGCTGACCACGGCCGACGTCGCCGGCACCGGCAAGGACGGCCGCGTGACCAAGGGCGACGTGCTCGGCGCCGTCGCCGCCGGCGCCAGGCCCGCCGCCGCGCCCGCGCCGGCCCCCGCCGCCGCGCCGGCCGCGAAGCCGCTGCCCAGCGTCGCCGCGCCCGCGATCGCCTCGCTGGGCGACCGCCCCGAGCAGCGCGTGCCGATGTCGCGCCTGCGCGCCCGCGTCGCCGAGCGCCTGCTGCAGTCGCAGTCGCAGAACGCCATCCTGACGACCTTCAACGAGGTCAACATGCAGCCGGTCATGGACCTGCGCAAGAAGTACCAGGACAAGTTCGAGAAGGAACACGGCGTCAAGCTCGGCTTCATGAGCTTCTTCGTGAAGGCCGCGGTCGCGGCGCTGAAGCGCTACCCGGTGATCAACGCCTCGGTCGACGGCAACGACATCGTCTACCACGGCTACTTCGACATCGGCATCGCCGTCGGCTCGCCGCGCGGCCTGGTCGTGCCCATCCTGCGCAACGCCGACCAGCTCACCTTCGCCGAGATCGAGAAGAAGATCGCCGAGTTCGGCCAGAAGGCCAAGGACGGCAAGCTCTCGCTCGAGGAGCTCACCGGCGGCACGTTCTCGATCTCCAACGGCGGCGTGTTCGGCTCGATGCTCTCGACGCCCATCATCAACCCGCCGCAGTCGGCCATCCTGGGCGTGCACGCCACCAAGGAGCGCGCCGTGGTGGAGAACGGCCAGATCGTGATCCGCCCGATGAACTACCTGGCGATGTCGTACGACCACCGCATCATCGACGGCCGCGAGGCCGTGTTGGGCCTGGTCGCGATGAAGGACGCGCTGGAAGATCCCTCGCGTCTGCTCTTCGACATCTGACCGGAGCACGACCATGGCGAAACAATTCGACGTCGTCGTCATCGGCGGCGGCCCCGGCGGCTACATCGCCGCCATCCGCGCGGCGCAGCTCGGCTTCAACACCGCCTGCGTCGACGAGTGGAAGAACGACAAGGGCGGCCCGGCCCCGGGCGGCACCTGCACCAACATCGGCTGCATCCCGTCCAAGGCGCTGCTGCAGTCGTCCGAGCACTTCGAGCACGCCGGCCACTCGTTCGCCGACCACGGCATCCAGGTCGAGGGGCTGAAGATCGACGTGGCGAAGATGCTCTCGCGCCGCGCCGCCGTCGTGAAGCAGAACAACGACGGCATCCTCTACCTGTTCAAGAAGAACAAGATCACGTTCTTCCACGGCCGCGCGAGCTTCGCGAAGGCCGAGGGCGGGGCCTACGAGCTCAAGGTCGCCGGCGCCGCGGAGGAGTCCATCACCGCCAGGCACGTGATCGTCGCCACCGGCTCCAACGCCCGCGTGCTGCCGGGCGTCGCGTTCGACGAGGACAAGATCCTCTCCAACGACGGCGCGCTGCGCATCCCCGCCGTGCCGAAGACGCTGGGCGTGATCGGCTCGGGCGTGGTCGGTCTCGAGCTCGGCTCGGTCTGGCGCCGGCTGGGCGCGCAGGTCACGATCCTGGAGGCGCTGCCGGCCTTCCTCGGCGCGGCCGACGAGTCGGTCGCCAAGGAGGCCGCCAAGGCCTTCGCCAAGCAGGGCCTGAAGATCGAGCTGGGCGTGAAGGTCGGCAAGGTCGACACGGCGGGCGAGGGCGTCAAGGTCGCCTACACCGATGCCAAGGGCGCCGAGCAGGTGCTGGCCGTCGACCGCCTCATCGTCTCGATCGGCCGCGTGCCCAACACCATCGGCCTCGCCCCCGAGGCGGTGGGCCTGAAGCTGGACGAGCGCGGCGCGATCGTCGTCGACGACGAGTGCAAGACGAACCTGCCCAACGTCTGGGCCATCGGCGACGTCGTGCGCGGCCCGATGCTGGCGCACAAGGCCGAGGAAGAGGGCGTCGCGGTCGCGGAGCGCATCGCCGGCCAGCACGGCCACGTCGACTTCAACCTCGTGCCCTGGGTCATCTACACCAGCCCCGAGATCGCGTGGGTCGGCAAGACCGAGGCGCAGCTCAAGGCGGAAGGCCGCGAGTACAAGGCGGGCCAGTTCCCGTTCCTGGCCAACGGCCGGGCACGAGCGCTCGGCGACACGACCGGCTTCGTCAAGTTCCTGGCCGACGCCAGGACCGACGAGATCCTGGGCGTGCACATGGTCGGCCCGATGGTCTCCGAGCTCGTCGCCGAGGCCTGCGTCGCGATGGCGTTCAAGGCCTCCGCCGAGGACATCTCGCGCATCTGCCACGCGCACCCGTCGCTGTCCGAGGCGACCAAGGAAGCCGCGCTGGCGACCGACAAGCGCACGCTGAACTTCTGACCGGATCGGCGCGCGCGGCAACCCCGCGCGCGCCCGGGCCGACGGCCGCCGCTACCCGCGGCTCGCCCGAGGCCCTTTTTCTTGCCCCCGTCCCATGCCCACTGTCACCGAGTTGTACGAGCAGACACTGTCCGAACGCGGCTACCAGGCCGACCCGGCGCAGCTCGCCGCGGTGGCCGCCCTGCAGCGCTGCGAGGACGAGTGGGTGGCGTACAAGTCGCGCCGCTCGAACGCCATCACGCGCGCCCTCGTGCGGCCGCCCATCCCGCGCGGCGTCTACATGTACGGCGGGGTGGGGCGCGGCAAGAGCTTCCTGATGGACTGCTTCTTCCAGGCCGTCCCGCTGCGCCGCAAGACGCGCCTGCACTTCCACGAGTTCATGCGCGAGGTGCACCGCGAGCTGCAGGACCTCAAGGGCGTGGCCGACCCGCTGCAGGAGCTCGGCCGGCGCATCTCGCTGCGCTACCGGCTGATCTGCTTCGACGAGTTCCACGTCGCCGACGTCACCGACGCGATGATCCTGCACCGGCTGCTGGTCTCGCTGTTCGAGCACCGCGTCTCCTTCGTCACCACGTCCAACTTCCGCCCCGACGACCTCTACCCGAACGGCCTCAACCGCGACCGCATCCTGCCCGCGATCGCGCTGCTCAACGAGAAGCTGGAGGTCATCAACGTCGACGCCGGCACCGACTACCGCCAGCGCACGCTGACCGACGCGAAGCTGTACTACACGCCGCTGGGGCTCGAGGCCGACGCGGGCCTCACGCGCGTGTTCGAGAGCCTGGCCGAGGCGCGCGACGAGGATCCCGTGCTTTCCATCGAGCACCGCCAGATCCGCGCCCGCCGGCGCGCCGGCGGCGTCGTCTGGTTCGACTTCAAGACCCTGTGCGGCGGTCCGCGCTCGATGAACGACTATCTCGAGCTGGCGAGCCAGTTCCACACGGTCCTGCTGTCCGACGTGCCGCAGATGGCCCCGCGGCTCGCCTCCGAGGCGCGGCGCTTCACCTGGCTGGTGGACGTGCTGTACGACCGGCGCTGCAAGCTGGTCGTCTCCGCCGAGGTGCCGCCCGAGGAGCTCTACCTCGCCGGTCCGCTGGCGCACGAATTCCCGCGCACGATCTCGCGGCTGCACGAGATGCAGTCGAAGGAATACCTCGAGATCCAGAAGCGGGACGTGGACACCGGCCTGACCTGAAGGGGGGCCGCCCGCCGCCGTCCCCGGCGTCAGGCGATCGGCTCGACCCGCACCAGCACCAGCGACAGGTTGTCGCCGGATCCGCGGGCGCGCTGGCGCGCCTTGCTGATCAGCATCTCGCTGGCCTCGCGCGGGGTGAGGGCGTTGATGATGGCGCCGATCTCGCGTGCGGTGAGGTAGTGCCACAGGCCGTCGCTGCAGGCCATGAGCGAGTCGCCGATCTCGAGGCGGTCGATCTGGTTGAGCTCGACCGGCGGATCCTGCTGGGTGCCGAGGCAGCCGGTGAGCAGGTTGGACTGCGGGTGCGTGTTGGCCTTCTCTTCGGTCAGGCGGCCTTCGTCGATCAGGCGCTGGACGTAGGAGTGGTCCTTGGTGCGGCGCACCAGCTCCGCGCCGCGGAAGTGGTAGATGCGCGAGTCGCCCGCATGCACCGTGTAGGCCTTGAGGTCGGGCATCACCAGGAAGGCGGCCAGCGTGCTGTGCGGCTCCTCCTCGGCCGTGATGGCCGTGAGCTTGATCATGAGGTGCGACTCGACGACCAGGCTGGTCAGCATGGCCGAGGCGTCGTCGCGCTGCGGCGTGAAGCGCTCGAACACCTGGCGCGCGGTCATCACCACCTGGTCGGCCGCGGTGCGGCCGCCGCTCTTGCCGCCCATCCCGTCGGCCACGAGCCCGAGGGCGCAGCCGGCCACGCGTGGATGGACGAGCAGTTCGATCTGGTCCTGCTGGTAGGCGCGGTCGCCCTTGTGGAGCCCGGTGGCCGCCGAAAGCCGGAATCCTTGCGTGGTGGTGCTCATGCTCCCAATATAAACTGTCGTCGTGCCCGGGATCCCGCCCTTTCCGGGCGCGATCATGAACGAATCCCTGCATTCGCCGCAACGTCGACTGATCGAGCTCCGCATCGAGCACGCGGACCTCGACCAGCTCATCGACCGCGCGGCGCAACAGGCGTCGATCGACGAACTGGCGCTCAAGCGCCTCAAGAAGCGGCGTCTCCTCCTGCGCGACCACATCGCGCTCCTCGAAGCTGAACTCGACCCACCCGACTCCGCCTGAAGACGTCGTTGCCTCGTCCCTGGTGCAGGCCTGCGTGCGCGCGCTCTCCGCCGACGGCCCGCTCGCCCGCGAGGACGACGCCTACCTCGAGCGCGAGGGCCAGCTGCGCATGGCCGCCGCCGTGGCGGCGGCGATCGAGGAGCGCGGCGCGCTCGTCGTCGAGGCCGGCACGGGCACCGGCAAGACCTTCGCGTACCTGGTGCCGCTGCTGCTCGCGGGCCGGCGCGCGCTCGTCTCCACCGCCACCAAGAACCTGCAGGACCAGCTCTTCTACCGCGACCTGCCGCGCCTGATGAAGTCCCTCGGCGTGCCGCTGCAGGTCGCGCTGCTCAAGGGCCGCGCGAGCTACCTGTGCCCGTACCGGCTGGAGCGCGCGCGCAGCGAGGCCAGCTTCGCCGACCGCCTCGCCATCCGCGCGCTCGCGCGCATCGAGACCTGGGCCCAGTCCACCGTCTCCGGCGACCTGAGCGAGGTCGAGGGGCTGGACGAGCGCTCCGAGGTCATTCCGCTCGTCACCTCCACGCGCGAGAACTGCCTCGGCAGCGAGTGCCCCAAGTTCGCGGTCTGCCCCGTGATGAAGGCGCGGCGCGAGGCGATGGCGGCCGACGTGGTCGTCATCAACCACCACCTGTTCTTCGCCGACATGGCGCTGCGCGAGGGCGGGGTGGCCGAGCTGCTGCCCTCGGTCGACGTCGCGGTCTTCGACGAGGCGCACCAGATGGTCGACATCGGCGTGCAGTTCCTCGGCCAGACGCTGGCCACGGGGCAGGCGATCGACCTCGCGCGCGACCTCGTCGGCGCCGGCCTGCAGCTGGCCCGCGGCCTGGCCCCCTGGACGGAGCTGGCCGCGCGGCTCGAGCTGCTCGCGCGCGAGCTGCGCCTGGCCGCCGCCGGCCCGCGCGCGCACGCCACCGGCGGCGCGGCGCTCGCCGGCACGCGCCGGCCCTGGGAGCAGGTCGAGGCCGAGGGCCTGCTGCCGGACGCGCTCACCGCGCTCGCGGCGCACTGCGCGTCGCTGGTCGAGACGCTGGAGCCCTTCGTCGAGATCGGCCCCGACTTCGTCAAGCTGCGCAGCCGCTGCGACGCATTGCGCTCGCTGTGCGTGCGCTTCCAGGGCGGTTCGGCCGAGGGCCACGTGCGCTGGGTCGACCTCACCGCGCACCAGGCCCGCCTGGTCGAGTCGCCGCTGGACATCGGCGGCGCGCTGAGCCAGCAGCGCGAGGCCGCGCCGCGCGCCTGGATCTTCACCTCGGCCACGCTGGGCGACGACGCTGCCCTGAGCTGGTTCTCCGAGCCGACCGGGCTCTCCGACGCGGTGAAGCTGCGCGTCGACAGCCCCTTCGACTACGAGGCCAACGCGCGCGTGTACGTGCCGCCGCGCTTCGCCGCCCCGGCCGACGCGCACCATGCCGAGAGCGTCGGCCGCGCCGCCGCCCACTGCGCCGCGGCGCTGCACGGGCGCACCTTCGTGCTCACCACCACGCTGCGCGCGATGCGCGCCGCGGCCGAGGCGCTCGAGGCCGAACTGCGCAAGCTGGGCGCGCCGCTCGAGGTGCTGGTGCAGGGCGCCTTGCCCAAGCGGGCCATGCTGGAGCGCTTCGAGCGCGGCGAGAGCGTGCTCGTCGGCTCGCAGAGCTTCTGGGAGGGCATCGACGTGCCGGGCGACGCGCTGCAGTGCGTGCTGATCGACAAGCTGCCGTTCCCGCCGCCCAACGACCCGCTGATCGAGGCGCGCGTCAAGCGCCTGCAGGCGCAGGGTCGCGACGCGTTCAACGACTGCTTCGTCGCCGAGGCCGCCGTCTCGCTCAAGCAGGGCGCCGGCCGCCTGATCCGCACCGAGACCGACCGCGGCCTGCTCGTGATCTGCGACTCGCGCCTGCGCACCGCCCGCTACGGCGACCGCCTGCTCGCCGCGCTGCCGCCGATGAAGCCGCTGCCCGATGGCGGGCAGGCGCTGGACTGGTTGCGCGAGCTCGCCCTGTCTCACGCCTGAGCCCGCGGCCGCCCGCTTCACGCCGCCGGCGCTCGCAGGCAGCCAAGAAGTTCAAGGGAGGGAGGGATCCGGCTCCGCCGGGCCCGAACCGGCCGGCCCCCTCGGGGGGCAGGGAGCGCCAGCGACCGTGGGGGCTACCAGAGATGCCACCACGACTTCTTCTTGAGGCCCTGGGCGTAGACCGTACCGGGGAAGTTCTGGTCGATCACGCGCTGCGCGTCGTCGCGCAGCTGCGTCAGGCCCAGCTTGTCGTAGGCCGCGACCATGATGGACAGGGCCTCGGGCGTGGAGGCCGTCTGCGGGAACTCGATCACCGATTCCTTGGCGCGGTTGGCCGCGGCCACGTAGGCGGTGCGGCGCATGTAGTACTCGGCCACCTTGACCTCGTATTCGGCGAGCATGTTGACCGTGAAGTCCATGCGGATGCGCGCGTCGTCCGAGTACTTGGATTGCGGGAACTGCTCGGTCAGCTGCTTGAACGACTGGTAGGACTCGCGCGCGGCGGCCTGGTCGCGTTCGTAGAGCTGCTGGCCCGAGAGGCTGCTGAGCCAGCCCAGGTCGTCGTTGAAGTTGACGATGCCGCGCAGGTAGAGCGCGTAGTCGAGGGCCGGGCTGGACGGGTGCAGCTTGATGAAGCGGTCGAGCGTCGACAGCGCGTTGGTCTTGTCGTTCGTCTTCCAGTAGAGGTAGCCGAGCTCGAGCTGCGCCTGCTGGGCGAGAATCGAGCCCGCGGCCTTGCCTTCGATGCGGTCGAGCTCCTTGATCGCCTTGTCGTAGTTGCCGGACTCGACGTCCTCCATCGCATCGGCGTAGAGCTTGTCGACCGGCGTGTTCAGCGCCTTTTCCGACTCCGAGGCCGCACAGCCCGCGAGCGCGGCGACGAGGGCGAGGGGCGCGAAGCGGGCGAAGGCGTTCTGGAGAATCATGGGCTGGGCGCGCGCGGACTGATGACGAGGAATCGCGGGATTATATGAGTGAGCATGGACAGACCGGCCTGGACGAGGACGCGCGCCCCGACGAGACCGAGCCGAACGAGGACGCGTCGGAGCTCCGCGCCGCGGCCGTGGCGCTGGCGCAGCACGGCGAGCGCCTGGACAAGCTGCTGACCGCGCTGGCGCCGGAGTTCTCGCGCAGCCACCTGCAGGGCCTGGTCGCCGACGGCCGCGTGCAGCTCGACGGCCGCGTGGCGCGCACCGCGTCCACGCGCGTGAAGGCGGGGCAGCGGGTGCAGGTCGAGCTGGTGCGGCCGGCCCACGAGCTGGCCTTCACGCCCGAGGACATCCCGCTCGCCATCGTCCACGAGGACGAGCACGTGCTGGTGCTGGACAAGCCGGCCGGCCTCGTCGTGCACCCGGCCGCGGGGAACTGGTCGGGCACGCTGCTGAACGGCCTGCTGGCGCACGACCCGGCCAGCGCCGGGCTGCCGCGCGCGGGCATCGTGCACCGGCTCGACAAGGACACCTCGGGCCTGATGGTGGTCGGCCGCTCGCTGGAGGCGGTCACGGGCCTGGTGCGCGACATCGCCGCGCGCGTCGTCAGCCGCAAGTACCTGGCCCTCGCCCACGGCCGCCTGGCCGCGGACGAGGAGACCATCGAGGCGCCGATCGGCCGCGACCCGCGCGTACGCGTGCGCATGGCCGTGGTGGCCGGCGGCAAGCCGGCGCGCACCGACGTCGAGGCGCTCGCCTATGCGGACGGGATCTCGGCCGTGCGCTGCACGCTGCACACCGGCCGCACGCACCAGATCCGCGTGCACCTCGCGCACCGCGGCCATCCGCTGGTCGCCGACGAGGTCTACGGCGGCAGGCCCGCGCTGGGCCTGCGCCGCCAGGCGCTGCACGCGGCGCGGCTCGCGTTCCGCCACCCCGTGAGCGGCGAGGCGCTCGCGTTCGAGTCGGCGCCGCCGGCGGACTTCGCTTCGGCGTGGGCGCAGGTCGCGCCGGGGCTGCAGCCCTGGACCGAGCGCTGACCCGAAGTTCTGGCCGGCCGCTTTGCGAAGCGGCTACAATGGCGCATTCCTCCTCCGGTGAGCGAGGTCGCCACCCGCCGTGAAGGCGCACGGTGACGCCCGGTCCGGGGCCAGGGATGGAGCGATCCCCCGTTGCACAGCGCGTGAAGCCCGGTGTCCCACCAGCCGAGGCGGGACGCGGCGGCGGCTGAAGGATCGCTCCGGCAAGGCCGCGCCCCGCGCGTGCTCCCGATGACGGCCATCGAGCCTGCCGCGGCAGGCTGAAACTGCGCATACCTCGTCGATGAATACCCAGGATGCCAAGCGCGTTCTAGAAACCGCGCTGATCTGCGCGAACCAGCCGCTGCCCCTGCGCGCGCTGCGCAACCTGTTCGAGGACCAGATCGGGCCGGACACGCTGCGCGGCATGCTCGACGACCTGGCGCGCGACTGGCGCGGGCGCGGCGTCGAGCTCGTCTCGATCGCCTCCGGCTGGCGCTTCCAGAGCCGGCCCGAGCTGCGCGAGTTCCTCGACCGCCTGCATCCCGAGAAGCCGCCCAAGTACTCGCGCGCCGTGATGGAGACCCTGGCCATCATCGCGTACCGCCAGCCGGTCACGCGCGGCGACATCGAGGACATCCGCGGCGTGATGGTCGGCAGCCAGATCGTCAAGCAGCTCGAGGACCGCGGCTGGATCGAGGCCATCGGCCATCGCGACGCGCCGGGCCGGCCCTCGCTGTTCGCGACCACGCGCCAGTTCCTCGACGACCTGGGGCTCGCGAGCCTCGACCAGCTCCCCGCCCTCGACGGCAGCGGCGCGCCGCCGTCGGACGCGCTGGCCGACCTGCAGCCCAGCCTGCTGGACGACGGCCAGACCCAGCTGGCGCTGGACGAGGCCGCCAACGACGAAGGCCCGCGCCCGGCGCTGCCGGCCGAGCTGCCGCTCGAGGCGGCCGCGGCGCCGGCCGCCGAGGCCGGCGTCGCCGCGGACGAGGCGCGGCAGGCGGCCGCGGTCGAGGCCTCGCTGGCCGCGATCCACGCCGCCGAGGACGCGGCCGAGCACGAGGCCGCCGCCGCCGAGGGCGGCGAGTGGATCCACCCCGGCGCGCACGGCGCCGAGCCGTCCGTCTCCACCGAGGTGGCCGACGGCGACGCCGGCTTCGCGCCTCCCGTCGAAGAACCGGCCGCGGACCAACCCGCGGCCACCCCCGAACCCGATTCCGAGTCTTCCGAAGACGACCCCCTGACCAAAGGTCCGCTGCAATGAGTCCTGATACCCCGGATGTGACGCCCGACAACGCGGCGGCCGACGCCCCCGCGGGCGACGCCGCGGCGCCCGCGCCCAAGCGCGCGCGCGCCCCGCGCAAGACGGCCGCGAAAGCGGCCCCGGCGAGCGGCGACGAGGCGGCGACGCCCGACGCCGCCGCAGCGCCGGCGGTGGCCGACGGCGAGGGCGCCGCGCCCGCGCCAGTCCCCCGCAAGCGCGCGCCGCGCAAGACGGCCGCCGCGGCCGAGGCCGCTCCGGCACCGGACGCGCCCGCCGCGGCGGCGTCCGTTGCCGAGCCCTCGGCGCAACGTCCGGCGCCCGTCGCGGCCGAGCCGGCACCGAGCTTCACGGTCGAGCCGGTCGCCGCGCCGGCGCCGCGCGCCGAGGCGGCGTCCGGCGACGACGATCGCGGCGACGACGGCGAAGGCGAAGGCGAGGGCGAGGGCGCCGAAGGCGTCTCCGTCGACGGCGAGGGCCGCCGCAGCCGCAGCCGCCGCCGCCGCCGCGGCCGCCGCGGCGCCGACGAGGCGCGCGCCGACGGCGCCCCGCCGGAGGCCGGCGAGGCCGCCGCGGGCGCCGTGGGCGGGGAGGGCAGCGAGGCCGCCCCGCGCGAGCCGCGCGCCGAGCGCCCGCCGCGTCCGGTCGGCCCGGTGGTAGAGCTCGATGGCGACCCGGGCGAGACCTTCGCCGGCGTGCTGTCCGGCGACTTCGACGCCGCCGCCGAGATCGTCGAGGGCGAGCCCGCCATCCCCGCCAAGCGCGTGCTGGCGGCCGAGCCGGACGCGCCCAAGCTGCACAAGGTGCTGGCGCAGTCGGGCATCGGCTCGCGGCGCGACATGGAGCAGCTGATCACCGACGGCAAGGTGCAGGTCAACGGCGAGGTCGCGCACACCGGCCAGCGCATCTCCTTCGGTGACGAGGTCCGCGTGGCGGGCCGCGTCGTCAAGCTGCGCATCGCGCCGCCGACGGCGCGCGTGATCGCGTACCACAAGCCCGCGGGCGAGGTAGTCACGATGGACGACCCCGAGAAGCGCCCGACCGTGTTCCGCCGCCTGCCGCGGCTGGCGCACGGCAAGTGGCAGTCGGTCGGCC
>Ga0209051_1001816_pt1 | contig 16898 bp, 17 predicted proteins | sample AraplaCvi_mMS_r2_2_FD_184286 | JGI IMG/M metagenome (GOLD analysis project Ga0209051, IMG submission 184286) | Arabidopsis root microbial communities from North Carolina, USA - plate scrape MF_Cvi_mMS_r2 (SPAdes) (version 2) | ecosystem: Host-associated > Plants > Roots > Endosphere | place...
CGGCCCTGGACGCTCACGCCAAGCCTCGAGGCCACGCTGGCACTGCTGGCCCTCGCGGTGCTGTCAACCGCGCTGGCCAGCGTGATCTTCTTCAGGCTGATTCGCACGCTGGGCCCGGTCACCACCACCAGCAACGCATATCTGCGGGCACTGGTGAGCGTGGCGTTCGGCGTGGTCTTTCTCGCGGAGCCTTTGAACTGGAGCCTGCTGGCCGCGAGCACGCTGATCGTCGCCGGGGTGATGCTGGTCACGCTGCCGAGCAGGCCCAGCGGGGAGCTGCGCCGTGCGGGTTGAGATCGCGATCGTCGGCGCCGGACCCTGGGGTCTGGCGGTGCTCGATAGACTGGTCACCGCCGCGCGCCGGTGGCCACGGCTTGCGCTCACCGTGCACGTGATCGACCCCGACGAGCCGGGCCCGGGCCTGCACAAGCCCCACCAGGAAGACTTCCTGCTGCTCAACACCGTCACCGGCCAGCTCGACAGCTTCAGTGCACGTCATTTCGGCGAAGCGCCGCTCACGGGCGCCATGGCGTTCATCGACTGGCTGCGCGAGGCGCGCGACATCGTGGCCGATCCCCACGGCTTTCTGCCTCGCGCACTCTTCGGCGCCTACCTTCGGCACGTGTATGCAGTGCTGTGCGACAACGCGCCCACGCAATTTCGGATCTCGGAGGTGCGCCATCGCGCGCTCGATGTCTCGATCGTGGCTAACGAGCGGGCGTGCGTGCGCCTAGGCGACGGGTCTGCGCTCACGGTGGACCACGTCTTTCTCTGTACCGGCTATGGGCTGGCACGTTCCGAGGTCGAACGGCCGGCATCTCCGGCCACGCCGCTGGCCCCATATCCTCTCGCGCCGCTGCAGGCCCGCATCGAGGTCGGATCTGCAGTGGGCATCTCGGGCGGCGGACTGGTGGCCGTCGACGTGGTGGCAGCCCTCACGGCCGGGCGGGGCGGGCGCTTCATACGCGACGAAGACGACATGCTGCAATACCTGCCGAGTGGCCGGGAACCCGTCATTTTCGTGTACTCCCGCAGCGGCATGCCGTTCGCGTGCCGTCCCGCGCAATCGCTCGACCTATCGGGCATTTTCGCGCCGATCTACTGCACCGATGCCTATCTGGCCTCGCGACGCGCGGCACGCGGCCCCAAGGGCCTGCTGCTCGACGAAGACCTGTTGAGCGTGCTGGCGGCCGAGATGCGGGCGGCCTACCTGATGCGCGCGATGGCGCTGTCACAAGGCCCGGATGCTGCCGCGGCGTGCCGGCGCGTGCTTGCCTTGCTCGCACCCGCTGAGGTGAGGGATTTTTGCGAGGCGAAGCTCCCATCGATGACCACGTTCTCGCCTGAAAGGCTGCTCGCATCGGAATCCGCGTCTGTACCCTTACCGGCGCCGCGCAGCAGCGCGGAATTCAGCGCCGCCTTCGCAGCTTGGCTGCGCTTCGACGTGGACGAATCGCGCAAGGGCGAGGCACACAGCCCATACAAGCACGCGGTCGAATTGCTGCGCGTACTGCGCGGCTTCATTCGTCAAGCCGTGGAGTTCGATGCGCTCGCCCCGGCATCGCGCCACCGTTTCTTCGATGTCGTGGCCCCGCGGATCTCGCAGCTGGTCGTCGGCCCTCCGATCCGGCGAGGGCTCGAATGGCTGGCATTGATGCGCGCCGGGCTTCTGCGTGTCGATCTCGGCCCGGCGCCTATGCTCGAACGCGATGCGGCGCTCGGCGTCTGGCGGGCGCGCTCCAGCGCATTCGAGGTACCCATCGTGGCCTGTCTCGATCATCTGGTGAATGCGCGGGCAGGCCAGCGCGGCATCGACACCAGGGATGGCTCCCTGCTCGCTGCCCTGTGCCGCTCAGGCTTATGTACCGGCACCGCGCCGCCCGAACCGGCACACACCCGACGGCGAGTGCCTCGCACCGACGTGGCCGGCCATCCGCTCGACGCGACGGGTCTGCCCGTGCGGCAGTTGACGCTGATCGGCGTGCCGACCGAAGGCCTGCGCTACTTCAACCACTACCTGCCGTCCCCCAAGAGCAGGTCAAGGGTTTTTGACAACATTGAGTTGGCACTCGGCGCCTTGTGGGAGCGACTCGCGGCGACGCCTGGCAGGGGGGTGCCGAGGGCGGACTCGCCCTGTGCTTGAGCGCAACTGCTAAGGACGAGACGTGCCCCGACTGGTCGAGGGACGGGGGCGGGATGAAATGCGTTCATTACTTGCCCGAAAGAAGGGGCTCATATCGCGCTGCGCCTGCGAGGTCGTGGCCGCCGCGTCTGACCCGATCAGATGGCCTTGACCGGCACATCAGGCAGACTCAACGCCAGTTCCGCGATCCGGTCCTTGCGCATGAACACCACGCCTGGGTGCTGCTTCGCATAGCGCAGGAAATCGCCCAGAACCTTCACGCGCGCTGGCGTGCCGCCGATGCGGTCGTGGGTCGACATCGACATCATTCAGCGTCGGTGAGCGGCTTCCTCGTAGAGCTGGTCGAACTCGTCCTTGAGCTCTTGACCGAAAGCCGAGGCCGTGAGCGGGCCTTCGGCGCCCCAGCGTGCGATGTCGTTGTTGCGCAGGGTGTAGGGAACGATGGCGAAGGGCTTGCCGTTCACCCTTGTGGTCAAAGGCGTCACTGGACAGATCATTGATGCGGTACGTGAAGCCCAGGTCCTGCAACACACCCAACGTCCGCGGCCTGCCACGCAGCCAGAAGGCATTGAAGCCGACCGGACGCATGCCCGTGGCCTGTCGATCGCCGCGATGTTGGCAGCGTAGGAGGCGCGCTCCTCGGCTTCGGTCAACGTCCAGTGCGGTGTCCAGGTCTGGCCGTGAGCGGCGGCTTCATGCCGGCGCGCCACGATCTCGCGCCAATGCCGGATTGCGCTCGACCGCCTGTCCCGTCATGTGCAAGGTGATTTGCAGGCCATGCGCATCCCACAGGTCGAGCATGCGAGGGATGAGATGGGTGAAGTAACCGGTTTGACATGCACCGACTCAACCTCCGTCGGGAGACAGCGTAGAAGCGAGCTTTTGTCAAATCGATTGCTTGGAATCTTGTGAAGCAATTGGTTTGACAAGCCGCGGTTTGGCAGCGACGGTGGAGCTTTGCTGGGAGTGATCCTCACCCGGACTGCATTGGGAGCCAAGCACCTCTGGCAGTTGTGGAACGCCATTGATCTTTCGCGTCGAGGGCTAGAGCCCATGGGCTGCTAACTCATGCGCCAGCAGATCCTCCCGCAGCGCGCCACTCAACTCGCGCAGACTCAGACTTCCACGCTTTCAACTTTCGCGAATCTGCCCCAGGGCGTCTGCTTTGGGCCCGAAGCTCCCGATGGTCGTCGGGTTACATTCAGTCGCACGCCGACATTGACTGCCGTCCTTAAATTCTTCTGCGAAGATGCGGCATGAGCCGTCCAGAACTGCCCCTGGCTGGAGGTGTCGCGCCTGTAAATCATTTGTTATCGATAGATGGGTGAGGGTTTGACATGCGCTGATTTGGCTTTTCTCTCTCGAGCGAGTTGCTTGGTGCATATCTGTCGAAGCGAATGCCAGGATATTGGCTGAGGCAACTGATTTGACAGGCCGCGGGCTCAGCGATGGTGGTTGAGCTTCGCCAGGAGATGATCGTCGTCCGGGCCGGCGCTCGGGGGAGCCAAGCACATCTTGCACTGCCCCCTGGCCACTTCGTGGTCGACGCGCCGAGGCAGAAAAGGGCGCCTAATGCGGATTCAGTCGCGGCGAATGCCTGCATGCGCAGCATCGCCGGTCTTCGGATGCAGCTTGCACAAGGACATGAGCAGATGTCTTGCCCATGCGCGATCTGCGGCCACGGCGGCCACGCCTTACTCAATCTGGCGGCAGGAAATTCGTCGGTACACGGCCCGCGCTTCCGGCGCGCACCACGCGATGGATGAAGTCAAGCTTCTCGATCACCGGCGGGACAATGATGAATGGGTAGCTGTCGTGCGCGCCGAGGCTTCGGTCCATCGCGTTGATGAATTGTGAGACCGGCAGCCATTGCAGGACGATGAGCTCGCGGATCGATTCGGCATTCAGGTCAAGTGGACGCACCTTCAAGGCCGGGCCGGACGGCGAGGGCAATTCAAGGTGTGTGCCCCATGAGGCGGCTGTTTCCAGGCCATCCACCAGGTGCAGGTAATGGGCCCAGGTCTCCGCCCAGTCTTCCCACGGATGCGAACTCGCGTATGCGCTGATGAAGTTTTGAGGCCAATCGAGGGCCGGCCATACATAGTGGGTGTTCAATGCCGAGTCATAGTCCGCGCGCTCGTCTCCGAAGAGCGATCGGTACTCCGTGGCCCATGGCGTATCGCGCACCAGCCGATCCCAGTAGTAGTGGCCAATCTCGTGGCGAAAGTGACCCAGCAGCGTGCGGCTGGGCTCGTGCATCGAAAGGCGGATGTGCTCGCGGCAGGCATCGTCCGCCTCGGCAATGTTGAGCGTGATGACGCCTTCGTCATGTCCGGTGAGCACCTGCTGCTGCGGGTGCATCTGCTCGAGAAACTCGAACGACAAGCCATTGACGGGGTCTTCGTGCTTGTTGGGTGTCGGCAGCCCGAGTTCGATGAGCGTGTAGAAGAGCCGGCGCTTGGCCTGTTCGAGTGCCGCCCAGTAGCCATGGTTTTCCGACTTGGTCAGCGCAGGAATCGTCTGGGTTGTTCGGCACGACAAACAAAGGCCATGGTCGGAGAGAGAGAGCGCCATCCAGTTGCATCCATTCGCCTTGCGATTGGCGCAAGGCCTGTATGCGGGACCTTCCGAGCCCAGGCGGTGCCATGAATCCTCATCCGAAATCTCGAAAGCAAGCATGCGCTGCGCGTCCGGAGCGTAGCCAAGGAACGAGCTGCAAACTTCGCAGCGGAGGTTTTCGAAGAACACGCGATTGCCGCACTCCGAGCAGATCATCTGCTTCACGTGGGCACCCTGGTATCGGCATCGAGCGTGCTTTTCAACGACGCTTCCTGATGCGCGTCGGCTTCCATGTTTCGATTCACAGTGGGGTTCCGTTCCGAGGTTGCCGAAGACGCGGTCGTCCCGGCTGTGCGGCCTGCTTGCGCGGTGATTCATCCCCTGAAAGGATCTTCCTCGACCAGAAGTGGGTGATTTCGATCTTCGGTACTTGCGTGCGAATCATTCTGCGCTCCCAACCTTGATGACGTCAGAGAAATTGGATCGCGTTGATGTGGGATGCGGTGCCATCCGGTCTGCTGCGGTTGGGCGCTGCAGGTTGGACAAGGTGCAGAAATCCGTTCGGCTCTTTCCATCAGCACCCATGGTGCCAGTGCCGTTGCGCTGGTGTCCTCGCAGGTCCATCATGCATGAAGTCAAGCTTTCGCGAATGGATCGGCGATGGAACAAATACAAAATCTCATACAGGTCGAAACCGGACCGCGCCATGTCATTCAGGGCACATACCAAGGGATCCGCATAGAAGTTGTCGCTGGCTACAGCATCGATACGGACGAGTGGCTGTTTCATGTGCGTATTCACGACAACCAGGGGTGTGCTGATCGCTTGACGGATTGCCCGACCACCCATCGGGCCCATGGGTTGCAAGACGCCTTTGATCTGGGCCTCGAGCTCGCCGTGTCACACCTGAAAAACCGCTGAGCTCCTGGAGCTCGCGAAGGCACGTTCGCGGTGGCAGCCGGCGCGCATCACAGGCGAAGATCGATCTGCAGGCTATCCGCCCCCAATCGACGTGAGGCCACCGCCTGCACCGTGCCGCCTCTGCGATGCAGGCGCAGGTCCGCAGTCCCCTGGGGCAACCACAAGTCACGCAGCACGAACTCATCGATCTCGCTGGGAAACACCGGTTGAGCCACCACGATGCGACCGTGCAAGGCATCGATGTCGATGCCCAGACAACCTTGCACCAGCATGAACACCGAGCCGGCGGCCCAGGCCTGCGGCAGGCAAGCCACCGGATAGGACACGGGCGCTTCGCCGCGCGCCCTTTCGAAACCGCAGAACAACTCGGGCAGGCGCATGCCGACCTGGCTGGCGCATTCGAACATTTCGCTCGTCAGCCGCGCCGTACTCTCTCGCTCACCGTAGCGCGCCATGCCGGCAGCACACAAGGCCACGTCATGCGGCCAGACCGAGCCGTTGTGGTACGACATGGGGTTGTAGCGGATGGCCTTGGATGACAGCGTGCGCAATCCCCAGCCCGACTCGAGCCCGGACGCCAGCAGCCGCCGTGCCACGGCGTGCCCGCGCGTCTCGCTGGGCAGCCCGGTGTACAGCAGGTGGCCCGCATTGGAGGTATAGACACGGCAGGGTGCACCAGCCCCATCCAGTGCGAGCGCGTAGAACTGCATGTCCTCCTGCCAGAAGCGCGATTCCACCCGTTCGGCCCAGGCTTCGGCGGCTTCCGCGTAAGGTGCGGCTTCCGCGTCGTTGCCGAGCCACTTCGCCAGCAGCGCCATGCCCCTGAGCGCGGCAACCGCATAGCCTTGCACCTCGACCAGAGCGATGGGGCCTTCGGGTGTACGCCCGTCTTCGTGGAAGATCGCGTCGTGGCTGTCCTTCCAGCCCTGGTTGGCCAAGCCGGATGCCTGGGCACGCGCGTAGGACAGAAACCCGCCGTGACGGCTGGCGTTGCGCTGGATCCAGCCCGTCGCCGCCACCAGCGCGGGCCATAGCCCCACGATGAAAGAACGGTCGGCGGTGCGCCGCGCATACGCCGCGGCCAGCGTAACAAACAGGGGCGTCGTGTCCACGCCGCCGTAGTAGCGCCCGAAGGGCAGCTCGCCCATGGCGGTCATTTCCCCTTTGCGCAGCTCGTGCATGATCTTGCCGGGCTCTGCATCGTGGAATGCCGAGGTTTCCTGCGCCTGGTGGCTGGCGAGGTACGCCAACACGCCACGCGCCAGCAATGGCTTGAGCCACAGCGTTTGCAGCGCGGTGATGATGGCATCGCGACCGAAGGGGGTGGAAAACCAAGGGATGCCTGCGTAAGGGTAGGGGCCCGTCGGCAATGCCGTGGTCAGCAGCGCGAGGTCGGCACCTGAGCGGTCCAGCCAGGCTTGGAACTGTCGGGACGAGGTCCGTATCCGCGCGCCGCCGCGCTGGCGGATGCGCATGCTGCGCCGGGCTGCCGCGCCCGCAGCCCTGAACTGCGCCCGCGCCGGGGCCGACGCGGCTGGGCCGATGTCCACGTACAGCGCGATATCCTCCCGGCCACCCAGGATGAGATCGAAGTGGCAGCGTCGCTCGTCGATGGCGGTGGGCTGGATCGAGAAAGCCAGCCGAGTGCGCCGCGTGAGGCCGTCCAACCCCCGGTAGCTCAGTTCGATGCTCGCGCCTTGCACTCGAGGCGCGAGAAACTCCCCCCGCTGCGGACGACGCTCTCCGCGTACCTCGAAGGTGTCGCTGAAATCCGCACCATAGACCAGGCCGAGCTGCAGCCGCGTGACCATCGTGCTGTAGTTGCTGAGTGTGATGCGCTCGCGCAGCAGACCGTCCCAAAGGAGGCGCCGCCGCTCGATGTGCACCACGCCTTGAGGCAATGAATCGCCGCCGAGAGGAGGCAGCGGTCGATTGGTGAGGTGCGCAGTGAAGAAGACGTTGTCACGGCTCACGTCGCTGGACAGCAGGGTCGGTCGTGCGCCCTCCAGCAGGAGGTGGAAGCACGACAACAGCCGCGTATCGTCCTGAAAGAAGCCATCGCCCGAGCCCGCGATGTCACCATAGGTGTCGGCCACCACAAAGCTGTCGCCATCCTTGAGAACGAAGAGGTGGTCGGGCGTGCGCGGCACCGAGGTGTCCGCCGTGGTGGATCTAGGGGGTTGAGTACCCTCGGGATGAGGTAGGGTCATGCCACCTCGCTCTCGTGAAGACGACGGGCACGCGCCAATTGCCAGTAGAGGCGGGCATAGCGCTTGGCCATCGCCTGCGCGGTGAAGCGCTCGTCGAACGCCCGGCGCACGCGCGCGCGAGACAGGCCGCCGATGCTGTGCACCGCCTTCACGGCCCCGGCGATGTCGTCGACGATGAGGCCCGAAATGCCGTGCTGCACGACCTCCGGAACGGAACCGCAGCGCCAGGCGATGACCGGCGTGCCGCATGCCATCGCCTCGATCATGACGAGCCCGAAGGGCTCGGGCCAGTCGATCGGAAACAGCAGGGCTCGTGCGCCGCCAAGAAAGGCACTCTTCTGAGCGTCGCCGATCTCGCCCACGAACTCGATCAGCGGATGATCCAGCATCGGTCGGATGCGGGTGTCGAAGTAGATGCGGTCAGCGGCGTCCACCTTGGCCGCGATCTTCAGGGGCACGCCGGCGGCCTTCGCTATCTCGATCGCCCGATCGGGCCGCTTCTCCGGCGAGATCCGCCCGAGAAAGGCGAGGTAGCCGTCCTGTGCCTGCGGGCTGAACCGGTATTGGTCGGGCAGCATGCCGTGCTGCACCGTGGCATACCAGTTGGCATCTGGCAGCGGGGCGCGCTGGCTGCGGGAAATGGATACCAGCGGGTACAAGGGCCAGCGCGCATAGACGTCGCGCAGATCGTCGATGTCGAGCCGGCCATGCAGCGTCGTGAGCGTACGTTCCGGCATGCCCTCAAAGAAGGGAAAGTGGATCAGGTCGACGTGAAAGTGAATGACGTCGAATGCATCGGCCCGCTGCCGTACCTCATGGATCATCGCGAGGTGGCTCGCCAGGTCCGAGTTGAGGCGCCCGCTATCCAGCCGCAGCGGTTGGGCACGCGTCGCTACCAGGCGGGCCTTGGTCTGGGTCTCACCCGCGGCGAACAGCGTGACTTCGTGTCCCTGGTCAACCAATGCGTCGGTGAGGTGCGCTACGACCCGCTCAGTGCCGCCGTACAGCTTGGGCGGCACTGCCTCAAACAGCGGGGCTACCTGTGCAATTCTCATGCTGTCGCTCCTGCGTCCGCGCCTTCGAGCATGAGGATCAAGAACATCACAGGCCCACGCGTTTCAAGCTTGCGTCACCATCGCCCTGCGCGAGCGGATCAGCTCGGCATGGTCGATCGCGTCGAAGAACCGGTCATAGCGATAGCCCTCGAACGTGTACTGGTGGCCGTCGAAGCCGATTGCCGGGTCCTTCATCCGGGAGGCCGCCGCCGCGGGTTCACTGGCCAGGTCGACTCTTGGCGCGTGAGGCTCGAAACCGGCACCGCCGCCTTCGTCGAGGAGCGAGTCCTTGGCCTGGATGGCCTCGGGCGAGCTATTGCCGGGGGGCCAACGAGCCCATGGGAAGGTCAGGCCGAATGCGGGCACGCCCTGCGTGAATCGCAGGTAGTACCAGCTCGCGATGACGTCCAGCAGAGGAATGCTGCATGCCGCGATCAGCAGTGCAAGCATGAGATAGGTGAACAAGGTCATGTGACCTCCAAAAAGATAGCCGTCCGCACCAGCGGAGAACGCCGAGGCACGCAGCGGGTTGCGTGCCCCGCTCACCGTGGCCGAACTACCGCTTGCGGACCTTTCAGCTGGAGCAGAGGGAAGGCATGGAAGCCTTCACGGGAAGATCGCCGGCGATGGTGTTGGCGAGACATTGCTGTCTCCTTCGGGTGACATGCCGAATGGCATGCGGCAGATCATCATCCGCCTATAGCCGCCAATCACCTAGCATTGCTTTGACCTATCTTTTGTGGTGCCAATGCGATCCGATTGTTGGTGGTTGCGTGGCGCGCATGGACCTGCTCTCGAGGAAAGTAGCGTGCCTTGTGTACGGCAACGCACAGACCGATTTTCTCGACTTTCCTAACGTGCCAGCGCACTCAAGGGAAGAAAATCAATGGCAAGGAAAGTCATCCATAGCGCAACCATCACTCTGAAGCTGCCGCTCGACACGAGTGTTGAAGAAGAAGAGGCAGCGTTGCAGGCCGCCGGCATTCCCGTCGACGCGATCGGCAATGCGGCGTCCGGCTTTCTGTTCATTCGGTACACGAGCGATTGGAAGAATCCGGCCAAGATCTTTCGCTGGTTTGCCACCGGCGTCGGGCACGTCGCCACCTAGCCAATGCGCCTATGTTCGCTGGCGAACCGTTTCATGCCTGGAATGCGCCTAATCTGAGGAGGCCTTCAAAGGATTCTCCATGAACCATTCACCACTGACTCTTGCGCTGCTCGGTGTACTGAGCTTGGCCGCACGCGATAGACCAGCAGCGGTTGTTTGTTGCACGGGCAATACGGCAAGCTTCCCAAGCTCTCTCCAGCAATACCGATGATCACAAAGGGAGCTGCAAATGGAGAGAGAAAACGATGACTCGGTGGTGAGCGAGGAAGGCCTGACGCGAAACTACTCCGGTCGCGGGCAATTTGAGGAGCCGGCCCCGCAAAGTGCGACCGCGGTTCAGTGGCCGCACTTTCTGGCCGGGCAACACGCTAAGCCGGTACGGGTTCTGCTGGTGGCTCCGAATCCCTCGATCCGACATGTGATCGCGCAGGAGTTGCTTGACGATCGTCGCATCCAGCTCGAAAACCAGGCGAACACCTTGCGCGAAGGGCGACGCTTGTTGATGCGACACGAGTTCGAGGTGTTGATGGTGGACGTTTGTCTCGTGGACGGCAGCGGTTTCGAACTGATTGAAGAGGCCAGGAAGCATCGCAGTGCGCCCGAAGTCATCGCCATTTCAGCGCACCTTGACGAGGCTCAGGCCCTGCATGCGTTTGAGCTCGGAGCCTCTGGCTACCTGGTCCAGGCCGCGTGGCTGCAGAGCTACGCACAGGCTGTCTTGCACGTGGTCAACGGCGGAGCCGCCGTCACTCCGACCCTGGCCCGCAGGTTGCTCGGGCACCTGAACCGCTCGCGCGCCAATGGCACTCCCATTCAGTCACCGACTGGCCGCGCGATATTGACCGAACGAGAACTGGATGTGCTGCGGCTTGTAGCGCTCGGGAACGTCGGCGCCGCTATCGCCAAACAACTCAGGATCAGCCCGCAAACTGTCAACGTCCACGTAAAAAGCATCTACCGCAAGCTGCAGGTCCACACGCGCGCGCAGGCTGTGAGTTGTGCGACGGACAAGGGCCTTCTATAGAGAGGCTGCCAACTTCCTCAAAGGCGATCGATCGCGAGCCAGTCCTCGGGGCCTTGAATCCTGGAGCTTTCCATTGCTAGTCCCGGACATGGCCTGTGCTCCTACGGTGCGTCGTCAGATCGGACTATGTTCGATGCCGTACAGATGAAATTTTCTCGCGCAGGTAAAGATGGACTGGTACGCCCGAGAAGCAAGTCGGGCGACATTCATCGATGAACCCGGCGAAAGCCATCGAGGTCTCGGAACATGCGCAACTTTCTCACCAACAACCGGGAAGAGCTGGTTTCAAGGTGCAAATCGAAGGTTGCACGCAGACCACGGCGCGCCGCCACCGAACAGCAACTGGCAAACGGCATCCCGATGTTCCTCGAGCAACTGATCAGAACCCTTGCGGCCGAGGAGGACGATAAACCTGCGGACAGCATGAGGATCTCAGGTCCTTCCGGTGGCGATTCGCCGACTCTGTCAGAGATCGGGGTGACCGCCACAGCCCATGGAAAGGAACTGCTGCAGCTGGGGTACACGGTCGACCAGGTCGTTCACGACTATGGCGACCTTTGCCAGGCGATCACGGACCTCGCCTTCGAACGCGACGTGCCGTTCTCCATCGGAGAATTTCGGACGCTGAACCGCTGCCTGGACAACGCCATTGCCGATGCGGTAACCGAATTCAGCTGCCAGCGCGACACGCAGATCGCCCGCCAGCAGAGCCTGGACGCGGCAGAGCGTTTCGGTTTCCTGGTGCACGAACTGCGAAACGCCCTCGGAACAGCAACCCTTGCGATCCACGCCCTCGAACTCGGCAACATGACCGTGGGTGGTGCGACCGGGACCGTGCTGAAGCGCAGCCTGTCTGCAATGGGCGAGCTGATCGGCCGGGCGCTCGCCGAGATCCGCAATACCGCGTCAGAACAGCGGCAGACGTTCTCCCTCGCCGCGTTCATCAAGGAAGCCGAAGCTGCGGCCCAACTCGTCGCAGGCGCTGCAGGCTGCGCCTTCCAGGTGACGCCCGTCACCCCGATCCTGGCCATCCAGGGAAATCGCGAGTTGCTGCTCGCCGCATTGGGGAACCTCCTGCAGAACGCGTTCAAGTTCACGCACCCATGCACCGATGTCGCCTTGAGGATCCGCGAGTCCGACCAGCACGTCCTGATTGAGGTGGAAGATCACTGCGGAGGGTTGCCACAGGGAGTCGCCGCCAGGATGTTCGCCCCCTTCAGTCAACACAGCCACGACCGGTCGGGCCTGGGCCTGGGGCTTTCCATCGCCCGACAGAGCGTGGAGGCGGACTTCGGTACCCTGACCGTTCGGGATGTGCCGGGCACCGGTTGCATCTTCACGATCTGCCTGCCACGCCACGCTCTCCCATGACCGGCGCCTGCGCCGTTCCCCTTTCCCAAAGGACTCGCCATGGACATTCAATTGCTGATGCGGCTCGAACGCATGGCGCAGCCCCGGTGGCTCACGCTGTCGGCGGACGTGGCTGCGGCAAAACGCCTGGTTGCCAGCGGCATGATCGAAGCGACTCTTGAAACGCAATTCAGGTCGAGAGCATTCGCGACGGAAGCAGTGCATGTTCACGCGATCACCCGCGAAGGCGCGTTGGCCATCGCCAGCGAGAAATCCTGCTCGCGGAAGAAAACAGCGCTCCAGGCACCGTGATTTGGGTTGAACGGGTGGGGCATTCGCGAGAAGCGGATTTGTGCGATAGCGCACAAGAAATGCCACCGCTGCCTATACTGAAGGGGGCTCTGCGCCTGAACTCGGATCCCGAATAATCTCCAGAGCTCGTCTGGAGCACGCGATGTCTGTTGCGATCGACCCGAGAAGAAACAAACTGCTGGCGTCTCTGCCCGAGGCCGAATGGCAACGCTGGCGGCCGCAACTCGAAGCGGTGGAAATGCCGCTGGGTCAGGTGCTGTACGAATCGGGCATAGCACTGAGCCACGTCTACTTTCCAACCAGTGCCATCGTCTCGTTGCTGTATGTGATGGAGAACGGTGCATCGGCCGAAATCGCTGTGGTCGGCAACGAGGGCATCGTCGGCATCTCGCTGTTCATGGGTGGCGAATCCACGCCTAGCCGCGCCGTCGTGCAGAGCGCGGGGCAGGGCTTCCGGCTGCGGGCGCAGGCCATCAAGGAAGAATTCACGCGCCCTCCCATCCTCCACCTGCTGCTGCGCTACACCCAGGCACTGATCACGCAGATGGCACAGACGGCGGTGTGCAACCGACACCATTCTCTGGATCAACAGCTCTGCCGTTGGCTGCTGCTGAGCCTGGACCGGCTGGAAGGGAGCGAGCTCGTGATGACACAGGAACTGATCGCCAACATGCTCGGTGTACGCCGCGAAGGCGTGACCGAGGGCGCGCTCAAGCTGCAGCGGGCCGGGCTGATCCGCTACGCCCGCGGTCGCATTTCGGTGCTGAATCGCCGGGGCCTGGAGCAACGCACCTGCGAGTGCTACGCGGTGGTCAAGAAGGAATACGACCGGCTTCTGCCGGACAGGAGCGCGTTGTAGGTGCTGCGGGCGGTGATGACCGGCGTCCGCGGACGCCGGCGCACTGTGTGCGCCATCGAACGGTGAAATCCCGGCGCTCGTTGCAGACTCGTTCGGACTGCCAACATAGCAGAGGGCGAGATTGACCACCGTAGAGAACCATCTGATCCAACGGCTTCCCGCGAAGGACCGGCGGCGCTTCCTCGCCCTCTGCGAACCTGCTCCCTTGATCTGGGCCGACGTGCTCTGCACGCCCGGAGAGCGCACGCGCTATGCCTATTTCCCCACCGAAGGCTTCATTTCGCTGCTGACCTTGACTGACGGCAGTCCCGAACTCGAAGTCGGCATGGTCGGGCACGAGGGCATGTTGGGCGTGCAACTGGTGCTGGGCATGGGCATGACGCCCCTGCGTGCGGTGGTGCAGGGCTCGGGGATGGCGTGGCGCATCGACGCTGGAGCCTTCCGAAAGGAACTCAAGCGCAGTCCGACGCTGCAACGCGTGCTGAATCGCTATCTCTACGTGCTGATGGCCCAACTGACAATTTCAGCCGGATGCCTTCGCTTCCATCAGATCGGCCCACGTCTGGCCCGGTGGCTTCTGATGAGCCAGGATCGCGCCCACGCCGACAGCTTTCGCGTGACGCATGAATTCCTGGCCTACATGCTCGGCGTGCGACGCGTGGGCATCACCGTAGCTGCCAACGCCTTGCAGCACAGCGGGCTGATTGCGTACCACCGTGGCGACCTCCAAGTACTCGACCGTCGCGGGCTGGAAGTAGCCGCATGTGGCTGCTATGCAGCCGAGCAGAAGGCCTACATCGACACGTTGCGCTGACACCGACCATCAGACGACCAGCCACGCGGAAAGCTCGACGCCATGCTTGACTCTCCAACCCGTGTCCACAGCGTTGAAAAATCCTGGCTCAGTAAGCTTGGGCCAGGGCTCATCACGGGCGCGGCCGACGACGATCCGAGCGGCATCGCCACCTACTCGCAAGCAGGCGCGCAGTTCGGGTTCGGCACGCTGTGGACAGTACTGCTGACATACCCGCTGATGGTCGGCATCCAGATGGCAAGCGCGAGGATCGGGCGGGTGAGCGGCCATGGACTGGCCACCAACATCCGTCGCCACTACCCGGCGTGGCTACTGTACGCAGTGGTCGGTCTTTTGCTGATCGCCAACACGATCAATATAGCCGCCGATGTTTCCTCCATGGGCGAGGCGCTGAAGCTGATCGTCGGCGGTACGGCGCAACTGTATGCCGTGGCCTTCGGAGTCGTCTCGCTGCTGCTGCAGGTTTTCATTCCCTACCGCCGCTATGTGCGCATTCTCAAATGGCTCACCCTGGGGTTGCTGGCGTACGTGGCAACGGCATTCGTCGTGCACATCCCCTGGCGGCAGGTCATTGTCAGCACGCTGGTGCCCAGCGGGTTCTGGAGCACGGATTACATCACCACCGTGGTGGCCATATTCGGCACCACCATCAGTCCCTATCTGTTCTTCTGGCAACGCATGGGATCTGTCCTGAGACTTTTCTGCGCGATAGCCGGTGGAGGCTGATCGACGGCGAGAGAAGACCGGCAGACCCTGCGCATCACCCGGGGCACGGTTTTGCGCAAAGAATGGGCCGAGATTGATACGAAAGCACGGCCGAACTGGATCGCCCTGATCATATTTCACGCGGTCGAGATCCAAGTTTGTCCAACCAGTCAGTTGCTGACGATCGCGCGCGGAATCTGTACTGGAAATTTTCTGTGTGTTAGCCGGTGGCTGATCGACGGCGAGGAGGGCAAGAACTCCCAGTCGCTTTCCCGAGCGACGCGCCTTGATTTCTGCGAATGCGAATCGCGTTGTCAAAAGATTTACTTCGCGTTTGTCAAAAGATTTACTTCACCCGTCTGGATGCCTTCGCGCACGCCAGTCGAACCAGGTGCGCGCCGGGAGGTCGGGCACGTTCTCGGCGAGTGGCGGAAATGGCACGCCGTTGTCGTGTTCGCCTTGTGCGCCGGCTTCGAACTGCATGGAGACGAACACCACCAGGCGGATTCCGTCGGGCCAGAAACTGCGCCGGGGTGCATGAAATGTGGACATATCAATCTTTCGTGGAATGGAATGAGAAGAGAAGAAGACAAGGGGTCTCGTCTTTCAGTGGACGGCGGTCACCAGCTCGACCACCTGCCCCTCTGGAATCGCGATGAAGAACTGACGCTCGCCCCTTCCAGGCACGTTCGCTTCGTGGTACGACCAGGCACAATCCTTCAGCCGCTGGCGGATTGCCCGCGCATCGGCGATCCGGAAAGCCACGTGATCCACCACGCCGGCGCCCGGAGCGCGCAGGGCACCTACCTGCGCCGCAGGCCGGCGATTGTCCCGGCGCAGCGCGAGGTGTACGAGGGCCTGCGCCCCCGCGTAGAGCACCAGCCGGGGAAGCGAAATGCCGGACGAGGCCCGATGCGCAGGCCGACTACGTCCGTCAGGAACGAGAGCGTCGTCTGCGCGTTCCGCACAACGAGCAGCACATGATCAAGCCGGGGATGCGCCGCGGACGCCATGCTCAGGCCACCAGCGCGCCACTGTCGATGTCGATCACCGCGCCCGTGAGCGCTCGCGCCTGCATCGCAAACAGGTAGCCCGCGGCGGTATCGTCTTCGTCGGCCGCGAAGCCCACGGGCAGCGTACCGTCGAGCCTCGCGAACATCGCGGTCCTACTGGCGTCGTCCATCAGCCGCCAGCTCGGCGTATTCACCGGACCAGGGCTGATGGCGTAGACACGCACGGGAGCGAGCTCGCGTGCCAACTGCCGGGCGGCGGCTTCCAGCGCCGCATGACGGCGGTCTTCACGACCGCATGAGGCGAAGGCTTGCGCGCCAGGACGCCGGAAGATCAATGGGCTCGCATCCCAATTCGTCCGAGCAACGGCAAGAAAGTCGAGAAGGCTCTGACCTTGGCCGGGACGTGGGACCGACCGGGATGGCAGACACGGGGCGTCGAAGGGGGCGCACGCGTCCTGCGCATGTCAGCCAAGCCGTTTTTCCAGGCCGGCGATTCCAGGTCACCGCATTACGCAGCCGAGCTGAAAGCCGCTCTTCGTGGCGATCGGCAATCCGGCCACGGAACCGGTGGGCTCATGAACCATGTTGCTGTCAGGCCGAGGAGAACCGCATGACGGCGCATTCGGGCGAACCTTGGCGGCGGCGGACTACAAGCGACTTTGGGCAGCCCTTTAGATTCACCGCGCAACACCACCGAAGGAAACCGATGGCCGAAGAAGCCAACCACGCTGCTTTCATTGACTGGTTGACGGCGGAAGCCGCCGCCTACACGGCCATCCATCAGCTTCACCAGCGCACGCAGGGCGGACGCCGGAGCATTCCGAA
>Ga0209051_1001817_pt1 | contig 16890 bp, 19 predicted proteins | sample AraplaCvi_mMS_r2_2_FD_184286 | JGI IMG/M metagenome (GOLD analysis project Ga0209051, IMG submission 184286) | Arabidopsis root microbial communities from North Carolina, USA - plate scrape MF_Cvi_mMS_r2 (SPAdes) (version 2) | ecosystem: Host-associated > Plants > Roots > Endosphere | place...
CAGCACGGCCCGGCCTCCATCATCTTCTACACCAAGGTCAAGACGGTCACCCAGCGCTGGCCCTCCGGCATCAAGGATGGCGCCGAATTCTCCATCCCCACGATGAAGTAGCTCCGGTTCATGGACTACTTCGGTCTCGACCCCGACGAACGGGTCATCGCCGAAACGGCGGCGGAGTTCGCCGACAAGCGGATCGCGCCGTACGCGTTGGAGTGGGACGCCGCCAAGCACTTTCCGGTCGACGTCCTCCGCGCCGCCGCCGAGTTGGGCATGGCGGCGGTCTACTGCTCGGAGGAGGTGGGCGGCAGTGGTCTGCGGCGCCTCGACGGCGTGCGGATCTTCGAGCAGATGGCGACCGGCTGCCCGACGACTGCGGCGTTCCTGTCCATTCACAACATGTGCACCTGGATGGTCGACACCTACGGCACCGCCGAGCAACGCAAGGCCATGGTGCCGCGACTGGCGTCGATGGAGTTGATCGCCAGCTACTGCCTCACCGAGCCGGGGGCGGGGTCGGACGCAGGTGCGTTGCGCACCAAGGCAGTTCGCGACGGCGAGCACTACGTAATCGACGGGGTGAAGCAGTTCATCTCGGGAGCCGGGGTGTCCGACCTGTACGTCGTGATGGCGCGCACCGGAGGTAGCGGACCGCGTGGCATCTCGGCCTTCGTGGTCGACAAGGACACTCCCGGGGTCAGTTTCGGCGCCGACGAAGTCAAGATGGGGTGGAACGCCCAGCCCACCGCGCAGGTGGTGTTCGAGGGCGTCCGGGTACCGCTCGACGCCTTGCTCGGCGGCACCGAGGGCACTGGTTTCGCCGTCGCGATGAACGGCCTCAACGGCGGCCGCGTCAACATCGCCGCGTGCTCACTCGGTGGTGCGCAGGCGGCGTTCGACAAGGCGGTGTCCTACCTGGCCAGTCGCGAGGCGTTCGGCGTGACGCTACTCCACGAGCCGACGATCCGGTTCACGCTCGCCGACATGGCCACCAAGCTGGAGACGTCGCGAAATCTGTTGTGGCGGGCGGCATCTGCGATCGACGACGACCATCCCGACAAGGTCGAGCTGTGCGCGATGGCCAAGCGCTACGTCACCGACACCTGCTTCGACGTGGCCGATCAGGCGTTGCAGTTGCACGGCGGCTACGGCTATCTGCGCGAGTACGGCGTAGAGAAGATCGTCCGCGACCTGCGGGTGCATCGGATACTCGAGGGAACCAACGAGATCATGCGCGTCGTGATCGGGCGAGCTGTCGCGGGCGGAGCCCGCAAGACGACAGAAGCCGCCCGGAGCCGCGCGTCTTAGTTCAGGAGGTCGAGATGGCGACGATAGCGTTCTTGGGGCTGGGCAACATGGGTGGCCCGATGGCCGCCAATCTGGCCGCGGCGAACCACGCCGTGCGCGGCTTCGACTTGGTGCCGCCGTTGCGGGACGCGGCAAAGGCCAAGGGCGTCACCGTCTTCGGCAGCGGAGCCGAGGCCGTCAGCGGCGCGGACGTGGTGATCACCTCACTGCCGAACGGTGCCATCGTCAAGGCCTGCTACGCCGAGGTGCTGCCCGCCGCCACGCCGGGCACGCTGTTCGTCGACACCTCGACCATCTCGGTCGACGACGCCCGTGCGATCAACGCCCAGGCCGAGGAGCACGGCCACGAACAGGTCGACGCCCCCGTCTCCGGCGGCGTCAAGGGGGCCACCGCGGGCACGCTGGCGTTCATGGTCGGCGGGACCGACGCCGCGGTGGAACGGGCCAGGCCGGTCCTGGAACCCATGGCGGGCAAGGTCATCCATTGTGGCGGCTCCGGCAACGGTCAGGCGGCGAAGGTGTGCAACAACATGGTTCTCGCCGTGCAGCAGATCGCCGTCGGCGAGGCGTTCGTCCTCGCGGAGAAGCTCGGCCTCTCGGCCCAATCGCTGTTCGACGTGATCACCGGTGCGACGGGCAACTGCTGGTCGGTGCACACCAATTGCCCGGTGCCGGGGCCGGTTCCGACGTCACCGGCCAACAACGACTTCAGGCCGGGCTTTGCGACGGCGTTGATGAACAAGGATCTCGGGCTGGCGATGGCCGCGGTGAACTCGACCGGGTCGGCTGCGCCGCTGGGTACGCACGCCGCCGAGATCTACTCCGAATTCGCCACCGACCACGCCGACAAGGACTTCAGCGCCGTCATCGAACTGCTACGCGGCAGCTGACCGGTTTCCCCTCGCCCACGACTCGGCGTGCAGCCGCTGACAGTCGACGATGCGAAGGCCCTCGTAGTCGGCGCGGGCACCGACCATCTCGGGGTCGACGAGCACCCCGGCCAGGCCGACGGACATCGCGCCCCGCAGGCCGTCGGTCGAACCGGTGAACGCCAGCGAGTCGTGTGCGGGGGCGCCCATCTCGGCCAGCGCCATCCGGAAGGCGCCGCCGACCGGGGCGGCCGGAGCCAGGTCGTCGGCGGTGACGACCGTCTGGACCAAGCCGTCGCCGACCAGCTGCCGCACCAGGGGCTCGACCCACTTCCGGCGGCCGGTGCTGACGACGCCGATGGCCACCCCGGCGGTGAACCCGTCGGTGATCAGCTCGACCAGGCCGCTCCTGGCGTCCAGGTCGGCGCCGAGCATCACGTCGTCGAGCATCCTGGACTTGGTCGAGCAGATCTGGTCGACGAGAACCCTGAGCAGGACGTCGCATTCGGTGCAGATACCCCGCGCCCGCAACTCGGCGGCGACGCGCTGCCGTTCGTCGCGTAGCGCCAGCAGCTTGCGGTACCGCGACGCGGACCAGGTCATGGGGAGCCCATGTGCCGCGAAGGCCGCGTTGAACGCGAGTCGGCTGCCCCCGCACTCGGCGTCGGTGAGCGATTCGAGGTCGAAGATCACCGCTCGCAGCGGGTGGGAGCCCGCCTCGCCGGGGCGGGACGAGTCCCACCAGAACCGGCCTGCCCGCCACGCTTTGTCCGGTGTGTGCGTCATGCCAACAGAGTGGTCTAGGTCACACGCCGGGCGCCTCCCCCATCCGGGGGATTGAACGGGCCAACTTGGGTTGCCAGCCAGGTGGCCGGTCCTATGCTCGTGCCATGTCGCCCTCCGCAGGCTCCCCGGTGCGGCTCGTGTTGGTCGACGACCACGAGATGGTCATCGAGGGACTCAAGGCGATGTTGACGGCGTTCGGCGACCGCGTCGAGGTCGTCGGTCAGGCTGTTGGCGCCGAGCGTGCGATGAACGTGGTCGCCGAGCTGAATCCGGACATCGTCCTGTGCGACGTGCGCATGCAGGGCAGCAGCGGGCTGGATCTGTGCGCCGCCATTCGGGAGCGGGAACCCCACCGCAAGGTCGTCATGCTCTCGGTCTACGACGACGAGCAATACCTGTTCCAGGCGTTGCGGGTCGGGGCGTCGGGGTACCTGCTGAAGAGCATCGGCAGCGACGAACTGGTCCGCCAGCTCGAGTTCGCACACGCCGGTGAGACGGCAATCGATCCCGGCATGGCGGCGCGCGCGGTGGACACGGCCGCCCGGCTGCAACGCGACGAGTTCTGGCCGGGGGCCAGGCAGGGGTTGACCCAGCGCGAAAGCGAAATCCTGTCCTACGTCGTCAACGGCCTTTCCAACCGCGGGATCGCGACCAAGCTGGTGATCGGCGAGGAAACCGTGAAGACCCACCTTCGCGCCATCTACCGCAAGCTCGACGTCGCCGACCGCACCGGCGCCGTCGCCACGGCGCTGCGCGAGGGGATCTACCGGTGAGGCCGGGACGGTCGTCGACGCCGGGCGGCACCAACGCCGTCCGCGATCTCGTCGACGCCGACCGCGAGCTGGCCCTGCTACGGGAGTTGATCCAGGCCGCCTCGAGCGGCCCCGGCGTCGAACCGTTGGCCGAGGCTGCCGCGCGGATGATCACCGCGGCGACGGGCACCGACGTGTGCTTCGTCCACGTGCTCGACGACGCCGAACGGTCCCTGACCCTGACCGGGGCGACGCCGCCGTTCGACTCCGAGGTCGGCAAGATCCGACTGCCGTTGGGCCGCGGCGTGTCCGGGTGGGTGGCGAGCCACCGCGAACCCGTGGTGATCGTTCACGACAAGGAGTCAGACCCGAGGTATCTGCCCTTCGAGTCGTTGCGCGGCTCGGACTTCACGTCGATGGTGTCGGTGCCGATGGAGACCGACCCTGGCGGATTGGTCGGCGTGCTGAACGTGCACACCGTCGCCCGCCGGGACTTCACCGACCGCGACGTCGAACTGTTGTTGGTGATCGGCCGGCTGATCGCGGGTGCCATGCACCAGGCCAGATTGCACCGCAGGTTGGTGGCCCGCGAACGGGCGCACGAGAACTTCGTCGAGCAGGTCATCGAGGCCCAGGAGATGGAACGCCGTCGGCTCGCCGGTGACATCCACGACGGCATCTCCCAGCGGCTGGTGACGCTGTCCTACCGGCTCGACGCCGCGACAAGGGCGGTGGGCGAGGACGCCGCCGCGGCCGCCGAGCAGCTGGGCATGGCGCGCGAATTGGTCGACCTCACCCTGCAGGAGGCGCGCGCGGCGATCGGCGGCCTGCGCCCGCCGGTCCTCGACGACCTCGGCTTGGCTGGTGGGCTCGCCAGCCTGGCCAGGTCCATCCCGCAGGCGGAGCTCGGCCTCTACGTCGACGTCGACGTGGCCGAGACCCGGCTGCCCGACCACGTCGAGATCGCGATCTACCGCATTGCGCAGGAGTGTCTGCAGAACGTCGTGAAGCACGCACACGCCGGGCACGCCAGCCTGACGTTCTCGGTGGGTGAGGACACCGCCCGGCTGGAGATCGTCGACGACGGGCGCGGTTTCGACACCCTCGAGAACCCGCTGGGCGGCGACGAGATGGGTGGCTACGGGCTGCTGTCGATGGCCGAACGCGCCGAGATCGTCGGCGGCAGGCTCAACATCCGGTCCAGGCCCGGCGCCGGGACCGCGGTGACCGCGGTGATCCCGTTGCCGCCCACCCCCGCGCGAGCAGACGCAAACCTGCCCTAGTCTGCGGCGTGTTGCGCATCTTTGCGACTGCTCGCGCAGGCGTCGAGGTGGTCCTCCAGCGCGGCGAGTACGTCGTCGGAGGCCGCCTTGAGAACCGCCAGCCGCTCTGGGCCGACGACCTCGACGAACAGCTCGCGCACCCGGGCGGCGTTCGCCGGGGCGGACGCGGCGATGGCGGCACGGCCCGCGTCGGTCAGCACGACGTCCGGGTAGCGGGCGTCGGACGCCTCGCGCCGGACGAGGCCCCGCTTCTCCATCCGACTCAAGTGGTGCGACATCCGGCTCTTCTCCCACTGCGTGGCCCGGCCGAGCTCGAAGGCGCGGAGCCGACCGCCAGGGGCCTCGGAGAGGTTGACCAGGACTTCGAAGTCCGAGTCCGACAGCCCGAAGTCCCGTTGCAGGTGCTTCACCAGATGTCGCTCGAGGTGGTGGTGCATGTCCACGAAGCTCCGCCACGCGGAGAGCTCGTCGTCGTCGAGCCCGGTCGCATCCGTCATGCCGCCACTGTAGCCCACGGGTTGACATATCAACCCAAAGGACTATCGTTCAAATCGGGTTGACACATCAACCCGACGAGCGACGGGAGACGACATGACGACCGAGAAGCTGATCGCAGTGGTCGGGGCAACCGGATCGCAGGGTGGCGGCCTGGCGCAGGCCATCCTCAACGACCCGAACCACGAGTTCCGGGTGCGGGCCCTGACCCGCAGCGCCACCTCCGAGAAGGCCCGCGCGCTGGCCGACGCGGGAGCCGAGGTGGTGGAAGCCGACCTCGACGACGGACCGAGCATGCGACGCGCCTTCGAGGGTGCCCACGGCGCGTTCGTGGTCACCAACTACTGGGCCGAACGCACACCCAAGGAGGAGGCCACCCGCACCCGCGCCGCGATGGAACTCGCCCAGGCCGACACCGCCGCGCTGGCCGCCAAGCAGGCGGGCGTCGGCCACGTGATCTGGTCGACGCTGGAGGACACCCGGGACTTCTTCGGTGGAGACGCAGGCGTTCCGGACGTCGACGGTGCCTACAAGGTGCCCCACTTCGACGCCAAGGCCGAGGCCGACGCGGTGTTCCGCGAGTACGACGTGCCCACGACGTTCCTGCGAACCACGTTCTTCTTCGAGGGCTTCGCCGGGGGTCTGGGCCCAGTGCGCGGCGACGACGGCAAGCTGACGCTGACCCTCCCGATGGCCGATCAGCCGATGTCGGGCATCGCCGTCGGCGACATCGGCCGGACGGCGCTTGGCGTCTTCCGGCGCGGCCAGGAACTCGTCGGCGCCACGGTCAGCATCGCGGGCGATCACCTGACCGGCGAGCAGTACGCGGCAGCCCTGGGTGACGCCCTCGGCGAGGAGGTTCTCTACCGGCCGCTCGGCTGGGACGACTTCCGCGCGCAAGGTTTCCCGGGCGCCGTCGAAATGGGCAACATGTTCCAGTACTACGCCCAGAACTCGGCCCGCTTCGTCGGCGACCGCGACCTGTCCGCGGTGCGGGCACTGAACCCCGGCCTACTGGCGTTCCGCGACTGGCTGGCGTTGCCGGACAACGGCATTCGCACGCAATGAGCTAGAAGTCGCCGGCCTGCCTTCGCAGCGTCTCGATGGCCGAGGCGAGGGCGGCCGACTCCCCTTCGGAGATCCCGATGTCGGCGAACACCTCGTGGTTCAGCGTCGCCGTCGCGTCCTCGACGGTGGAGCGCCCCAGCTCGGTCAGCCGGACCAGGGTGGTGCGCCCGTCGGTGGGATGCGGCGTCCGCTCCACGAGGCCGTCACCCTCCAACCGGCGGATGGCGTGCGTGACGCTGGTGACGTGGACCTGCAGTCGGTCGGACGCCTTGGTGATGGGCAGGGCCCCGCTGCCGCTGAACGCCAGCAGTCGCAGCAGTTCGTAGCGCGAGAAACTCAGGCCGTAGGGGCGCAGCGCCGCCTCGACACGAGCCAGCAGGATCTGGTGGGCACGCATGACCGACGTGACGGCGACCATGCCGTCGGCGACCGCACCCCAGCCGGCCCGCTCCCAGTTCGCGCGGGCCAGCGCGATGGGGTCACGCTCCGCAGGCTTCGAAGACACGCTCATTCATACCGCACCGGCGGGCCGGACCTATGTCGGGCGTTCGAGCAGCACCTGTCCTGAGTCGACGGAGACCAACTGCACCGACGCGATCTGTTCCTTGGGCATCGGGGTGTTGCCGCTGGGCAGCGCGGTGGCACCGGGCAGGCCGAGCCACGTCGCCACCTGGGTCCGGCTGCCGTCACGCCCGACGACCACCATGCCGAGGTTGCTCGGCGGCGCGTCCGACCCGCCGGACCATTCGCCGTACGTGCAGGCCATGTCGACTCGGGTGCCCCAGGCGAAGCTGCTCAGCCCGACGGTCGCGCTGAACGGCGTCGGCGCGAGCTTGTTCATCTCCAGCTGCGCGACGGCTTGGTCGGTGTCACCGCTGCGCAGGCCCATCAGCTCGGGTCGGACGGCGACCACCAGCCCCACCGCGAGCAGAGCCGCCGCCATGGCGACCGACGCCGTCGTCAGCCATCGGGACCGACGCCTGCGCCACCGCACCTTGTCCAGGACCGAGGTCAGCACCTCGGGCCGTAGCGGCGGCGGCTCGGGCTGGTCGCCGTCGAGGCCTCGGACGTCGGCCTCGCCGAGGAGGCCTAGGAGCGCAGGCATGCCGCTGAGCTCGGCGACGGCGGAACGGCACCGGTCGCACGTCTGCAGGTGCGTCTCGAATTCACGCCGCTCGGTGCTCGACAACGCGCCGAGCACGTAGGCCGCGTCCCAGGTCGAGTAGCCGTCCCCGTCGACCGCGTCGAGACCGTGGGCCCCGTTGGAGTAGGTCATCGCGTCACCCCCATTTCCTGCAAGTTGAGCCGCAGTGCGCGCACCGCGTAGTGCAACCGGGACTTGACCGTGCCCTCGGCGATGTTCAGGTCCGCCGCGGTCTGCGCAACGCTCCATCCCTGGTAGTACGCGCGCTGGATCACCGCGCGGTGGTCTTCGGAAAGCTGGCTGAGCGCCGTGCCGAGGAGCAGTTTGTCCAAGGCCGTGTCGACCTCGTCGGGCCCGGCACGGTCGGCGACCGCCTCCACGTCGGGGGTGCCGGCCTCGTGACGGAATCTGGCGCTGCGTCGTTCGTCGATGATGAGGTTGCGCGCGACGGTGAACAGCCAGGCCCGCGCCGAGCGTTCCACGTCGTCGGTGACTTCGGGGTGACGCCACGCCCGCAGCAGCGTCTCTTGGACGACGTCTTCTGCGCGGGCTTGGTCGCCGGTGAGCCGCAGCGCATACCGCCACAGCGCGGCGGCGTGCTCGTCGTAGAGCACGCGCATCATCGCTGCCTCCGGATCGTCCACGAGTACCTCCACTAATTACACGCAGTGGACGCCCGGTGGGTTCACCTCAGAGTGTGAGGATGCGGGGCCCGTCGTCGGTGGCGGCCACGGTGTGCTCCCAGTGCGCGGCGCGGGTGCCGTCGGCGGTGACGACGGTCCACTCGTCTTCCAGCACGATGGTCTTGGTGGTGCCGAGGGTCAGCATCGGCTCGATGGCCAGCACGGAACCCGCGACGAGATGGGGTCCACGGCCGGGTGAGCCCTCGTTGGGCAGGAACGGGTCCATGTGCATGCTTCTGCCGATGGCGTGTCCGCCGTAGCCCTCGACGATGCCGTACTTGCGGTCGTGGCGGGCCTCGGCGGCGTGGGTCCCGACCTCGATGGCGTGGGAGACGTCGCTGAGCCGGTTGCCGGGGACCATGGCGGCGATTCCCGCCTCCATCGCCGAGCGGGTGGCCTCGGAGAGCGCTTCGTCGGCCGGGATGAGCGGGCCGACGCCGAAGGTGACCGCCGAGTCGCCGTGCCAGTCGTCGAGGATGGCGCCGCAGTCGATCGACACCAAGTCGCCGGCGGCGAGCACCTCCGTCGCCGACGGGATGCCGTGGACGACGCGGTCGTTGACCGACGAGCAGATGCTTCCAGGGAAGCCGTGGTAACCGAGGAACGACGGGATGCCGCCGCCGTCACGGATGACCGATTCGGCGATGACGTCGAGGTCGAGGGTGGAGACGCCCGGTTGGGCGGCCTGCCGAACCGCCAGCAGCGCCTTGGCAACGAGGGCTCCCGCCGCGGCCATGGAGTCCAGTTCACCCGCGGTGCGATGCGGAACGGCCTTGCGACCACGCAGACTGGGCAATCCGATCATCGGTCTACTTGCCGAGTGCGCGCAGCGCGCGGGCGAACACCTCGTCGAGATCGCCGACGGCGTCGACGGTCTTGAGTTCGTCGGAGTAGTAGTCCAGCAGCGGTGCCGTCTCGGCCCGGTAGACGTTCATCCGGTTGAGGATGACCTCTTCGGTGTCGTCGGCGCGCCCCCGGCTCTTCAGCCGCTTCAGCAGCTCGTCCTCGGAGACCCGGAACTCCAGCACCGCGTCCAGCTTCAGGTTGCGCTTGGCCAGCATGTCGCGCAGCGCCTCGGCCTGCTCCACCGAGCGCGGAAAGCCGTCGAGGATGAACCCGTCGGCGACGTCCTCGTCGTCGAGCCGGTCGTCGACCAGTGCGTTGGTGAGGGTGGCAGGAACCAGATCGCCGGCGTCGAGGTACTTCTTGGCCTCGAGCCCGAGTTCGGTTCCGGTCGTGATGTTGTGCCGGAAGAGGTCACCGGTGGAGATCTGCGGGATGCCCAACTTCTCGACGAGCTTCTGCGCCTGCGTCCCCTTGCCTGCGCCGGGCGGTCCAAGCAACACGATTCTCACTTGAGGAACCCTTCGTAATTGCGCTGCATCAGCTGGCTCTCGATCTGTTTGACGGTGTCCAGTCCGACACCGATCATGATGAGAACCGCGGTGCCGCCAAACGGCAGGTTCTGCACGCTTCCGGTGTTGCCGATCTCCAAGAACAAGTTGGGCAGAACGGCGATCACACCGAGGTAGATCGAGCCAGGCAGGGTGATTCGGCTCAAAACGTATCTCAGATAGTCCGCCGTTGGCTTGCCAGGTCGGATGCCAGGGATGAAGCCACCGAACTTCTTCATCTCGTCGGCGCGTTCGTCGGGGTTGAACGTGATCGACACGTAGAAGTAGGTGAAGAAGACGATCAAGCCGAAGTAGATCGCGATGTACACCGGACTGGCGGGGTTGGTCAGGTAGTCCGCGACGAACTTGTCCCACCACCCGGTGCCCGCATCGGCCTTACCGCTCCGAATCAACTGGGTGATCAGGTTCGGGATGTAGATCAACGACGACGCGAAGATGACGGGGATGACGCCGGCCTGGTTGACCTTGAGGGGCAGGTAGGTCGACGTGCCGCCGTACATGCGACGCCCGACCATGCGCTTGGCGTACTGCACGGGGATGCGTCGTTGCCCCTGCTCGACGAACACCACGCCCACGATGATGATCAGCGCGGCGATGCAGACCATCGTGAAGACGGTCGGTCCGCGGCCGTCGAGGATCATCTTTCCCTCGCCGGGGATGCGGGCGGCGATGCCGGCGAAGATCAGCAGCGACATGCCGTTGCCGATGCCGCGCTCGGTGACGAGCTCGCCCATCCACATCACCAGCGACGCACCCGCGGTCAGCACCAGCACGATGACGACGAGGGTGAAGATCGACGAGTTGGAGATGATGTCGAGCGTGCAGCCCTGCAGCAGCCCGCCGTTGGCGGCCAGCGCCACGATCGAGGTGCCCTGCAGCAACGCCAGCGCCACCGCCAGGTAGCGGGTGTACTGCGTCATCTTGGCCTGGCCGGACTGGCCTTCCTTGCGCAGCTGCTCGAACCGCGGGATGACCACGGTCAGCAACTGCACGATGATGCTGGCGGTGATGTAGGGCATCACGCCGACGGCAAAGATCGACAGCTGCAGCAGCGCGCCGCCCGAGAACAGGTTGATCAGCGAATAGATCTGTGCCGAGTCACCGCCCTGGACCTGCTTGATGCACTGCTGCACGTTGGGATAGTTCACGCCAGGAGACGGCAGCGTGGCACCGACCCGGTAGAGGATGACGATGCCGAGGGTGAAGAGAATCTTCCGTCGGAGGTCGGCCGTCCGCAGTGACGAGATGAAAGCCGAAAGCACTCTTCCTCCTGCGCAGCCGGACAGAGTCGCGGCGTGCCGATGGGGCTGGTCCAACCAGCGCGTTATGGGTAAGTCCTGTGCGATCCGTCAGCCGGTGCGCAGGCGTGCCTGCAGCCAGCGCAATCGCGCGTTGGAACAGTCTACGAGGGTAACAGTTGCCGCCGGTCGGACCCTCATCCGATCGGCGTGAACGCGGCCTGATGGGCGCTTCAGCTTCAGAGCGTACAGTCGCCAACGTCTCGTTACATCAGCTAACTAATAGTTGGAGGCGTGGATGACCCATACCGACTCGAAGCGCTTTGACGGCGACGACTGGGACCTGGCCTCCAGCGTCGGGGCGACGGCCACCATGGTCGCCGCCGGCCGCGCCCTGGCCTCGCGTGAAACCAATCCGCTCGTCGACGACCCCTACGCCGCTCCCCTGGTTCGCGCCGTCGGCATCGAATTCTTCGTGAAGCTGGTCGACGGCACCCTGGCCCTCGACGAAGAGTCCGAGGACGCAGGCCGGATGCTGGCCGGCGTCATGGGGGTCAGGACGCGGTTCTTCGACGACTTCTTCACCGACGCCGCCGCCGGAGCCGGGGTGCGGCAGGCGGTGATCCTGGCGTCGGGTCTCGACTCGAGGGCCTACCGGCTGCCGTGGCCGGCGGGCACGACGGTGTTCGAGATCGACCAACCCGCGGTGCTCGGCGCCAAGTCCGCGGCGATGGCCGACCTGGGCGCCACCCCCACCGCCGACCGCCGTGCCGTCGCGGTCGACCTGCGCGACGACTGGCCGTCGGCGCTCGTGGCGGCCGGGTTCGACGCGACTGCGCCCACGGCGTGGAGTGCCGAGGGCCTTCTCGTCTACCTCCCGCCCGACGCGCAGGACCGCCTGTTCGACGACATCACCGCGCTGTCGGCACCCGGCAGTCGCCTCGCCACCGAGTACCACCCGGACGGCGGCGCAGCACTCGGCGGCCGTGCCGGCGCGCTGGCCGACCAGTGGCGGACCCACGGCTTCGACGTGAACATCGCCGACCTGACCTACGGCGGCGAGCGCACGCCCGTCGTCGACTACCTGACCGCGAAGGGCTGGAGCGTGTCGGCTCGCCCCCGACCCGACGTGTTCGCCGACTACGGCCGAGAATTCCCCGACTCCGAGGCGCTCACGGCCCTTCGCAATTCGCTTTCCGTCATCGCAACCCTCGAAGGGGATCTCTCGTGACACGCACCGCAGACGACAGCTGGGACCTGGCCTCGAGCGTTGGCGCCACCGCGACCGCGGTGGCAGCCACCCGCGCCACGGCGTCACAGGGCCCCGACGCGCTGCTCGACGACCCGTGGGCCGAGCCGCTGGTCCGCGCCGTCGGGATGGAAATGTTCGTCAAGGTCGTCGACGGCGAGTCGCTCGCCGACGACGACGATCCGCTGCTGAACCGGCGGGCGATGAACGAGCAGATGGCCGTCAGGACTCGGTTCTTCGACGACTTCTTCCTCGACGCGGCTCGAGCCGGGGTGCGGCAGGCCGTGATCCTCGCCTCGGGTCTCGACACCAGGGCCTACCGCCTGCCGTGGCCCGCGGGGACCGTCGTCTACGAGATCGACCAGCCGGAGGTCGTCGAATTCAAGACCCGCACGCTGGCCGACCTCGGTGCCGAACCCACCGCGCAGCGGCGCACCGTGTCCATCGACCTTCGCAACGACTGGGCGAAGGCCCTGAAGGAGAAGGGTTTCGACCCCGCCGCCCCGACGGCGTGGAGCGCCGAAGGCCTCTTGGTCTACCTGCCGCCGGAGGCGCAGGACCGGTTGTTCGACGACATCACCGCGCTGTCGGCACCCGGCAGTCGAATCGCGACCGAGCACATGGACCTGAGTTCGGTTCCCGACGACTGGGCCGAGAAGCTCACCGAGCGCACCAAGCGGCTGGGATCCGAGATCGACCTTGCCAAGTTGTTCTTCACCGGTGAGCGCAACAGTGCCGCCGACTACCTGGCGAAGCTGGGGTGGCAGAACACCATCCTCCCGACCGCGGAGGCATACGCCGCCAACGGTTTCGAGCTTCCCGACGACGAGCTCGCCACGTTCGGCGGCAACTCCGGCTACCTGACGTCCACACTGGCATAGCGACAAGAGGAGAGACACCATGGCGAGAACTGACGGCGACAGCTGGGACTTGGCCTCCAGCGTCGGGGCCACCGCGACGATGGTCGCCGCACAACGCGCTCTTGGTCACCGCGAGAAGCTGATCGACGACCCCTACGCCGAACCGCTGGTACGGGCGGTCGGCGTCGACCTGTTCACCAGGATGCTCGACGGCGACGTCGACTTCACCGCCGTCGACCCGGCTTTCACTCCCCGCCGGGCGGCCGAGGGCATGGCGGTGCGCACGCGATTCTTCGACGAGGTGTTCCTCGAAGGGGCCGCCGCCGGGGTTCGGCAGGCCGTCATCCTCGCCGCCGGTCTCGACGCCCGCGGATACCGGCTGCCATGGCCGGACGGCACGGTGGTCTACGAGGTCGACCAGCCGGAGGTCGTCGAGTTCAAGCAGGCGACCCTTCGGGGCATCGGCGCCACACCGACGGCCACCCACCGCACGGTGTCCGTCGACCTGCGCGAGGACTGGCCGACGGCGTTGACCGACAGCGGTTTCGACCCCACCCAGCCGACGTCGTGGAGTGCGGAGGGGCTGCTGATCTACCTTCCCCCGGAAGCCCAGGATGCGCTGTTCGACACCATCACCGCCCTGTCGGCACCGGGAAGCCGTCTCGCCACCGAGCACGTTCCCGACCTGACGGCGTTCACCGACGAGCGCTCCCAGCACCTCAGGGATCGGCTGAAGCAGCTGGGCTCCGACATCGAGATGGCCGACCTGGTCTATCAGGGCAAGCGGAACAACCCCGTCGACTACCTCCGCGAACGCGGATGGGAGGTCACGGCACTGCCCAACCGGGACGCCTACGCGGCCAACGGCTTCGAGTTCCCCGATGACGAAATGTCCAAGATCATGGGCGATCTGAGCTACGTCAAGGCGGTGTATACGGGCTGAGCCCGCGGGATCAGAAGCGCTGGTCCCCCAACCACAGCGCATTGACCCCGGTCAGCGATCGCTCGGCCTGCGTCAGCAGAACGGCCGCCGACCGTCCGACGAGCGCACCGAACGCATCCGGCAACGACGCCGCGGCAGGCTGCGACGACGGCTTCGGGCGAAGCGCGTCCATCAGCGACGAGCCGGGCAGTCGGACGATCTTGACCTCGGTGTCGGCGTCGAAGCCGGCGAGCACCTTGGCGCGGTCGACCGCGGTGCGGAGTCCGCCGAGTTCGTCGACCAGGCCACGGGCCAAGGCGTCGGCTCCGGTCCACACCCGTCCGCGGGCAACGGCGTCGACCTCCTCGACGGTCATGCCCCGCCCGTCGGCGACGCGCTGCACGAAGTCGGTGTAGAACAGGTCGGCTTCGGCCTCGACGTGAGCGTGCTGCTCGTCGGTGAACGGTGCGTTGACCGACCAGGCGTCGGCATTTCTGTTGGTGCGCACCGAATCCGAGCCAATGCCGAGACGGTCCTTGAGATCGCGGGCCACCAGCTTGCCGGTGACCACGCCGATCGACCCGGTCAGCGTGCCCGCGTTGGCGACGATCGCGTCAGCTGCCATCGACACGTAGTAGCCACCCGAAGCGGCGACGGCACCCATCGACGCGACGATCGGCTTGCCTGCGTCGCGCAGCCGAACCACTTCGCGCCAAATGGTTTCCGAGCCGGTGACGGAGCCGCCGGGGCTGTCGACCCGGAGCACCACTGCGGTGACGTCGTCGTCGGCGGCCGCCTCGCGCAGCGCCGCGGCGATGGTGTCACCGCCTGCGCTCGACGTCCCCATCGGCGACAACGTGCGCCCGCCACGGCCGCTGACGATCGGACCGGCCAGCGTCACCACGGCGATGGTCGGCTTGGACTTGCGGCCGGGCAACGACGGCACCGAACTCGCACCGGCCGCGCGGGCGTACCGCGACAGGTACAGCCGGGCCGGAGCGTCTGGATCGTCCGGCGAAACGCTTGGCGCACCGGCGAGTTCGGTGATGCGGGCGTAGGCCTCGTCGCGGAAGCCGATGCGGTCGACGAGCCGTCCGGTGACCGCGTCGTCGCGCAGCAGCGGCGCCCTGTCGGCCAGCGCGTCGAGGTCGGCGACGTCGACGTGCCGGGACGCGGCCACCGCCGTCAGCACCTGGTCGTGCAGGCTTTGGATGAGCCTGCCGTCGGCTTCGCGGTGGGCGTCGGTGTAGTTCTCCTGGGTGAACATGTTGGCTGCGGACTTGTATTCACCGCGGGCGACGAATTGTGCTTGAATTCCCGCCTTTTCGAGTGCTTCCCGCAGGAAGAGCGCATTGGTGGCGAACCCGACCAGCCCAACGGTGCCCGACGGTTGCATCCAGACCTCGCGGAACGCCGACGCCAGGTAGTACGACATCATGCCCGGGTAGGTCTCGGCCCACGCCAGAGAGGGCTTGACGCCGCCGAATTCGACGATCGCCTCGCGCAGCTCCTGCACCGGCCCCGGCGCGCCTGCGGGCAGTTGGACGCGGGCGATCAGCGCCGAGACGCGGTCGTCCTTGGCCGCGCGGCGGATCGCGTCGACCGCCTCGCGCAGCAGCAGCGGCTTGCCGTTGCCGTTGAGGATGGCGAAGGGGTCGAAGCCGCCCGTCTCCTGCGGCACCGACTGCAGGTCCAGTTCGAGCACGCAGCCGCTGGGCACACCGTGGTGGCGCGCGGTGTCGACCTTGCGGACGATCGCGCGCAGTTCGTCGGTGCCTGGGACGTCTGACAGGAAGCTGAGCATGTAGACGAGCCTACCGACGGCGCGCGGGGCGGCCGTCTGCCCTCGTCGTCGAGTGTGCTGCCAGATCGCGATCTGGCGCGAGATCGCGATCTCACAGCACACCCGACGAGGGAAGTGTGCTGCCCCGTAAACGCAAGAAGCCCCCGCCGAGGCGGGGGCTCTTGCGTCGTGGGATCTACAGCTCGGTGGCCGAGCCGCCTGCGGCGCTGATCTTCTCGCGCGCGCTGCCACTGAACTTGTGAGCGGTCAGGTCGACCTTGACGGCGATCTTGCCATCGCCGAGCACCTTCACCAGGGTGTTCTTGCGAACCGCGCCGGCCGCGACCAGCTCGTCCACGCCGACGGTGCCGCCGTTGGGGAAGAGCCGGTTGACGTCACCGACGTTGATCACTTCGTACTCCGTGCGGAACCGGTTCTTGAAGCCCTTGAGCTTCGGCAGCCGCATGTGAATGGGCATCTGCCCACCCTCGAAGCCCACCGGGACGTTCTTGCGTGCTCCGGTGCCCTTGGTGCCGCGGCCGGAAGTCTTACCCTTCGAGCCTTCACCGCGACCCTTGCGGGTGCGTGCCTTCTTCGACCCGGGCGCTGGGCGCAGGTCGTGCAACTTGATGGTCATTACGCCTCCTCGACGGTGACGAGGTGGTTGACGACGGCGAGCAGGCCACGCGTCTGAGCGTTGTCCTCGCGGACGACGGTCTGACGGATCTTGCGAAGTCCGAGACTCCGCAGGCTTTCCTTCTGCCTCCAGCGCGCACCGACGGTGCCTCGCACCTGGGTGATCTTCAGTTCAGCCATGACTATGCCGATCCTTCACGCGCTGCCGCGGCGGCCAGCGCTTCGCTTTCACGTCGCGCCTTGAGCATGCTCGGCGGGGCGACGTCCTCGATCGAGAGGCCACGACGTGCGGCGACCTCTTCGGGGCGCTGGATCATCTTCAGCGCGGCAACGGTGGCGTGCACCACGTTGATCGCGTTGTCGCTGCCCAGTGACTTGGCCAGGATGTCGTGCACGCCGGCG
>Ga0209051_1001818_pt1 | contig 16889 bp, 17 predicted proteins | sample AraplaCvi_mMS_r2_2_FD_184286 | JGI IMG/M metagenome (GOLD analysis project Ga0209051, IMG submission 184286) | Arabidopsis root microbial communities from North Carolina, USA - plate scrape MF_Cvi_mMS_r2 (SPAdes) (version 2) | ecosystem: Host-associated > Plants > Roots > Endosphere | place...
CTTCGCGTGCGCGCGGGGGCGCGACAATGCCTCATGCTTGCACTTGCCGTGCCCCGCCAGCCCGCGCCAATGCTGGCGATGCGGGCGGTTGGAACCAGGGAACGTGCCGGGCCAACTGCGTTTGGCAATGCAGTAGGCGGAAGCCTGGGCAGCGGGGGCGCGAGCGACTCGTCGAACCTCGCGCAACAGAGCTTCCGGCAGTCTGAGATCGCCGGCGAAGACAGCACCACCGTCGCGGACTACGGCAATGGCGGCGTGGGCTTCTCGCCGTCTGGCTCTATGGTGATCACGGGCGGCGCAGAGGACGGCTGGCCGGAGTGGGCCAAGTCCGACACGGCCTTGCCGTCGACGGCCCTTTCGTTTGTGGACTCGTCTACCGGATCGAATCCGTCGGTCGAACAGCCCTCCGACACCATCTACGCTGCACAAATTGCTCGCATGAACGGGCAACTCGATGAAGGCAACGCAGGACAGCAAGGGGTTTCTTCGCCCACTGAAGGCGGCGGAGGTGCCTATGGGTGGACTGATGCAGACGGCGTGTATCACTTGGTTATGTCTCTGCATCCTGACGGGGTGTCTCCGACGCCAATTCAAACCGAGTCGATTGGCACCTCCGCGATGCAGCTGCCGCCGCTTGATCTAGGAAGCGTGCTGCCGCCTCTTGATTTGAACATCATGGGCGGCACTGAGATGGCCGCTGGCTCCGGCAACGCGCCCATCGTGCCAGGTAACCTGCAAGGAGGCGGCGATCCCGGGCCGCTGCTCAATGCGCGCGGCACGGCAGGCTATTCGTTGACCTCGTGGTGGGATTCGCAGCAACGTGTGGGCTATAAGGCGGCTGCAACGGCCAATAGTCGGGCCTTCTTGGAGCAGTTCAACAACCTCGCCCGCACGCAGGTAGAGGAAGGTCGAGCGATTGCCCAGAAAGCCTTCGACGCTCGCCAGGCGCTGAGAACCGCGACGCAGAACACGCTCACGCCAGGTGGTCGTCTCATCTCGCAGGCGATCGAAACGAGCTACACCTTCGATGGACAAGTGGCGAAATATGCTGGCAGGGCCGCGCAGAACGGCCCCTATGGGCCGATGGATGTCTATCAGCGAGTAGTCATCGCGTCCGGCAGCAGCAATAAGGTGGTGTCGGCCTTCAATCAATTCTCCAGGGTTGCTGGCCCTGTTGGCGCGGTTGTAGGACTGGGGGCCAGTGCCTACACCATCGCCAACGCTCCGCCTGGGCAAGCCGGCAGAGTTGCTTCGGAGGAGGCTGGCGGCTTCCTGGGCGGCATGGCCGGCGGCATGGCCGCAACCTATGCTGTCGGAGGCTTGGCATTGGCGGCCGGCGCCGTGGGCGTGACAGTCGCTGCGCCGGTGATCTTGGTTGCCGGCGCTGTCGCGGGCATTGCTGGAGCCGTGTACGGGGCTTCGTACGGACGTGACGCTGGCGACTACTACTACAACAGCTTCAACGCGTGGTGGAATCCATGATGCAACCCTCTCCTGAATATCAAGCTGCCCCAGACGTCTCCAAATCGCGGGAGGAGAAATCCTTCGGTCAGTTGCGCGTCGTGCTCGAGAACTATTCGACGAAGGAAAGGCTCGAGGGCGTATCGACGATCTTTGTCTCTCGCGACGGCGGCAAGACGTTTGCACCAATCGGCTGGAAGCTGTCGTGGCTTGACCGGGCAGGATTGCTGATCCGTGGGCGAAGCTGGCCCCCGGATCACTGCCATCTGAAAAGCATCGACGACGCGGCCATTGAGATGAGCTACATCGATCAGTTGGATGCGTCGGAAGCGAAGGTGTTTGCTGTTAGGTATTTCTTCCAAGATCAGCGCTGGCGGGTATAGCGGCGCACTCCAGTTTCGTGGAGCTTTCCCCCGCAGTGAGCCGATCAGCCCGCCATCCGGCTGCGCGTGCGGGCGACCAGCGTCTCGGGAGAGACGCCGAGCGCTCAAGAGCCGGCGGGGGCTGTGGAGCGTGCAGGCGTGAGCGGTGCGGGCAACTGAGCGCTGACGGATGGGCGCGACGCATGCAATGCACGCGCTGGCGTCAGCTCGCCATCCGGCTGCGCGTGCGGGCGACCAGCGTCTCTGGCGAGACGCCGAGCGCCTTGGCCAGCGCGAAGACCACGCTCAAGGTGGGCTGACGCGCGCCTTGCTCGACGCGGCCGACGTAGGTGCGGTCGAGGCCGGCTTCGTGCGCGAGGGCTTCCTGCGAGAGCCCGCGAGTGGCGCGCAGGTCGGCGAGCACCGCGCCGAAGGCGGTGATGAGGGATTCGTCGCGAGCGCCTGGCATGGCGCCGTACTGTCCTTGTGGTAGTGCCTATAGTCCACGGCCTATAGGCACGGGTATGATCTGATGCCTATAGGCACATAGTGGCGCGGACGACCCGGGCTTGGTGCCTGAGGGAACCCGCATGCCAACCAGCCAAGACCTGCGCCGCCACCAGCCCCTGGCCGGGCGCGCACCGCGAGAACGCCGGGCCCTCTATGGCGGCAGCGGTATGCACTCGCCCAACGAGGACATGCGCACCGACGCCGACGCCTTCGAGATCCGCGGCGACGTCACCGTCGAGGATGCCTGCCTCACGGCGCTGCGGTTGATGCGCGCGTCCATCGCGCAGTTGGAACTGCTGGGGATGACGCCGGAACTCGCGCCAGCGTACCGCGACGCCGTCGAGGGGATCGCCTGCCTGTGCCGGTTGACCGGCGGATCAATCGGGCTCGTGCACGCGGCGCTATGCGATGAGCCGCCGCCGGGGCAAGGGACGTGAACCCAAACCGGGCTGATCGCGAAGACGCGAGCGCGCATGGTGAGTTGACGCCCGAGTTGACGCCGCAGTGGATGGCTCGAAGGCATCGACGTTGCTGCAACGGTTGAATCCTGCGAAGGCTTCGCGGCGGCCTCCTCGGCGACGTTCCTGGTGGCATCAACGCGACGTCAACGTCGACATCCACGTGATTGACGGCGTATGCTCTTCGAGCGTGCTCGTCGACGGCAACGCTGCGTCCTCGAAGCCGGAGTGCTCGTCTGGGACAGGGTAGGCCTTGTGCTACCGCCGCGAAGCGGCGTAGGCCCAAGCCGGCCCTGCTCAGGGCTGGCGCCCCGAGACCCGAGGTGCATGGAAGTCTTCTTCAAAAGCGAAAAGCCGCCGGCTACCCCCTTAGCTGCTAAGAGGGTTGCGGGCGGCGCGGCCGTCGATGGCCGGGGCGGCGTCAGGGCTTGGTCTTGGGCTCGTCGGTGACGAAGCCGATGGGCCGCTTGGGCGGATCGGGCGGGGTCATCAACTCGCGCAGGGCGTCGAAGACCTGCTTCAACTGGTTGCGGGTGTTGCGGCTGAAGGTGTCGTGGTTGAGGGCGAGCGCGTCGGTCTTGTCTTCGAGGTCATCGAGCCGCTTGGCCAGGTCGGCGTGCGTGATGGCCAGCTCGCGCAGGCGCACGAAGGCGCGCACGACGTAGACCGAGACTTCGATGGCGCGCGGGCTGCTGAGGATGGTGGCGGCCATGAGCGCGCCGTGCTCGGTGAAGACGCGCGGCGCATAGCGACGGCCACCGCGGCCGGTGTTTGAGGTCGCAGATTGCGACCTCAAAGCGGCGAACTCTTCGTCGGTGAGGGTGAACATGAAGTCGGCCGGGAACTTGGGCTCGTTGCGCTTGACCGCTTCGTTGAAGCGCTTGGTGGGCACGTCGTACAGGGCGGCGAGGTCGGCGTCGACGATGACGCGCTGGCCGCGCATCGTGACGATGCGCAGCGTGATGGCCTCGGGCGCGAGCAGTTGGGCGGCGCTCATTGCGCGCCCGCCTGGGCGAGCACCGACTCGATGACCTGGAGCACGAACTTCTGCTGCTGCCTGGGCAGCGCGCTGATGCGCTCCATGTGCTGCAGCAGCTTCGGCGCCGGCCCGCGCTTGGCCGGGGCCTTGGCGCTCGCAGGCTGGCCCAGCAGCTCCTCGAGCGGGGTCTGCAACTCGTGCGAGAGCGCGGGCAGCAGCGAGGCGGGCAGGCGCAGGCGGCCGCCCTCGTAGTGCGCCAGCGTCTGCTGGGCGATGCCGAGCGTGGCGGCGAGCTGCACCTGGGTGATGTTGTGTTCCTTGCGGGCCTGGGCGATGCGCAGGCCCAGCTCCTTGAAGAACGACTCGTCCTTGACGTTCACGACCGGGGGTGAGGGGGTGGGGGTGAGCATCAGCATAGGGCGGGCCTCGGGGGGTGAAAGTGGGTTGAGCGCAGGCTTCACTCTACGATAGAGTATCCTGATGCGGAGTTATTTATTTACTCCGTTCTGTTGGACGAAAGACCGCGCAACGCGCTAAGGAATATCGATGGCACGCATCCCCGCGACGGAGCTGGACAGGCTGAAGATCGAGGTGTCGGTGGAGCGCCTGGTGCAGGCCTCGGGCATCGAGCTGAGGAAGTCGGGCAAGGACTGGCTGGGGCGCTGCCCGTTCCACGAGGACGCCGAGGCGAGCCTGGTCATCACGCCGGCGAAGAACCTGTGGCATTGCTTCGGCTGCCAGATCGGGGGCGGGCCGATCGACTGGGTCATGAAGCAGCGCGGCGTGTCGTTCCGGCACGCGGTCGAATTGCTCAAGGCCGATCCTTCCTTAGCCGCTGGGAACGCGGCGCCGCTCAAGCGCGGGACGGTGCGCGCGCTGCCGGCACCGTTGGCCTTCGACGCGGATGACCAGGCGCTGATGGAGCAGACGATTGGCTACTACCGTGAGCGGCTCAAAGAGAGCGCGGAGGCGCAGGCGTACCTGGTCGCGCGCGGGCTGGATCACCCGGGCGTTGTCGACGCCTTCGAGCTGGGGGTGGCCGACCGCACGCTGGGCCTGCGGCTGCCCGAGAAGACTCGCAAGGACGGCGCGGCCATCCGCGCGCGGCTGCAGCGCATCGGGCTCTTGCGCGAGACGGGGCACGAGCACTTCAACGGCTCGCTGGTGATCCCGCTGCGAGATACGGCAGGCCGCATCGTCGAGGTGTATGGGCGCAAGCTCCGCGACGACCTGCGCCAGGGCACGCCCAAGCACCTGTACTTGCCGGGGCCGCACGCGGGCGTGCTGAACCTGGCGGGGGTGAAGGCGGCGGGCGAGCGGCCCGCGGGCGAGCGCGAGGTGATCCTGTGCGAGGCCCTCCTTGATGCGCTGACCTTCTGGTGCGCGGGCTTCGAGAACGTCACGAGCGCGTACGGCGTGGAGGGCTTCACGGACGACATCCTCGCGGCGCTCAAAGCCCACGGCATCGAGCGCGTGCTCATCGCCTACGACCGCGACGAGGCGGGCGACCGCGCGGCCGACAAGCTCGCACCAAGGCTCATCGCCGAGGGCTTCGAGGTGCTGCGCGTGGTCTTCCCGCAGGGCATGGACGCCAACGAGTACGCGCGGCAGATGGCGCCGGCGCGCGAGGCGCTGGCACTCGTGCTGCGGCAGGCGCAGTGGGTCGGAGGCGCGAGGGCAGCGGCTAAGGAAGAAGTGCCCGAGGTGATCGCGCCCAAGGTGATCGCGCACGAGGCGGCCCCCACTCCCATCGAGGACGACGGCGACCTTACCTCCTTAGCCGCCGTCCCTGCGGTGCGCGTGGCGCCGATCGTCGAGGCCGCGGCGCCGACGCTGCCGCCTGAGGAGTTCCAGCGCGACACGGGTGCCGTGGTCTGGCGGGTGCGCGGCTGGATGAAGAACACGTCGCCGGAGGCCATGCGCGTGAACCTGCAGGCGCGGCGCAAGCCCGAGGCGGGCGCGTCTGGCAAGGTCGCCGAGGACTCGACGCTCGGCGCCTACTTCGTGGACACGCTCGACGTGTACGCGGCGCGCAGCCGCGGGGCCTTCGTGCGCGCGGCGAGCATCGAGCTGGGCTTGAGCGAGGAGGAGGTCAAGCGCGAGCTGGGCGCGGTGCTCCTCGAGCTGGAGACGGCGCAGGACGCGCTCATCAGGCAGGCGCGTGAGCGGCAAGCCGCGGGCGAGCGGCCGAAGGCGCCGGTGCTGTCGTTGGCCGACGAGCGCGAGGCGCTGGAGCTGCTGCGCGCGCCCGACCTGATGGGGCGCGTGGTGGATGACCTGCACGCGATGGGCGTGGTGGGCGAAGACCTGAACCTGCTGGCCGCGTACCTGGCCGCCGTGAGCCGCAAGCTCGATGCGCCGCTGGCGGTGCTGATCCAGAGCACGAGCGCGGCGGGCAAGTCGTCGCTGATGGACGCGGTGCTGCAGCTGATCCCCGAGGAGGAGCGCATCCGGTACTCGGCGATGACGGGGCAGAGCCTGTTCTATCTCGGCGAGACGAACCTGCAGCACAAGATCCTGGCCATCGCCGAGGAGGAGGGCGTGCGCCAGGCCGCGTATGCCTTGAAACTGCTGCAGTCGGACGGCGAGCTGACCATCGCGAGCACGGCCAAGGACGAGACGACGGGCAACCTTACGACCAAGCAGTACACGGTCAAGGGCCCCGTCATGCTGATGCTCACGACGACGGCCATCGACGTGGACGAGGAGCTGCTCAACCGCTGCCTGGTGCTGAGCGTCAACGAGAGCCGCGAGCAGACGGCGGCCATCCACGCGAGGCAGCGCCAGCGCCAGACCTTGGCGGGCTTGCTGCAGGCGGCCGACCGGGAGGCCATCCAGGCGCTGCACCACAACGCGCAGCGCCTGCTCGCGAGCATCGCGGTGGTGAACCCGTTCGCGGACAAGCTGACCTTCCTCGCGGACAAGACGCGCACGCGGCGCGACCACATGAAGTACCTCACGCTGATCCGCGCGATTGCCTTGCTGCACCAGCACCAGCGCGAGGTCAAGACGGTGGAGCACCGCGGCCGGCCGCTCGCCTACATCGAGGTCACGCGCGGGGACATCGAACTCGCGAACCGGATCGCGCACGAGGTGCTGGGCCGAACGCTCGACGAGCTGCCGCCGCAGACGCGGCGCCTGCTGAACCTGGTGCGCGCGATGGTCGACCAACGCGCCGAGGCCGAGCGCATGAAGCCGGCCGAGGTGCGCTTCACGCGGCGCGACATCCGCGAGGCCACGCAGTGGAGCGACAACCAGCTGAAGGTGCACTGCGCGCGGCTGGCCGAGATGGAATACCTCCTGATCCATGGTGGCAGCCGGGGCCACAGCCTGCGCTACGAGTTGGTGTGGGACGGGCCGGACGACGGCGAGCGAGGCCGGCACGTGTGTGGCCTCATCGACCCGGCGCAGCTCGATGAGCTGCCCACGTCCCCACGACTACGACCGGCGCAAGTTGGGGTCACGGCCTCGCAAGCTGGGGTCAAGTTGGCCCCAAGTGGCGGCCAAGTTGGGGGCAAGTTGGCGGACTCGAACGGCCCGCCAACCCGCGCCGATGCTGGCGATGCGGCCGATGCGGGGGTGACCGTCCGCCACTCGCACGTCAAGGCCGGCGCGGCAGCGGTCGACGCGGAGCATTGAAGCGATGGCCCGCCGAACGCCGAGGGCCCCGCGCGAGCCCTTCACGGCCGGCGCGCCGGGCGACCTGCGCGGGCTGACCGCGGCGCTGCACCGCTACGTCGAATACCTGGGCGTGCGCGGCTACCGGCCGCAGGGCATGGCGAGCACCGAGCGCTACGTGCGCGAGTTCATCGCCTGGGTCGACGAGCGCGGCGTGACGCACCCGAGCCAGGTCAGCCGCGCGGTGCTGGAGCGCTACCAGCGCTGGCTCTACCACTACCGCAAGAAGGACGGCAACCCGCTGTCCATCTCGGGCCAGCGCTGCAAGCTCGTGCCGCTGCGGGGGTACTTCCGCTGGCTCACGCGCGTGGGCGAGATCCCCGCGAACCCGGCGGCCGACCTGGAGCTGCCGCGCAAGCTCAAGCGGCTGCCGCGCACGGTGCTGACCGAGGCCGAGGTGGAGCGCGTGATGGCGTGCGTGGATCTGGGCACGCCGCTGGGCCTGCGCGAGCGGGCGATGCTGGAGCTGCTGTACGCCACGGGCATCCGGCGCGCCGAGCTCGCGCACCTGGAGGTGGGCGACATCGACGTCGACCGCGCCGTCGTCTTCGTGCGCGAGGGCAAGGGCGGCAAGGACCGCGTGCTGCCGCTCGGCGAGCGGGCGCTGCACTGGCTGCGCCAGTACCTGGAGCGCGGCCGGCCGCAGCTCGCGTGGAACGCGCACGACAAGACCCTCTTCCTGGGCACCGAGGGCCGGCCGCTGACGCTGGCGTGGCTGTCGCGCATCGTGGCGCTGGCGGTGGAGCGGGCCGAGCTCGGCAAGCACGGCGGGCCGCATCTGCTGCGCCACACGATGGCCACGCTGATGCTCGAAGGCGGCGCCGACATCCGCTTCATCCAGGCGATGCTCGGGCACGCCGAGCTGAGCACGACGCAGATCTACACCCAGGTCGCCATCCGCCAGCTCGCCCAGGTGCATGCCTTGACCCATCCGGGCGCAAAGCGGCGCCTCAGGGCTGCCGAAAACGGCCCGGACATGCCAAACCCCATCCCTGACCCGAAAAATGCCGCACAGGCGCTTCTGGCAGCCCTGGACGCCGAAGCCGAAGAAGAGGAACGAGAGGAGCGGTCATGAACGACAGCCATGTGCGGATCGTGGTGCGTGCGGCGCTGGAGGATCTGGCGAGCGCGCGCCAGGCCTGGGGCGAGGACTCGCCCGCGTACCGCGAGCAGCTGGAGCGCTCGCTGGGCTTCCTGCGCGCGAGCCTGGAAGAGGTGCTCACGGCAGCTCAGGCGGAGCTGGATCGTCGCGCCCGTGCTCGATGCCCCCGAACCACTCGAACTGACTGATCGTCTGCCGCGCGGCCGCGAGCACGGCATTGATGGCGCGGTCGCCGGCGCTGTACAGCGCGTCGGACAGCTTGAAGCTGCAGCACGACGAGCCCGAGTCGTAGAAGGCTTCGGCGACGTATATGTTGACGTTGGCTTCGGCGGCGGCGCGGGCGAACTCGAGCAGCTCGATCATCTCCTGCGCGTTGCCGGAGCGGGTGCAGATGCGGATGCCGAAGGCGGTCATGCCACAGGTGTCGAGCTGGTGCGCGCGCTCTTCGGCCCAGGGGTTCATGGGGTCTCGTCGGGTGGCGGTGGAGTACCGCAAGGGTAAACCGGGCCGGGACTTGCGCTGAAGAACTACCGCCCGGCGCGCCGAGACCGCCGCAGCCACGGATGCGGGTGCAAGCCGAAGCCTCGGCCAGCACCCGCACCCGGCGAGCGTCCTGGAGGCGTTGCGCGTCAAGGGTGCGGGCTGGCGCCCCGCGCGTGCCGCGCGCCCTTGACCCGTGGCGACACCGCGTGACGCTGGGCGTGTGGCTACAAACACCGGCGACAGCCTATCCTGCGCGCCGGGCTTCTTCCTCTTAGCCGCTGGCGCCGAAGGCGCCTCCTGCTATGACTTGGCAGGGGTCACCTCGAGCCGCCTTCGCGTGCGCGCGGGGGCGCGACAATGCCTCATGCTTGCACTTGCCGTGCCCCGCCAGCCCGCGCCAATGCTGGCGATGCGGGCGGTTGGAACCAGGGAACGTGCCGGGCCAACTGCGTTTGGCAGTTCTGTGGGTGAAAGCATCGCGAGCAGCGGAAGCTCGCTCCCGACCATGCCCAACCCGGCGACCGATCCGGGAGATTTCGCGGGGATGGACGTAATTGCCTCTGGCGGCTACGGCAACGGCGGCTCGGGTTTCTCGCCATCCGGTTCTGTAGTGATCACCGGAAACGCTGACGACGGCTTGCCGGACTGGGCGAAGGCGGATCCTGACCTACCTGACACGGCGCTGGCGTTCAGCAGCAGCGGCGACAAGGCTGTGGACGCCTGGATGGCTCGGCGAGACGCGTGGTGCACGAGGCCAATCTGAAAGTCCGCTCCGAGCGGACTTTCTACTTTTGGCAATACCACGACCGCCCGACTTGGTCTGGCCGACACACCTGCGGGCGCTGGTGGCAACTGGCGCGTGTTTGGTGAGACAGACGTAAGCACGCGGCACATCCCGTTCGGGGCTCACCAAAGCGCTCCGTTCTGGTACCCAATGGCGCCCCCGCGGAAGAACACACACTACGCACGATCATCGCGCGCGTGAGCCGGCATCAACCCGCCAGGCGGCTGCGCGTGCGGGCGACCAGCGTCTCTGGCGCAACGCCGAGTGCCTTGGCGAGCGCGAAGACCACGCTCAAGGTCGGCTGACGCGCGCCTTGCTCGACGCGGCCGACGTAGGTTCGGTCGAGGCCTGCTTCGTGCGCGAGGGCTTCCTGCGAGAGCCCGCGCGTGGCGCGCAGGTCGGCGAGCACCGCGCCGAAGGCGGTGATGAGGGATTCGTCGCGAGCGCCTGGCATGGCGCCGTACTGTCCGTGCGGTAGTGCCTATAGTCCACGGCCTATAGGCACGGGTATGATCTGATGCCTATAGGCACATAGAGGCGCGGACGACCCGGGCTTGATGCCTGAGGAGCCTCGCATGCAGACCAGCCAAGACCTGCGCCGACACCAGCCCCTGGCAGGGCGTGCGCCGCGAGAGCGCCGGGCGCTCTACGGCGACAGCGGCATGCACTCGCCGAACGCGGACCTGCGCGCCGAGGCCGACGCCTTCGAGATCCGCAGCGACGTCACCGTCGAAGATGCCTGCGTCACGGCGCTGCGGTTGACGCGCGCGGCCATTGCGCAGTTGGAACTGCTGGGGATGATGCCGGAACTCGCGCCGGCGTACCGCGACGCTGTCGAGGGGATCGCCTGCCTGTGCCGATTGACCAGCGGGACGATCGGGCTCGTACACGCGGCGCTGTGCGATGAGCCGCCGCCTGGGCAAGCGACGTGAAGCCGGAAAAGTTCGTCGTGCAGACGCAGGCGCGCACGGCGGGTTGACGCCCGAGTGGAGCGCCTGAGTGGACGCCCAAGAGGACGCCGGAGCGGATCGCTCGATGGGCGTCGGCGCGACATCCGAGGCGGCTTCCTCGGCGCCGTTCAAGCGGCATCAACGCGCTGCCATCGAGGCTGGAGTGCGCGCCTGGGACAGGGTAGGCCTTGTGCTACCGCCGCGGGGCGGCGTAGGCCCAAGCCGGCCCTGCTCAGGCTGGCGCCCCGAGACCCCTGCGCTGCATGGGAGTCTTCTTCAACAAACAAAGAGCCGCCGGCCACCCCCTTGGCTGCTGAAGGGGGTTGCGGGCGGCGCGGCCGTCGATGGGCCGGGGCGTCGGGGCTTGGTCTTGGGCTCGTCGGTGACGAAGCCGATGGGCCGCCTGGGCGGATCGGGCGGGTCATCAACTCGCGCAGGGCGTCGAAGACCTGCTTCAACTGGTTGCGGGTGTTGCGGCTGAAGGCGTCGTGGTTGAGGGCGAGCGCGTCGGTCTTGTCTTCGAGTTCGGCCAGGCGCTTGGCGAGGTCGGTATGCGTGGCGGCGAGCGCGGGAACGCGGCGCCGCTCAAGCGCAGGACGGTGCGCGCGCTCCCATCCGCCAGCTCGCCCAGGTGCATGCGATGACCCATCCGGGCGCGAAAAGGCGCCCCAGGGCCGCGGAAGCCGCCGCGGACACGCCAACACTCCTGTCCCGGACCAAAAGAACGCCGCCCGGGCTCTGCTGGCGGCCCTGGACGATGAAGCCGAAGAAGAGGCACGAGAGGAGCGGTCATGGACGACAGCCATGTGCGGATCGTGGTGCGCGCGGCGCTGGAGGATCTGCAAGCGCGCGCCAGGCCTGGGGCGAGGACTCGCCCGGCTACCGCGAGCAGCGGGAGCGCTCGCTGGGCTTCCTGCGCACGAGCCTGTTCAGGCGGAGCCGGATCGTCGCGCCCGTGCTCGACGCCCCCGAACCACTCGAACCGACTGATCGTCTGCAACGCGGCCGCGAGCAGCGCGTCGATGGCACGGTCGCCGGCGCTGTAGAGCGCCTCGGACAGATTGAAGCTGCAGCAGCGCGCGCGCCGTGCCCTCTGATGGGTGGGACGGTATACCCGGACAGGGCCTTCGGTCAACGGTGACGCAGCTGCCATCGAAGTCACAATGCGGTATCGTTTGTAACGACAACGCCGGCCGAGAGGCCGGCGTCGCGTCGTTGCTCCGCCGGAGATCGATGCCATGCGCCTGTTCCTGCTCCCCGGCTCGCTCGAACGGGCCCCGGCCGTCGAACGTTGGCTGCAGCGCCACGACGACGCGCTCGGCCGCCTGGCGGCGCACTGGTTCGAGCGCCTGCGCGCCTGCGGCGACGACGTGCGCGAGCTCATCCACGACGGCCAGCCGACCGCCTGCGTCGGCGGCGCGGCCTTTGCCTACGTCGACGCGTTCAAGGCGCACGTCGATCTCGGCTTCTTCCACGGCGCCGGGCTGCCCGATCCGCTGGGGCTGCTGCAGGGCGGCGGCAAGTTCATGCGCCACGTGAAGCTGGGCCCCGGCCATCCGGTCGACGAGGCGGCCGTGGAGGCGCTCGTCGCGGCCGCGCATGCGGACGTGCGCGCGCGCCTGGAGGCCGCGCGGCGCACGTAGGCTTCAGGCCGCCCGCCGGCATGTTGTATCGTGGGCCCGGAAAACCCAACGAAGGCCCCCATGCCCAAACCGAATTACCAGTTCGAAAAGCGCCAGCGCGAGCTGGCCAAGAAGCAGAAGAAAGAGGACAAGGCGCAGCGCAAGTCCAGTCCGCCCGCGCCGTCCGATCGCGCGTCCGACGATGCCCCGCCCGAGGCCTCGCCCGGCGGCGAGCGGCCGGCGAGCTGAGCTTCTTGCACTCATCCGTGCAATACCGGTGAAGGGGTGCTACAATCCAAGCTTCCTTGTGGCCGGCCCCTGCAACCGCAGTGTCGACCCGGCCACATCGAGATCAGCTCTTGATCTCCTTTCTATGCCGGATCCTGGATCGCGCCCGCGGTCCCCTTGATCCGGTCGCCGTCGGCCGCAGCTAGTAACCCTGCGCGCCCTCCGCGGGACGGGGCTCATCCGCCACCGTACGCGCTTTTCCCGCGCGCTTGTCGTCCAGACGTCACCGGCCACAGAAGCCGCGACGCGCACCGAAAGATCTTCATTCTCGTCTCCCAGCAACTCGGGAAATTCACCGTTTCTCCCCTGGCCCGCCGCGACACCGGCGGGCTGTTCAGCGCCTCCCTCTCGATCCGCAGCGGTCAGGGGAGCATGACGCACGACCGCGTGACGCGCTTCGTGCCCCTGTTCGATTCCCTCGAGGAAGCCGCCGGCTTCGCCCAGAACCAGGCGCATGCCTGGCTCGAGCGCGCCGGTGCGGACTCCTCCCAACCTCTTACCAAGGAGTGATCGCATGGCCAAGGAAGACCTCATCGAGATGCGCGGCGTCGTCGACGAGATGCTGCCCGACTCGCGTTTCCGCGTGACGCTCGAGAACGGACACACCCTCATCGCCTACACGGGCGGCAAGATGCGCAAGCACCGCATCCGCATCCTCGCGGGCGACAACGTCTCGCTCGAGCTGTCGCCCTACGACCTCACCAAGGGGCGGATCACCTTCCGCCACCTCGACCGTGCGCCGCGCTCTTCCGCGCCGCAGCGTCGCTGATTCACCCCCCCCAACCTGTCAACGCAAGGAAAGCAAGACATGACGATCGAAACCGGCACCGTGAAGTGGTTCAACGAGACGAAGGGCTTCGGCTTCATCGCCCCGGACAACGGCGGCAAGGACCTCTTCGCCCACTTCAAGGAAATCCAGGGCACGGGCTTCAAGGTCCTGACCGAGAACCAACGCGTGGAATTCGAAGTGGTCGACGGCCAGAAGGGCCCGCAGGCCTCGCGCATCCGCGCCCTCTGACGGCACGCCGGCGTCCGCGCCGGCCGCTCCAGGCGAACGCGCCGCGTCCCTTCGGGGGCGCGGCGCGTTCGCGCTTTCAGGGCTTGACGAACTTCAGCACGAACTCGTCCTTGGGCTGCGGCGGGCTCGGGGTGTTGCGGTCGCGCGGGTCGGCGGGGTTGCGCAGGAAGTCGCCCTCGGCGGCGAGGCGGAAGCCCGCGGCCTCGATCTCGCTGCGCACGAGCGATTCCTCGACGCGGTGCAGCGTGCCCGACTCGGTGATGCCGGTGCCGGGGCGGCCGGCGTGGTCGGCGACGACGAAGACGCCGCCCGGCCTGAGCGCCTTGAAGATCGCGCGGTTCATGGCGGCACGGTCCACGCCCATCCAGCCGCAGTCGTGGTAGTTGAACATCAGCGTGACGAGGTCGAGCGTGCCCGCGAGCTCGGGCGGCGCGGGATCGTCGAACGGGCGCGAGACGAAGACGATGGGCGCGGCGGCGACGTGCGCCTCCTGCAGGTGGCGCACGCGCTCGGCGATGGCATCGGCGGCGGTGCGCCGCGGCGCGGGCGCCGGCGCCGCGGCGGAGGCGGCGCGCAGCTCGGCGGGGACGCCGGCGCCGCCTTCGGGCGCGGCCGGCCGGGGCGCTTCGGCGACGGGCGGCCGCGCCTGCGCGTAGACCTTGCCGCCCGGGCCCACGGCGCGGGCGAGCAGCTCGGTCGTGTAGCCGCCGCCGGTGCTGACGTCGAGCACCTGCATGCCGCCCTGCAGCCCGAGGAAGCCGAGCAGGAGCTCGGGCTTGCGGCGCAGGTCGTTGCTGCGGTCGGCGTCGCTGCGGTCGGGCGCGGCGACGACCTGCGTGATCTGGCGGCTCGACAGCGCGCCGCCGTTCATCATGCCGCCGGCGCAGGCGGCGAGGGCGGCGGCGAGCGTGGCCGCGAGGGCGAATCGGATCGGTCTCATGCGAGGGCTTCTCCAGGGTGTCCGGGCGGCGGGCATGTTGCCAGAAGCGGCGGTCGAGACCGCGACAGGGTCTCGGCGGCGGACTCGCCGGGACTCGCCCGGACTCGCGTGCGGACTCGTGTTGCCGGCGGCGCGTCGGACACGAGGCCGGAGGCCGCTCCCCCCACCGCCTGCATGATTGAGAATGGGGCGATCGGTCCCAGGTGCCCGTGATGCCCTCCGTCCTCGAACTCTTCCACCCCGCCGTCGCGCGCTGGTTCGCGCGCCGCTTCCCGGCGCCCACGGCCGCGCAGGCGGCGGCGTGGCCGGCGATCCAGGCCGGGCGCCACACGCTGGTCGCCGCGCCGACGGGCTCGGGCAAGACGCTCACGGCCTTCCTGGCGGCGATCGACGAGCTGGTGCGGCGCGGCCTGGCGCAGGGCGGGCTGGCGGACGAGACGCGCGTCGTCTACGTCTCGCCGCTGAAGGCGCTGTCCAACGACATCCGCGCCAACCTCGAGGAGCCGCTCGCCGGCATCCGCGCGGAGCTCGCGGCCGAGGGCCTGCCCGAGCTCGAGATCCGCACCGCGGTGCGCACCGGCGACACGCCGCAGAAGGACCGCCAGCACAGCCTGCGCCGCCCGCCGCACGTGCTCGTCACCACGCCCGAGTCGCTCTACGTGCTGCTGGGCTCGGCCTCCGGCCGGCGCATGCTCTCGACCGTGCGCACGGTCATCGTCGACGAGATCCACGCGCTGGCGCCCAACAAGCGCGGCAGCCACCTCGCGCTGTCGCTCGAGCGGCTGCAGGCGCTGTGCGGCGAACCCCTCACCCGGGTGGGACTGTCGGCGACGCAGAAGCCGATCGACGAGGTCGCGCGCTTCCTCGTCGGCGCCGCCCACGTGAAGGACGGCGTCGCCGACTGCGAGGTGATCGACATCGGCTACGCCAAGCGGCGCGACCTCGCGCTCGAGCTGCCCCCCACGCCGCTGGCCGAGGTGATGTCCAACGACCAGTGGGACCAGGTCTACGCCCGCATCGTCGAGCTGGCCGCGACGCACCGCACCACGCTGGTCTTCGTCAACACGCGGCGCATGGCCGAGCGCGCCGCGCGCCACCTGGGCGAGCTGCTCGGCAAGGAGGTCGTCGCCGCCCACCACGGCAGCCTCTCGCGCGAGACGCGCCTGGCCGCCGAGCAGCGGCTCAAGAAGGGCGAGCTGCGCCTGCTCGTGGCCACCGCGTCGCTCGAGCTGGGCCTGGACATCGGCGACGTCGACCTCGTCTGCCAGCTCGGCTCGCCGCGCTCCATCGCCGCCTTCCTGCAGCGCGCGGGACGCTCCGGCCACGCGGTGGGCGGGGTGCCCAAGGCGCGCCTGTTCCCGCAGACGCGCGACGAGCTGGTCGAGTGCGCCGCGCTGCTCGACGCCGTGCGCCGCGGCGAGCTCGACGCGCTCGCCGTGCCGCCCGCGCCGCTCGACGTGCTGGCGCAGCAGATCGTCGCGGAGACGGCCTGCGTCGAGTGGGACGAGGAGGCGCTGTACGCGCTGGTGCGGCGCGCCTGGCCCTTCGCCGCGCTGCCGCGCGAGCGCTGGGAGGCGGTGCTGCGCATGCTGGCCGAGGGCTACACCACGCGCCAGGGCCCGCGCGGCGCCTACGTGCACCGCGACGCCGTGCACCACCGCCTGCGCGAGCGCCGCGGCGCGCGCATGACGGCGCTGACCTCGGGCGGCACCATCCCCGAGACCGGCGAGTACAGCGTGCTGCTCGAGCCGCAGGCCGAGCGCGTGGGCACCGTCAACGAGGACTTCGCGGTCGAGAGCATCGCCGGCGACATCTTCCAGCTCGGCAACATGAGCTACCGCATCCTGCGCGTCGAGCCGGGCCGGGTGCGCGTGGAAGACGCCAAGGGCGCGCCGCCCAACATCCCGTTCTGGCTCGGCGAGGCGCCGGGGCGCAGCGACGAGCTCTCGGCCGCCGTCGGCCGGCTGCGCGAGGAGATCGGCGCGCAGGTGCGGGCCGAGGGCGCCGAGGCCGCCCTGCGCGCGCTCGTGGCCGGGCTCGGCCTGCCCGAGGCCGCGGCGCGCCAGCTCGTCGAGTACCTGGCCGCGGCGCAGGCCGCGCTCGGCGCGCTGCCCACGCAGTCGCGCATCGTCATCGAGCGCTTCTTCGACGCCTCGGGCGGCATGCAGCTGGTGATCCACTCGCCCTTCGGCAGCCGGCTCAACCGCGCCTGGGGGCTGGCGCTGCGCAAGCGCTTCTGCCGCACCTTCAACTT
>Ga0209051_1001824_pt1 | contig 16845 bp, 16 predicted proteins | sample AraplaCvi_mMS_r2_2_FD_184286 | JGI IMG/M metagenome (GOLD analysis project Ga0209051, IMG submission 184286) | Arabidopsis root microbial communities from North Carolina, USA - plate scrape MF_Cvi_mMS_r2 (SPAdes) (version 2) | ecosystem: Host-associated > Plants > Roots > Endosphere | place...
CCGTCGCGGACTTCCCGGCCATCGCCGGCGTCACCCTGATGCTCGGGGCCCTCTACGTCTTCATCAACACGGCGGTGGACCTCATGCAGGCCGCAGCTGATCCACGTATCGCCACAACAGGAGGTTAAGTGCCGAAACAGCCACTCATCGTGGGAAACCCGGTGTTCGTCGTCGTCGACATGCAGGAGGGCGGTGGACTGCCCGCCGACGAGATGGGAATTCCCGTCATGCCGGGGAACGCCGAACGCGTCGCCGTCGCCGAGCGGTTGCTCGCCGCGGCGCGCGCCGCGGACATCCCGGTGGTGTTCTTCCAGGAGGTGCACCGGCCCAGTGGCGTCGACTTCGGCCGCGAGCTCGACGGAGTCGAGGGTGTGCACTGCGTAGAAGGGCAGCGCGGCACCGACCTCGAGCCGACACTGCGACCGGTGCTCGACGGATCACGGAACGAATTCCACCTCGTCAAGCGGCGCTACTCCGGGTTCATCGGCACCGAGTTCGACATCGTGCTCCGCGGCCTCAAGGCCGACACGCTGATCCTCGTCGGCGGTCTCACCGACGTCTGCGTCCACTACACCTTCGCCGACGCCCATCAGCGCGACTACTACGTCCGCGTGGTGACCGACTGCGTCGGAGGGTCCTCGCAGTACCGACACGACGCGGCACTGGACGCGATGGAGTACCTGCAGACCGGCGCGCTCCGCACCAGCGACGAGATCCTCGCCGCGTTCGGTGAGCTTGCGAACTCCGCTCCCGCCCTCGAAGGGGCCACCCGATGACCACCAGATTCCGTGCCATGGCGGCTGTCGCCGCGGTGGCCATCGTCGCGCTGAGTGGATGCGGGGGTTCGGATTCGGGTACCAGCACGCCGAACGCCGCACCGACGGACAAGGTGCTGCACCTGTCCTTCCTTCAGGATCCGGGGCAGCCGCCGGACCCCGACATCTTCTACGCGGGGCAGGGCCTGCTGCTGACGACCAACACCTATGAGGGTCTGCTGCAGTACAAGTCGGGCACCGAGAAGCCGGAACTGGAACCGCTTCTCGCCACCGAGTGGACCGCATCCCCGGACAACAAGGTGTTCACCTTCAAGCTTCGCGAGGGTGTGAAGTTCCACGACGGCACGCCGTTCACCTCGGCGGCGGTGAAGGCCTCGTTCGACCGCAGGCTCGCCGTCAACCAGGGTCCGGCGTACATGGTGGCCGACGTCGATTCGATTACCACACAAGGTGATTACGGCGTCACCATCAACCTGAAGGCACCGAACTCGGCGTTCCTGGACTACCTGGCGTGCGCGTATGGTCCGCGGATGCTCAGCCCCGAGGGGCTGGCGAAGAACGCGGGCACCGACAACGCGCAGGGGTACCTGACCAACCACGATCTGGGCACCGGGCCGTTCACGCTGGCCGCCGCCGAGGTCGGATCGCGCTACGCGCTCGAGGCGTTTCCGGAGTACTGGGGTCCCAAGCCGTTCTTCGAGAAGGTCGAGATTCCCGTCATCACCGACGTATCCGCGCAGCAGTTGCAGTTCAACAACGGTCAGGTCGCGGCGATCCTGCACGATCTGCCGTCCTCGGCGGTGCAGTCCTACCTGGACAACAAGGCGTTCGCGAACTACTCGCTGCCCACGATGATGTCGAACTACCTGTACGTCAACCCGCACAAGGGGATGATGACCGACGCCAAGAACCGGACGGCAGTCCTGCAGGCGATCGACGTCGACGAACTCGTCAAGCAGACGTACTTCGGGCGCGGCAAGAGAGCCGAGCAGATCTACCCGCCCAACGTGATGGACCCGCAGTATGCGAAGCAGTCCGTGCCGCACGATCCGTCGGTGCTGACGGCGCTGGCCGGGAGCCTGCCGGCCGACCAGAAGAACGTCACCATCGGCTATGACTCGAGCAACCCCGACAACCAGTTGGTGAGCAACCTGATTCAGACCCAGCTCGCCGCGGCGGGACTGACAGCCAAGGTGCAGGCGTACCCCACGTCGGAGACCTTCGGCTGGATCGGCACCGACGGTCAGACCGCACCGGAGATCTTCGTCGCACTGGCGTGGCCGGATGCGCCGTCGCCCTATACGTGGGGCCACATCTCGTGGGATGCCGACGGTGGACTGAACTACCTGGGCTGTTCGGCGCCACCGGTGACCGAGGCACTCGCGAAGGGCCTGCCGGACGGATCGCCCGAGGCGTTCTCGCAGGCCGGTCTCGAGGCGGTCAAGACCGGGTGCTGGTTGAACGTCGCCGACGTCAACGACTTCATGGTCGCTCAGCCGTGGCTCAAGGGCGTCGAGCAGGCGCACGTCGTGACCAACCCGAACTCCCTGCGCCTCGCCGCGCTGTCGGTGGGCTGATGACCGGGCTGGCGCGCAAGAGCGGTGTCCGCAGGATCGTCCTGTTCACGCTGGGCTGGGAGGATCTGCCGAAGTCGGTGTCGGTATACGGGGCCCCGGAAGAGCAGTTCCGGTGCCCCGTGCCCGGTGTGCTGCTGCAGACCGACGGCGGCTGGGTGCTGCTCGACACCGGGTTCAACACCGCGCTGATCCGTGATCCGGCTCTGCGGCGGCGGTACTTCCCCTCCATGGAGTATCAGCCGCTGCTACCAGGCCCCGGCGAGCCCATCGAGGAGTCGCTGCACGAGATTGGCGTGGACATCGACGACATCCATCTCGTCGCGCTGTCGCACCTGCACGTCGACCACGCTGGTGGACTGAAGCTGTTCGCAGGCAAGGTACCCGTGCACGCGCAGCGTCGCGAGTTGGAGTACGGCCTGTCGAATCACCCCGTGCCGCAAAGCCATGCAATCTTCCGGGTGGACTTCGACGACCCGACGATCGACTGGCGTTTGGCGGATGGGGAGGCCGAGATCGCGCCGGGCATCACCGCGGTGCCGACCTACGGACACACCCCTGGCCACCAGAGCTTCGTCGTGGAACTCGACGAGTCGGTTGGCGGTGACGGGTTCGTGTTCGCCTTCGACGCCGCCGACCTGACGGAGAACATCGAGCACGAGCGGGCGATCGGCGGCTACATCGACGTCGAACCCGAGGAGACCATCGAGCCAATCCGCAGACTCAAGGAGCTTGCGGCGAAGAAGGGCTATCCGCTGATTCCCGGACACGATCCGCACGTGTGGCCGGAGCTGACCGCCCACTTCCACGAGCGCTTCGGTCCGGTAACGGCATAGATGGACGTCCTGATGACCGAGTGCACCGGGCTCTGGCGGCGCACCCTCCTCGTCGGCGCCGGCGGGTCGCCAAAGCTCGATCAGTTTGGGCAGGCGCTATTGGGCGTGGAGTGACCCGCGTGCGCCACACCATTTCCACCGAGGCGACCCTCACCGCCTTCGCGAGCAGCTAGCCACCACCACGCCCATCCTCGAAGGAGCAACCCGATGATCAACAGATTCCGTACCACGGCGGCCATCGCCGCGGTGGCCGTCCTGGCGCTAAGTGCCTGTGGCGGCTCCGATTCCGGTAGCAGCACGCCGAACGCCGCACCCGCCGACAAGGTGTTGCATCTGTCGTTCCTGCAGGACCCGGGGCAGCCGCCAGACCCCGACGTCTACTACGCCGGACAGGGCCTGCTGCTGACCACCAACACCTACGAGGGTCTCCTGCAGTACAAGGCGGGCACCGACAAGCCGGAGTTGGAACCGCTTCTGGCCACGGAGTGGACGGCCTCGCCGGACAACAAGGTGTTCACTTTCAAGCTCCGTGAAGGGGTCAAGTTCCACGACGGCACGCCGTTCACCTCGGCCGCGGTCAAGGCGTCGTTCGACCGTCGGCTCGCCGTCAACCAGGGACCCGCGTACATGGTCGCCGACGTCGAATCGGTAAGCACGCAGGGCGATTACGGCGTCACCGTCACTTTGAAGGCGCCGAACTCCGCGTTCCTCGACTACCTCGCCTGCCCGTACGGTCCGCGGATGCTTAGCCCCGAGGGACTAAAGAAGAACGCTGGCTCCGACAACGCACAGGGCTACCTGACCAACCACGACCTCGGCACCGGCCCGTTCACGCTGACCGCCGCCGAGGTGGGCTCGAAGTACGAACTCACCGCCTTCGGTGACTACTGGGGTACCAAGCCCTACTTCGAGAAGGTTGAACTCCCGGTCATCACCGACGTCTCGGCACAGCAGTTGCAGTTCAACAACGGCCAGATCGCCGCGATCCTGCACGACCTGCCGTCCTCGGCGGTGCAGTCGTACATGGACAACAAGGCCTTCACCAACTACTCGCTGCCGACGATGATGTCGAACTACGTCTACGTCAACCAGCGCAAGGGCATGATGACCGACGTCAAGAACCGTACCGCCGTGCTGCAGGCGATCGACGTCGACGAACTCGTCAAGCAGACGTACTTCGGGCGCGGCAAGAGAGCCGAGCAGATCTACCCGCCGAACATGATGGCAGCCGAGTACGGCAAGCAGTCGATCACACACGACCCGTCGGTGCTGACCGGCATCGCCGCGAACTTGCCCGCCGACCAGAAGACCGTCACCATCGGCTACGACTCCAGCAACCCCGACAATCAGTTGATCAGCAACCTGATTCAGACGCAGCTGGCTGCGGCCGGGCTCGACGCCAAGGTGCAGGCCTATCCGACGTCGGAGATCTACGGCTGGGTCGGCGGCGACGGGCAGGGTGCGCCGGAGATCATGACCTACCTCGGCTGGCCGGACGCCCCGTCGCCGTACACCTGGGGCCACATCTCGTGGGACGCCGACGGTGGTCTGAACTTCTTCGGCTGCTCGGCGCCCCCGGTCACCGAGGCCCTCAACAAGGGTCTGCCCAACGCGTCGCTCCCGGACTACTCGACCGCCGGTGAAGAAGCCGTCAAGACCGGCTGCTGGCTGAACGTCGCCGACGTCAACGACTTCATGGTGGCCCAGCCGTGGCTCAAGGGCATGGAGCAGGCCCACGTGGTGACCAACCCGAACTCGCTTCGGCTGGCTGCACTTTCGGTGGGTTGATGGCGACGCTGATCCGCCCGGGCGGCGTGCGCCGGATCATCCTGCTGACGTTGGGCTGGGAGGAATTGCCGAAGTCGGTGTCGGTGTACGGCGCCCCGCCCGAGGAACGGATGCGGGAACCGGTGCCCGGGGTGCTGTTGCAGACCGACGGCGGTTGGGTGTTGCTCGACACCGGTTTCAACGCCGCACTGGTGCGGGATCCGGCCTTTCACCGGAGGTTCTTTCCGACGGTCGAGTACCGCCCGGTGCTGCCGGGTCCCGGAGAGCCAATCGAGCAGAGACTCGCCGAGGTGGGGGTGGACTTCGACGCCATCCACACCGTGGCCGTCAGCCATCTGCACCACGACCATGCCGGCGGACTCAGACTGTTCGCAGGCAAGGTCCCCGTGCACGCCCAGCGCCGTGAACTCGAGTACGGGTTGTCGAATCATCCGGAGCCTGAACGCAATGCGATCGTCAGGGTGGACTTCGACGACCCGAACATCGAGTGGCGTCTGGCCGACGGAGAGGCCGAGATCGCACCGGGGGTCACCGCGATACCAACCTACGGGCACACCCCGGGACACCAGAGCTTCATGGTGGAAATCGACGAATCCTGTGGGGGAGACGGGTTCGTCTTCGCGTTCGACGCCGCCGACCTCACCGAGAACATCGAGCACGAGCTCGCCATCGGTGGATTCATCGACGTCGAACCGGAGGAGACCGTGGAGCCAATCCGCCGGCTCAAGGAACTCGCGGCACGCAAGGGGTACCCGTTGATCCCCGGTCACGATCCACACGTGTGGCCGGAGTTGACTTCTCACTTCCACGAGCGCTTCGGCACGGCGCGGACGTAGATGGACCCACAGATGACCGACCACACCGGGCTCTGGCGTCGCACACTGCTGATCGGGGCCGACGGAGGCCGCGACGGCGGCGGTGACGTCCGATGGCTGCAGGGCCTCACCGCCTACGTCGACAGCCGCGGCTTCGCCGGTTCACTCCATCGGCACGACGACGTCTTCGAGTGGCATCGCGACGTCGACTTGGAACCACCGGGGCCGTTCCCGGACGCCGGGTCGATGAACTGGGACGGTGACGTCCTCGTCGAGACCGGCGTGCACGAGGACTACGTCGAGCACTGGGTGCGCGACCACGGTCCGGGGGACGGGTGTGGAGCGGCGTTCCTGCGCGACGAGGACGGCGCCAAGGGCTTGCTGCTGTACGTCGGTCAGTCGTTCGGCTGGGCCGGGGCGGGTGTCGTGGTGATCGGCCGCCGCGGTGATCCCGACTGGACGACGCTGGAAATCACATTGTCGGACAACCATATTCGGGCTAGCGGCAGAAGCTGGCTCGTCGAACGATCCGAAGGGGATCTGCTCTCATGACCGGAATGACCTCGTTCACCTCGGTGCCGATCGTCGACGTCAGCGGACTGCGGTCCTCCGACGCCGCCGAGCGGGCCCGCGTCGCCGCCGAACTTGGCACGGCCGCAAGGGAAGTGGGCTTCTTCTACATCAGCGGATCCGGAATCGACGAGTCCCGGTTCGATCGCATGCTCGCCGCCACCAAGGAATTCTTCGCGCTGCCGCTCGAGGAGAAGATGCGCAGCTACATCGGTCTGTCTCGGTGTCATCGGGGCTACGTCCCCGTGGGCGAGGAAGGGGTGGAGAACGGCGTGCCGGACCTCAAGGAGGCGTTCGACACGGCGTTGGACCTGCCCGCCGACGACCCCGACCACCTGGCGGGCAACCCGATGCTCGGGCCCAACACGTGGCCGGAATTGCCCGGCTTCGCGGAGGCGGTGACCGACTACTACGACGCGGTCCTCGAGGTGGGCCACCTGCTGCTGCGCGCGTTCGCCGTCGCACTCGGCGAAGATCCCGACGTCTTCTCTCAGCACGCCACCAAGACTCCGAGCCAGTTGCGACTGGTCCACTACCCGTACAACCCCGACGCGCGCGACGCGATGGGCATCGGCGCGCACACCGATTACGAATGCTTCACGCTGCTCAAGCCGACCGCGCCCGGGCTCGAGGTGCTCAACGGTGCCGGTCAATGGATCGACGTGCCCCCGGTGCCAGGCACCTTCGTGGTCAACATCGGAGACCTGCTCGAGTTGTGGACCAGCGGTGCTTTCGTCGCCACCAGCCACCGCGTTCGCAAGGTCGTCGAGGAGCGGTACTCGTTCCCGCTGTTCTTCAACGTCGACTACGACACAGTGGTGAAACCCCTGCCGCAGTTCGTCTCCGGCGACGCCGCCCAGCGCCAACCGCTGAAGGCGGGGGAGCACCTGTTCGCGCAGACCGCACAGAGCTTCGCCTACCTGCGCAACCGGATCGCCAGCGGCGAGCTGACCCTCCCCGAGGGATCGCTCGGACTCAACCAGTTCGGCCAGCAGGCGCTGTTGGGCGTCGAGTAACCGCGGACGTCAGGGGCGGGGCGGGCTGGCGAAGGCCAGCGCTCCGCCCAGGCCGATCAGGCCGGCACCGGCGACCCTGTCGAGTATCACGTTCGACCTGTCACGGCCGAGTACGTTCCTCACGCGCCCGATGCCGCCTACGAACAGCGACCACCACACCAGCCCCAGCACGATGTCCAGGGTGCCAAGCAGCAGGATTTGCGGACCAAGGGCCCTCGACGCGTCGAGGAACTGCGGAAGGATGGCGACGAAGAAAAGGGCCGCCTTCGGATTGAGAACGTTGGCGAGCATGGACTGCCGGTACACCACCCAGCTAGACGCCCGCGCCGCCCCGGCCGCGTCCTCCGCCCGCTCCGCATGGGACTCGCGGTTGCGGCCCGCTCGCATCAGCGATCGAACCCCGAGGTACATCAGATATGCCGCGCCGACGAGCTTCAGGGCCGTGAACGCTTTTCCGCTTGCCAGCAGGACCGCGGACACCCCGATCGCGGCGGCGGTCATGTGCACCGCCAGGCCCGACTGCACCCCGAGGGCAGCGACGTGACCGTCACGGCGCTGCCGGCTCGCATGCCTGGTCACCACGAACCAGTCCGGGCCAGGTGTGACACACGCCAGCAATGCGACGCCGAGGAATCCCGCAATGGCCGCTGTCGTCATCGTCTACGAGCCCTCCGTCCGTGGTGACCGACGTCGTACGGCATTGCCCGTCATGACACTCGGTACGTCCCGGGTAGGGCGTCAGTTGATCGGGGCGTTGACGACCGTCAGGTCGGCCAGGATGCCGCGGGCGGCAACGATGCCCTCCCCGGTCTGCCACACCTCGTCGTTCACGATGAACACGCGGTTGTCGCGCACCGCGGACAGCTTCTTCCACGCCTCGCTCTCCAGCACCTCCGGAGCGCGGGCCTTGGCCGCGGGTGAGTCGAAGGACAGGAAGACGACGTCGCCGTCGGCCGCCGAGAAGTCCGTCGACTTGGACACCTCGGACGTGCCGACCTCCACGTAGGGCTTGTCCTTGAATCGCTGCGTCGCCGGGCGGTCGGCACCGACGGCGCCGAGCACGGCCGCCGGGAAGTCGTCGACGCCGAAGATGCGCAGGGTGTTCTCCGTCAACTGCACGACCGACACCTGATAGTGGGTGGCGTCGTTGTCGGCGCCGGTCTTGTCCGCGGCCCGCTCGAAGTCGTCGACCAGCTGGTTGGCGGCGCCGGCGCGGCCGGTCGCGGCACCGACGGTGCGTAGGGTGTCCTGCCAACCGGGGCCGGGGGCGCCGGTGAAGACCGTCGGGGCGATCGCCGACAGCTCGCCGTACGCCTCCGGAGTCAAGGCCTCAGAGCCGAGGATGAGGTCCGGGTTCGCGGCCTTGACTGCCCCGAGGTCGGGTGCCGAGCCGTCACCGGCCGCGGGCACGTCGTGGATCACCGCGCCGAGGTAGGACGGCTGCCCAGTGGACCCGTCCCGCGGTGCGGCGACCACGATGCGCGACTGCAGGCCGAGCGCACACAGGGCGTCGAGCTGGTCACCGGAGAGCACCGCGATGCGCTGCGCGTCGGGGGGAACCTCGGTGGTTCCCGCTGCGTGCCGAACCTCGCGCGTCGGCGGTTCGTCGAGGGGAGCGGGATCGGGGGCGCACGACTCGTCGGGTCTGCGCTGATTGCCGAGGACACCGGCCCCTGCGATCCTCGTCGTGCTGGTCACCAGCGACGTGGACGGCGACGCGGGGCCTGCTCCGCCGGGTTGCTCCGGAGAGTCCCCGCATCCGCTGGCCAGCGTCGCCACTAGTGCCGTGGTGACAGCCGCTGCGGCCCCGATCGGACCCATCCGCGAGCTCAGGAACGCCACGCCGCAGACGGTACCAAGTCGCGGGCCGTACGCCCGCCCACCGGCCGCTTCCAGGGCGTTCGCGCCTGGTCACCAGCCGTCGGCCGAAGAGTTCTTACCAAATACGACACTTTGTAGGACCCATGGCGCGACACCGCCCGGCGGGGGATAAGATTGCCCACGAACCTTCGGGTTCGCCCGTCGATATTATGGAGGACCTGTTGGTAGCCGAAGCGCCCCCAATCGGAGAACTCGAGGCACGCCGTCCGTTCCCGGCGCGAATGGGTCCCAAGGGCAACCTGATCTACAAGCTGGTGACCACCACCGATCACAAGTTGATCGGCATGATGTATTGCGTCGCCTGCTTCATCTTCTTCTTCATCGGTGGACTGATGGCGCTGTTCATGCGCGCCGAGTTGGCCATGCCCGGCCTGCAGTTCCTGAGCAACGAGCAGTACAACCAGCTGTTCACCATGCACGGCACGGTGATGCTGCTGTTCTACGCGACCCCAATCGTGTTCGGCTTCGCCAACCTGGTGCTCCCGCTGCAGATCGGCGCGCCCGACGTAGCGTTCCCGCGGCTCAACGCCTTCTCGTTCTGGCTGTTCCTGTTCGGCGCGTTGATCGCCATCGCCGGGTTCATCACCCCCGGCGGTGCCGCTGACTTCGGCTGGACCGCGTACTCACCCCTGACCGACGCCATCCACTCGCCCGGCGCGGGTGGCGATCTGTGGATCATGGGTCTGGCCGTCGGTGGTCTCGGCACCATCCTCGGTGGCGTCAACATGATCACCACCGTGGTCTGCATGCGTGCCCCCGGCATGACGATGTTCCGGATGCCGATCTTCACCTGGAACATCCTGGTGACGTCGATCCTGGTGCTGCTGGCCTTCCCGCTGCTGACCGCGGCGCTGTTCGGCCTCGCGGCCGACCGGCACCTCGGAGCGCACATCTACGACCCGGCGAACGGCGGTGTGCTGCTGTGGCAGCACCTGTTCTGGTTCTTCGGTCACCCCGAGGTCTACATCATCGCGTTGCCGTTCTTCGGCATCGTCTCGGAGATCTTCCCGGTGTTCAGCCGCAAGCCGATCTTCGGTTACACCACGCTGATCTACGCGACGCTGGCCATCGCGGCCCTGTCGGTCGCCGTCTGGGCGCACCACATGTACGCCACCGGCGCGGTGCTGCTGCCGTTCTTCTCCTTCATGACGTTCCTGATCGCGGTTCCGACCGGCATCAAGTTCTTCAACTGGATCGGCACGATGTGGAAGGGGCAGTTGACCTTCGAGACACCGATGTTGTTCTCGGTCGGCTTCCTCGTCACGTTCCTGCTCGGTGGCCTGTCCGGCGTTCTGCTGGCCAGCCCGCCCCTGGACTTCCACGTCACCGACTCGTACTTCGTGATCGCGCACTTCCACTACGTTCTCTTCGGCACCATCGTGTTCGCCACCTACGCGGGCATCTACTTCTGGTTCCCCAAGATGACGGGCCGCCTGCTCGACGAGCGCCTCGGCAAGCTGCACTTCTGGTTGACGTTCATCGGTTTCCACACCACCTTCCTGGTGCAGCACTGGGTCGGTGACGAGGGCATGCCGCGTCGTTACGCCGACTACCTGCCCAGCGACGGCTTCACCACGCTCAACGTCGTCTCGACCATCGGCGCGTTCATCCTCGGCATCTCGACGATCCCGTTCGTCTGGAACGTGTTCAAGTCGTGGCGCTACGGCGAGCCCGTCGTGGTGGACGATCCGTGGGGTTACGGCAACTCCTTGGAGTGGGCCACCAGCTGCCCGCCGCCGCGGCACAACTTCACCGAGCTGCCCCGGATCCGTTCGGAGCGACCGGCATTCGAGCTGCACTACCCGCACATGGTCGAGCGGATGCGGGCCGAGGCTCACATCGGTGGCGGACCGCACCCGTCGGGTGGTGACGTCACGGAGATCGACGACGTCCAGGTCCGTTCCTGATCGAGTCGTAGAGCGCCGTTCGCAAGAATGACTACGTCAAGCGTGTCGGTGTTGATCACCGTCACCGGAGTCGATCAGCCAGGTGTCACGTCGGCCCTGTTCGAGGTGTTGTCACGCCACAAGGTCGACCTGCTGAACGTCGAGCAGGTGGTCATCCGCAACCGGTTGACCCTTGGGGTGCTGGTCGCCGGTCCCGACGACATCGCCGGGGGAGCGCAGCTTCGCGACGAGGTGACCTCGGCGATTCAAGCAGTCGGCCTGGACGTCACCATCGAACGCAGTGACGACCTTCCGGTGCTCGCGGAGCCGTCGACGCACACCATCGTCGTGCTCGGTCGACCCATCACGGCCGAGGCCTTCGGGGTGGTGGCCAGGGAAGTCGCCGTGCTCGGGGTCAACATCGACTTCATCCGTGGCGTCTCGGACTATCCCGTCACCGGCCTGGAACTGCGGGTCTCGGTTCCGCCGGGTGCCGCCTACGGGCAGCTGCAGACGGCGTTGGCGCGGGTGGCCGCTGCCGAGGGCGTCGACATCGCGCTGGAGGACTACAGCCTGTCGCGACGGGCCAAGCGGCTCATCGTGTTCGACGTCGACTCGACGCTGATCCAGGGTGAAGTCATCGAGATGCTCGCCGAGCGCGCCGGCGCGCTGGCCGCGGTTGCCGAGGTGACGGAAGCGGCGATGCGTGGCGAACTCGACTTCGCCGAGTCGCTGCACAAGCGGGTCGCGACACTGGCCGGGTTGCCCGCCTCGGTGCTCGACGAGGTCGCCGATCAGATCGAGCTGACCGCGGGCGCGCGGACGACGATCCGCACGCTTCGCCGGCTGGGTTACTACTGCGGCATCGTCTCCGGTGGCTTCCGCCAGGTGATCGAGCCACTGGCCCACGATCTGATGATGGACTTCGTGGCCGCCAACGAACTCGAGATCGTCGACGGCAAGCTCACCGGCCGCGTCGTGGGCGAGGTGGTGGACCGGCCGGGAAAGGCCAAGGCCCTGAGGAACTTCGCTCAGCAGGTCGGCGTCCCGATGGAACAGACCGTGGCCGTCGGCGACGGCGCCAACGACATCGACATGCTCGCCGCGGCGGGCCTGGGCGTGGCGTTCAACGCCAAGCCTGCGCTGCGCGAGGTGGCCGACGCGTCGCTGAGCCACCCGTACCTCGACACCGTGCTGTTCATCCTCGGTGTGACGCGCGGGGAGATCGAAGCCGCCGACGCGGTCGACGGGACGCTGCGCCGCGTCGACATCCCCGACGACTAGCCCCTTCCCGCGGGCAGACGCAAAGATGCGGCGAGGCTCGGCGTGTCGCGCACTTCTACGTCTGCTCGCGGGGGAGTGGGGTGGCAGCTAGACCACTACTGCGCCGACGTCCGCGCTCGCCGGCCCCGTTCCGGTCACGCTGCGCCAGGCCCGGGCGAGAAGCTCGACGGCCTCGACGAGTTGGTCGTCGGGCAGCGTGTAGGGCACCCGGATGAACCTCTCCAAGGTGCCGTCGACCCCGAACCGGGGACCCGGCGGAATCTCGAGACCCATCCGAGAGGCAGCCGCCGACAGCGCCGTACTCATGGGTGCCGGCAGCCGCACCCACAGCGACATTCCGCCCCGACTCGGATCGGGGCGCCAGTCGGGTAGGTGCTCCTCGAGCAGGTCGAGAAGCAGCGCCCTTCGCCCGCGCAAGATGTCGCGCCGCTCGGGAAGCAAGTCGTCGGCGATTGCGAGAAGCCTTGCCGCCGCGAGCTGTTCGACGATCGGAGTACCCATGTCGACGGAGGGGCGCATGGCGCCGATGGTGGTGAGCGCACTACGTTCGGCGCGGATCCACCCGATGCGCAGACCGCCCCAGCACGACTTCGACATCGAGCCGACGGTCAGCACCAGATCGCGCCGCGTGGTCATCGACGCCGCGAACGGCGACGGTACCGCTTCGTCCAGCCACATGTCGGTGATGGTCTCGTCGACGATGGTGCGGGTGCGGGTTTCGGCGATGATCTGAGCGAGGCGTCGTCGGCCCTCGGGGGGCAGGGTCATCCCCGTCGGATTGTGGTTGTCCGGGATCAGATACGCCAGGTTCGGTGAAAGTTGGCGCACCGCAGCGTCGATCGCGTCGAGGTCCCAGCCGTGATGGGTCATCGCCACCGGAACCGGCCGTAAACCCCTGGTGGCCATCGTCGCAAGGGCTCCGTGATAGGTCGGCTGTTCGACGAGCACCCTGTCGCCCGGCTGGGCGTAGGTCGCCATGATGAGCCCGATGGCGTGCAGCGCCCCCGTGGTCACCACGATCTCGTCGGGATCGGTGGGAAGTCCTCGCCGACAATATCTTTCGGCGATGGCCTCACGTAGGGGCGCGACGCCGACGAGCTCGATGCCGATGTCGTGCAGGTACGGCGTGACCTGTTCGGCGGCCTCCACGAAGGCGCGGGACACTGCGGCGGCGGGCGCGGCCAGGGTCGCGGCGGCCAGATTCGCCGACGCCGTTCCGACGATGGTGGGCGTGGTGACCGCCGCCGACACGGGCAGCGCCGTCGTGCTCCGCGCGCCCTGGCGGCCCCTGAGGTAGCCGTCCTCACGCATCTGGGTGTAGGCCGCGGTGACCGTCGTCCGCGATACGCGCAGGGCGTCGGCGAGCGCCCGCTCACTGGGCAGCTGCGCCCCAACCGGAAGCCGGCCGTCGACGATCAACATGCGCAGACCGTCGGACAGACCCTGATACGCGGGTCCGCTGGCGCTGGAGGTACGCCAGTTCCCCAGTTCGCGGGCCAAGAGGTCCACATTGAGCCGCCGGCGCGCCAGTTCTACACTCATCGGAGCCAGTTTGCCTGAACTGGATATTGATGGCAAGGCCAGTTGTGGCCGAACATTGGCTCATGGCACAGCACTGGACCTCAAGAATGACCCGCAAAGCACGTGAGTTGAGCCGCGTCTACCGCAACTCGCCACGCATCGGCGACTTCGTCGCGGAGGACTCGGACTCGCGCCGGATCCGCAACGACCTCGACGCCATCCGCGCCCGATTCCCCGACCACGCGTGAAGCGCGCGTTGGGGCGAAGTGCGGCTCTGCTGATCGGCCTGATCGGGTACGGCTTCTCGATGGCCGTCATGGTGCGGTCCGGCCTCGGCCTCGACCCGTGGGACGTGTTCCACCAGGGCCTGGCCAACCGCACCGGCATGACGATCGGCATCGCGACGGCCGTGGTCGGCGTCGCCGTCCTGCTCGCCTGGATACCGCTGCGGAACCGGCCGGGTGTCGGCACCGTCGCCAACGTCGTCGTCATCGCGATCACGGTGGACGCCGCACTGGCCTTCCTGCCCGAGCCGACCGGCCTGCCGGTGCGCGTCGCGATGATGGTCGGCGCGGTGCTGCTCAACGCCGTCAGCACCGTCCTCTACATCGGCGCCGGCCTCGGCCCGGGGCCGCGGGACGGTCTGATGACCGGCCTGGTGGCCCGCACGGGGCTGTCGGTCCGACTGGTCCGCACGTCCATCGAGGCGACCGTCCTGGCCGTCGGCTGGCTGCTCGGCGGCACCGTCGGCATCGGCACCGTCGTGTACGCATTCGGCATCGGCCCGTTGGTGCAGCTGACCCTGCGGGTGACACCGAAACGGTGGCTCGCCGTGAGCGGGTGGGCCGTCGTCACGCCCCGCCTGACTACGATGGGCGAGTGCCAGCCGACCCCAGCGACCGAGAAGGCTCCGCAGAACCCCAGGTCGACCCAGACCTGCTGATCGACTTCGCCAAGATCACGCTGCGGCGCGGCGGCAAGACCCTCGTCGGACCCGTCACCTGGGCAGTCGAACTCGACGAGCGCTGGGTCGTCATCGGCCCCAACGGGGCGGGGAAGACGTCGCTGCTGCGCATCGCCGCCGCGATGGAACACCCCTCCACCGGTACCGCGTACGTGCTCGGCGAGCGGCTCGGCAGGACCGACATGTCGGAGCTGCGGGCCCGCGTCGGGCTGAGCAGCTCGGCGTTGGGGCAACGCATCCCCGACGACGAAGTGGTGCGCGACGTCGTGGTGTCCGCCGGGTACGCCGTGCTCGGCCGGTGGCGCGAGAAGTACGACGACGTCGACTACGCCCAAGCCGTCGACATGCTGGAAAGCCTTGGCGCAGAACATCTCGCGGAACGCACCTACGGCACCCTCTCGGAGGGCGAGCGCAAGCGGGTGTTGATCGCGCGGTCCCTGATGACGGACCCGGAACTGCTGCTGCTCGACGAACCGGCCGCCGGTCTCGACCTCGGCGGGCGCGAGGAGTTGGTGGCCAGGCTCGCCGATCTGGCCGCCGATCCCGACGCCCCCGCCACCGTGCTCGTCACCCACCACGTCGAGGAGATCCCGCCGGGCTTCAGCCACTGCCTGCTGCTGTCCGAGGGCGCGGTCGTCGCGTCGGGGCTGCTGACCGACGTGCTGACCGCCGACAACCTGTCCAAGGCGTTCGGCCAGTCGATCGCCCTCGACGTGATCGACGGCCGCTACTTCGCGCGCCGCACCCGCAGTCGCGCCGCGCACCGAAGGAGAGCCCTGTGAGCCAAGCGGCTGACGCCGATCCACTCGTTCCGAGACCGGCGGCCACGGTCATGCTGCTTCGGGAGGGCCGCGGCGCCCACGCCGACGGCATCGAAGTCTTCCTGATGCGCAGGCACGCCGCCATGGAGTTCGTGGCCGGCGTGATGGTGTTCCCGGGAGGCGGGGTCGACGAGCGCGACCGCGGCGCCGACATCGCCTGGTTCGGCCCGGAGCCGTCCTGGTGGGCCAAGCGACTCAACGTCGACGTGGACCTGGCCGAAGCACTCGTCTGCGCCGCCGCCCGCGAGACGTTCGAGGAATCGGGCGTCCTGTTCGCGGGGCCGGCCGACGATCCCGACGAGATCGTCGGCGACGCCTCGGTCTACGGCGACGCCAGGGCAGCGCTGGCCAACAACTCTTTGTCGTTCGCCGACTTCCTTCGCACGGAGAAGCTGGTCCTTCGCGCCGACCTGCTGCGGCCGTGGGCCAACTGGGTGACGCCCAAGGAAGAGCGCACCCGGCGCTACGACACCTACTTCTTCGTCGGCGCCCTCCCCGAAGGTCAGCGGGCCGACGGGGAGAACACCGAGACCGACCAGGCGGCGTGGGTGACCCCGCAGGCGGGTCTCGACGACTTCGCGCAAGGCCGGTCCTTCCTGCTGCCGCCCACGTGGACCCAGCTCGACTCGCTCAACGGGCACACCGTCGCCGAGGTGCTCGCGGTGGAGCGCACGATCGAGACCGTCGAGCCTCACCTGGCGGCCGACAAGGACACCGGCAACTGGCAGATCGAGTTCTTCGACAGTGGTCGCTACAACGCGGCGCGCAACCAACGAGGACCAGCCGGATACGACAAGCCGTGAGGGAATTCGTCAGCGTGCACGTCACCGACGGCATCGGCACGCTGGTGCTGTCGCGGCCGCCGACGAACACCCTGACTCGACAGATGTGCCGTGAGATCGCTTCGGCCGCAACCGAACTCGGTGAGCACGCCGACGTGGCTGCCGTGGTGCTCTTCGGCGGGCACGAAATCTTCTCGGCCGGGGTGGACGTAGGGGAGGCGCGCACCGTCGGCGCCGACGCGGCCGCCGTCGCCGCGGCGGAGGCGCTGCGCGCGGTCGCCGACCTCCCCGCGCCGACGGTCGCCGCGGTCACCGGCTACGCGCTCGGCAG
>Ga0209051_1001826_pt1 | contig 16838 bp, 15 predicted proteins | sample AraplaCvi_mMS_r2_2_FD_184286 | JGI IMG/M metagenome (GOLD analysis project Ga0209051, IMG submission 184286) | Arabidopsis root microbial communities from North Carolina, USA - plate scrape MF_Cvi_mMS_r2 (SPAdes) (version 2) | ecosystem: Host-associated > Plants > Roots > Endosphere | place...
GGACTTCTACCTCGACGTCGCGCCGATCGTCGTCGACGGTGAGGTGTGGCGTACCGAGGACCACTATCTCGACCTGGTGGTCCGTACCGGCACCGGGGTCGAGCTCCTGGACGTCGACGAACTGTTCGCGTCGGTGCGCGAGGGATTCCTCTCGCCCGAGGCCGCCACGACCGCGGTCGCGACGGCGGTGTCGGCGATCGACGGCATCGCGGCCAACGGCTACGACGTCGACGCGTGGTTGGCGCCCCTCGAAATGGCCCTCACCTGGAGGGCAGCGTAAAGTCCCCGTTTATGAGCTTGACTAAGTGTGGGCTGGTGGCCGGCTCCGCGGCCGCGGTCCTGCTGCTCGGCGCCCAGGTGCTGCCCGCCGTCGCCCTGGCGGACCCCGACGCCAGCGGTCAGTCCGCCGACGCGCCTCCGCCACCCCCGGACGCCGCGGCCGACCTTGGGCCCGGCCCCTACAACGTCGTGTACCGGGCCCGGGTGGACGGCATGTCGAGGGGTGCCACGATCAGCTACGCCATCGCCGACGGGCAGGTGAACACGGCGACGCCGACGATGGTGCCCGGGCGCACGTTCGAGGCGACCGGTGTGGTGACCAAGGCCCAAGACGCCGGGATGCAGGTCGCCATCCAGTGGCCGTACTCGGCCAGCCTGCACTGCGAGATCCTGGCCAACGACCAGATCATCGCCGAGGCCGACCAGTTCGTCGCGCCCCGGCTCACCCCGCAGCACAACGACCCCGGCTACGGCGTGCTGAGCTGTGGCACCGTGACCAACTTCCCGACGGGCAACACCGCCCCGATCGACGATCCCGCACCCGCTCCGGCGCCGCCGGCGCCCGACGAGCCCGCTCCGCCGCCCGTCGCCTGAGCGGGGCTCAGGGCTTCCAGTCCGTGGCGTCGGCCCACTCCCCGGCCCGGCGATACGCGTCGACCAGCCACGGCTCCTTCGCCTCGGCGTAGTCGTCGGTGGTCTCGGGGCCGTCGGCTGCGGCGGCGCGCTTGACGGCCAGGTACTCCGCCCGCACGTCTGCGTCGGCGATCAGCCAGTCGCGGAACAGCAAGGCGAATCGCTGGTTGGGCCAGCCGTCGACCCGCAGGTGCACGTTCGTCGGCCGCCCGGGATCCCCCGAGGCGTGCAGACGCTTGCGCCACACCGCGGTGTCGTCGGTGTGCGCCACGTCGTCGGTGACGCCGTCGACCCGCGGGTAGCCGGCCGCCAGCAGCGCCTCGGCGAGCTCGTCGGCCACGTCCAAGGAGGCAACGGTCACCTGGACGTCGACGACGTCCTTGGCGTCCAAGCCGGGGACGGCGGTCGACCCGATGTGGTCGACGCGGATCGCGTGGTGCCCGCAGGCGGTGCGAAGTCGGGCCAGGATGCGGGCCGCTTGGGCGGGCCACGTCGGATCGGCGGTCACCAACCTCGGCTGCGACCGCGCCGGCGTGGACTCGCGCACGTTGCGCGCGAACGGGACGATGCGGTCGTGCCAGAGTGCGCGGGCGGCCGCCGCCAAGTCCTCGGCGCTGCCGGAGTTGTCCAGCCACACGTCGGCCACCGCGCGGCGCTGCTCCTCGCTGGCCTGGGCGGCGATGCGGGCGCGGGCGTCGGCCTCACCGAAGCCGCGGTGCTCGATGAGCCGCTTCAGGCGAACGTCCTCGTCGGCGTGCACGATGATCACCAACGGAAACAGCGACGCCATCTGTGACTCCACCAGCAGCGGAATGTCTTCTACGATCACGGCGTCGGCCGGGGCTGCCTCGATCAACTCGGCGCGCCGCGCGCCGACCAGCGGATGCACGATCCCGTTGAGGGTCTTTCGCTTCTCCTCGTCGGGGAACGCGATGGCCGCCAGCGCCGGCCGGTTCAACGCGCCGTCTGGCAGCAGGATCTCCGACCCGAAGGCCTCGACCAACGCGGCCAGGCCCTCGGTGCCGGGTTCGACCACCTCGCGCGCGATCACGTCACCGTCGACGACGATGCCGCCGAGCTCACTGAACGCCGATGACACCGTTGACTTTCCGGCGCCGATGCCGCCGCTCAACCCGATTCGAAGCATGGGCACAGTCTGTCAGTCGGGACCTCGAAGACGACGAACGCCCCGGCTCCGAAGAGCCGGGGCGTTCTGCCGTATTACGTCTTACGCGTTGCCCGCGAGCTTCTCCCGCAGCGCGGCCAGCTGAGCGTCGCTGGCCAGCGTTCCGCCGGTCGACTCGGGACCCGAGCTGGACGAGGTCGACGAGGAGCTGTTGGCGGTGGCGGGCCTGCTGGCCGCCTCCGCGTCGGCTGCCGCGAACTTCTCCATCTGCGCGGTGTGCATCTTGTGACGACGCTCGGCCTCGGCGTACCGGGCCTCCCACTCGTCACGCTGCTTCTCGAAGCCTTCGAGCCATTCGTTGGTCTCGGAGTCGAAGCCCTCGGGGAAGATGTAGTTGCCCGCATCGTCGTAGCTGTCGGCCATGCCGTACTTCGACGGGTCGAACTCCTCGGTGTAGTCCTCGTTGGCCTGCTTGAGGCTCAACGAGATACGACGACGGTCGAGGTCGATGTCGATGACCTTGACCATGGCGTCGTCGCCCACCTGGACGACCTGATCCGGCACCTCGACGTGGCGCTCGGAGAGCTCCGAGATGTGCACCAGGCCCTCGATGCCCTCTTCGACGCGGACGAACGCACCGAACGGAACCAGCTTGGTGACCTTGCCGGGGACGATCTGGCCGATCGCGTGGGTACGCGCGAAGTGGCGCCACGGATCTTCCTGAGTTGCCTTGAGCGACAACGACACCCGCTCGCGGTCCATGTCGACGTCGAGCACCTCGACGGTGACCTCGTCGCCCACGGTGACGACCTCGGAGGGATGGTCGATGTGCTTCCAGGACAGCTCCGAGACGTGCACCAGGCCGTCGACGCCACCGAGATCCACGAAGGCACCGAAGTTGACGATGGAGCTGACGACGCCCTTGCGGACCGCGCCCTTCTGCAGCTGGTTGAGGAACTCGCTGCGGACGGCGGACTGCGTCTGCTCCAGCCACGCCCGACGGCTCAGGACCACGTTGTTGCGGTTCTTGTCCAGCTCGATGATCTTGGCCTCGATCTGCTGGCCGATGTAGGGCTGCAGATCGCGAACACGACGCATCTCCACCAGCGACGCCGGCAGGAAGCCACGAAGCCCGATGTCGAGGATCAGGCCGCCCTTGACGACCTCGATGACGGTGCCCTTGACGGCCTCGTCCTTCTCCTTGAGTTCCTCGATGGTGCCCCAGGCACGCTCGTACTGAGCGCGCTTCTTGGACAGGATCAGGCGACCTTCCTTGTCCTCCTTGGTGAGGACCAGGGCTTCGATCTCGTCGCCGACGGACACAACCTCTGAGGGGTCGACGTCGTGCTTGATCGAGAGTTCCCGAGAGGGAATGACGCCTTCGGTCTTGTAACCGATGTCGAGCAAGACTTCGTCACGGTCGACCTTGACGATCGTTCCCTCGACGATGTCGCCATCGTTGAAGTACTTGATGGTCTTGTCGATCGCGGCCATGAAATCCTCGGCCGAGCCAATGTCGTTGATGGCTACTTGCGGCGAGGTGATGGAGGGGCTTGGCATGTGGTGGGTGGCTCCGGACAGGTTTTATCGTAGGGACGGGTGTAATTGGTGTGTACTGGTGCTACACGCGTCGAGCGCGCACACGGGTACCCGAAGAGACTACTCGACCGGGTACACGCTGGACAAACCTGGGTCGGGTCGACCGTTACGCTGCCAACGTGTCGCACCCCTACGGGCCGTCAACCCGCAAGCTTCGCAAGGTGGGCGCACCCCTGGGTGCCATCATCGCCATGGGCGTCGTCGCAGGTCTCTCGGTCATCCTATTGACGGCCGTCAACCCCGTTGGGACGGCCGTCGGTTTCGTGCTCGCCACCGTCGCGGTGGTCGTGGTGCTGCTGGCCTACCTGTGGCTGGACCGGTGGGAACCCGAGCCGCCGCGCCTGCTGGTGCTGGCCTTCGCCTGGGGTGCGTCGGTCGCAGTCGTGGTGTCGATCGTGCTGGAACTGGTCTTCGGATCGCTGCTGGCCACCGGTGAGGCCGCGACCGACGAATTCGTGACCCTCGCGATCGTGGCGCCGATCGTCGAGGAGGCCGCCAAGGGCGTGTTCCTGCTGATCATGATGACGGGGCGGCGCCGCAACGAGCTGAACTCGCTGACCGATTGCCTGGTCTACGCCGGCATCGCCGCCGCCGGTTTCGCCTGGCTGGAGAACATCGCGTACATCGGCGGCGGTGAGACCCTCGGCGGCTCGCTGGCCACCGCGGGGCTGCGGCTCGTCATGGGCCCCTTCGCCCATCCGCTGTTCACCACGATGACGGCCATCGGCGTGTACTACGCGTTGCAACGCCGCGGCACCGTCGCGAAGGCGGGGTGCATCGTGGCCGGGTACGCCGGCGCGGTGGTGATGCACGCGCTGTGGAACGGGTCGTCGTTCTTCGGCGTCGAGGCGTACTTCCTGGTCTACCTGCTGTGGATGGTGCCGGTGTTCGTTCTGGCGATCGTGTTGGCGGTGACCAGTCGCCGCCGAGAACAGCGGGTCGTCGCGTCGAAGTTGCCCGGCATGGTCGCCGCCGGCCTGGTGACGCCCAACGAGGCCACCTGGTTGAGGTCCCTCCCGGCAAGGAAGCACGCGCTCGCGGAGGTGACGCGCTTTGCCGGCAAGCCCGCAGCCAAGGGGGTCAAGGCCTTCGCCGCGCAGGTCGTCGAACTGGCCTTCGTCCGCGACCGCCTCGACCGGGGCGCCGGCGACGACCGGGTGCACGCGATGCTGACCGAGGAGACCTACGCGCTGTACGCGGCGCGGGCGGCGACGCCCGTACTGCAGACCTTCGCCGCCTACCGCTCCCCCGTCGTCTAGTGCGCCGCGGCGTCCCAACTGCGGCCGTAGCCCACCGACACCTCTAGCGGCACGTCGAGCGGGTAGGCCCCGCCCATCTCCGCGCGGACCAACTCGTCGAGACGATCGCGTTCACCCTCGGCCACCTCGAAGAGCAGTTCGTCGTGAACCTGCAACAGCATCCGCGAGGCGAGCCCCGCCTCGCGGATGGCGGCCTCGGTGTTGATCATCGCCACCTTGATGATGTCGGCGGCGCTGCCCTGGATCGGGGCGTTGAGTGCCGCCCGCTCGGCGGCCTCGCGGACGTTGCGGTTGCTGCTGTCCAACTCCGGCAGGTAGCGGCGCCTGCCCAGCACCGTCGAGGTGTAGCCGTCCTTGCGGGCCTGGTCGACCACGGACTGCAGGTAGTCCCGCACCCCGCCGAAGCGGGAGAAGTACGCGTCCATCTGCACCTTGGCTTCCTCCGTGGAGATCTTCAGCTGGGCTGCCAGGCCGTAGGCGCTCAGGCCGTAGGCCAATCCGTAGGACATGGCCTTGACGCGGCGGCGCAGTTCGGCGGTCACCTCGTCGATGGGCACGCCGAAGGCGCGGGAGGCGACGAAGGAGTGCAGATCCTCACCGGTGTTGAACGCCTCGATCAGGCCCTCGTCCTTGGACAGGTGGGCCATGATCCGCATCTCGATCTGGCTGTAGTCGGCGGTCATCAACTCGGCGTAACCCTCGCCGACGACGAAGCCGGTGCGGATCTCGCGACCGGCCTCGGTGCGAATGGGGATGTTCTGCAGATTGGGCTCGGTCGACGACAGGCGCCCGGTCGCCGCGATGGTCTGGTTGAACGTGGTGTGTATCCGGCCGTCGGCGGCGACCGCCGCGAGCAGCCCGTCGACGGTCACCTTGAGCCGCGTCGCGTCGCGGTGGGCCAGCAGGTGCTGCAGGAACGGATGCCCGGTCTTGTCGAAGAGGCCCTGGAGCGCGTCGGCGTCGGTGGTGTAACCGGTCTTGGTGCGCTTGGTCTTCGGCATCTCCAGCTCGTCGAACAGCACCACCTGCAGCTGCTTGGGCGAGCCGAGGTTGATCTGCTTGCCGATCACGGCGTACGCGGCCTCGGCGGCGTTGCGGATCAGGTCGGCGAACTGACTTTGCAGCTGCCCCAACAGGTCGGTGTCGATCGCGATGCCGGTCGACTCCAGCTGCGCCAGCACCCGCTGCACCGGGAGTTCCATATCGCCGAGCAGGGCCGAGGAGTCGATCCTGGCCAGCTCCTCGTCCAGCGCGTTGGCCAGGTCGGCCACCGCGGAGGCGCGCAGGAGCAACGTCTGGACGGCTTGGTCGTCGACCCCGTCTTCGTCGTCGAGCAGCGAGAGTTGTTGCTGCTCGGGGTTTTCGGCGCGGAGCTCGCGCTTGAGGTAGCGCACGGCGAGGTCGTCGAGGGCGAAGCTGCGCTGACCGGGGCGCACCAGATAGGCCGCCAGTGCGGTGTCGGAGGTGACGCCCTTGAGCTCCCACCCGCGGCCCGCGAGGTCGTGCATCGCGAGCTTGGCCTCGTGCAGGGACTTCGGGATCGACGGGTCGGCGAGCCACGCGGCCAGCGCCTTCTCGTCGGCGGCGTCCATCGAGGTGGTGTCGAGGTAGCAGCCCTCCCCGTCACCGGAGACGATGGCCAGGGCGGTCGCGTCGGAGTCGAACGCGAGGTGGTTGCCCACGACGGCGAGACCGAAGCGTTGCCCGTTGCCGTGCTCGGCGAGCCATGCGGCCAGCGTGCCGCGTTCCAGCGCCCCGCCGCGGACGTCGAAGCCCTGGTCCACCTCGGGATCGGCGGAGGCCAGGGTGTCGAAGAGCCGGTCGCGGAGGACGCGGAATTCCAGATCGTCGAACAGCCGGTGGATCTGGTCGCGGTCCCAGGGCATCATCCGCAGCGTGTCGGGGGTCTGCGGCAGCGGGACGTCCTTGACCAGTTCGGTCAGGTCGCGGTTGAGGATGACGTGGGAGAGGTTGGCGCGCAACGCGTCTCCCACCTTGCCCTTGACGCCGTCGACGCCGTCGACGAGGGCCTGCAGCGAGCCGTACTCGACGATCCACTTCGACGCGGTCTTCTCCCCCACGCCGGGGATGCCGGGGAGGTTGTCACTGGGGTCGCCGCGCAGTGCCGCGAAGTCGGGGTACTGCCGTGGCGTCAGACCGTACTTCTCGACGACGGCCTCGGGGGTGAACCGGGTCAGCTCCGAGACGCCCTTGCGGGGGTAGAGCACCGTGACGTCATCGCTGACGAGTTGGAGCGCGTCGCGGTCGCCGGTGACGACGAGCACCCGGTAGCCCTCGGCCTCGGCCTGAGTGGCCAGGGTCGCGATGATGTCGTCGGCCTCGAAGCCCGGCTCGGCCAAGGCGGTGATGCCCAGGGCCTGGAGGACTTCCTTGGTGATGTCGATCTGGCCGCGAAATTCGTCGGGGGTCGCCGAGCGGCCCGCCTTGTACTCGGGGTACTTCTCGGAACGGAACGTCTGCCTGGAGACGTCGAAGGCCGCCCCGATGTGCGTGGGCTGCTCGTCGCGGAGCAGGTTGATCAGCATCGCCGTGAAGCCGTACACCGCGTTGGTGGTCAGGCCGCCCTGGGTCTTGAAGTTCTCCGCGGGCAGGGCGTAGAAGGCCCGGAACGCCAGTGAATTGCCGTCCAAGAGCATCAATGTGGGCTTGGTGTCGATCTTGGTGTCGGTCTTGGCGGGGCTCACGCCCTCACTCTATTCACCCCCGGTGACACCGACGGACGCCGTGCCCGGGCTCGACTCGAACTGCAACACGTTGCAGTTTTGGGTGTCGGATCGTTTAGTCTGAGCCCGTGCCAGCATCTACCGACACCTCCGATCGACTACCGGCCATCGACGGATGGTTCGCCACCGACGATGAGGGGGCCGTCCACCTGATCGCCGGCAAGTGCACGCAGTGCGCCACCTACGTGTTTCCGCCGCGGGAGGACAACTGCCCCAACCCGGCGTGCGCCGGCGAGGAGCTCGAGCAGGTTCCGCTGTCGCGGCGGGGAACGCTGTGGAGCTACACCGAGAACCGCTATCCCCCGCCGGCGCCCTACCCCGCCGCCGACCCGTTCGAGCCGTTCGCGATCGCCGCCGTCGAACTCGCCGAGGAGGGCCTGATCATCCTGGGCAAGGTCGTCGAGGGCACCCTGGCCGCCGACCTGACGGTCGGCATGGAGATGGAGCTGACCACCATGCCGCTCTACACCGACGCCGACGGCGTCGTCCGGACCGTGCACGCCTGGAGGATCGCATGAGCCCCGATCCCGTCTACGTCCTTGGTGCCGGCATGCACCCCTGGGGCAAATGGGGACGCGACTTCACCGAGTACGGCGTGGTGGCCGCCCGCGCCGCGCTCGCCGAGGCCGGCCTCGACTGGCAGCAGATCCAGCTCGTCGCCGGAGCCGACACCATCCGCAACGGTTATCCCGGCTTCATCGCCGGGTCCACCTTCGCCCAAAAGCTCGGCTGGAACGGCGTGCCCGTCAGTTCCAGCTACGCCGCGTGCGCCTCGGGCTCGCAGGCACTGCAGAGTGCCCGCGCGCACATCCTGGCAGGCTTCTGCGACGTCGCCCTGGTCATCGGCGCCGACACCACGCCCAAGGGTGCCTTCGCCCCCGTCGGCGGCGAACGCAAGAACGACCCGGACTGGCAGCGCTTCCACCTGATCGGCGCGATGAACCCGGTGTACTTCGCGCTGCTGGCCCGCCGTCGAATGGACCTCTACGGCGCGACGTCAGAGGACTTCGCCCAGGTGAAGGTGAAGAACTCCCGCCACGGCCTGCAGAATCCGAATGCGCGCTACCGCAAGGAATCCGCGATCGCCGACGTGCTGGCCAGCCCCGTCGTCTCCGACCCCCTGCGCCAGCTCGACATCTGCGCCACCTCCGACGGTGCCGCCGCGCTCATCGTGGCGTCGAAGTCGTTCGCCGAGAAGCACCTCGGGTCCGTGGCGGGTGTGCCCTCGGTGCGTGCCGTCAGCACCGTGACCCCACGCTACCCGCAGCACCTGCCCGAACTGCCCGACATCGCGACCGACTCGACCGCCGTGGTCGCCGCCCCGGACCGGGTGTTCAAGGACCAAATCCTCGACGCCGCCTACGCCGAGGCAGGCATCGGCCCCGAGGACGTCTCGCTCGCCGAGGTCTACGACTTGTCGACGGCCCTGGAACTCGACTGGTACGAACACCTCGGCCTCTGCGCCAAGGGCGAGGCCGAGGAGCTGCTGCGCAGCGGGGCCACCACCATCGGCGGCCGCGTCCCGGTCAACCCGTCCGGCGGACTGGCCTGCTTCGGCGAGGCCATCCCCGCGCAGGCGATCGCGCAGGTCTGCGAGCTCACCTGGCAACTGAAGGGTCAGGCCATCGGCCGTCAGGTCGAGGGCGCGACCGTCGGCGTCACCGCCAACCAGGGCCTGTTCGGCCACGGGTCGTCGGTGATCGTCGCGGTCTAGGCGACGCCGAGGTACGCGGCGCGAATGCTGTCGTCGGCCAACAGGTCTCGGGCGACGCCGGCCCTGGTGACCGAACCCGTTTCGAGGATGTAGGCACGGTCGGACCTGCTCAACGCCTGCTGTGCGTTCTGCTCGACCAGCAGCACGGTGGTGCCCTGCTTGTTGATCTCGGAGATGATCTTGAAGATCTGTGAGATGACCATCGGCGCCAGTCCCATCGAGGGTTCGTCGAGCAGCAGCACCTTGGGCCGCGCCATCAGCGCACGCCCGATGGCGAGCATCTGCTGCTCACCGCCGGAGAGAGTGCCCCCGACCTGAGTGCGGCGTTCGGCCAGTCGCGGAAACGTCTCCATGACCCAGTCGAAGCGCTCTCGGTGCTCGGCCTTGGTGGGGAACTTCCGCCCGTAGCAACCCATTTCGAGGTTGTCCACCACGGTCATGCCGGGAAAGACGCCGCGACCCTCCGGGGCCTGGATGAGACCGTCGGTGACCCGGCGATGGGCCTTGACCTTGGAGATGTCCTGACCGTCGAACCACACCGACCCCGAGGTCAGTGGCCGCAGACCGGAGATGGCGCGCATCATGGTGGTCTTGCCCGCCCCGTTGGAACCCAGCAGGGTGACGAGTTCGCCGTCGTGCACTTTCAGCGAAACACCGTGCAGCGCCTGGATTCTGCCGTAGTGCACGATGACGTCGCGCACCTCCAGCAGCACTGGACGCGGGTCGGCGTTGGGGGTCGTCGTGTCAGCCGAGTTCGTCATCGGGCACTCCCAGATAGGCGGCGACGACCTTGGGGTCCTCGCGGATGTCGGCAGGTAGGCCGTCGGCGATCTTGCGCCCGAACTCGAGCACCACGATCCGGTCGGTCACACCCATGACCAGTCGCATGTCGTGTTCGATGAGCAGCACGGTGTAGCCGTCGTCGCGGATGGCCTGGATCAACTCGATCAGGGCCGACTTCTCGCTCGGGTTGAACCCCGCGGCCGGCTCGTCCAGACACAGCAGCTTGGGCTCGGTCGCCAGGGCCCGCGCAATCTCCAGACGACGCTGATCGCCGTAGGGCAGATTCTTGGCCTTCTCGTCGGCTCGCTGCGAGATGCCCACGAATTGCAGCAGGGCGGCGGCCTTCTCGATCGCGGACTTCTCCTCGCGCCGATGCCGGGGGGTGCGGACCAAGGCACCGGGCACCGAGGTCTTGTGCCGGGCGTCGGTGCCCACGACGACGTTCTCGAGCGCCGTCATCTCCCCCCAGAGACGAATGTTCTGGAACGTCCTGGCAATGCCCCGACGCGTGATCTCGTGCCGCTTGATCTTGCCCAGCGGCGCGCCGTCGAACATCACGGTGCCCGACGTCGGCCGGTAGACGCCGGTGATGGCGTTGAAGCACGTCGTCTTGCCGGCACCGTTCGGCCCGATGAGACCCAGGATCTCACCGCGCTTGATGTCGAACGTCACCGCGTCCAGAGCGGTCAACCCACCGAACTTCACGGTCAAGTCCGTTGTCTCGAGCAGAGTTTCGCCCTCGGCGGCCTTCACCTCGCGGTGCAGCGCCGCCATCTCCTCGTCGATCGCCGGCTCGCTGGAGGTCATGCCGCCGCCTTCGTGTCGTCGGCCTTGCTCAACAGCTTCTTCGCCGACGACGCGTAGGTGAGGAGCTGCTGGCGAACCGGGAACAGGCCCTGCGGCCGGAAGATCATCAACACCACCAATGCCAATCCGAAGAAGAGGTACTTCAAGTCGCCGAGGTTCACGCCGAACAACTCCACGCCGAGCAACCGGTTGGGCAGGTACACCACGATGAACGCCCCGAAGATGACGCCCAGCTTGTTGCCCTGACCGCCGAGCACCACGGCGACGAGGAACAACATCGAGTTGATGATGTTGAAGTTGGTCGGCGCGACGTACTGCACCTGCCCGGCGTACAACGCCCCGGACAGCCCGCCGATGCCGGCTCCGATCACGAACGCCCAGAGCTTGAACTTGAACGTGTCGACGCCCATCACCTCGGCGGCGTCCTCGTCCTCGCGGATCGCCACCCAGGCCCGGCCGACGCGACTGCGCTCGAGGTTGCCCACGAACAGCAGGATGGCGATCATCAAGGCCAGCCCGAGCCAGAACCACCAGGTGCCGTAGTTGGCGTGGCCGGTCGAATTACCGCTGGAGAACACGCCGTTGGGGAGCCGCTCGCTCTCCCCCACTCGCGGGTAGGCGATCTGGTTCAGGCCGCGCGACCCGTTGGTGATGTCGGAGAGGTTGTCGGCCATCAGTCGGATGATCTCGCCGAAGCCCAGCGTCACGATGGCCAGGTAGTCCCCGCGCAGGCGCAACGTCGGCGTGCCGAGGATCAGCCCGGCCAGCGCGGTGACCGCCATGGCGATGGGCACGCAGGACAGCCACGCCCAGTCCTTGCTGAAGAAGCCGGTGGCACCCATCTTGTTCCACGGGCTGTCCGGGCTGGTCAGCAGCGCCACGGTGTACGCGCCGACGGCGTAGAAGCCGACGTAGCCGAGGTCGAGCAAGCCGGCCTGGCCCACCACCACGTTGAGGCCGATCGCGATGATCGCGATCATCACGAAGGCAGCCATGGTGCCGCCGAAGCTGATGCCGGGGGTGTCGATGAAACCTGGCGTGTACAGCGGCAGCAGTGCCAGCAATCCGAAGCCCACGATGCCGGCGACCCACTTGGCCGGGCGGCCCAGACCGTCCCACCACTGACGTAGTCCGTCGCCCGGAGCCAGGATGCGTTGCGCCGCAGTGCTCTTCGGGGTGTCCGATCCTGCCTGATGACTCATGCGCGCGCCTTCCCGAGGCTCTCACCGAGGATGCCGGTCGGACGGATGAGCAGTACCAGCACCAACAGCACGAAGGCGACGACGTCGCGCCACTGCGTGCCGAACACCGCCTGGCCGTAGTTCTCCATCACCCCCAGGATCAGACCGCCCAGGAGGGCGCCTCGAAGGTTTCCGATGCCGCCGAGGACGGCGGCCGAGAATGCCTTGATGCCCAGCAGGAAACCGCCGGAGTAGATGATGCCCTGGGGCACCTTCAGCGTGTACAGCAGTGCGGCGGCGCCGGCCAGCAGACCGCCGATGAGGAACGTCGTCATGATGATGCGTTCACGCGAGACGCCCATCAGGGTGGCAGTCGTCGAATCCTGAGCCACCGCGCGGATGCCGCGGCCGAACTTGGTGCGGTTGATCGCGATGTCGGTAAGGAGGGCGAGCACCAACGCCGAGGCGACGATCACCAGAGTCACGTTGGTGACCGTCGCACCGAAGATGGTGAACTGCGCCTTGGGCTGCACCAGGAGGATCGGCTGCTGGGCGTTCGAGCCGCCGTACCCCTTGATCAGCTGGGGCAGGATGAAGTGCACGAACTCCTGCAGCACGAAGGACATGCCGATGGCGGTGATCAGGAACGTCAGGGGCCTGGCGTTGCGCCGTCGCAGCGGCCGATAGGCGATGAACTCCAAACCGACTGCCGCCGAACCGGATACGAGCATCGCGAAGATCATCGCGACGCCGAGATAGAGGATCGTCAGTAAGACGCCCCTGTTGTAGGCGTTGCCGCTGGGCGCGAAGCCCAAGATGATGTCCAGGCAGAAGTACGTGCCGAACATGCCCAGCATGAAGATCTCGGAGTGCGCGAAGTTGATCAGTCGCAGAACGCCGAAGACCAGCGTGTAGCCGACGGCCACGAGCGCGTAGATGGCACCCCACGACAGACCGTCGACGGTCAACTGCCAGAAGCCGTTGACGAGGCCGTCGACGTTGAAGTTGATGTTGGCGGCCATGAACACCGGCGGCGGCTCCTTGCGGGTAAATGGATACGAGGCGCGCCCGGGCCGGATGGCCGCGGACGCGCCTCGCGTCGGGGACTACTGAACCTTGAAGATCCAGATCAGGTTGGTGGTCAGCTCACCGGTGGGCGACCACTGGTAGTTGCGGGCCACGCCCTGACCGTTGTAGTTCTTGACGAAGTCCAGCAGCGCCGGCCGGGTGATCGCACCCGAGTCGATGCCCTTCAGCATGATGGTGCCGAGGTCGTAGCCCTCGGTGCTGTAGGTGCCAGGCTCCTGCCCGAACTTCTTGGTGTACTCGTCGGCGAACGTCCCGGTGGCCGGGCCGCACGGGCAGGACAGGATGGAGCCCTTCGAGGACTCACCCGCCTGCTTGACGAACTCCGGATCCTTGGTGCCGTCGGCGCTGACGAACGTGGCCGAGACCCCGCCGTCCTTCAACTGCTGGACGAACGGCGCCGCCTCGGAGTAGTAGCCGCTGTAGAAGACCGCGTCCGGGCTGACTCCCTTGATCTGCGTGACCGCCGCGGAGAAGTCCTTGTCGCCCTTCTTGACCTGGATGTTGCAGGCCGAGTCGGCGACCGGGCCGAGGGTCTCGCGCACCGGGATGGCCAGACCGAGGCCGTAGTCGGTGCTGTCGTCGACGACGCAGATCTTCTTGTAGCCCAGCGTGTTCTTGAGGTAGTTGGCCACCGAGGGCCCCTGCACGCCGTCATTGGCCAGGCCGCGGAAGAAGGTCTTCCAGCCGTTCTCGCTCAGGGTCGGGTTGGTGGCCGACGCGGTCGCGGCGACGAGGCCGGCCTGGTCGAAGACCGTGCCGGTCGCCTTGGTCTCGCCGGAGAACGCCGGACCGACCAATCCGATCGTGTACTGGTCGTCGACGATCTGCGGTGCGATGCCGGTGGCCTTCTGCGGATCGCCTTCGGTGTCGAACGGCTTCAACTGCACCTGGCAGCCCGGGTTGGCGGCGTTGTGCTTGTCGATGGCGAGTTGCACGCCGTTCTTGATGTTGATGCCCAGCGCGGCGTCGGGCCCGTTGAGGGCACCCGCCATCGCGATCGACACCGGCGGGCAGGTCGCCTTGCCGTCGCCCGTGGGATCGGCCGGCTTGACACCTTCGGCGGCCTTCACCTCGGCACCGTTCTCGTCGATCTGCACCTGTTCGACGATCTTCAGGTTCGACTGGGACGAGCTCTCCTCGGGTGCCGACTGATTACAGCCGGCGATTCCGAACACGAGCAAGCCCGCGCTCCCGAGAGCAAATGCATTACGTGCCATGCGACTGCGCACGTGTCACCTCCGTGTCGACGTTGTCATCGGCACCGGCGACGCAGGTCGCGTCCCCCGGGGCGCCGATGCTTCCGGTAGAACATAGCCAACCCGGGGCGTCGGTGCGCGATGTTGACGAACGCGGGGCTCAGTGTCGCCTGTGTGGCGGGGCGAAACCCGGTCCGACGACACGCATTCGTTACGTCTCGGGGGTGTCCAGGGTCTCCAGGACGACCTCCGCGACGCGGCGCATGGTGGTGCGACGGTCCATGGCGGCACGCTGAATCCACTTGAACGCCTCGGGCTCCGACATCTTCTGCTTGGTCTGGAGCAAACCCTTTGCGCGCTCGACCAACTTGCGCGTCTCGAGTCGGTCGGACAGTGATTCGACTTCGGACTCCAGCGCGGTGATCTCCCCGAATCGGCTGACGGCCAACTCGATAGCGGGAATCAGGTCGTTGATCGAGAACGGCTTCACCAGGTATGCCATCGCGCCGGCGTCGCGGGCGCGCTCGACGAGCTCGCGCTGGGAGAAGGCGGTGAGGATGAGGATGGGCGCGATGCGCTTGGTCGCGATCTCGGCGGCGGCGTCGATGCCGTCGCGGCGGGGCATCTTCACGTCCATGATGACGAGGTCGGGGCGAAGGCTCTCGGCGAGTTCGACGGCCTCCTGCCCGTCCCCGGCCTCGCCCACCACCTCGTAACCCTCCTCGCGGAGCATCTCCGCGAGGTCCATGCGAATGAGTGCTTCGTCCTCGGCGATGAGGACGCGGTGCGGTGTGGCGGAGTCCGCCGGTGACCCGGTCATGGGGTCATTGTCGCGTGAACTGGCTCCGGTGGCGACCTTGGGGCCGTGACGGCCCGCTCGTCGGATCATCTAAGGTGGGAACCCTTGACGCGACGCCCTCGTATCCCAATTGGCAGAGGAAACGGATTCAAAACCCGTGCAGTGTGAGTTCGAGTCTCACCGAGGGCACCAGGAACAGGTGGCGGCGATAGTTCAGCTTCTTCTGAATACAGCCTCGGATGTATCGTCATCGGGTGCCCACCCTCCTGGCTCGTGATGCCCTGGCTCGATTCGGCCATGCGCTCTCCGACGACACCCGCGCGTCGATCCTGCTGAGCTTGCGCGACCGCGGCCGCCATCCGTCCGATCTCGCCGACGAGCTGCAGGTGTCGCGCCAGATCGTCTCCAACCATCTGGCCTGCCTCCGCGGGTGCGGGCTGGTCGTGGGCGTCCCCGAGGGGCGGCGGACTCGCTACGAGCTCGCCGACGCGCGCATCGCCCACGCACTCGACGACCTGGTCGGGCTGGTTCTCGCCGTCGACCCGGCGTGCTGCTCGTGACGCTGCGCGTCGAGCCGTCGGCGCCCCGCCGGAGGGTCCTGACCCGTCGCATTCGGATGTTCGTCGCGGCCACCATCGCCTACAACGTCGTCGAGGCCGTCGTCGCGCTCGCGGAGGGCTCGCGGGTGTCGTCGACCGCACTGGTCGGATTCGGCCTGGACTCGGTGATCGAGGTGTCCTCGGCAGCCGCGGTCGCATGGCAGTTCACCGCAACCGATCCCGACGCCCGAGAGAAGACCGCACTCCGGGTCATCGCGTTGTCGTTCTTCGGATTGGCGGCCTACGTCACGGTGGACTCCGTACGCGGGTTGACGGGACACGGCGTGGCCCAGCCCTCCGCGATCGGTGTCGCGCTCGCTGCGGCCAGCCTGGTGGTCATGCCGCTGCTGTCGTGGGCTCAGCGGCGCGCCGGCACCGAACTCGGCTCGCTGTCGGCGGTCGCCGACTCCAAGCAGACCCTGTTGTGTACCTACCTGTCGGCGGTGCTGCTCGTCGGCCTACTGCTCAACTCGCTTCTCGGATGGGCGTGGGCGGATCCGGCCGCGGGTCTGGTCATCGCCGTGATCGCCGTCCGAGAGGGCCGTGAGGCATGGCGCGGACGCAGCTGCTGCGCGGGCTCGTGCGGTTGACCCGCTGAGCGCCCCAACGCACGAACCGCCGCGACCCTGCGGGGGCAGGTGTCGCGGCGGTCGCAGTGGGTCAGGCGGACGGTGGCTACCCCTCGTCTCCGCCGCCGCCTGATCCACTGCCGCTCGTCGAATGCGACGCGCCCTTCGCGTCGGATCCCCTTGCGGCGCCGGTTCCCTCGGAACCCGTCTTTGGCTTGACCTTGTTGGCCGAAGCGTCTTTGTTTGCCGAAGCGTCCTTGTCGGCCTTATCGGCTTTGTCGGGCTTGTCGGCTTTGTTGGGCTTGTCGGCTTTGGCCGTCGTGCCGGTGGTGTCGGGCTTGTCGGTCTTGGCGGGTTTGTCGTCGTGTGTGGACGGCTTGGTCGACGAGGCGTCCTTCGTGTCGGAGGTGCTGGACGGGTCGGCTGTGTCGGTCTTGGATGTGCCGCTGGTCGAATCGGGC
>Ga0209051_1001828_pt1 | contig 16830 bp, 17 predicted proteins | sample AraplaCvi_mMS_r2_2_FD_184286 | JGI IMG/M metagenome (GOLD analysis project Ga0209051, IMG submission 184286) | Arabidopsis root microbial communities from North Carolina, USA - plate scrape MF_Cvi_mMS_r2 (SPAdes) (version 2) | ecosystem: Host-associated > Plants > Roots > Endosphere | place...
GCGGAACCAGGTCTCGAGCTCGGCGATCGTCGGGAACGCCGGCGGGCTGCCCGCGTAGGCGCGGATGCGCTCCACGGCGACGTTGGCGATCTCCGGCCCGACGTCGTTCAGCACCAGCCGGCGGATCCGCCCGCGCAAGGGCCCGGCAGCCAGGCGCAGGCCGAGCGCGCCGCCCATCGAGGTGCCCAGCCAGTGCAGGTGGCGCAATCCCAGCGCGTCGACGAGCGCGACGGCCAGCCGCTCGTAGTGCGCGAAACAGTATTCGTTGGCCGGGTCGGCCGACCACTGCGACAGGCCGCGGCCGATGGTGTCGGGGCAGATGACGCGGTAGCGCGACGCGAGGTGGGCCGCGACGTCGTCCATGTCGCGCCCCGTGCGTGCGAGGCCGTGCCAGGCGACCACGACCTCGTCCCGGTCCGCGCCCCACTCGGTGTAGTGGAGCTCGGTGCCGAGGACGACGGCGTAGCGCGACGCGGGCGAGGGGTGGGAGCGCATGTCTTCAGTCGGGCACGTTGATGGTCGCGCCCGTGTACGAGATCGCGTCGCCCGCCGCCGGCGCCGAGGCGATCGCGGGCACGTTGGAGGCGGCGATCGCGGGCGCCAGTCCCGCGGCGCCGCCGCGCGGCACGGTGCGCACCACCTGGCTGGGCGGCAGCGGCGTGCCGTTCCTCAGGTGGTCGTACATCGCGTCGAGCGCGCGCAGCAGGTACAGGTGCAGCGGCACGTACCGGGTGTCGTAGCCGGCTAGCAGCGTGGTCGCGCCGATGAAGCTGTCGAAGTGCTGCGCGTTGGTGACCTCGATGTAGGAGAGCTGGCTGGCCGCGCCGTCGACCAGGTGCGCGAGCGCGGCATACGGGCGCGAGCTGTGGTTGACCGGCACGAGGCCGTCGGAGCGGCCGTGCACGATGAGCGCCGGGCGGCCGTCCAGGCGGCCCGTGAGCCGCACCTCGCCCAGGCCCTGCGCCACCGCGGCCGCCTGCGGACCGGTGCCGGTGACCAGCGCGCGCAGGCAGGCGGCGCCGTCGAGGTCGAAGTCGGGCAGGCCGGTCGAGGCCGAGGTGGAGAGCGACGCCCGGCGCGGCCCGTTCGGATCCAGGTCGTTCACCAGTTGCACGCCGGAGCTCGGGGGGACGCCGTTGCCGGTGCCGAACATGTTGGCGAGCAGGGTCGCGTCGAGCGGGATCACGGCGCCGTTCGCGTCGGTCGCGGCGAAGCTGAAGCCGCACAGGCGGTCGCTGACGCGCGCGCGCGCGGCGGCGTTGGCGTAGGTGACGGCGATCGCCGGCGCGACCTCGAGCCCGGCCAGCGAGGCGTACAGGTCGCCGGACTCGGGCTCCCAGCCGTAGTCGCGCAGCTTCTGCAGGGCCTCGTCGGCCTGCGCCGCGGGCGTCGTCGACGCGAGCAGGCCCTTGGCGTGCAGCCCCGCGCAGCGGTTGGCGGCGAGCGCCGCCGGCACCAGCGCCAGGCCCGGCGCGCCCGCGACCGACGCCGCCTGCGACGCGCAGCTCTCGTACAGGTTGGCGACGCTGGTGTAGTCCAGCAGCGGCTTGCCGGCGACCGCGTAGGCCGTGCTGCCGCGGCGCACGGTGACGCCGGCGGCGTCGGGCATCTCGATCATCGGCTCCGCGACGGCGACGCCGTCGATCAGGCCGTCGGTGTCCTGCTCGGCCGCCGCGAGCGCGGCGCCGCCGCCGTTGGACGCGCTGGAGGCGATCACGAGGGTCGTGCCGGGCGTCACCACGCGCTCGTGGCTGCCGTCGAACAGCACCCGGCCGACGACCTGGTTGGCGGCGTAGAACGCGAACTGGATCGCCTGCAGCGTCCAGCGTCCCCAGTCCTTCTCGGGGTTGCGGCCGGAGTGGGCGTGCTTGAACGCGAAGCGGTTCGGCGAGGCCGCGTCGAACGCGGCCAGCTCCGCGGCGTTCAGGCCGGCGCTGAACTGCGCCGCCGACGCCGCCCCCGACGCGGCGACCGCCGCCTGCGTCGCGCGCGTGCCGTCGATCAGCGGCACGGTGTCTGCCTGCAGGTCGTGCGGCGCGGCGCCGGTGCCCTTGTCGGTGAAGGCCACCGCGCAGCCGCGCTTCAGGCCCCACTCGGCGGTGGCCATCGCCCCGTAGACGCCGCGCGAGCCGGACGAGGTCGCGCTGACGATGCAGGCATGGGCGGCGGTGAAGCCGTCGGGCACCTGCACCATCAGGGTCACGCCGTCGTCGGTGTAGGCGATGAACTCGGTGCCCGCGACCAGCCCCGGGTTGGTGGTGACGGTGCCGTCCGGCGCCACGTTGGGGCCGTACAGGGTGCCGTAGCCGCCGGCCGGCGTCGCGTCGAGCAGCGCGCGGTAGTTGTTCCAGATCGCCAGCCGGCGCAGCTCGGCCGGGCTGGGCGGCGTCGAGAGGGCGGGCGCGAACGCGCTCTGCAGGCCGGCGCGGCCGAGGCCCGCGGTCAGCAGGTCGTCGTTGAGGCCGTCGTAGTGGGTCTGCGCGACCGGGCCGACCAGGAACGACGGCGCCGTCGCGGCGTCGGGTTGGCTGGTGTCCGAGCAGCCGCCGAGCGCGACCGCGGCGGCGAGCACGGCGAGGGGAAAGGGCTTCATCGCGGTCTCCTTCGGGTTCTTCTGGAAGAGGTCGTCGCACGCGCGCCGTGCCGCGCGCCGGGGCTCGATTGCAATGCCTGCGGCGCGCGCCTGGAAGCCAGGGATAGCCCGGAGTGCGCGCCATGCCTCCCCCGTGCATCGGTTTCATCGCGCAACGCCGTTACGATGGGGCCATGCCGCGCCTCGAGTTCACCCCCCTGCCCGTCCCCGCGTCCATCCTCGGCGAGTCGCCCTTCTGGCATCCGGCCGAACGGGCGTTGTACTGGGTCGACATCGCCGGCCGCGCGATCAACCGCTACACGCCGGCCACGGACGAGCACCAGCGGTGGCCGTTCGAGACCGAGCCCTCGTGCATCGCGCCGCGCCCGGACGGCGGGCTCATCGCCGCCATGCGCGACGGCTTGTTCCACGTCGACGTGCGCGACGGCACGCGCGAACGCATCGTGCGCGCGCCCTACGACCCGGCCGAGCAGCGCTTCAACGACGGCAAGGCCGACCCGCAGGGCCGCTTCTGGGTCGGCACGATCCACGAACAGCGGCTGCCGCAGGCGGCGCTGTACTGCCTGACGCTCGACAGCTTCGACCACGTCCTCGGCGACGCGACCAACAGCAACGGCCTGGGCTGGAGCCCCGACGGCGCGACCCTGTACTGGACGGACACCAAGCTGCACACGGTCTTCGCGTTCGATTTCGAGCCCGCGAGCGGCAGCCTGTCGCGCCGGCGCATCTTCGCGCGCTTCGCGCCCAAGCCCGACGACGGCTCGCTCGAGGGCTACGGCGGCCGCCCGGACGGCGCGGCGGTCGACGTCGAGGGCTGCTACTGGGCCGCCTGCTTCGAGGGCAAGCGGCTCGCGCGCTTCTCGCCCGAGGGCGAGCTCCTCGCGTCGGTCGAGCTGCCGGTGCGCTGCCCCACGATGCCCTGCTTCGGCGGCGACGACCTGCGCACGCTGTACGTCACCACCTCGCGCGAGAAGCGCCCCGCCGACGAGCTCGCGCGCGAGCCCTGGGCGGGCCGCGTCCTGCAGGCGCGGGTGGACGTGCCCGGCCTGCCGGTGAACTTCGCGGACGTGTGATGCAGCGCCGCCGGCACAATGGCGGCATTCACGATGCCCGGAGCGCTTCATGCGGATCTCCCGACGCGACCTGCTCGTCACCCTCGCCGCCCCGACGGTGCTCGGCGCCTGCGGCGGCGGCAGCGACGCCGAGGCCGGCCACGGCGGCCACGGCGGACTCGGCACCACCGACACCGCGACCATCACCGGCTTCACGCCGACCAGCGTGCCCGCGAGCGCGACGCAGCCGATCACGGTGCTGGTCGACTTCTCGGTCGACCTGCAGACCACCACGGCCGGCGTCGTGCGCGCAGGCTACCAGCTCGCGGTAGGGCAGATCGTCCAGTCCGCGGCCGCGCAGGCCGTGGGTCCCGGCACGACCACCGGCGCGCTCGGCTTCCCGCTTCCGGCGAGCGCGCTGTCGTCGAATGCGCTGGCCGTGGTGATCACGCTCGGCGACGCCGACACGATGGCGGTGCTGGCGCAGGACATCCAGGCGTTCACGCGCACCTGAGAGCGGCTCGGAAGTCCCCCGGCCGCGCCACCGACGGCAGGCCGAAGTGCACGCCCGCCGGCGCCGGCCCGTCCTCGGGACGGCGATGCGCCACCGTCCTTGGGGGTCTCCACGGTGTCTCCCGGAGAGATTCTTCGAGCAAACTCGTGCTCGATGAACGGGCGGGCGCTGACGGGAGCCCGCAGCAGGAGTGTTGAATGGACCGCCTGACCAGCATGGCCGTGTTCGTTCGCGTCGCGGAGAAGGGGAGCTTCGCGGCGGCGTCGGAGGGTCTCTCCATCTCGACCACCATGGTGGCGAACCACGTGCGTGCGCTCGAGTCGCATCTGGGCGCGCGCCTGGTCGACCGCACGACGCGCCGCCACGTGCTCACCGAGATCGGCGCCGCCTACCTCGAACGCTGCCGCGACGTGCTCGCCAGCGTGCACGCGGCCGACCACGTCGCCGAGGCCCTGCGCGCCGTGCCCCAGGGCACGCTGCGCGTGACCGCGCCCGTCACCTGGGGCACGCACCGGCTCGTGCCGGTGATCGGCCGCTACATGGCCGCCTGCCCGCAGGTGCGGGTGGAGCTGACCCTGAACGACCGCCTGGTCGACCTCGCCGACGAAGGCTTCGACTGCGGCTTCCGCTCGGGCGAGCTCGCCGACGAGCGCCTCATCGCCCGCCCGCTGCGGCGCGCCCGCATGCTGGTGGCGGCCAGTCCGGCCTACCTGGCGCGGCGCGGCACGCCGGCGTCGCCGCGCGAGCTCGAGGCGCACGCGCTGCTCGGGTTCGCCCCCTGGGGGCCGGAGCACGTCCTGCGCTTCTCGCGCGGCGAGGAGAAGGTCGGCGTGCCGGTGCGCGGCGCGATCGCGATCAACAACGGCCAGGCGCTGCTCACCGCCGCCCTCGAGGGGATGGGCGTGGTGGTGCAGGCCGATGCGCTGCTCGCGGCGCCGATCGCGGCCGGCGCGCTGGTGCCGCTGCTGCCGGACTGGACCCTGCCCTCGCGCGCGCTGCACGTGGTGCGCCTGCCCGAGGCGCGGCCGAGCGCCAAGCTGCGAACCTTCGTCGACTTCGTCGTCGCGGAGCTGGGCGCCCTCCAGCGGGATTGAACAAGCGCGCGCGAGGTGCTAGCGTCCCCGGTCTTCCACAGAGACGACGCCGACCCGCGCGCGAGACGCGGGCCCAGGAGGACCGATGTACGAGACCCACTTCGGGTTCTCCGACCTGCCGTTCAAGCTCACGCCCGACCCGCGCTTCCACGTGGACACGGCGCCGCTGCGCGCCGCCCTGCGCGCGCTGCGCGCCGAGCTCGATGCCGGCCGGCCCTTCCTGCCCCTGGTGGCCGGCTCCGGCCTCGGCAAGACCACGGTGGCCCGCCGGCTGCTGCGGGAGATGGCGCAGGCGCGCCACCACGCGGGCGAGCTGCAGGGCCTGAGTGTCGAGGGCGACGCCTTCTACCGCCGCGTCGCCGAGGCGCTCGCGCTGCCGGGCTTCGACGCCGTGCATCCGCTCGGCTCGCTGATGCAGTCGCTCGAGGCGCTCGCCGCCCGGGGCCGCAAGGCGCTGCTGCTGGTCGACGAAGTGCAGCAACTCGACGTCGAATGCCTGAAGCGCCTGCGCAAGCTGGCCGGCGTCGAGTCCGCGGGGCGCGCCGCGCTGCACGTGTGCCTGGTCGGGCGCGCGCCGCCGCCGGGACTGGAAGACCTGGCGCGCATCGGGCGGCCGCTCGACCTCGGCCAGCAGGTCGGGCTCGCGCCGCTGGACGCGGCCGGCACGCGCGACTACGTGCTGGCGCGCCTCGCGCGCGCCGGCTGGAGCGGTCGCCCGGCGCTCGACGAGGAGGCGGTCGCCGAGATCCACGACCGCACCGGCGGCAACCCGAGCCGCGTGAACCGGCTCTGCGGCCACGTCCTGCTGCAGCTGTACATCCAGCGCCGCGACGACATGAGCGCCGACGTGGTGCGCGCCGTGGCCGACCTGCAGGAGGCGGAGTTCGAGGCGCGCTCGCCGCCGGCACTCGACCTGCCCTTGCGCAGCGTCCTGCGCCCCATCGCGCCGCCGCGCCCGCCCGAGCCCGATCCCGACGCGCAGGCCGCGGACTTCCTCGCCACCCAGCTGGTGGTGGAGCGCGACGTCGACATCGAGCTGCCCCTGTTCCCGGCAGACCCGGTCGCACGCAACGCCGTGCCGCCCGCGGCGGGCGCGGCGGCGGCGCTCGAGGCCTGGCCGGGCCCGCGCCGCCGGTTGTTCGCGCCCGGCCTGGCCCTGCTCGGGGGGCTGGCGCTGGGGGCCGGCACCTGGCAGGCGATGTCCGGCCGCGTGGCGCCCGGGCCGGCCGCCGCGCTGCGGTACGCGGCCGTCCCCGCCTCGGCGACGCCGGCGCCCTCGGCGGCCGCGCCGGCCGACTTCGCCGCGCTGGCCCAGCAGACGATGGCCCGCGCGCCGACCGCGGCGGGGCCGGCCTCCGCCGCGCCGCCGGCCGCCTCCACGCCGATGGTCGCCACGCTCGTCGCCCGGCCGCGCGTCGCGGCGCGCCCGCGCGCGCCGATCCCCGTCGCGAGCACCTGCGGGCTGGAAGGCGAGACGCTGGGCCTGTGCACCCGTCCCGCCGACGCGGCGCCCGCCCGCGCGCCGGCCTCGTCGCCCGGCCCGCGCCCGGGTTGCGACCCCGTCCGGGCGGGCATGGGGCTGTGCAGCGTCCGCTGATCCCGCGCAGGACGCGCGCGCGACGGCCCTACACTTGGCGCTTGCCACAGGGCGTGGCGTGCGCGGTCGACACGGTGCGGCAACATTGCCGCATGGTCGGGCAGGCACAGTCGGCGCGCGACAGCGGGCCGCCGCCCGGCAACGTACAAACTCGGAGAACCGAATGCTTTCGAAGTTCAAGGCCGCCCTCGCGGTCGCCCTCGCCCTGCCGCTGCTGAACGGCTGCGGGCTCGACAGCGTGAACCAGGGCGACGTGCGCCTGGTCAACGCGACGACCGAGTACCCCTCGCTGGAGCTCGACACCCGGGACAGCGACGGCAACGACACCACGATCGTCACCGGCGTCGGCCCCGGCAGCCCGAGCGGTTACGCGGGCGTGGACAAGGGCGACAAGACCTTCGTCATCAAGGGCGGCACCAGCGCCGGCGTCGCGGCCCAGACCACCGGCACGATCAGCACGGACAAGCACTACACGGTCGTCACCTCGATCACGGGCAACACCCTGACAGCCACCTTCCTCGAGGACGAGGAGACCTCGCCCGCTTCCGGCAACGCGAAGCTGCGCATCTTCAACGCCGCCTCCACCGAAGCCGGCGGCGTCGACGTCTACCTGACGACCACGACGGACTGCAGCGCGCTGCAGACCACCGACACCGCCCTCGCCTCCAACGTCACCGGCCTGCAGGACACCTACAGCCAGGTGGGGGCCACGAGCGCGGGCACGACCTGGCACGTCTGCGTGACCGAGACCGGCGACAAGGGCAACCTGCGGCTCGACCTGCCCAACCTGTCGCTGAAGGACCAGGAGATCGCCACGCTGATCCTCACCCGCACCGCCGGCGGCGTGCTGCTGAACGCGTCGGTGCTGGAGCAGCAGGGCCCGCTGACGCCGTTCACCAACACGATCTCGCGCGTCCGCGTGATCGCCGACGCCGCGTCCGCAGCCACGGTGTCCGCCAACGTCAACGGCATCGATCTCGCCTCGGAAACCAGCTCGCCGGTGGTGGGCGCCTACACGACCATCCCGACCAACCAGTCGTCCTCCGTCACCGTGTCCATCGGCGGGGTGCAGATCCCGGGCGTCGCGCCGCCGACGCTGGCCGCGGGCACCGACTACACGATGCTCGTCGCCGGCACGGCGGGCAACGCGACGATCCAGTTCTTCACCGACGACAACACGCCCTCGACCAGCACGTCCGCGCCCGTCAAGGTCCGCTTCGTGAACGGCCTGAACGGCAGCTCCGGCACGGCCTCGGCCAACGTGGACGGCAAGCTGGTGGGCAGCGGCGTCGCCTTCGGCAGTGCCTCGACGTACACGACCATCGCGGCCAGCGGCGCGAACGGCTCGACGATCAACGTGAGCGCATCGGGCGCGACCGTGGAGCCGCTCACCGGGCAGACCTTCAACAGCCAGAGCGTGTACACGGTCTTCCTGCTCGGCGACCTCGATACGGCGGCGACGTCGCTCAGCCAGGACCGCTGAGCGCGGCCCGCCTCCAAGGCCAGTCCCCATGTCCGACGCCCACATCCGCCTCGAGCCCGCCGACGCGGAGGGCGTCGCGACGCTGCGCATCGCCAACCCGGGCAAGATGAACGCGCTCACGCTGGGCATGTGGCGCGAGCTGCGCGCGGCCTTCGACGCGCTGCGCGCGAGCGACGCGCCGCCGCGGGTCGTCATCGTGCGCGGCGCGGCCGGCGAGTTCGTCGCAGGCGCCGACATCGAGGAGTTCCCGCAGTTCCGCTTCGAGCCCGAGTCGCTCGCGGCCTACCACGAGGACATCGTCGCGCCGGCGCTGCACGCCATGCTCGACTGCGACGTGCCGCTGATCGCGCACATCGAGGGCGCGTGCATCGGCGGCGGGCTCGAGATCGCGGCCTGCTGCGACCTGCGCCTGGCCGCGCCGGACAGCCGCTTCGGCGTGCCCATCGCGCGGCTCGGCTTCCCGATGGCGCCCGCGGAGGTCGAGATCGTCTCGCACATCCTCGGCCAGACGCTGCTGCGCGAGCTGCTGATCGAGGCGCGCCTGGTCGGCGCCGAGGAAGCGCTCGCGCGCGGCATCGTCACCCGCGTGGTGGCGGCCGACGGCCTCGAGGCCGAGGTGCGCCGCACCGCGCTGCGCATCGCACGGCTCTCGCCCCAGGCCATGCGCCTGAACAAGCGCGTGCTGCGCACCTTCGCGCGGCCCGCCTTCAGCGACGCCGAGGCGCGCGCCGCGCACTACGACTACGCCGACTCCGACGAGCACCGCGAGGGACTCGCCGCGTTCATCGAGAAGCGGCCGGCGCGGTTCTAGGCCACGGCACCAGTGAACTAGTCCGTCCTGTGCGTGACCAGCAGGTCGGTCGCGTCGAACGATCCGGTCCACGGGAAGCCCATGAACACCCGGATCGCCCCGAACTGCTGCGCGAAGTTCGAGAACGGCGAGGGGATGGTGAAGTCCTTGGTGCCGGACGTGCCGGTGCCGAACAGCGCCATGTGCGCGATCGCCGAGCTCGACGTGATCTCGAGGTTGACCGACAGCGTGAACACCTGGTCGCGCGGGAACGTGCCCCAGGTATTGCCGTCGTCGTCGTTGATGCGCACGAAGTTGTCCTTGAAGTCCAGGTGCAGGAAGGACGTGAGCGCCGGCGCGCCGACGGGGCCGGTGTCGAATTCCACCGACGCGAGGCCCGCGCCCGAGGGGATGAAGAAGGCGCCGAGGAAGCCGTAGTTGCCGGCCCCAGGGGTCTTGGACAGCACGCCCTGGAAGGTCGAGACCTGCGAGGTCTGCGCGTTGGCGCGGCTGATCTTCACCCAGTTCTCGCTCGAGCCGCCGACCGGCGCGGCGATCACGACGCTGCCCGGGTCGCCGAAGACCTGGGCCGTGCCCACGGACTGCGCCGCGGCGGGCACGGTACCCGGCGCCTGGGTGTTGAAGGACGACCGGAACAGCGTCTCGCTGGCGCAACCGCCGAGGCCGAGCAGCAGGGCGAGCGCGGCGCCCGCGGACAGTCGGCACAGGAAGCGGACGAGCAGGTTCGAGGAAGGCATGGTGGACTCCTTTCGCCCGCAGTCTCCGGCTCGCCGCGGTCCCGGGTCAACGCGCCGGCGGCCGGAAGCTAGGGGCGCGCGGGCCGCGCCCCCCTAGGGCGAAGGGCACAATGTCGGCATGACCTCGACCGCCGACGGCAACCTCTACGCCACGCTGCGCGCCTGCTTCCCCGAGCGCCTGGACGACATCGCCATCGAGACCGCCGACGCCCCCGCCGGCGCCGCCTTCGAGCCGCTGCGCTACACCTGGGACGACCTGGAGCGCGGCAGCGCGCGCATCGCCAACCTCTTCGCCGACCTCGGGCTGCCGCTCGGCGCGCGCGTCGCCGTGCACGCCGGCAAGTCGGTCGAGGCTGTGATGCTGTACCTGGCCGTGCTGCGCGCCGGCCTCGTGCACGTGCCGCTCAACACCGCCTACCAGGCCAGCGAGCTCGCGTACTTCATCGAGAACGCCGAGCCCGCGCTGGTGGTCTGCGCGCCGCGCAACTTCGCCTGGGTGAGCCGCCTCGCCTTCGCGCGCGGCGTGCGCCACGTCTTCACGCTGGGCGACGACCGCAGCGGCAGCCTGCTGGAGCGCGCCGCGCGGATGGACGACGCCTTCGAGACGCGCCCGCGCGCCGACGGCGACCTGGCCGCCATCCTCTACACGAGCGGCACCACCGGCCGCAGCAAGGGCGCGCAGCTGAGCCACGGCAACCTGCGCGCCAACGCCGAGACCCTGCACGACGCCTGGCAGTGGCGCGAGGGCGCGCCCGACGGCGCGCGCGCCGGCCGCGACGTGCTGATCCACGCGCTGCCGATCTTCCACGTGCACGGCCTGTTCGTCGCGCTGCACGGCGCGCTGCGCGCCGGCGCGCGCATGCTCTGGTTCCACCGCTTCGATCCCCTCGCGACCATCGCGCGCCTGCCCGACGCCAGCGTCTTCATGGGCGTGCCCACGCTCTACGTGCGCATGCTCGCCCAGGCCGCGCTCACGCGCGAGGCCTGCCGCGGCATGCGGCTGTTCGTCAGCGGCTCGGCGCCGCTGCTCGCCGACACCCACGCGGCCTGGCTCGAACGCACCGGCCACACCCTGCTCGAGCGCTACGGCATGAGCGAGACCATCATGCTCACGTCCAACCCCTACCGCCCCGAGTCCGCGCGCCGCGCGGGCACCGTCGGCCGCGCCCTGCCGGGCGTGCAATTGCGCGTGCACGACGACGCGGGCCGGCCCTGCCCCCCGGGCGACATCGGCAACGTCGAGGTGCGCGGCGCGAGCATCTTCTCCGGCTACTGGCGCATGCCCGAGAAGACGCGCGAGGAGTTCACGCCGGACGGCTGGTTCAGGACGGGCGACGTCGGCCACCTCGACGCCGCCGGCGTGCTCACGCTGGTCGGCCGCAGCAAGGACCTCATCATCAGCGGCGGCTTCAACGTCTACCCGGCCGAGGTCGAGGGCCGCATCAACGACCTCGAGGGCGTGGCCGAGTCGGCCGTGGTCGGCGTCCCGCACGCGGACTTCGGCGAGGCCGTCGTCGCGCTGGTCGTCGCGCGCCCGGGCGCCCGCCTCGACCCGGCGGCCATCACCGCCACGCTGAAGGCGACGATCGCCGCCTTCAAGGTGCCCAAGCACGTGCGCATCGTCGAGGCGCTGCCGCGCAACGCGATGGGCAAGGTGCAGAAGAAGCTGCTGCGCGAGGAGCTGGCCGACCTCTTCGTGCCGGCCTGAACTCACACGGAGCGCACCTCGCCGCCGTCGATGCGCAGCACGCTGCCCGTCATCCAGCGCGCGCCCGGCGACACGACGTAGGCCAGCAGGTCGGCCACGTCGTCGGCCTCGCCGAAGCGCGCGATGCCGGCGCCCGCCAGGAAGGCGGCCTTCATCTCCTCGAGGCCGATCCCGCGTGCACGGGCCGCCTTCTCCAGCATGCCGAGCCGCCGGCCGGTCATGATCGCGCCGGGCGAGACGCTGTTCACCTGCACGCCATCGGCGACGCCGCGTTCGGCGAAGGCCTTGGCGAGCGCCTCGATCGCGGCGTTGATCGAGCCGACGGCGGCCTGCGCCGCCCGCGGCACCTGTGCGGCCGTGCCCGAGATGAAGACCACCGAGCCGCGCGCGGCCCTCAGCGCGTCCCACGCACGCAGCGTGAGGCGGCGCGCGCCGTGGAACTTGAGCGCCAGCCCCGCGTCCCACTGCGCGTCCGTCATCTCGAACACGTCCAGGCCCGGGACCGCGCCCGCGATGTTGAGGAGCGCGTCGAGGCGGCCGAACGCCTGCAGCGCGGCGTCGACGACGTGCTCCGCCGCCTCGGGGCGGCTCAGGTCCTCGGCGACGACCAGGGCCCGCGCGCCGGCCTTCCAGACCTCCTCGGCCGCGGACTCGAGCTCGGCGCGGTCCTGCGCGACCAGCACGATGCCCGCGAAGTCCCGCGCAAGGCGGACGGCCGCCGCGCGGCCGATGCCCGAACTGGCGCCCGTGACGAGCGCGACCGGCTTGAGGGGCGTCGTCACTTCAGCGCTCCCAGGAACTCGCGGATCTCCGCGGCGATCTCGACCGCGTGGGTCTCGAGCGCGAAGTGCCCGGTCTGGAAGAAGCGCACCCGGGCGTCGGGCAGGTCGCGCTGGAAGGCCCGCGCGCCGGCCGGCAGGAAGAACGGATCGGCGTCGCCCCAGGCGGCGAGCAGCGGCGGGCGATGGGCGCGGAAGTACGCCTGGAAGGCGGGGTACAGGGCCACGTTGCCGACGTAGTCGAGGAACAGGTCGAGCTGCACCTCGTGCGCGCCGGGGCGCGCCAGGTAGGCGTTGTCCAGGCTCCAGCCGTCGGGCGAGACGCGCGTCGCGTCGCTCACGCCCGCGGTGTATTGCCAGCGCGTCGTCTCGGGCGCCAGGAAGGCGCGCAGCGCGTCGCGGTGGGCCGGGGTCGGGTCCTGCCAGTATGCGCGGATCGGATCCCAGCCGTCGCTCAGGCCCTCGAGGTAGGCGTTGCCGTTCTGCGTGACGATGGCGCTCACGCGCTCCGGGTGTTCCAGCGCCATGCGCAGGCCGGTGGGCGCGCCGTAGTCGAACACGTACAGCGCGTAGCGGGCCAGGCCCAGCACCTCGGTGAAGCGCGTCGTCACGCGCGCCAGGTTGGCGAAGGTGTAGTCGAAGGACTCGCGCGGCGGCATGTCGGACTGGCCGAAGCCCGGCAGGTCGGGCGCGATCACGCGCCAGCGGTCGGCCAGCAGCGGGATCAGGTCGCGGAACATGTGGCCGGCGCTGGGGAAGCCGTGCAGCAGCAGCAGCACGGGGGCGTCGGCGGGGCCGGCCTCGCGGTAGGCGATGCCGAGGCCGTCGACGTCGACGCGGGTGAACTTGACGGGATGCATGTCGGTTGCTCCTGTTGATAACCAGTTGGATGAAGTTTGTCCGGTGCTTGTCAGACCACGGCTCTCCCGGTCGATCCGTTCTCCTGATCGGGGATGCCGGGCATCGGCGTCAGGTAACCCATCAAGAAAGTTCAGTCAGGTTATCTTGACTCAAATAACCCGTCAAGCATGTCTGATCAGGTTATGCGCCAGAATGGTTGTCATGAGCACGCAAGCCTCCGATCCCGCGACCGCTCCGGCGCTGCCGCCGGCCATGTTCCTGGCCGACGCGCGCGGGCTGGACTTCCTCAACTCGGTGGCCGTCCCGGTGGACGCGCCGGTCGAGTGGCTGGGCAGCGGCCGCGACTTCGTCGACTGGCTGCGCCAGGCCGGCCTGGTGCGCGAGGACGTGCTGGCGCAGCTCGCCGCCTCGGGCGGACCGGGCGAGCTCGACGCCGTCGCGGCGCAGGCGCGCGCGCTGCGGGAGTGGTTCCGCGGCTTCGTCCGCTCGCGCATGGGCGCCCCCTTGAGCGCCGGCGCCGCCGCCGAGCTCGATCCGTTGAACCGGCTGCTGGCGCGCGACGAGGTCTACGGCCGCATCGAGCCGCAGGCCACCGGGCTCGCCTTCGTGACCGACCGGCGCTGGCGCTCGCCCGAGTCGCTCCTGCTGCCGGTCGCCAAGGCGATGGCCGACGTGGTGACCGGCGCCGACTTCGCGCAGGTCAAGGCCTGCGAAGGGCCGGCCTGCACGCTGCTCTTCCTGGACACGACGCGCGGCCACAAGCGCCGCTGGTGCAGCATGGCGGTGTGCGGCAACCGGGCCAAGCAGGCGGCGCATCGGGAGCGCGCGGCGCAGGCCGCCGGGAGTGGTTAAGCTCGCGGTCCCGACGTCCACACGCCCCCTCGTCCATGTCCCGAGATTCCGCGGCCCTGCCTGCCGGCTGGCGCGAGACGCGCTGCCCGCGCTGCGACGGCCCCTTCGCCTGCGGCGTCGGCGCCGACCGCGCCACCCCTTGCTTCTGCGCCGGCATCCCCCTCGCGCCGGAACGGCTGGCCGAGCTGCGCGCCCGCTACAGCGACTGCCTGTGCGCCGGGTGCCTGCAGGCGCTGGCGCGCGACCCGCAGGCGCGCGCATGAGGGGATCGCCTTTCGACGACGTCGTCGCGCTGACCCTGGATCTCGACGACACGCTCTGGCCCGTGAAGCCGCCGCTGGTCGCGGCGGAACGGACGCTGGCCGACTGGCTGCTCGCCCACGCGCCCGCGACCGCGGCCGGCATGGGCCCGGGCGCCATGCTCGCGCTGCGCGCGCAGGTGGCCGACGAGCACCCGCACTGGGCGCACGACCTCAGCGCCATCCGCCTCGAGACGATCCGGCGCGCGCTGCGCCGGCACGGCGACGACCCGACGCTGGCCGAGGCCGCGTTCGAGGCCTTCTTCGAGACGCGCCACCAGGTCACGCTCTACGAGGACGTGCTGCCGGCGCTCGAGCGCCTCGCGCGGCGCTACCGGCTGATCGCGGTGAGCAACGGCAACGCCGAGGTGACGCGGGTGGGCCTGGGCCGCTTCTTCGCCGACTCTGTCTCGGCGCGCCTGCACGGCGCGGCCAAGCCGGCGGTGTCGATCTTCCACGCGGCCTGCGCCGTCGCGGGCGCACGCCCGGCCCAGGTGCTGCACCTGGGCGACGACCCGGCCCTCGACGTCGACGGCGCGCTGGCCGCCGGCCTTCACGCGGGCTGGATCTGCAGGCCCGACGGTGCGCATGCGCAGGCGGCGCCGCGCGAGCGCGCCCACCGGTTCACCGACCTGCTCGAGGTCGCGCAGAGGCTGGGCGCCTGAAGCGGCCCGGGCGGGCCGCGCGAGGCGCTACTCGTCGTCCTTCTCGACCTGCGCGCCGTCCTGGACGGCCGGCTGCACCTGTTGCGCGCCCGCGGTGGGCACGGTGCGGCCGGGTGGCACGGCGTTGGGCGGGATCATGCCGGGCATGCCCGGCTGCATGCCGGGACGCAGCGGCATGCCGGGGCGCGCCATGTTGACCGGCGCGCCGCCGCGCACGGCGCCGGGGATCACCATGCCGGGCTGCTGCGGCACGGGCGCGGTGGCCGCGCGCGGGACGGGTGCCGCGCCGTTGGGCTGCGAGACGGCGTCCGGCAGCGTGCCGGTCTCGGGCGCCGCGGGCTCGGGCAGTTCGAGCGTGAAGGAGGCGGGGCCGCCGGACGGCCCGAAGCCGGCGCTGCGCTTGTCGACCGTGACCAGGGTGGTGGCGCCCTCGATCGTGGCGCCGACCTTCCAGGCCCTGGCGGGCTGGTTGTCGACCGAGACCAGCGCGAAGCCGTCGCCGCCGCCGCGCGGCGAGATCACGCCGACGAGCTGGAACCGGTCGCTCTCGGGCGGGGGCGCGGCCGCGACCTCGGGCTCTTCCTCCTTCGGCGCGCCGAACAGGCGCACCATCGGGCCCTCGGCCACGACGGTGTTCGAGGGCGTGGTCGCGGTCGGCGGCACGGGGCGCGTCGCGGCGAAGATCTTGAAACCCCACAGCGCGGCGCAAGCCGTCGCGAGGGCCCAGACGAAAAAGCCAGTCCAGCGGGAACTCATGCGCAGATTATGATTCAAGACTCCGTGTCGATCGTCCCCTGGAACTCTTCATGAAACACGTGCTTTACACGCAGCGTCGCGCCCGCGGCTTCACGCTGCTGGAACTGATGGTCGTCGTGGTGATCATCGGCGTGCTGGCGGCGCTGATCGCGCCCAACGTCCTGCACCGCGCCGAGGAGGCCAAGGTCACGGCCGCCAAGACGGACATCACCCAGCTCATGAACTCGCTCAAGCTCTACAAGCTGGACAACGGCCGCTATCCCACGAGCGACCAGGGCCTGGACGCGCTGGTGAACAAGCCGACGAGCGGCCCCGTCTCGGCGAACTGGAAGCCCGAAGTCGACAAGCTCCCCAAGGATCCCTGGGGCAACCCCTACCTCTATGCCAACCCTGGCGCGCACGGAGAGATCGATGTGTTCAGCTACGGCGCCGACGGGCAGGCCGGCGGTGACGGCACGGACGCGGACATCGGCTCCTGGCAGTGAGCGCGGTCGGGCGGCCGGCTTCACGCTGCTGGAGGTCATGGTCGTCCTGCTCATCGTCGCCGTCGCGGTGGCGACCGTGACGCTGTCGATGCGCGATTCCTCGCAGAACAAGGTCGAGGAGGAAGGCGCGCGCCTGGCCGCGCTGCTGGAGAGCGCGCGCACGCAGTCGCGCATCATCGGCACCGACGTCCGCTGGGAGCCCTCGCACGAGGGCGGCTTCCGCTTCCTGGGCCTGCCCGCGCCGGCGCTCGAGCAGTTGCCCAAGGGCTGGCTGGATCCCGAGACCACCGCCACCATCGTCGGCGCGCCGCAGGTGCTGCTCGGCCCCGAGCCGCTGCTGCCGGCGCAGCGCATCGTGCTGCACCTCGGCAGCCACGACGTGGCGGTCGGCACCGACGGGCTCGCGCCGTTCGAGGTCCTGCAGGGCGCCGACGCGGCGCCGGCGCAATGACGCGCCGCGCACCGGTGCGGCGCGCGCGCCCGGCCGCCGGCTTCACGCTGATCGAGGTGATGGTCGCCGTGGCGATCGTCGCCGTCGCGCTGG
>Ga0209051_1001831_pt1 | contig 16804 bp, 16 predicted proteins | sample AraplaCvi_mMS_r2_2_FD_184286 | JGI IMG/M metagenome (GOLD analysis project Ga0209051, IMG submission 184286) | Arabidopsis root microbial communities from North Carolina, USA - plate scrape MF_Cvi_mMS_r2 (SPAdes) (version 2) | ecosystem: Host-associated > Plants > Roots > Endosphere | place...
CGAAGATCTCGAGAAGTACGAAACCGAGATGGAGCTCTCGCTGTACCGCGAATACAAGGACATCGTGGGGCAGTTCAGTTACGTCGTGGAGACCGAGCGCCGCTTCTATCTCGCGAACAGCGTCGAGCTGGTGCCGCGCAACGCCGACGGCGAGGTCTACTTCGAGCTCCGACTGGCCGACGCGTGGGTGTGGGACATGTACCGCCCGGCCCGCTTCGTCAAGCAGGTCAGGGTCATCACGTTCAAGGACGTGAACATCGAAGAGGTCGAGAAGCCCGAGCTGCGGTTGCCCGACTGAGTCCATGGCCACTCGTGAGCACGCGCGCGTCGCCGTCGTCACCGGGGCCAGCCGCGGTGCGGGCCGGGGCATCGCGAACGCGCTGCTGTCGGCTGGCTGGCGGGTGTACCTGACCGGGCGGACGATCACCGGGTCGGGCGACGGCGGGATCCCGGTCACCGTCGACCACCGTGACGACGCCCAGGTCGCCGCCCTGTTCGAGCGGGTGGCGCGGGAGTGCGGGTCGCTCGACCTCCTGGTCAACAACGCGGCGGCCATCAGTGACCGGTTGACCTCGCGAAAACCGTTCTGGGAGAAGCCCCTCGAGCTGGGTGACGTGCTGGACGTGGGGCTGCGGTCGTCCTACGTCGCATCGTGGCACGCCGCGCGGCTGATGGTGCCCACCGGTCGCGGGCTGATCGCCTTCACCTCGTCGCCAGGTTCGGTGTGCTACATGCACGGTCCCGCCTACGGCGCCCAAAAGGCGGGCGTGGACAAGATGGCCGCCGACATGGCCGTCGACCTCGCGGGCACCGGTGTGGCCACCGCGTCGATCTGGATGGGCATCCTGCTGACCGAGAAGTTCGTCGGTGCCTTCGACGGTCAGCCCGAAGCGTTGGCGCAGACGGCCGAGCACGCCGAGACCCCGGAGTTCACCGGGCACGTCCTCGACGCACTGTGGCGCGACCCCGAACTCGCCGAACTCAGTGGTCAGACGCTCATCGGCGCCGAGCTTGCGACCCGTTACGGCATCACCGACGTCGACGGGCGCCAGCCGCCTTCGCATCGCGACGCGCTCGGTTCGCCGCGGATTCCGTCGACTGTGGTGATGCGCTGACCCCCGCGGGCCGAGGACTTGCCACACTGGAGCCATGCGCAAGACACCGCAGTGCTGGCTCACCGACATGGACGGCGTTCTCGTACACGAGGAGCGTGCGCTCCCCGGGGCCGCCGAATTCCTGCAACGGCTGACCGAGAAGGAACGTCCCTTCCTGGTGCTGACCAACAACTCGATCTTCACCCCGCGCGATCTCGCCGCGCGACTGCTGCGTTCGGGCCTCGAGGTGCCAGAGGCCGCCATCTGGACCTCGGCGCTCGCGACCGCGGCGTTCCTCCACGACCAGCTGCCGGGCGGGTCGGCCTACGTCATCGGCGAGGCCGGCCTGACCACGGCGCTGCACGAGGTCGGCTACACACTCACCGACACCGGGCCGGACTTCGTGGTGCTCGGCGAGACGCGGACCTACTCGTTCGAGGCGATCACCAAGGCCATCCGCCTCATCGGCGGCGGCGCCCGCTTCATCGCGACCAACCCCGACGTCACGGGCCCGTCAGCGGAGGGCCCCACGCCGGCCACGGGATCGGTCGCGGCGCTCATCACCAAGGCCACCGGCCGCGAACCGTACTTCGTCGGCAAGCCCAACCCGATGATGTTCCGCAGCGCGCTCAACCGCATCGAGGCGCACTCGGAGAGCACCGTGATGGTCGGGGACCGGATGGACACCGACGTCGTCGCCGGCATCGAGGCCGGGCTGGAGACGATCCTGGTGCTGACCGGGTCGACGGCCGTCGCCGACATCCAGAAGTACCCGTTCCGGCCGAGCCGGGTGCTCGACTCCATCGCCGACACCGTCGAGCTCATCTGACCGTGACCGAACCGGATGCCGCCAGGCCGTTGGCCGGGGTGCGGATCGTCGAGATCTCCAGCTTCGTCGCCGTCCCGCTGGCTGGCATGACGCTGGCCCAACTGGGCGCCGAGGTGACTCGCGTCGACCCGGTCGGGGGCGCCGCCGACTATCACCGGTGGCCCGTGACCGACGACGGCGAGAGCATCTACTGGGCCGGTCTGAACAAGGGCAAGCTGTCGGCGGCGGTGGACGGGCGCAGCGCCGAGGGGCAGGAGCTGATCACCCGCCTCGTCGTCGACTCCGGCGTGCTGATCACCAATGCCGTTGGACGCCAGTGGCATTCGTACGAGACGTTGGTGGCGTTGCGTCCCGACCTGATCCACGTCGAGGTGTCCGGACGCGGCGACGGGGGTACCGGCGTCGACTACACCGTCAACGCCGGACTCGGCTTTCCCGCGGTGACGGGGCCGCCGGGGCTGTCGGACCCCGTGAACCACGTCCTGCCCGCCTGGGACGTCGCCTGCGGACTCTACGTGGCACTGGCCGTGACCGCGGCCCTGCGCCACCGTGACGCCACCGGGGAGGGTCAGCGCGTCGGCGTCGCGCTGGAGAACGTCGCCCTCGCCACCGCCGGCAATCTGAGCTTCCTCACCGAGGTGATGGTCAACGGTCGGTCGCGGCCCCGTCTCGGCAACTCGATCTACGGACAGTACGGCCAGGCCTTCGTCAGTGGGGACGGGACGTCGTTCATGATCGTCGCGCTCACCGGACGTCACTTCCGAGACCTGACCGAGATGACGGGAACGACGAAGGCCGTTGCCGCCCTTGGTGATGCGCTTGGCGCGGACTTCGCCGACGAGGGACAGCGCTACCGCCATCGCGACGCGCTGACGGGTCTGTTCACGGTGTGGTTCACCGACCACACCGCCGAGGACATCAGCGCCGCGCTGTCGGCGACGTCGGTTCTGTGGGAGCGCTACCGCACCTTCGCCGAGACCGCCGACGACCCCAAGGTGACCGACAACCCGTTGTTCACCGTGCTGGAGCAGCCGCGCATCGGCAGCCATCTGGCGCCCGGGCTGCCGTTCGCCGTCAACGGCTCCTACCGTCCCGCGGTGCCGGCCCCCGAGCTCGGCGACCACACCGTCCCCCTGCTTCGGGACCGGCTCGGGCTGTCCGACCAGGAGATCGCCCGACTCGCCGAGGCGGGAACCGTCTCGTGAGCAGGTTGACCACGCTGCTGGACGTGCGGCCAGCCGACGGCGACGACTCGTGGATCGGTCCCGCCAGCGGCCCCGAGGGCAAGCGCGCCTTCGGCGGTCAGTTCATGGCGCAGTCGTTGGCCGCGGCCGCCCGCACCGTCGAACCCGCCAAGGTGCCCGTCAACATGCATCTGCAGTTCCTGCGCGGGGGCGAGGCCGGCGCCGAGGTCGACTACGCCGTGGAGCGCGTCTTCGACGGCCGGACCGCGTCGTCGCGCCGGGTGGTGTCCCGGCAAGCCGGGCGGGTGACGACGGCGGCCACCGTCTCGTTCTCGCTGCCCCTGCCCGGGCCCGAACACGGCCACGTCGCGTCGCTGCCCGAGGATCCCGAGACCCTGGCGCGCACCGGGCCGCCGGGTCCCGCACCGTCGATGCCGTTGGACGAGATCGACGTTCGCGTCGTCGACGACCGGTCGACGGGCGAATTCGTCCGGCGGCTGTGGTGGCGGGTCGTGGTGCCCGTTCCCGAGGATCCGCTGCTGCACGACGTGATCGCGGCCTACGTGTGCGACGTCTACATGATCGACCCCGCCCTGCAGGTGCACGGGCACTCGATGATGGCCCGGACCCATCGCAGTGGCACCACGGACTCGTCGATCTGGTTTCACCGACCGGTGCGGGCCGATCGGTGGAACCTGCTGGAGACCAGGTCACCCGCGGCGGCGCGGGGCCGGGGCGTCATCGTCGGCAGCCTGGTGGGCGCCGACGGGGCGGTCGCGGCGACCGTCGCGCAGGAGGGCCTCATCGCCGAGCGGGAGCGGTAGCGCCGGCGCCGGCGCCGGCGAGTCGCGAGCTTAGCGGGCCAATCCTCTTGCGCACCAAAGTCAGCAACAGCGTCATGGCCACTCCGGTCAGCAGGGACGCGACGACGCCCAGCAGGCGGTGGTCCCCGAAGAGGGGGTAGACCTGGTAGTGCACCAGGTAGATCAGAAGCGACGCCTCGGCCAGCACGCCGGCGACCACCGTCAACGCCGACGGGCAGCGGATGGCGGGGAGCCAGATGAGCAACGCCAGGCCGGTGAACACCAGCAGCTCCCGCTGGGCGTCGTCGAAGTACCCCACGATGCCCACGGCGAGCATCGCGGTGACGGCGGCGCGCTGCCAGACGGTCGAGGCCTTCGACGCCGCCCAGCCGACGGCGAAGAACCAAAACGCCAGCACGGTGAACCAGGCCTCGTGGCCCATGCCGAAACCGTCGAAGCGGACCACCAGACCCACCGCGAGGACAGCACACGCACACGCGAACGGACGCCGTCGCTCCAGGCGGTCGGCGAGTGGGGAGGCGCACGCCAGAGCCAATGCCACCAGAATCCACACCACCACTTCGACGAACCACAGCCGGCCGGCCGTCATGCTGTCGTCCGGGCCGAGGAACTTGTTGGCCAGCACCAGATTCGCCGCGGTGTAGTCGTCGGTGATCACCAGGGCGACGGCGACCCACGCGACCGTCGGCACGGCGATCCACGCGATGGTGGTCGCCAGGTGTCCAACCCGTTGGGCGCGGGGCAGCGGCGTCAGACAGAACCGTCCGAAGTTGTAGCCGGCGATCCCTAGCAGGACGTGGGCGCCGCCCCACAGCGTGTAGAGCCCGGCGTGCGAACCGACGACGAGGACGATGGCGACGGCGCGCAGCGCGACGCTGGTCTCCAGCGTGGTGCCCCACCGCCGGTGGGCTCGCCGCGTGACCTCCAGGTCCTGCAAGGGCATTCGTGGCCAATCGGTGGGCAGATGGCCGATGGCGCGCTCGAGCCGGACCGACATCGCCACGTACGACAGCGAGTTGCCGCCGAGGTCGACGAAGCTGGCCCGAGGGTCGACTGCGGCCACGTCGAGGTGCAGGACGTCGGCGAACAGCGCGCGCAGATCCAAGACGTCTCGCGGCGCCGCCGCGGTGCGATCGGCCAACGCGCGCACGCCGCGGACGTCGGGCTTGCCCGAGGGCAGCCTCGGAATTTCGTCGACGTCGACGACCCGGATCGCCGAACGGGGGAGCCCGGAGGCCCGAGCGGCGACCAGGCCGACGTCGCACCCGACGGGGCGGTCACTCGTGGCCACCGCGAGCGCGCCGTCGTGGTCGGTGCAGATCGCCGTCGCGCCCGCGGCCGCCAGGGCCGACTCGACGCGTTGCAGGTCGATGCGCAGGCCGTAGAGCTTCACGAAGCGACTGATGCGTCCGACCACCTCGTAGAGGCCGTCGGGCGACCGACGCGCCAGGTCACCGGTGCGGAGCGCGTCGACGGTGCGGGCCAGCGCGAGGTCCGCGGGACCCTCGGCATAGCCCATCATGACGTTGGGCCCGTGATACACCAGCTCGCCGACGTCGTCGGCCATGCCGTCGACCGGATCGAGCTGGAAACGCCCGCCGCTGATTGCCACGCCGATGGAATTGGGGTGGTCGTGCGCGAGTTCGGGTGGCAGATAGGCCATTCGGGCGGTCGCCTCGGTGGCGCCGTACATCACGAACAACGTCCAGCCGCGGCGGCGGCCGAGGTCGGCGAACCGGCGCACGGTGTCGGGAGCCAGTCGGCCACCCGCCTGCGTGAGGTAGCGCAGATGCGGCAGGGACATGTCGTCGAAGCCGATGCGGTCCAACAGGTCGAAGGTGTGAGGGACACCGGCGAACGACGTTGCGCGACGGGCCTTCAGCAGGTCCCAGAAGCGATCCTCGACCACCGAGTCGTCGGTGAGGACCAGACCGGCGCCGCGCAACAGGTGGCTGTGGACGACCGACAGGCCGTAACAGTAGGACATGGGCAACGTCGTCGCCGCCCGGTCGGTGTGGCGGATGTCGAGGTAGGTCGCGATGGCCTCCGCGTTGGAGGCCAGGTTGGTCCTCGACAGGCGCACCAGCTTCGGCGACCCGGTGCTGCCGGAGGTCGACATCAGCAGGGCCAGCTCGGGATGAAGATCGTGGGCGGGGCGGTGGCGGTGCGCCACGGCGCCGTCGCGGACGATCACGTCGGGGTCGTACGCGTCGACCATCGAGGCGTGGTCGGTGTCGGCTCGCACCGGGAGCACGACGTGGCCGCCTGCGAGCGCACCGAGATACGACACGACGGAGTCGACGTCGTTACGGGTCTGCAGCAGAACGAGTCTGCGTCGGGCGCCGAAGTCCGACGCGCTGGCGGCGACCCGGTCGGCGAGTTGGCGGTAGGAGATTCGTCGGTCGGCGGTCAGCAGTGCCGCGTCGTCACCGCGGACGGCGAGGTGCTCGACCAGGTTCGTGAACATCACGGCCGCTCGTCGAGGACGGTGGCCGTACCGATCACGTCGACCCGCACCTTGGCGTCGACCCCCGGCGGGTCGATGCCGTGGCGTCGGACGCTGATCGGGTCGCCCCCGCCGACGTCGACGGTCAGCAGCACGTCGCGTCCGCGGAACTCCGAGGACAGCACGGTGCCCACGCCGGTGCCGCCTTCGCCGTCGGACACGGCTCCGGCGACGAGCTGCTCGGGCCGCAGCAGCAGCGTCACCGATCCGTCGGCCACGTCGCCGCGTACGGGCACCCGGCCCAGCGCGCAGTCGGCGACACCCGAGGTGATCGTGGCGGGCAGCAGCACGCAGTCCCCGAGGAACCGGGCGGTGAAGACGTCCCCGGGGGTGAGGTAGACCTGTTGTGGCGTACCAACTCTGGTGAACCGACCGTCGCGCATCACGGCGACTTGGTCGGCTATCGACAGGGCTTCCTCCTGGTCGTGGGTGACCAGGAGGGTGGTCACTCCTGCCTCGGCGAGAAGCCGGGCGACCGCCGCGCGGGTGGACGAGCGCAGGCCGGTGTCCAACGCACTGAACGGTTCGTCGAGCAGCATGAGCGCGGGTTCGCGGGCCAATGCCCTCGCGAGCGCGACGCGCTGCTGCTGGCCACCGGAGAGCTGGTGTGGTCGGCGCCGCGCCATGTCCGCGTCCAGGGACACCGTCTCGAGCAGTTCGGTGACCCGCGCGCGGGTGCTGCGCGCACTGCCATTCAACCCGTAGGCGATGTTCTGTCCGACGGTCAAGTGAGGGAACAGTGCGCCGTCCTGCGCGACGTAGCCGACGTCGCGGCGATGCGCGGGCACGCTCCGGCCGACGTCGGCGACCGGGCGTCCGGCGATGGAGATGGTGCCGGCGTCGGGGGTCTCGAATCCGGCGACCAGGCGCAGCAGTGTCGTCTTGCCGCAGCCCGATGCGCCGACGACCGCGGTGACCGTGCCGGACTGCACGCTCAGGTCGACGCCGTGCAGGACCTCCTGACCGTCGAATTCCTTTGCCAGACCGCTGATCTCGAGTGCGTGGGCCGTCACAGGGCAGCCGCCCTCGTCGACTGACGGAACAACACCAGGGTCACCGGAACCGACAACCCGACGAGCAGCAGTGCGTACGGAGCCGCGGCCGCGTAGTCGAGCTCGCTGCTCAACGACCAGAACCGCATCGCCAACGTGCTGGTGCCGGTCGGCGCCAGCAGCAGGGTGGCGGTCAGTTCGGTGGCGACGGCGACGAACACCAGCGACGCGCCGGCCGCGGCGGCGGGAGCCACGAGCCGCAACGTGACTCGCACGAAGGTCCGGGTGGGGGACACGCCCAGTGACCGCGACGCCTCCTCGATCCCTGGCGGAATCTGAGCCAGCCCGGATCTGAGGTTGACCATGGCGCGGGGGATGAACAACAGCACGTACGCCGCCAGGACCAGCGCGACGGTTTGGTAGAGCGGCGGTGCGAGGCGGATGGCTACGGTGACCAGGGCCAGGGCGGTGACGATGCCCGGCATCGAGCTGGTGACGAAGTTGGTGCCCTCGACGAAGCGGGCGAAGAATCCGCGGTACCGCACGGCGACCCAGGCGAAGGGGAAGGCGAGTACGGTCGTCGCCGTCGCGGCCACCGCCGCCAGGCCGGCGGTCTGCACGGTTGCCGAGACGATGCCGTCGACGTCCCACACCTCGGTCCCACCGATCCACAGCCACCGAAGAATGGTCCACGCCGGCACGCCAAGGGACAGCGCGACGAGCACCGCGAGCACGGACCAGGCGGGAATTGCCTTGGCGCCCAGGCGATGAGGTGAGAGGTACCGAGCGGCCCCCGAGCCGATTCTCGAATACCGGGCGGTGCCGCGGGCAGCCGCCTCGCCGGCCAGTAGGACCAGGCACAGCAGTACCAGGACACCGGCCAGCGTGCTGCCCGCGGCGCCGTTGAAGGTGGCTTGGAACTGTTCGAAGATGGCCGTCGTCAGGGTGGGGAAGCGCAGCATCGCGAACGCACCGTACTCGGCGAGGAGGTGCACGCCGATCAGCAGCCCGCCACCGAGGATCGCCAGCCGCAACTGGGGCAGGACCACCCGCCAGAAGGCGCCGGCCGGGCTGGACCCCAGGGCCCTGGCCGATTCCTCCATGGCGGGGTCGAGTCTGCGCAGCGTCGCGGCGGCCGGGACGTAGACGAACGGGAAGTACGACGTCGTCGCGACCAGGATGCCGGCCCAGAAGCCGTGCAACGACGGCACCACGCTGACCCACGCATAGCTGTTGACGAACGCGGGCACCGCCAGTGGCGCCACGAGAAGCGGCCGCCACAGCGAGCGTCCCGGCACGTCGGTGCGTTCCACCAACCAGGCCGCACCGACGCCCAGCACCACGCACAGCGGCACCGTCACCACGACCAGTCCGACTGTGTTGACCAGCAATTCGACGACCCGCGGCCGGGCGACGAGCGCGTAGACCTCCAACGGTCCGGTGGCGATCACCGACCAGGCGACGTACCCGAGTGGCACCAAGGTCGCCGCGACCAGCACCACCACGGCACCGACGAGCGCCGGCCCCGGCCGCTCGACGGATGCCGGGCGGCGTGCCGCCGGGATCGTGTCGGTGATCATCTACCGCGCCACTTACAGCAGGCCGGCCGACGTCATCAGGTCGGTGACCTTCTTGGCGTCGAGGTCCGACGGGTTGACCGCCGGTGCCTGCAGGTCGGCCAGGGGCACCAGCGCCGGGTTGGCGGGCACGCCGCTGGCGACCGGGTACTCGAACGAGGTGCCCTTCTCGAGCACCTCCTGGCCGGCCTTGCTCGTCACGAAGGCGAGGAACTTCTGCGCGTCGGCCTTCTTCTTGCTCGAATTCAGCACGCCGCCACCGGAAATGGAGACGAAGGCGCCGGGGTCTTGGTTGCGGAAGTAGTGCAGCGCGGTGTTGCCGCTGATCTCCTTGGTCTTCGCTTGATCGCGGAACCAGTAGTAGTGGTAGATGATGCCGCCGTCGACCTCACCGGCGTTGATCGCGCGCAGCGTGGCGATGTTGTCCTGGAAGATCTCCGCGCCCGACTTCATCCCGGCCAGCCACGCCGACGTGGCGGGCTCCCCGGTGAGGTCGAGCATGGCCGCCACGATGGCCTGGAAGTCGGGCTTGACCGGCGGTGCACCCCAGCGGCCCTTCCACTCCGGCTTCTCCAGGTCCATGATCGAGCGGGGCAGTTGAGCCTCGGTGAGCTTGGACTTGTCGTACGCGAAGACCGTGGTGCGCGCGGCGACGCCGGTCCACTTGTTGGTGGCGGGCCGGTACTGCGCCGGCACCTGGGCGACGGTGGCGGGGTCGACGTCGGCGAACAGGCCGGCCTTCTCGACGGCGGCCATCGCGGGGGAGTTCTCGGTGAGGATGACGTCGGCCGGCGACGACGTGCCCTCGGCGATCAGCTGGTTGCCGAGCTCGGTGTCGCCGCCCTGGCGGTAGGTCACCTTGATGCCGGTCTCCTTGGTGAACGCGTCGATCCACTCCTTGGTCAACGACTCGTGCTGGGCGTTGTAGATCAACAACCCGTCGGACTCGTCGGACGCCGAGGAGCACGCCGCCGCGCTCGTGACGAGGACGGCGGCTGCCAGCAGCGCGCCGATTCGCCTCCAGGGTGGTCGCATCGAGTACATCCCTTCCGCCCGGACCGTCGCCCGGCAGTGCTCGTAGAGGTGAGGATTACCTAAGCAAACATACCTGGGCGGTGTGGCGAGAAGTTCGGTTGCCAGGACGACGGGTGGTCACTTCTGTACGTTGGCTGAGATCCGGCACGCCCCGCTCGACAGTTGAGGAAGCACCGTCATGAATCTGTTCGCCTCCACCGTGCGCCGCGGCGCCATCGGCATCGTCGGCGCATGCGCGGCCGGAGTCGTCGTCGCCGGTGCCGGAATTCTTCCCGCCGCCGATGCCGCGCCATGCAAGGCCAGCGGATTCGCCGCGACGGCCAGCGGAGTGCTGAGCTCGGCGGGCGCCTACCTCGACGCGCACCCGCCCGCCGACGACGTCTTGACCGCCGCCGCCAGTCAGCCGCCGGAAGTGGCGCGGTCGTCGGTGCGCGGCTACTTCCTCGCCCACCCCGGGGAGTTCCTCGACCTGCAGCGAATCGTCCAGCCGCTCAAGGACGTCAAGACGCAGTGCGGCGTCGACCTGTCGCCGAGTCAGCTGGCCTCGTTGTTCGAGGCGCTGGCGGAGTAGGTCACCCGAAGACGCCGGCGTCCATCCCGGCCAGGGTCAGGGCGACCGAGCGCCGTACGTCCGCGGCCGAGATCGGGACGGTGTCGGTCAGGAACCGGTAGTACAGCGGCGCCGACAGGTGGCGGATCACCTCGCGCGCGTCGACGCCGCGAGGGGCCTCGCCGCGGCCCACGGCGTCGGTCACGACGTGTGACACCTCGTCGATGCGCTTGCGGTAGAAGACCGACAGCGCGTGCGCGGTGGTCGGATCGCAGGTGGCGGTGGCGATGATCGCCTTGAAGAGCGGGCCTTGGCGGGGGTCGGTCAACGTGCTGCGGATCAGTTTCGCGGCGGCCAGCAGGTCGGTCGCCAACGCGCCGGTGGCCGGGCGGCGCGACGAGGTGTCCGCCATGTCGACCAGCAGATCGGCGACGAGTGCGGCAACCGTTCCCCACCGCCGGTAGACGGTCGACTTGCCGACGCCGGCCCGCTGGGCGACCGCGGCCAATTCGATTCCCTCGAGACCGGATTCGACGAGCAGGTCGGCGGCGGCGCGCAGGACCGCGTCCCGGACGGCGGCGGTGCGACCGCCAGGTCTGGGCACGGCTGTCATGCACACATCATAACGGGACTGCAGTGTCGTTAAGGCGGGATCGATGCTAACCTCGTTAACGGGAACATCGTTTCATTAGGGAGTTGGCGTGGAATATCGACAGGTGGGCACTTCTGGACTCGTCGTCTCCGAATTGAGCTTCGGCGCAGCGACGTTTGGTGGCAAGGGGGACTTCTTCGGAGCGTGGGGCGCCGTCGACGTCGACGAGGCGCGCCGCATGGTCGACGCGTGTCTGGACGCCGGGATCACGCTGTTCGACACGGCCGACGTGTATTCCGACGGTGCGTCGGAGGAGGTGCTGGGGGCCGCGCTGAAGGGCCGGCGCGACCAGGTGCTCATTTCGACCAAGGCCGGCTTGCCCCTTGGTGCGGGACCCGGCCAGGCCGGGACGTCGCGGTCCCGGCTCATCGAGGCGGTGGAGAACGCCCTGCGTCGACTGGGTACCGACCACGTCGACCTGTTCCAGCTGCACGCCTACGACGCGCACGCTCCGGTCGAGGAAGTGCTCGACACGCTGGACGCCCTCGTCGGCCAGGGCAAGATCAGATACGTCGGGGCGTCCAACTTCTCGGGATGGCAGCTGATGAAGTCCCTGTCGGCCGCGGACGCCGCGCACCGGCCCCGTTACGTCGCGCATCAGGTGTACTACTCGCTGATCGGGCGGGACTACGAGTGGGAGCTGATGCCCCTGGCGGCCGACCAGGGCGTGGGTGCCCTGGTGTGGAGTCCACTGGGCTGGGGACGGCTGACCGGTCGCATCCGCCGCGGTGCCGCGCTGCCCGAACGCAGCAGGCTGCACGCGACCGCGGATGCGGGACCGCCCGTGGACGTGGCCCTGCTGTTCGACGTCGTCGACGAACTCGACGCGATTGCCGCCGAGACCGGGCGGTCGGTTCCCCAGGTGGCGCTGAACTGGCTGCTGCGGCGGCCGACGGTGTCGTCGGTGATCGTCGGCGCGCGGGATGGCGCCCAACTCGCCGAGAACCTCGGCGCCGTGGGATGGGCGCTGACCGACGAGCAGGTCGCGCGCCTCGACGCGGTGAGCGTCCGGGAAGCGCCGTACCCGTACTTTCCCTACCACCGGCAGGCCGGGTTTGCCCGGCTCAACCCACCGATGTTCGCTCGCGCCTAGGCGGGCAGATCCGTGTACTGGAGCGTGAAACCGTCTGCGCTGAAGGTGAATCCGTTGCCGGACACCTCGCTGGCGCAGGAGATCCCGGTGGCCTCCTGGACGTTGCAGCGGAAGCCGGACACGATCAGGACCTTGCCGAACGGCAGGATCGCGGCCGGGCCGGGGACCAGTGAGTACCCGGGGGCGTCGAGCGTGGCGAATCGCGGATCGCCGAGCCGGGCCACCTGAATGGCGTTCGGCGCGGCGTCGGTCCCGTCGGGTCCCGGCACCGTGTCCGGTGCCCCCGTGATCGGAATCGTCGACCCGGTCGCGGACTGGCAGCCCGCCGTGTCCCGCGGCACGATGGCACACACCCACCGCTTGCTCGGGCTGGTGAAGTAGTAGGCGGTCTGCCCGTCGGCCTGCGGTGCGGCGTAGTCGAAGGCGTTGACGAGGGCGTCGTTGGTGGGGCGGTTGGCCAGCGGGGGTGGCGGCGTCGTGCTGGTTTGCGTCGTGGGTCGGGGCTCGTCGGTGTTCACCACGGTGCCCGAGTCGCAGGCCACCAGCGTCGACGCGGCTGCGACGACGGGCAGTAGCGACAAGAGGGCCCGGTGGTGAGGTCGGCTTGCCATGGCGCACATCATGGCACGGCGGTTCTAAAACGAGCGGTCGTCGACGGGTAGGGTCCGGGCATGGCACGCCCCCGGACGTTCGACGAGCAGGACGTCGTCGCGGCGGCGCGCGACCAGTTCTGGACCGCCGGCTACGCGGGGACGTCGGTGGAGGACCTGACGGAGGCGACCGGTCTCGGCCGGGGCAGCCTCTACGGCGCCTTCGGCGACAAGCACGATCTCTACCTCCGGGCGCTCGACGACTACTGCGCGGGCACGCTGGCGTCCGTCGCCGACGATCTGACCAACCCGACCGTGACCGCGTACGCCCGGCTGGTCGGTCACCTCGGCAAGGTCGCCGACGCCACCGCCGAGGCCGCCGCGCGGGGCTGCCTGCTGGCCAAGAGTGCCGACGAGCTGGGCTCGTCCGACGAGGACGTGGCGCGTCGGGTGTCCGACACCATGAAGACCTATCAGAGGTTGCTGAAGGACACCGTCGCGCAGGCGCAGCGCGAGGGCGACCTCGACCCGGACGTCGACCCGGATCGGCTGGCGCTGCTGGCGCTGACCTTCATCAGGGGCGCCGAGGCGTTGGGCAAGTCGGGGTACGGGCAGGCGCGCAGAATGGCAGCGGCAGAGCAGTTCGTCGCGCTGTTGCCTCGCCCACGCTGAGGCGGGTCGCCCAAGACGAACGCGAAGGATTCTCAGACGGCACGGCGTTGCCCGGGACACGTCGTGCCCGTTGACTCGTGAGACATGACGACAGTGCTGATCACGGGATGTTCATCCGGCTACGGCCTTGCCACCGCGCAGAAGTTCCTCGACGAGGGATGGGACGTGGTGGCCACCATGCGAACTCCGCGCCACGACGCCCTGCCTGCCTCGGACCGGTTGAGGGTGCTTCCGCTGGACGTGACCGATGCCGGCAGCATCGCGACCGCCGTCCAGGCCAGTGGGCCGGTCGACGTGCTGGTCAACAACGCAGGCATCGGCGCCGTGGGAGCGTTCGAGGCCACTCCCATGGACATCACGCGAGAGTTGTTCGACACCAACACGTTCGGCGTCATGGCGCTCACCCAGGCGGTGGTCCCGCAGATGCGGTCGCGTCGCCGCGGCGTCATCGTCAACGTCACCTCGAGCACCACCCTGGCGGCCATGCCGCTGGCCGCGGTCTACACCGCCAGCAAGTCCGCCGTCGAGGGCTTCTCGGGGTCACTGGCGTTGGAGCTGGGCTTCTTCGGTGTGCGGGTCAAACTCGTCGAGCCGGGGTACGGACCGTCGACGGCGTTCACCAGCAACGGCGCCGAACGGATGGCGGGGCTGTTTCCCGAGGAGTACCTGCCGTTTGCGGCGCCCATCCTGGACGGGTTCGGCGAGCCAGGCGCGGTGACCACCCCGGCTGACGTCGCCGACGTGGTGTTCACCGCCGCCACCGACACGTCGGACCGGCTGAGGTTTCCCGCGGGTGCCGATGCCGTGGCGTTGGCCCAGTCGACCTGAGGCGACGGTTCGCTGGGCCGCGCTAACGTCTCCGGCGTGGGCGACGCCGAACCGCTGGAGCAGCTGATGTCACTGCTGCGTCCCGAGGCGGTGCTGGCCAAGGTCATCACCGGCGCCGGGCGGTGGGGCGTCCGCAAGCCGCGCTACGGCGACCCGGCGTTCTGCCTGATGCTCGCCGGGTCGTGTCTGCTGGAGCCCGAGGGTCTCGACGCCGTCGAGCTCCGCCGCGGGGACTTTCTGCTGTTTCCCCGCATGCCGGGGTTCACCATGAGGGAAAGCCCAGACGCCACGACCACTTTCGTACCGCTCGACCATTCCCGCGAGACGCACCACGGCTCCGCGTCGGAACCGGTCTCCATGCGGATGCTCGGCGGGTACTTCCGGTTCGACCCGGCCAGTGCGGCCCTGCTGGTGGCCCTCCTCCCGCCGGTCGTCCTCGTCCGGGGCGGACAACCAGGGGCGGCCAGGTTGACCCGGCTCGTCGAGCTCATCGCCGAGGAAGCAGACACCGACGGGCCGAGCCGCGACGTGATCCTCAAGCGTCTCGTCGAGGTGTTGTTGATCGAAGCCACCCGGCTTCCCTCCGCGCCGCGCCTGGGCGGAGGCGGCAGGGGATTGATTGCGGGACTGGCGGATCCGGTGCTCGCACCGGCCCTGCGCGAGCTGCACGCCGACCTCGCCCGCGCCTGGACTGTCGAACAGCTCGCCTCGGTTGCCTCGGTGTCACGCGCGGTGTTCGCGCAACGGTTCAGTCGCACAGTGGGTTTGACCCCGATGCAGTATCTACTGGAATGGCGCGTCGCATTGGCCAAGGACCTGCTGAGGACCGAACGGCCGGCGGTCGCCCACCTCGCCCGGCGGGTCGGCTACCAATCCGCGACCGCCTTCACGACGGCGTTCACCCGGGTGGCGGGTTGCTCGCCGAGTGAATACGCCCGGTCTGACGGACGGTGACGGTGGGGGCCCGAGAATCCGACGTCGGTTCTCTGCGTTGCAGTCAGCGGACGCCCGCGACCTCGACGGCCGGCACGGCGGATCACCGCCAGTCCTACGCAACGACCCAGTGAGGTATCTGGTGCCCGTAGTCCGGTTCTGCATCGACTCCGTCCTCGACAGCGGCCACGTCATGGACGTGCTCACCGACTTCGGGCCCAGCCGCCCCGAACGGTGGCCGACGATCGACGAGCAGCACTTCGAAGTGCATTCGCAGGGACCGGGCTGGGCCGAGGTGACCGAAGGGACGGCGTCGGCGTGGGAGCGTGCCCGCTACGAATGGGAGCCCGGCGGGCGCCGGGTCACGGTCACCACCCACGATTCGAAGGTGTTCGGGCCGGGCGGCGGTTGGGTGTTCCAGCTGACGCCGCTGGGCCACGGGACGCGAGTCGAGGTCGAACTGACGCGTTCTCCCACCGGCCTGAGACGAAAGGTGTTGGCAGCCTTGCTGCCGGTGGTCGCCCCGTCGGCCTTGCGCAAGTCGTTCGCCGTGCCGCTGCAGGCGAAGTGACTCCCGCGGGACCATGACCACCAGCACCGCCATAATGGACTCTGCACCCAGGGGTTTCGGCCGCTGACTTGGCATCTGAGGGGGTACACCGTGCCGACGAATCCGAACGCATTCGGAGCATTGGTGGCCCGTCGCCTGGTGGCGGAACGGTACCCGCAAGCACGCGCAGCGTGGCTCGGCGGCAGTGTCGCCTCCGGTCAGGCGACGGAGAACTCGGACCTCGACATCACCGTCTTGCTCGACGGTGCCCCGGCGCCTATTCGTCGATCCGAGACGGTCGACGGCTGGCCGGTCGAGTGGTTCGTGCAGACCGAGGAATCGCTGCTGAGGTTCTGCGACGAGGACCGTCTTCGCCGACGGCGCCCCACCACGATGCGTCTGGTCGGCTCGTCGACGGTGCTCGCGGATGCCGACGGCTCTGGCGTCAGGTTGCAGCGCCAGCTGCACGCCATGGACCGACGGGGACCGCCGCCGGTGCCGCCTTCGAAGCTCGAGGACTACCGGTACGCGGTGACCGACCTGCTGGCAGACCTCATCGGGGCGCGGGACCCCGACGAGCGCCTCACCGTTGCTGCGGCCCTGGTGTCGGCGGCCGCCGACCTGCTCCTGGCCGTCAACCGGCGGTGGAGTGGCAGCGGCAAGTGGCTGATGCGTGAGCTCGCCCTTCTCGACGACGCCCAGTCCACCACCCATGGCACCGAGCTGGTGGGCGGTCTTCGCGCGGCCGCGGCCGGTGATCCAGTTGCCCTGCAGCGCAGCGTCGTTCGGGTCCTTGCCGCATCCGGCGGCCCGGTGTTCGACGGTTACCACCGTGGCGCGCCAGCCCCTGAGCAGGTGGACGTACGCGCTGGTGCCGTCGACGAGCCGGGGATCG
>Ga0209051_1001832_pt1 | contig 16799 bp, 18 predicted proteins | sample AraplaCvi_mMS_r2_2_FD_184286 | JGI IMG/M metagenome (GOLD analysis project Ga0209051, IMG submission 184286) | Arabidopsis root microbial communities from North Carolina, USA - plate scrape MF_Cvi_mMS_r2 (SPAdes) (version 2) | ecosystem: Host-associated > Plants > Roots > Endosphere | place...
CACGCCCAGCAGATCGGCGATGACGAGGAGTGCGAACGGATTGGCCACCTGCTTGATGAATTCGCCACCGCCGGCGGCGAGGAACGGGTCGAGCACGCGGTCGGCGAGGCGCCACATGAACTCCTCGTTCTCCTTGAGCCGCTTGGGCGTGATGAGCCGCGAGAGCAGGGACCGGTGGGCGGTGTGCTTGGGCGGGTCGAACGAGGGGAGCTGATCGCTGAAGGGCAGCTCGTCACGGTGGGCCTCGATCAGCGCGTCGACTGCGGGGCCGTCGAGGCCGTCGAGGGGAACCGGGAATCCGGGAATGGGCCCGGTCACGGAGTGGCACGACGAGAACGTCTCGGGATCGCCGACGACGGCCAGCACCTCGTCGTAACCGGTGACCACCATGACGCCGTACACGGGTTCGCGCAGGATCGGGCTCATGGCGCGCATCCCGTCCAGGACGGGATAGGGGTCGGCGATCACGCCCGCGTCGTGGAAGAAGTCCAGCGACGCCGCGTCGAAAGCGGTTGCGGCGCTGGCCAAATCGGTCGAGTCCTGCGGTGTCACGTGCACTCCTCGCGTCGAGTGGAAACCGTCTTGTCGAGTTGCCGGCACTGACCAATCGTATTGGTTCTGCCTGACCAAACGTACAGTACACCATGCTGTACGAATGGTCGGCTGACGTACGATGAACGCCAGTCGACGGTGAGGGCATGGGTGTGAGTGGGCAAGCGATGCAGGCCGGACCGACGCGGCAGCGTCTCGTCGAGGTGGCCGTGGAGTTGTTCACCCGGCACAGCGTCGCCGGGACGTCCCTACAGATGATCTCCGACGAACTCGGGCTGACGAAATCGGCGATCTACCACCACTTCCGCACGCGCGAAGAGCTCCTGGGTGCGGTGATGGAACCACTCATGGCCGAGGTGACCGGGCTCGTCGAGGCCGCCGAGGCACGTCGGGGTGCTCGCGCCAGGGCCGATCACCTGATCGTCGGATTCGCCACCCTTGCTGCGTCCAACCGGGAACTCGTGCCGCTGCTCAGCGGCGATCCGGGAGTCCTCGAACTCCTACGCATGCGGTCCGAGTGGGCTGCCGTGGTGCGGCGCCAGATGAGTCTGCTCGCCGACGTCGAACCTGGCCTCGGCGGCCAGGTGAAGGCGGTCATGGTGATGTCCGGACTGGCATCGGCCGTCGGCGCCGACTACGGCGAGGTCGACGACGATGCGTTGCGCGAGCAGCTGATCGCGGCCGGCCGGCGCATGCTCGGCCTGCGCAGCCCGCGCGACGGGTCGTGAACGGCGCGGCCTCTGCCTACGCGTCCACGACCCGTCGGTGACGAACCGCTAGCTTGCACCCCTGGCGGCCGGGCCAGGCAGGATCGGCTGGCCGGGAGCCGGTGCGCCGGCCGCGGGCGGGAGGATCGGGTCGCCCTTGCCGCCGTAGCCGCCGGTCTCGAGTCCGCCCATGCCGCCGGCAGCGGGCACCAACGGTGCACCTGCCGCGGGCACGATGGGCGGAGCGAGGGGAGGAACGATCGGCGGCGGTGCGATCGGTGGGACCACCGGCGGCGGTGCCACCGGTGGGACGACGGGGGGCGGCGCGACCGGGGGAGGTCCGGGCAGGCCCATCGGGATGCCGCCCATGCCGCCGGTCGCCGGGGCGCAGGCGGCCGCACCGGCTGCGCCTGCCGCGGGAGCAACGCCGCCGGCCGACGGGGCAACGCACTCGTAGCCGCCCATGGCGAATGGGGCAGCCATCGCTCCCGGGCTCGCGGTCACGGCGACCCCGCACAACCCAGCAACGGCACCCACCAACCCGATGTTGAATCGCTTCAAGATCGTCATCGACGTCGACTCCTTCATTCTCGTACTCATTCCACATGTGATGTAAAGCGGCGAATCGCCGTGCGGCCGCCGATCGACGACATTGTCGATTATCGGCAGCAAAGCTCGGCTGACGGGAGGTCCACGCCGAGTCGTGTCCAAATGGTGACGTCTCGAACCGGCCCGTTCGAGGTGTCCGCCGACGTCTGTCACCGCGTCACCGGGCGGGGGACTTCGACGCTGTTCTCCTGGATGATCACCGGGTCGCCGACGTTGACGGTGTTGAAGTACCACTCCGCGTCCTCGGGGCTGAGATTGATGCAACCGTGGCTGACGTTCTCGTATCCCAGTGAATTCACCGCCCAGGGAGCGGAATGCACGAAGAGCCCGCGGCTGGTGATCCGGACGGCGAAGTCGACGTCCATCTGATATCCGTCGGGAGCGCTGACGGGAATGCCAACGCTGCTGGAGTCCATGTACACCGAACGGTCCTTGCCCAGAACGGTATACGTGCCGACGGGCGTCGGATACTCGGGTCTGCCCATCGAGGCGGGCAGCACCCCGGGTTCACCCCAGTGCGGACGGTGGTGCGGGGTGGGGACGGCCGACGGCGGACCCGCGTCGATGCCGTCGATGCGCACGGTGAAGGTGTGTGCCGAGAGGTCTGCTACGCCGATTACCGATGCGCCCGTGGCGAATTCAGTCTTGAACCGACCCATGGACAGGGCAATCGTGCTGTGTGCCGGCCAGAACCGGTCGGGCACCCATTGCACGGAGGTGTCGTCGAGCCACTCGTACCTTCCGGTCATCGCGGGCGATGACGTCACGTCGACCGAGCGTTCGGCGGCGAGCCGGTCGGCGACCGGAGCGCTGAACGTCACCACCACCGGATGCGCCACGCCCACCACCTCGCCCCGGGCGGGAAGCACCGATGCGACGGCGGGACCGCGGGATGCGGTGGCCGCCGCCATGCTGGAGCCCGCGGGCGCTGCAGCAACGAGTGTGCTGGCTCCGATCATTGCCAGAACACACCGAATCCCCTGACGCATGGCTCCCGACTTTCTAAATTACATGGTTGTCAATTGATCGTAGAGTCGCCATGTCACTTCGGGATACGCGTGTGCGTGAGCAATTCGATGAAGGAATCATCACGCTTCGGAAACGGCCAGCAAATCCGAAACGGGGGTGCCGGGATCAAGATCGCCGGTCAGGGTGTTTCGAGCGGGACCTTCGTGATGCGGTAGGTCAGCTGATCGGTGCCGAGGACGTCGGCAAAGCCCCACTGCGCGGCGGTTTCCTGCACGCGCGTCTCGGCGCCCTCCTGAGAGGTGTGCGCGGAGGTGTACTCGTCGCCCCCGTATTCGAGATACACCACGAACACCGGGTCGGGATCGGCGACCGCCGTGGCCAATTCCTGCTCGACGATCTCGCTGATCTGGGCGTCGTCGACTTCGTCCGCTGTCGTCATGGCCGTCGCCCTCCGATCGTGGACGCCGCGCTCGTGCGGGCGCCCGCTGCCGGACCGACTCTACGCAACCCCGACCCCGGGGGCCTCCCGACTGCGTCGGTGTCGGCGCCGATCACCTTCGTTTATGCGCTCCACCACCGGGTAATCGACCGAGGTGACGTCACCAGCCACGTATCTCGAGCCCAACCTGCCGATTGCCGCGGGACCGCTGTCCGGAGCCCTCATCGCGCACCTCAAGTGCCGTGCGCCGCGTCGCAGTTTCATCCCCGTCGACGCACCCGTGGGCGACTGCTCGCCGTGGGGCCGGGACCTGCAACTCGCGCTCTACGTCCTCTACGAACTTCACTACCGCGGATTCGCCGACGTCGAGCCGCGTTGGGAGTGGGATCCGGGCGTGCTGCACCTGCGTGCCCGCCTGGAGGACTCCTTCCTCTCAGCGCTGCAGCGGGAGGTCGGTGTCGTCGACGCCTCGGCCGAGGAGGAGATGGCCGAACTGTCGATCACCCCGGTCGACGGCAGTGGACTGTCCTACCACCTGCGCGACGACGGCACCTGGGACCAGATGCGCGAGTACTTCGTGCACCGGTCGATCTACCACCTCAAGGAGGGCGACCCGCACGCGTGGGCCATTCCTCGGCTGTCGGGAGTGGCGAAGGCGGCCTTCGTGGCGGTCGAGTTCGACGAATTCGGCGGTGGCCGAGCCGATCTCGCCCACCAGCAGCTCTTCGGCGATCTGATGGATGCGGCGGGTCTCGACTCGCGCTATCTGCACTATCTGACCGCGGTGCCCGCCGAGGCGTTGGCCGTGGTGAACGTCATGTCGTTGTTCGGACTGCACCGGGAGTTCCGAGGCGCCGCCGTGGGTCACTTCGCCGCGACCGAGATCACGTCTTCGCCGGGGTCGGCGCGACTGGCCGACGCCCTGAAGAGGATGAAGGCGCCGGAAGCCTGTGTCCGCTTCTACCGCGAGCACGTCGAGGCCGATGCCGTGCACGAGCAGGTGGTCCGCACCGACGTCGTCGCAGACCTGGTGAAGCACGAGCCGCACCTCGAATCGGACGTCGTGTTCGGCATGCGGGCCTTCGACGTGGTGGAGACTCGGCTGGCCGCGCACATGATGTCCCGATGGACGGCCGGCGAGTCGTCGCTGCGGACTGCGCTGTCCTGACGGACATCTCGGACGACGACGCCCGCGTCGACGACTGACCCCCGCACCCGGGCGCCAACCGGGACGAGGAAGCCCGACGACCTCGGCCCGCCGAATTTCGCACAATCGCGAATTGCGGCCGCGCGTCATCTACTGTTTCCCGCAGTAGCCACCGCGGGGGATCGGACATCGGGATGACGGCCGTCAACGTTCTCTCAGTCGCCGCCGCGTGATCCCCGAGTTCAAGACGGCCATGCGCTTGGCAGGCATGCGGCCCGTTCCACGGTGGCCGGCCCGATCGTCGGTCGACCTGCACGGCAAGCGGATTCTGCTGACCGGCGCTTCCTCGGGGATCGGGGCGGTGGCCGCGCGCAGGTTCGCCGCCGAGGGGGCGACCGTCATCGCCGTGGCCCGTCGAGAGGCTCTGCTGGCCGAGGTGGTGGATCGGATCGTCGCCGACGGCGGCAGGGCGATCGCGATGGCCGCCGATCTGGCCGACCTCGACCAGGTCGACGCGGTGGTGAATGCCGTTGGACCCGTGGACGTCTTGGTCAACAACGCGGCCAGGTCCATCCGCAGGCCCCTGATCGAGTCCCTGGACCGCTGGCATGACGTCGACCGCGTCATGGCGCTCAACTACTACGCACCGCTGCGACTGATGCGCGGGCTGGCTCCGGGGATGCTGGCCCGCGGGGACGGTCACATCGTGAACGTCGCGACCTGGCGGGTACTGCCGGAGTCGTCACCGATGTTCGCCGTGTACAACGCCTCGAAGGCCGCGCTGAGCGCGGTGAGTCGGGTGGTCGACACGGAGTGGGGTCAGGCCGGCGTGCACTCCACGACGGTGTACTACCCGCTGGTGGCCACGCCGATGATCGCCCCCACCCGCGTCTACGACGGCCTCGCGGCCCTGTCCGCAGAGGAAGCCGCCGAGTGGCTGGTGACCGCCGTCAAGACCCGGCCGATCCGCATCGCGCCTCGAAAGGCGCTCGCGCTGCGCGCCCTCGACGTCGTCGCACCCCGGCTCCTCAACGCCGTGCTGCAACGCGAGACCGATCGAATGAACGCCAGAGCCCAGATGGTCCAGGTTGCCAAACCCACACCAGGAGAACACCGTTGACGACGAGATCCGCCTTCCTCGCCTTGCTCGCCGCCTGTCTGGTCCTGATGGGGTGTCAGGGCTCCGCAGCCGCCGACGGCTATCCCGCCGGGCCGGTGACGATGACCGCGGGCGCCTCCGCGGGTAGCGGGTTCGACCTGACCATCCGCGCCGTGGTGGACTCGCTGCAACGGGAGGGGATCGTCGACGTGCCGCTGCCGGTTCGGAATCGGCCGGGCAACAGCGGGGCGGACTTCCTGGCCACCATGGTGGACGCGTATCGCGGGGCCGACGACCAGATCTCGGTCACGTCGCTGTCGATGATGACCAACCAGCTCAGTGGCAAGTCGCCGTTGGGCTACCGCGACGTGACCATGATCGCCCGGCTGATGACCGAGTACTTCATGGTCGTCGCCCGGCCCGACGCCCCGTACCAGAACCTCGGAGACGTCATGTCGGCCATCAAGTCCGATCCGTCCCGCGTCGCGGTCGGCGCCGCCCTCGACGACGAGGCTCCGTTCGACCTGCTCGTCTCCGCGGCCGGCGGCGATCCGTCGTCGATTCACTACGTCACCCACGAGGGTGGCGGCGACCAGAGTGCCGCGCTCGCCAGCGGCGAGATCGGCGTCGCGATCGGCGGAGTCAGCGAGTTCATCGGGCAGGTGAAGACCAAGGAACTCAGGGGTCTTGGCGTCCTGGCCGAGGACCGGTTGCCCGGGTTGGACGTGCCGACCGCAAGGGAACAGGGACTCGACGTCACGCTGTCGAACTGGCGCGGTCTGTACGGGCCGCCGGACATGCCCGCCTACGCGGTCGACTATTGGCAGCAGGCGCTGGCCAAGATGGTGGACACCTCGACGTGGAAGGACATCGCGGAGCGCAGCCAGTTCACCACCACGTTCATGGTGGGCGAGGAGTTCCAGACCTTTCTGGCCGAGACGCAGGCCGACGTCGCGGCGGCGCTGCAGGCGGCTCGCCGGTGACGGACGCCGGGACCAGCGTGGGTCGGCGACCCGAAAACCTGGTTCTCGGCGCACTCTTGACCACGGCGGCATTCTTCTGTGTGGCGCTCGTCGGCACGGTGGCGAAGGTGTCCGGTCAGTACACCTCGACGGGCGTGCTCCTGCTCTTCCAGAACGCGATCTGTCTGCTGTTCGTGATTCCGGTGGTGATCCGCGGTGGCTGGGCCTCGATGCGCACCGGCAAGATCGGGTTGCACGTGCTGCGCGCCGTCGCCGGAACCGCCTGCTGGTACGCACTGTTCTTCGCGATCGCGCGGATTCCGCTGGCCAACGCCACCCTGCTGACCTACAGCGCCCCGCTGTGGATGCCCTTGATCGCCTGGGCCGTCACCCGACAACGGGTGGCGACTGCGACGTGGGTCGGTGCGGTCGTCGGTTTCGCGGGGGTGGTGTTGGTGTTGCAGCCGCAAGGCCACCGAGTGAACGTCGGCGAACTGGCCGCGTTCGCCGGCGCGCTCTTCCTCGCGGTGGCGATGATGTCGGTGCGGTGGCTCGGCGCCACCGAACCCATGCTCCGGGTGCTGTTCTATTACTTCTTGCTCTCGACGCTGCTGTCGGTGCCCATCGCGACGTACGACTGGCGGCCCATCGCCCCGGCCGCCTGGACGTGGTTGATCGGACTCGGCGTGGCGCAACTGCTGTCACAGGCCCTCATCGTGCTGGCCTATCGCTACGCGCCCGCCGAGAAGCTGGGTCCGTTCATCTACTCGGTCATCGTCTTCACCGCGGTCGCGGACTGGCTCTTCTGGAACCATCCGCCCACGTTGGTCACCTACGGCGGCATGGCCTTGGTGATCGGCGGCGGGCTCATCGCCATCCGGGCGAGACGTCAAGGGCCGCAACCAGTTCGGGAGTGACTCTCACGCGCCTCGGGCGTCGTCGCGAAGCAGGGCGACGTCGGAGACGAGCCGGATGTGCTCGGCCATCGCGCGACCGGCTTCCATGGGATCCCGCCGGCGCACCGCCTCGGCGATGCGTCGGTGCCCCTCGAGCGACGCGCGCGGTCGCTGCGACTGCGACAGCGATTCGATTCGCGTCTCGCGGACGAGTTCGGCGATCTCGCCCATCAGGCGGGCCAGCAGTGGCGAGTGCGCCGCGGCGGTGATGGCCCGGTGGAAGTGCTCGTCGCCGGACACGCCGCGCTCACCCTCGGTGATCTCCTTGTCCATGATCGCCAGGGCGTCGTCGATCGCGGCCATCTCGGCGTCGCTGCGTCGGGCGGCGGCCAATTCAGCCAGCTTCACCTCGAGTGCCTCGCGGGCCTCGATCACCTCGGGTAGTCGATCGGCGTGCTCACGCAGGGCGCGGATGGCCGAGTCGCCGACCGGACGCCGAATGAGCACGGCGCCGTCGCCATGCCGCACCGAGAGGATGCCCTGCACCTCCAGGGCGACCAGCGCCTGGCTCAGGGACGCCCGGCTGACGCCGAGTTGCGCAGCGAGTTCGCGCTCGGGGGGCAGGCGTTCGCCAGCCTGCATGTCCCGGTTGGCCATGTGCTCGCAGAGCTGTTCGACGATGACTTCGTACAGCCGGGGCCGGGCCACGGGGCGGATTTGCTCAGCCACTGTGTCACTCACTCTCTGTTCCTCTGGACCACACAGTAACCCGGGAGCTGGCATGACCGCCGCCACACCCGGGGGTTGACAGTGACGTGGTTCACTGATTCACTCCAAGTGACCCAGTGGCTAGGCCAATTAGCCACCCGACGACGCGGAGATCGACATGCCCACCGAACTGATACCGATCTTGGCGCTGGCCGTCATGTTCATCGCGGCGACCGTGTTGCCGGTCAACATGGGGGCGCTCGGCTTCGTCGCAGCGTTCTTCGTCGGCACCGTGGCGGTCGGAATGGACGCCGACCAGATCATCGGCGGCTTTCCCAGCAGCTTGTTCTTGACCCTGGTCGGCATCACCTACCTCTTCGCGATCGCGCAGAACAACGGCACGGTCGACCTCTTGGTGCGGGGGGCCGTCCGCCTGGTGGGCGGCCGGGTCGCGCTCATCCCCTGGGTGATGTTCGGCATCACCGGCGTGCTGACGTCGATCGGGGCGCTCGGACCGGCCGCGGTCGCCATCGTCGCCCCCATCGCCCTGGGCTTCGCGGCCCGCTACAAGATCAACGCGCTGCTCATGGGCATGATGGTCATCCACGGCGCCCAAGCCGGCGGTTTCTCACCGATCAGCATCTACGGCGTCACCGTCAACAACATCGCCTCCAAGGCCGGTCTGGAGAACAGCCCGCTCACCCTGTTCCTCGGCAGCCTGCTGTTCAACGCCGCGATCGGCGTCCTGCTGTTCGTGTTCCTTGGCGGCCGCTCGCTGATCGGCCGCAGCGTGCACGACGAGGACGGCACCCGTGCGATCGACGACACCGGCTCCGTGGGCGGAGGCAAGACGCCGACGACGGTGATGCGAGGGTTCGGCACGACGACCACCAAGGCCCGCTCGCAGGCGGTCACCGCCGAGAAGGCGCCCCCGCTGGCCACGGCGGTCAAGGCCGTCACGTTCGAGCAGATCCTCACCCTGGTCGGACTCGCCTCCCTCGCGGTGTTCTCGCTGATCCTCGACCTCGACGTCGGCTTCGTCTCGATGACCGTCGCGGTGGTCCTGGCGCTCGCGTCGCCGAAGGCGCAGAAGGGGGCCATCAATCAGATCAGCTGGTCGACCGTGCTGCTGATCGGTGGCGTCCTCACCTTCGTCGGGGTTCTGCAGGAGGCGGGCACCGTGGAATGGGTGGGCAACGGCGTTGCGGGCCTTGGAGTTCCGCTCCTGGTGGCCCTGCTGCTGTGCTACATCGGCGCCATCGTGTCGGCATTCGCCAGCTCGACCGCGATCCTCGGCGTCACCATTCCGCTGGCGGTCCCGTTCCTGATGGCCGGCGAGGTCGGCGCCATCGGAGTCATCGTGGCGCTGTCCATCGCCTCGACGATCGTCGACGTCAGCCCGTTCTCGACCAACGGCGCGCTGGTGCTGGCGAACGCCCAGGGCGTCGACCGGGACGTCTTCTACAAACAGATCCTCAAGTACAGCGCGCTGGTGGTCGTCATCGGACCGGTCATCGCGTGGGCGATCCTGGTGGTCCCCGGCTGGCTCTGATTCGCTGACCACGACGGCGGCACGCGGCGACGCGTGCCGCCGTTTCGTGCGTGGAAAGCGGTTCTGAACTGCGATGACTCGGTCTTGACATGGGTCGCTGGCCCGTCGATAATTGGCTAGGCCACTAGGTCACCAATCCAACGGGAGGATCGCGTCATGCCACTCAACTCAGGGAGAACGGGTCCGCTGACCGGCACCGTGGTCGTCGATCTGACGCGTGCGCTCGCCGGCCCCCACGCGGCGATGATGCTCGGCGACCTGGGCGCCGACGTCATCAAGGTGGAGAGCCCCAAGGGTGGGGACGACACCCGGTCCTGGGGCCCGCCCTTCGTCGAGCCCAAGGATGCCGAACGCGAATCCACCTACTTCCTCTCGGCGAATCGCAACAAGCGGTCGATCGCGTTGGATCTGAAGACCGACGACGGCAGGGAGGCGCTGGAGCAGATGGTGTGCCGGGCCGACGTCCTGCTCGAGAACTTCCGGACCGGCGTGCTGGACCGCCTGGGCTTCTCGACCGAACGGCTCGCCGAACTCAACCCACGACTGGTCGTCCTGTCCATCAGTGGATTCGGTCACGACGGGCCCGAAGGTGGCCGGTCGGGGTACGACCAGATCGCGCAGGGCGAGGCCGGCCTCATGTCGTTCACCGGCTCGGGGCCCGACGACGTTCAGCGCGTGGGTGTTCCGATCGCCGACCTGCTCGCCGGCATGTACGGCGCGTTCGGTGTCCTCGCCGCGTTGCGCGAACGCGACCGCACCGGTCGCGGCCGGGTGGTGCGAACGTCGTTGCTGGCCAGCGTCGTCGGTGTGCACGCCTTTCAGGGCACCAAGTGGACCGTTGCCGGCGAGGTGGGGGAGGCCCAGGGCAACCACCACCCGTCGATCTGCCCGTACGGTCTGTTCCCGACTTCCGATGGGGCTGTGCAGATCTCGGTGGGCAGCGAAGGCCTGTGGCACCGCTTCTGCGAGGGCTTCGGCATCGACCCGGACCGAGACGGAATGGCCACCAACCCGCAGCGGGTCGGCAATCGCCTCCAGGTGGTCGAGTTGGTCTCCGAGCTGTTCGGTGCGTGGGAGACCGAGCCGCTGTTGACACTCCTCGACGAGATGGGCGTCCCGGCGGGCAAGGTGCGCAACGTTCGCGAGGTGTACGAGTGGGAGCAGACCAAGTCCCAGGGCCTGCTCGTCGATGTCGAACATCCCACCCTGGGCCGGGTCACCCTGCCCGGCCCCCCGCTGCGCTTCTTCGACGCCGACGGCACCGAAGTCACCGAGACGCACCATCTTTCGCCGCCGGTCCTGGGTGGCGACGACGAGCTGGTGCGGGCCTGGCTCAAGGAGGCGGTGTGACCACGCGGCTGAGTGCGGCCGAGTTGCTCGAGGTCGTCGCCGACGCCGACAGCTTCGAATGCTGGGATTCCCCGGCCGTCGAGTATCCCGTCGACCAGGCCTACGCCGACGAACTGGCGTCCGCCAGGGCCAAGACCGGCCTCGACGAGTCGGTCGTCACCGGGGTGGTCACCATCCGCGGCCGTCGGGTCGCGATCCTGCTGAGCGAGTTCGCGTTCCTGGCCGGCTCGATCGGCGTGGCGGCGGGTGACCGGCTGGTGACGGCCATCCACCGGGCGACCGCCGACGGCCTCCCCCTGCTGGCCATGCCCACGTCCGGGGGCACTCGGATGCAGGAGGGCACCGTCGCGTTCCTCCAGATGGTCAAGATCACCGCCGCGATCACGGCGCACAAGGCGGCCCATCTGCCCTATCTCGTCTATCTGCGCCACCCGACGACCGGCGGGGTGTTCGCGTCGTGGGGGTCCCTCGGCCACCTGACGGTCGCCGAACCCGGCGCACTCATCGGGTTCCTGGGGCCACGCGTGTACGAGGCGCTCTACGACGACCAGTTCCCCCGCGGCGTGCAAACGTCGGAGAATCTGCAGTCCCACGGTCTCGTCGACGCCGTTCGGCCGCCCGAGCAGCTCGGGGAGATCGTCGACCGCGCGCTGCGCATCATGACCGACGCGCCGCGGTGCCGCCGGCTGGTTGGCGACCCGCCCGACTGGGACGTCGTGGACGTGCCCGCGTGGACCTCGGTGCTGGCGTCGCGGCGCAGCGATCGACCGGGTGTTCGCGAGCTCCTGTTCAACGCCGCCGCAGACGTGTTGCCGCTGAACGGAACCGGGCAGGGCGAGTCGGACCCAGGACTGATCCTGGCCCTGGTGCGGTTCGGGGACGTGCCCTGTGTGCTGCTGGGCCAGGACCGGCGCGGGCAGACGCCGAAGACCCCGCTCGGACCCGCCGCCCTGCGTGAGGCACGCCGCGGGATGCGCCTGGCGCAGGACCTGCAACTGCCGCTGGTCACCGTGATCGACACCGCCGGCGCGGCGCTCTCCAAGGATGCCGAGGAGGGTGGCCTCGCCGGCGAGATCGCGCGATGCATCGCCGACATGGTCGACCTCGACACCCCGACGGTCTCACTGCTGCTGGGACAGGGCACCGGAGGTGGCGCACTGGCACTGGTGCCCGCCGATCGCGTGCTGGCGGCGCAGCACGCGTGGCTGTCGCCGCTGCCGCCGGAGGGTGCCAGCGCAATCGTGCACCGCGACGTCGACCACGCCGCGGAGATGGCCGACCGGCAGGGCATCCGGTCGGCGGACCTGAGGCGGGCCGGGATCGTCGACCTGGTGATCCCCGAACTGCCCGATGCGGCCGAGGAACCCCAGCAGTTCTGCGAGCGGGTGGGCGCGGCCCTGCACCGAGAGCTCGCCGAGCTGATCGCCCAGGACGGGGACATGCGAATGATCGCCCGCGCCAAGCGGTTCAACCGGGTGGGATACGGCGCGACGGCCGTGCTCGGCTGACCAGGCGGAGCGGTCAGCCGTCGAGCGCCTGCTCCAGTCGTTGCACCTTGGCCGTCAGCTCGCCGGTGTGGCCGGGCCGAATGTCGGCCTTGAGCACCAGGCTCACCCGGGGCGAGACGGCCGCGACGGCGTCGACGGCCTGCTTGACGACGGCCATCACCTCGTCCCATTCGCCTTCGATGTTGGTGAACATCGCGTTGGTCTCGTTGGGCAGTCCGGACGCGCGCACGACGCGGACGGCCTCGGCCACCGCCTCGTGGACGCCTCCAGTCTCGTCACCGGCAGATGGGCTGAGGCTGAACGCGACGATCATGGCGTCCAGCCTGGCACATCCGCGGTCGCTCAGCCCAGGGCGCGTGCCCCGATCGGCTCGTTCAGCTGCGAGCGCACGTTGCGGGTCAATTCGTCGGCGAGCACCTCGTCCGCGCCGGCCTCCACGCCGTCGAGCACCTGGCGCACCACCTCGGCGGGGTCGGTCTTGGGGGCGTCGGTGAACGACGCCATGTCGGTGTCGACGTAGCCCACGTAGACCCCGACGACCTGGACGCCGCGCGGTGCGAGCTCCAGGCGAATCGAATCGGTGGCGCTCCACACCGCGGCCTTGGACACCCCGTAGCTGCCGCCGACGGGCAACCACGACAACACCGAGGCGACGTTGACGATCGCGCCGCCGCGGTCGGCGATCCGGTCGGCGAACGCGGACGCCAAGGCGAGCGGTCCAAAGAGGTTGGTCTCCAGCTCTTCTCGTAGTGTCGCAGCGCCGGGCTCGAGCACGGACGCGATGCGCGCAATGCCTGCGTTGTTGATCAGGACGCTGACGTCGGATGCCGTCTCCGCCGCCGCGGCCACGGATCGTGCGTCGGTCACGTCGAGGGTGAGGGGGACGACGCGGGGATCGGACGCGTCGACCTGTGCGGCGTCGCGGGCGGCCGCGTAGACCTTGGCCACCCCGCGCTCGAGCAGTTGGGTGACGTAGTGACGGCCCATGCCGCGGTTGGCTCCGGTGACGAGCACGGTCTGGTCCTTGAGTGTGGTCATGAGAAGTCTCCTGCTGTGTGGCCGACCCGAAGTACACCGATTGGTGTACTTCTGCGAAGCTACACGCCTCCTCCCTAAAAGTAAACCAAGCGGTATACTTCTGTGATGAGCACCCACGTCGAGCGTCAGCGCGGAGGCCGGGGCGCGCGTCAGCGAATCCTCGACGCCGCGGTACGGCTGTTCTACGTCGACGGCATCAACGCCACCGGTGTGGAGCGCCTGGCCGAAGAGGCCTCGGTGTCCAAACGCACGCTGTACCAACACTTTCCCAGCAAGGAAGCGGTGGTAGAGGAATACCTCCGCTACGTTCGGCAGGGCTACGGCGATCCCGTCAACCCCGATCCGGCGGCCGGCAAGCGCAGTCCCAAGTCCCGAATCCTGGCCCTCTACGAGGTGCCACCGTCCAGCGGCGGACCGATGCGCGGTTGCCCCTTCCACAACGCGGCAGTCGAGGCGGCCGGCGGAATGCCGGAGGTTCACGACATCGTCGAGGCGCACAAACGAAGCTTCGTCGACGCCCTCGTCGCCCTGACCCGCGAGGCAGGGGCGGTGAACCCGAAGCTGCTGGGCAGTCAACTCGCCATCCTGTTCGAGGGTGCGGCCGCGATGTCGACGTCGCTGGACGACCCCGCGCCATGGGCGCACGCCAAGAAAGCCGCTCAGACACTCCTGGACGAGGCGGTCAGCAGCGGTTCGCGGTAGAAGGGGTCGCTGAGCGTGTCGGGGTCGTCACCGGGTCGACGTCACGGTCGGCGGGCGACGCGGACGAACGTCAGCTAGTCGGGCTGCTTGCGCACCGCACGACGAGCGCCGCCAGCGACTCGGAGATCCCGTGCTTCTTGACCAGGGCGGCGGCCGCCTCCTGCTGAGCGGCCTTGCTCGACCCACCGCCCATCGAGTCGTATGCCTCGGCGCCGATCTTGGCCGCGGAACTGGAGTCGATGGTGAGCCCTCCGACCGACATGGAGTCGGACACCATGCAGCGGAGGTAACCGGCCCGGTCGAAGTCGGCCGATGCGGACGGCGCCGACAGGACGGCCAGTGCGGCCATCGTCGACGCGAGTGCGGCGATGCGAATCTTCATCACGCGAAAGGCCCTTCCGTCCGGCTCCATCAGAGGCGTGCCCATGCTACCGACGGCGTCCCGCGAGCCGCCATCGGGCGGCTGGCACGGTCGGTACGGCCGTCCCGTTACGGCCGGAAGCCCGTGCGCCGGGTAACGATTCCGAACCCGAACGATTGCGATTCGCTCCGCGAAGGCGTCCGGGCCGTCGCGGAACCTACGGTGGCCTGGTGCGCCGCAGAACTGCCCTGAAGCTTCCGTTGGTGCTGGCAGCAGGTGCCGCTCTCGCCCGCATTCCCGCTGCCTCGGCGGATCCGGCCCGGTGGACGGTCGACCGCGCCAACGCCTGGTATCAGGGCCAGGGGTGGCTGGTGGGGGCGAATTACGTGCCGGCGACCGCAATCAACCAGATCGAGATGTTCCAGCAGGGCACCTACGATCCGCGACGCATCGACTCGGAGTTCGCGATCGCCCGCCAACTCGGGTTCAACACCATGCGGGTCTTCCTCCACGATTTGCTGTGGGCCCAGGACCGCGGCGGATTTCAACGTCGTCTCGCGCAGTTCGTCGCCATCGCGGCGAGCCGCGGGATCAAACCCATGTTCGTCCTGTTCGACTCGTGCTGGGATCCGCATCCCAAGCTGGGGCCGCAGCATGCGCCCGTCGTCGGCGTGCACAACTCGGGCTGGGTGCAGGGTCCGGGTGCCGACCGGTTGGACGACCCCCGGTATGCCGCCACGCTTCAGGACTACGTCACCGGCGTCGTGAGTCAATTCCGCGGCGACGCGCGCGTTTTGGCGTGGGACGTGTGGAACGAACCCGACAACCCGGCCAAGGTGTACCGCAAGGAGGAACGCAGCGACAAGCTCGACAAGGTGGCTGCGCTGCTGCCGCAGGTGTTCCAGTGGGCGCGGGCGGCGAATCCCGCGCAACCGTTGACCAGCGGCGTGTGGCAGGGCAGCTGGGATGCGGGCAGCCGAAGCAAGATCGCCGGGATTCAACTCGACAACTCCGACGTCACGAGCTTTCACTCCTACGCCGCACCCGGGGAGTTCGAGGCACGGATCGACGAACTCACCCCGCTGGGGCGCCCCATTCTGTGCACCGAATACCTGGCGCGGGACCAGGGCAGCACGATCGAGGGCATCCTTCCGGTGGCCAAACGCCGCAACGTCGCCGCGTACAACTGGGGGCTGGTGGCCGGCAAGACCCAGACGTACCTGCCGTGGGACACCTGGGACAAGCCGGACCCGTCGGAACCCAAGGTGTGGTTCAGCGACCTGTTGCGGCCCGACGGACGGCCCTATCGCGACGCCGAGGTCGCCACGATCAGGAAGCTCACCGGCGCTGCGACCCAGCCGTGACGGGTTGGCTACGGCCGCGGGCGACCCCGCCACGACCGGTAGCCACGATGGGCCGCGAAGGCGCCGACGACCGCCGTCACGCACCACACCCCGATCGCCGTGTACGCCAGTGGCGCCGACAGGTCGCCGATGGACGCCCCGAGCGCGGTGTAGACGAACGCCCGTGGCGCCGAGCCGATGAAGGCCCCAACGGCCATCTGCCACAACGGAACTCCACAGGCTCCGAAGGCGTAGGAAGCCAACGCGTCGGAAATGCCCGGCACGAAGCGCTGGCCGACGACGGCCCACAACCCGCGCCGCTGCACCTGGGCGTCCAAGCGGTCGGCCCGCTGCGCGCCCAAGAGGGAACGGGCGCCGTCGCGCCCGGCCCGCCGGCCGACCAGGTTGGCGATGCAGGCGGTCCCGATCGCGGAGAACAGTGTCACGAACGTGCCGAGGACGGGCCCGAACAGCACGCCGCTGCCGGCGGCCAGGATGGGCCCGGGCACGAAGATGGCGCCGAGCAGGGCCGAGACCGCGACGTAGGCCAGCGGCGCGGCGGGTCCGGCCGCCGTCACCACGCGCCGGACGTCGTCGACGTCGACGACCCGGACGACGGCCACCAGGTAGAACAGCACGAGCAGGAAGACGACGAAGACGCCGAGCCGGATGACGTGGCTCCGCCTGGTGCCGGGGACCGGCGCGTCGGCGTCGGGTGGATCGGTGTCGGGCACGACGCCGCGCTACCAGTTGCTCGGTGAGTAGTCCTTCAAGAAGCACCCGTGTACGTCCTCGCCGGCCTCGCCCCGCACGATGGGGTCGTACACGCGCGCCGCACCGTCGACCAGGTCGAGCGG
>Ga0209051_1001841_pt1 | contig 16731 bp, 12 predicted proteins | sample AraplaCvi_mMS_r2_2_FD_184286 | JGI IMG/M metagenome (GOLD analysis project Ga0209051, IMG submission 184286) | Arabidopsis root microbial communities from North Carolina, USA - plate scrape MF_Cvi_mMS_r2 (SPAdes) (version 2) | ecosystem: Host-associated > Plants > Roots > Endosphere | place...
AGAACTACGGCGTCAGCGTCGAGAAGGTCGAAGAAGCGCTGAAGGCGATCGAATATCCCGACGTCACCAGCATCCAGATCATCTACAACATCTTCCGGCAGCGCCCGGCCGACCTGTTCTTCAGGCAAGCCAAGCAGAAGAACGTCGCGGTCATCGTCCGGGTGCCGCTCGCAAGCGGGCTGCTGTCCGGAAAAATCACCCGCGACACGGCTTTCGCCAAGGACGACCACCGCAACTTCAACCGGCATGGCGACGCTTTCGATGTCGGCGAAACCTTTGCCGGCGTGCCGTTCGAAGTCGGCCTGCAGGCGGTCGAGGAAGTCCGCAAGCTGGTGCCGGCGGGCGCTTCGATGGCGGCATTCGCGCTGAAATGGATCCTGATGAACGAGGCCGTCACCGTCGTCATCCCCGGCGCCCGCAACGAGGCGCAGGCCAAGGGCAATGCGGCGGCTGCCGACCTCGCGGCGATCTCGACCGAGGTGATGACGGCCACGAAGGAAATCTATGCGCGGCTGGTTGCCCCGCATGTGCACCAGCGCTGGTAGGATTGGAGCCGGCATCAACGGTCTGCGGCTTGCCCCTCATCCGGCTGCCGCCACCTTCTCCCCGTAGAAACGGGGAGAAGGGACTTGTGGCATCGCCGCGCTCCCTCCTCCTTCTCCCCGCATGCGGGGAGAAGGTCCCGGCAGGGGGATGAGGGGCGGCCCCGCCCGAAATCAAAAGGCCGGGCGTAAAAACCCGGCCTTTCCTTATTCGGTATCCGTGAAGACGCTCAGTTGGTGCCCTTGAGATCGACCGCGAAGAACAGGGTCTCGCCGGAGCTATCGTCCACGCCGTCGTTATCAGTGACGGCGAAGGCCTTGCCGGACTTGTCGAAGGTAAAGCCTTCGAGCTTGTCGGCGATGTAGCCGTTCGATGCGGTCTTCAGGTCGACCAGGAAATCATGGGCTTCCTGCTTCTTGACCACCGGCAGCTCGCTGCCGATCTTGGCCGGCTTCAGGTCGGCGATCGCCACCCGATAAAGCTTCTTCAGCTTGGCTGCGTCGCCGATCAGGTTGTCACGCTCGATGATATAGACGTAGTCGCCGTGCGCGGTGATTTCCGACAGGCCGACCCAGCCGGCTTCGGTCTTGTCGAGCTGGTAGCGCACCGCGCCCCATTCCTTGGTCTTCGGCTTGTAGGAGACGAGCTTGACGGTGCCTTTCGGATCGTCCTTCCACTCGCGCTGCATCGCCATCCACAGCACCATGTCGTCGCCTGACCCAACCGTCGTCACGCCTTCGAAGCCGTAGCGGGTCTCGCCGGCGAGCAGGTCCGCAGGCAGGCCGATCTCGGCCTTGATCTCGCCCTTGGCGTTGACGTTGTAGAGGCCATGGCCGGTCAGCTTGGCGGGGTCGCCTTCGGAGGCGAGCCAGAAACCGCCCTTGCCGTCGAGCGCGATGCCTTCGATGTCGAGCTTCTGGGCCGGCTGGCCTTCGCGGGTGATGCGGACGACGCCGGTGATCTCGGCCGGTTTTTTGCTGGTGTCGATGGTGAAGATCGACGGCTGCATGCTGTAGACCGAGTCACTGACGGCATAGAGGATGCCGTCCTTCTGGGCATCGCCGACCAGACCGGAAAGCGCTCCCCAGCCGAGCACGTTGCCGTCGACATCCTTGGAGACGAGCTTCGGATAATTCGCCACGCCCTCTTCCAGCGCATAGATCATCACATGCGAACGGGCGCCGCCGTCCTTGCCGAGGTCGAGTTCGTTGGCGGTCGCAAACAGGTTGCGGCCGGGAATGGCGACGGCGCCTTCCGGCGAAATGCCGGACGGCAGGATCTGCATGAGCTGCGGCTCGGCACCGGTGTCCTTGTAGACGGCGACGACCGAGGCGCGTTCGGCGAGCAGGAAGAAGTACTTCTGACCGTTGAAGGTCGCGGCTTCCATGCCTTCGACCTCGATGCCCTTCGAGCGCGCGCGCTTTTCCGGGAAGTGACCGAGGCGGGCAACCGCGCGCTCCAGCGAAGCGCCGGATTCGTAGAGGACCTTGCCGGTGCGGTCGAAAATGGTGAAGCCGCGCGAGCCGCCCTTCCAGTCGCCTTCGTTGGCGACGACCAGACGGTTGTTGTCGAGCCACTTGATGGCGTCCGGTTCGCGCAGGACGCCGGTTGCCTTGCCGGTGAAGGACAGCTGGCCGTCGGTCTTGTTGTCGATGCCTTCGAGATCGGCCTTGCCGGTGGAGAAATGGCCGGTGACCTGGCCGGTCTTGCCGTCGACGATGACGATCTCGTTGTTTTCCTGCATGGTCAGGGCGATTTCGCCATTGTCGTTGATGGCGACGAATTCGGGCTCCGGATCTTCCGGCGCGATGCCGGCAAGGCCGGTCAGCGTCACGTGCCTGATCGAGGCGCAGTCGGCGATGCCGTCCTTGAGCGACACTATGACGAGGTCGCCGGCCGGCATCTGCGGGAGGGCGCCGTCGTTGACGTCCTCGTCGCGCTCGTTCTCGATCGCTATCGCGGCAAAGGTCTTGTCCTTGGAGACGGCGATCGAGTCCGGCTGGCCGCCGAGATCGCAGGTCAGATCGACCTTCTTGGTGGCGATATCGACGACGGCGAGCATGCCGGTCGGCTTGGCCTTGCTTTCACCAGTGTTGACGGCGGCCAGAACCTTCTTGCCGACTGCGGCGACCGACGTCGGCTCGCCCTTGAAGGTGACGGCTCCAAGCGCCTTCGGGGCCTTGGGGTCGGTGATGTCGATGAAGCCGATCGCGCCGAGCGGGCTGTCGGAATAGATGAGCGTCATGCCGTCTTCGCTGGCGGTGACGATTTCGGCCGAGCTCGAGCTCAGCTTGTCCTTGTCGGCAGGAAGATTGCCGGCAACCGGGAAGGATGCGATGCGGTTGAAAACCTGCTCGGCGCTTGCCGGAACGGCGACCGAGGCGAAAAGCGCCGCGGTCAGCGCGGCACGCAGTGAAAACGTCATGGGAGGCCCCTCCTGTCCATAAAACTACAGGTGGCTTTTGGGCCATGGCCGTGACAGACGGATGACAGTTTTCGCATCCAGGGTTGCGGCCGCAGGATAATGGCGGTCCAAAGAGAAAGGCCCAGGTCGAAACCCGGGCCTTCCATAAAAACGAGACTGTAACAGGGTGCCCCGAGGGCAGCGTGTTAGCTGTTGACTGCGTCCTTCAGGCCCTTGCCGGCCGAGAACTTCGGCACGTTGCGTGCCGGGATGTCGACTTCGGCGCCGGTCGAAGGATTACGACCCTTGGACGCCTCGCGACGGGAAACGGAGAAGCTGCCGAAACCGGCGAGACGGATATCGCCGCCCTTCTTCAGTTCAGCCTGTACGGTCTCAAAAACGGCGTCTACAGCGGATGCGGCATCAGCCTTGGAGAGGCCGGCCTTCTCGGCCACTGCGGATACCAACTCATTCTTATTCATGTTTCCACCCCTTTCAAACGGTTTTGGAACGACTCATGTAATCGGGGCAGACAATAGTCAGGTGCCCGCCCGTGGCAACCCAAAAGCTCCGCAATCGCCTGAAAAACAAGGGGTAAGCATTAGTTTTCACAAAAAAAGCCGGCGTTGTGCCGGCTTTTTTCATTGCTGGTGCCAATTTGGCATAACCAAAAGGCTATCGATCAGTGCGCGACGGGCGCACCTGCGTCGTCAACGCCATCGACCGTGGTGATCAGCGGCGTTTCCACCGTGCCGTCCCATTCGATCGCTTCCGGCTGGCGCACGAGTGCGTGACGGATCACCTCGCCCATGCGGGAGACCGGAATGATCTCCATGTTGTTCTTCACGTTGTCCGGAATCTCGGCCAGATCCTTGGCGTTTTCTTCCGGGATCAGAACGGTCTTGATGTTGCCGCGCAGGGCAGCAAGCAGCTTTTCCTTGAGGCCGCCGATCGGCAGCACGCGGCCGCGAAGGGTGACTTCGCCCGTCATCGCCACGTCCTTGCGGACCGGGATGCCGGTCATGATCGAGACGATCGCGGTCGCCATGCCGACGCCGGCCGACGGACCGTCCTTCGGGGTCGCCCCTTCCGGAACGTGTACGTGGATGTCCGACTTGTCGAAGCGCGGCGGCTCGATCCCGAAGTCCACCGCACGCGAGCGGACATAGGATGCCGCCGCCGAGATGGATTCCTTCATGACGTCCTTCAGGTTGCCGGTCACGGTCATGCGACCCTTGCCCGGCATCATCACGCCTTCGATCGTCAGCAGCTCGCCGCCGACTTCCGTCCAGGCGAGACCGGTGACCACGCCGACCTGATCCTCGCCCTCGGCTTCGCCGTGGCGGAAGCGCGGGACGCCGAGATAGTCGGATATGTTGGCAGCGGTGATCGCAACCGACTTGGTCTTGCCCTTGATGATCTCGGTGACCGCCTTGCGGGCAAGCTTCATCAGTTCACGCTCGTAGCTGCGGACGCCGGCTTCGCGGGTGTACTGCTGGCTGATCGCCATCAGGGCATCGTCGGTGACCGAGAACTCGTTCGGCTGCAACGCATGTTCCTTGATCGCCTTCGGCAGAAGGTGACGCTTGGCGATCTCGCGCTTCTCATCCTCGGTGTAACCGGCGATGCGGATGATTTCCATGCGGTCCATCAGCGGTGCCGGGATGTTCAGCGTGTTCGCCGTGGTGATGAACATCACGTCGGACAGGTCGTATTCGACTTCCAGGTAGTGGTCCATGAAGGTCGAGTTCTGCGCCGGATCGAGCACTTCGAGCAGGGCCGAAGACGGATCGCCGCGGAAATCCATGCCCATCTTGTCGATTTCGTCGAGCAGGAAGAGCGGGTTGGACTTCTTGGCCTTCTTCATCGACTGGATGACCTTGCCGGGCATCGAGCCGATATAGGTGCGGCGGTGACCGCGGATCTCGGCCTCGTCACGGACGCCGCCGAGCGCCATGCGCACGTATTCGCGGCCGGTCGCCTTGGCGATCGACTGGGCGAGCGAGGTCTTGCCGACGCCCGGAGGGCCGACGAGGCAGAGAATCGGGCCCTTGATCTTGGTGGCGCGGGCCTGCACGGCGAGATATTCGACGATGCGTTCCTTGACCTTGTCGAGGCCGAAGTGATCCGCTTCGAGGATCTTCTCGGCATTGTTGAGGTCGGCCTTGATCTTCGACTTCTTGCCCCACGGAATGCCGAGCAGCCAGTCGAGATAGTTGCGCACGACGGTGGCTTCCGCCGACATCGGGCTCATCTGCTTGAGCTTCTTCAGCTCGGCATCGGCCTTTTCGCGGGCTTCCTTGGAGAGCTTGGTCTTGGAGATGCGCTCTTCCAGTTCGGCCATCTCGTCACGGCCTTCCTCGCCGTCGCCGAGCTCCTTCTGGATCGCCTTCATCTGTTCGTTGAGGTAGTATTCACGCTGGGTCTTTTCCATCTGGCGCTTGACGCGCGAGCGGATGCGCTTCTCGACCTGCAGAACCGAGATTTCGCCTTCCATGAAGCCGAGCGCCTTTTCGAGGCGCAGCTTGACGGAAACCGTTTCCAGCATTTCCTGCTTTTCGGTGATCTTGATCGAGAGGTGCGACGCGACCGTATCGGCCAGCTTCGAATAGTCTTCGATCTGGCTTGCGGCGCCGACCACTTCCGGCGAGATCTTCTTGTTGAGCTTCACGTAGTTCTCGAATTCGGAAACCACGGAGCGCGACAGGGCCTCGACCTCGACCGCGTCCTCGTCCGGTTCGGCCAGAACGCTGGCCGTCGCTTCGTAGAACTCTTCACGGTCGGTATAGCCGTTGATCTTGGCGCGCGAGCGGCCTTCCACCAGAACCTTGACGGTGCCGTCGGGCAGCTTCAGGAGCTGCAGCACGTTGGCGACGGTGCCGACCTTGTAGATCGCAGAGGGTTCGGGATCGTCGTCGCCGGCATTGATCTGGGTGACCAGCATGATCTGCTTGTCGGAACCCATCACTTCTTCAAGCGCGCGAATAGACTTCTCCCGTCCGACGAACAAAGGCACGATCATATGCGGAAAGACCACAATGTCGCGCAGCGGCAGCACCGGATAGGTCTCGCTACCAGGCGTCGCAGACGTTGAATTCGTCATTTCATTTCCTTTCCATCGTCCCGTTTCCGGGATACGTCCCGGGCAAATCACCCGGGCACTTCACTCTCGCCCAAAGTGGAGTTTTTGAAATTTGATTTCAAGCCTTGCAAGGCCGCCGTCGCCTGGGATTGTGACAGGGGTATTACAAAGCGAGCGTACACAACGCCACGCGGAACGCCAAAGAACACGGGACGCGATCACCGATATTGCCAACCTGCAATCACAGCTGGCGAAGCACCGAAGTGTTGATGATCTTACCGCACCGTCTCTAATGCAAGGCGAATATGATGTAATTCTTCGCGAGGCAAAAATGGGGGAAAAAACAAAAAAAGCAACCCGGTCCGCCAACATAAAAAGAGGCCCGGAAAGGGCCTCTTCAGGGTACCGGACGGGACGGCCGGATCAGGCCGAAACGTTGGCCTTTTCATCCTGCCGGTCGGCATAGATGTAGAGCGGCCGGGCGTTTCCGAGCACGACGTCGTCCGAGATGACCACCTCGCGCACGCCTTCGAGCGTCGGCAGTTCGAACATGGTATCGAGCAGGATCTTTTCCATGATCGAGCGCAGGCCGCGGGCGCCGGTCTTGCGGGTGATGGCCCGCTTGGCGATCTCGCGCAACGCATCCTCGTGGAAGGTCAGATCGACGTCCTCCATCTCGAACAGGCGCTGGTACTGCTTGATCAGGGCGTTCTTCGGCTCCGACAGGATCTGGATCAGCGCGTCCTCGTCGAGATCCTCGAGCGTAGCCAGAACCGGCAGACGGCCGATGAATTCCGGGATGAGGCCGAACTTGACCAGGTCTTCCGGCTCCAGTTCGCGCAACACTTCGCCGACGCGGCGATCGTCCTGGGCCTTGACGGTCGCGCCGAAGCCGATCGAGGTCTTTTCGCCGCGGGCCGAGATGATCTTGTCGAGGCCTGCGAAGGCGCCGCCGCAGATGAACAGGATGTTGGTCGTGTCGACCTGCAGGAATTCCTGCTGCGGATGCTTGCGGCCGCCCTGCGGCGGGACCGAGGCAACCGTGCCTTCCATGATCTTCAGAAGCGCCTGCTGCACGCCTTCGCCCGATACGTCGCGGGTGATCGACGGGTTGTCGGACTTGCGGGAGATCTTGTCGACTTCGTCGATATAGACGATGCCGCGCTGGGCGCGTTCGACATTGTAGTCCGCAGCCTGCAGGAGCTTGAGGATGATGTTTTCGACGTCTTCGCCGACATAGCCGGCTTCGGTCAGCGTCGTGGCATCGGCCATGGTGAAGGGAACGTCGATGATGCGGGCGAGCGTCTGGGCAAGGTAGGTCTTGCCGCAACCGGTCGGTCCGACGAGCATGATGTTCGACTTCGCAAGCTCGACGTCGCCGCCCTTGGAGGCGTGCGCCAGGCGCTTGTAGTGGTTATGCACCGCGACCGACAGGATGCGCTTGGCCTGCTTCTGGCCGATGACGTATTCGTCGAGGACCTTGATGATGTCCTGGGGCGTCGGAACGCCGTCGCGGGACTTGACCATCGAGGTCTTGTTCTCTTCGCGGATGATGTCCATGCACAGTTCGACGCATTCATCGCAGATGAATACGGTCGGCCCGGCAATCAGTTTCCGGACCTCGTGCTGGCTCTTTCCGCAGAAAGAGCAATACAGGGTATTCTTGGAGTCGCCGCCGTTGCTGCCGCTGACCTTGCTCATATCACTTTCCTTCCAGCACTCCGCACTCTCGTCAAAACGGGCGCGGTCCACTCTACCGCTTGCCGGCGCGCGCCCGACGGGCCTTGCGCGCCTGCCTTGCCTTAAGGGTACTCTACCGATCCTGCCCACACCATGCCGGATCAGCGGCAACGAAACCCTTAAGAAACGAACGCCATGTCATAAAAGTTCAACACAGCATTAATAAGTACTAATAGCGGTTTCCGTGCGACTTGAAACCCCTTTTTGCTCACAACGGGGTGAGACGCACGGATCACGCCATCAAACTCAGTCGCCGGATACGCCTTCGATTTCCTGACGCGATGTCAGGATCTTGTCGATGACGCCCCAATCCTGGGCTTCGTCGGCCGTCATGAAGTGGTCGCGGTCGAGGGTCTTTTCGACTTCCTCGTAGGTGCGGCCGGTGTGCTTCACGTAGACCTCGTTCAAACGCCTTTTCATCTTCAATATGTCACGAGCGTGACGCTCGATGTCGGATGCCTGGCCCTGGAAGCCGCCGGAAGGCTGATGCACCATGATGCGCGAGTTCGGGGTGGCAAAACGCATCCCCTTCTCGCCGGCGCACAGAAGCAGCGAACCCATGGAGGCAGCCTGACCGATGCAGAGCGTCGAAACCGCCGGCTTGATGAACTGCATCGTATCGTAGATCGCCATGCCGGCCGTCACGACGCCGCCGGGCGAATTGATGTAGAGCGCGATTTCCTTCTTCGGGTTTTCCGCCTCGAGGAAGAGAAGCTGGGCGCAGATCAGCGACGCCATGTAGTCTTCGACGGGGCCCGTCAGGAAGATGATGCGCTCTTTCAGAAGACGCGAATAGATGTCGTAGGAACGCTCACCGCGGTTGGTCTGTTCGACGACCATGGGCACCAAGGCCATTGCGGTATCAACTGGATTTCTCATGTCCGTCCTTTGTCAAGCTTCTCTTGATCCCTGGCCGAAGGCATAAAGGCGCTCCGGAATCAAATGGAATGGTCATCCCTACATAGAGTGTCAACGCCCGGTACTTCAAGACGGAGCATCCGATATCCTTAACTGCCCGGGGATGCGCGAGGCTGACCGCTATTACGATTCTTGCCCGGCCACAGCGGGCGGACGCCCCATTTCGTTTGATGGCACAGGTTTTTGAGCGATCAGGGTAAAGCAGGGATGAACATCGTCCCGAAATTCCCCCTTGCTCCGGTGCAAACGCAGGATTTTCTGCCATCCGTGCAACGTCGTCTTAAAGACTGCATGTGAATATGTGCCCGCTCGACATCGAGTATGGGAGTTTCGGGTGGATATTTTAACGGGCCTGATGATCTGGGCGGCGGAGGCGCTGACGCTCGCCGTCCTCCTGTGCTCCCGCTGGTATTACGAACGGGACCGCTTCTATCTCAGCTGGGGCAGCGGTTTTGCGCTGCACGGCATCGGCGTCGTGCTGGTGACGCTGCGCGGCGACATCCCCGATTTCATCTCCATCCAGATCGCCAACACGGCGGTGCTCGCCGGCGTCGGCCTGTGGATCGCCGGACTGCTGCAATTCGACCGGAAGCCGGTGGACGCCTATATCGCCATCCCGGCGCTTCTGTGGGTGGCGGGCATGTTCCTTTACCCGATCCGCGAAAACTTCGCCTACCGGGTTGCCCTTCACAACGGCGCGACCATGGTCGGTCATGCGATCATGATCTATATTCTCCTTGGCAATGACGGCGCGTCGAAGCTGACGCGACGGGTGCTGGCGACTTTCCTCGCCATTCAATTTTGCGCGAACGGCGTGGTCGCAGTCCTGGCGATCGCCGGCGAGGCGAAATCCTTCGGCACGGCGCCGCAATCTCCCTGGCTGCTGTTCCCGGCGGCGATCTGCTTCATCGCCAGCATCATGACCGGCGCCAAGCTTTTGACCGAGCGCTCCGAAGAGAAGCTCAAGACGCTTGCCGTCACCGATCCGCTGACCGGCGTTCTCAACCGGCGCGGCCTGATCGACCAGTTCCATGCCCTGAAGAAGATCGAGGACGAAGCGAAGCCGCTGATCGCACTCCTGCATTTCGACCTCGACAATTTCAAGCAGATCAACGACCGCTGCGGCCACCAGGCCGGCGATTCGGTGCTTATCGCCTTTTCGCAGGTCGGCCAGACATCGCTGCGCGGCCGCGGCTTCTTCGGACGCATGGGCGGCGAGGAATTCGCCTCCATCCTGCGCGTCGCCGACATGATCGAGGCCGCCAGCATCGCCGAGGCGATCCGCCTGACGCTGAAGCGACAGACCATCGCCGCCGGCGAGCACAGCATCACGGTCACCGTCAGCGCCGGCATATCGCTGGCTGCCGCCGAAACCGCCGACCTCGACCTGCTGCTCAGCGCCGCCGACCGGGCGCTCTACACCGCCAAGGACAGCGGCCGCGACCGCACCGCGATCGACACCGGCACCGAAGCCTCGATCGTTCCGGCCGTCGACCGGCAGGGCGAAGAGGAAGCCCCGACGGACGTGCGCGCCAGCCGGCAGGTCGCCGCCCTGAAACGCATCGCTTCGCTCGGCAAGCGCTGACATCCTCTTGTCCTCTTCGTCCTGAAACCCACATTCGTCCGCAGGGATAAATGCGGAGGGTGCGTCATGCGGGCGCGATTTTTCACGACGAGACTTTTCACCGGCATTGTTCTTTCTTCGGGTCTGATGCTTGCGGCCGGCGCAACCCTTGCCCAGCAGGCGTCCGATACGGTTGCGCCGGAACGGGCGACCGGGTTCACATCGGCCAAACGCGTCGAGACCAAAAACTTCATGGTCGCCGCCGCCAATCCGCTGGCAGCCGAGGCCGGGCGCGAGGTGATCGCCAAAGGCGGCAACGCCATCGATGCGGTGATCGCCGTACAGACCGTGCTCGGCCTCGTCGAGCCGCAAAGCTCCGGGCTCGGCGGCGGCTCCTTCCTCGTCTACTACGATGCGGCTTCCAACAAGCTCACCACCTTCGACGGCCGCGAGACGGCGCCGATGGAGGCAACGCCCAAACTCTTCCTCGACGCGCAGGGCCAACCGCTGAAGTTCATGGACGCGGTCGTCGGCGGTCGCTCGGTCGGCACGCCGGGGACGGTGCGCCTCCTCTCCGAAGTCCACAAACGCTACGGCAAGGCCGAATGGGCGAGCCTGTTCGAGCGGGCGGAAAAGCTCGCGACCGAGGGTTTCCAGGTCTCTCCCCGCATGGCCTCGATGATCGCCGCGGAAGGCGACCGGCTGAAGAAATACGACGGGCCGCGCGGTTATTTCTACGACGCGTCAGGTGCCCCGCTGAAAGCCGGCACTGTGCTCAAGAACCCCGCCTATGCCGAGACGCTGAAAACGATCGCGACCGGAGGCGCCGATGCCTTCTACAAGGGGCCGATCGCCGAGGCGATCGTCCGGACGGTGCGCGAAGCACCGGGCAATCCCGGCGTCCTGTCGCTCGCCGACCTTGCCAATTACCGCGTCAAGGAACGTGAGCCGGTCTGCGCCACCTACCGCGCGCTCGATGTTTGCGGCATGGGACCGCCCTCCTCCGGCGCGGTCGCGATCGGTCAGATGCTCGGCGTGATCGAGAATTTCGACATCAAGGCGCTCGGACCCGGCAAGGCCGAAAGCTGGCGGATCATCGGCGATGCCCAGCGCCTCGCTTTTGCCGACCGCGAACGGTATCTCGCCGATCCGGATTTCCAGCCCCTGCCGATCAAGGGCCTGTTGAAGAAGGACTATCTCGGCAAGCGCGCCGCTCTGCTCGACGGTACGAAGGCGCTCCCGGCCGATGCGGTGAAGGCCGGCGAACCGGAATGGGACCATGCGCTGCTGTTCGGCCGCGATGCGGCGATCGAAATGCCCTCCACCAGCCATCTCGTCATCGTCGACAGAGAGGGTAATGTCGTCTCGATGACCACGACGATCGAAAGCGGTTTCGGCTCGCGGCTGATGACCAACGGCTTCCTGCTCAATAACGAGCTCACCGACTTCTCCTTCAAGACCCATGACGGCAGCCTGGCCGTCGCCAACCGCGTCGAACCAGGCAAGCGGCCGCGCTCGTCGATGGCGCCGACGATCGTGATGAAGGACGGCAAGCCGCTGCTCGCCATCGGATCGCCAGGCGGCAGCCAGATCATCGGCTACGTCGCTCAGGCGCTGATCGCCTATATCGACTGGGGCATGCCGGTGGAGCAGGTCGTCGCCCAGCCGCATTTCATCAACCGGTTCGGGCCTTACGAGATCGAGGCCGGCACCGAGGCCGAAAAGCTCGCCGAGCCCCTGAAGGCGCTCGGCTACGAAGTGAAGCCGGGTGAGATGAATTCCGGCCTGCACGCGATCGAGATCACCGCGAGCGGCCTTGCCGGCAGCGCCGACCCGCGCCGCGAGGGCGCAGCCGTCGGGGAATGATCAGACCTCGGCTGAACCGTAAGCCAGGGCCGTTTTGGTCGGGCCGGCCGGATCGACCCATGGCGAGGCGAACAGCGTCTTCAGCGCCGCCCAGGCCCTGCGCGCGACCTTGATATCCGCCTCGCCGTCCTGGAGCGGAAAGCGGAAGCTGAATTCCGCGGCGATCGGCTTCAGAAGCTCTCCCTCCTTCCACCAGAGGATGAGAGCACATTCCGCCTCGACGGCCTGGGAGAGCCGGATCCAGCCGTCCTCATAGACATGTTCGACGACATGAAGGCCCGCGACGGTCAGAACCGGTGTCTCGGGCGCCGGCAGCGAAGCTTTGCGGATCTCCGTGTAGGGCGCAAGGCACTCGCCGACCGTTGCGGGCATATGCTGAGGATCGAATTCCGCTTCCACCGAACGGCTGAACAGCGCCCAGAACCGGGGCGTGCCGACAGGGGGATTGACCTTCACGTCCTCCTCGAATTTCGGCTCATCGTCCCCCCTTTTGCGCAGATCGAAATCCTGCGCTTCTGCAAGCAGGCGGTCGCCATGGCGGAACTTCAGGGTCGCCTTCCAGTCCTTCCTGGAACGCAGCGGACGGCGCATGCGGAAAACCAGGTCGGAACCGTGGTAGAGATCCTGCTCATCCGTATCCAGAAAGAAGACGTTGCGTTGCTTGTTATCCTTCTGGACGTCAAGCCCGGCGCGGGTATCGATGTCGGTCGCTTGCAGGACCGTGCCGACATGCTGCCAGAAGCGCTCCACGGCGGAACGACATGCAGCCTTGTCGCCTACGAATCTCTCCGCATGCAGCATGACCTTGTATTCGCGCGACGACAGGCTCACAGGCTTTCCCCCCTCCAGACAGCGCCCCCTTGCATCCGAATATGATCACAATCCTGAATTGCGTCAATTCCCCATTCTTTCCCGGGACCTCGAAATCCGCTAGGTCTCCTGAATGACCATTCTGCCCGATTTTCTCCGTATCGACCCCGAAACCCGCCACGTCTCGCTGGATGGCCGCAATCCGGCCTTCTACAGCGATCCGAACCGCGTCTATGCCCTCCTCCACCAGCATTGCCCGACCTTCTATTGGGAAGAACAGAAGCAGTGGTTCTTCACCGGCTACGACCATGTGAACGGGCTGTTGCGCGACCGGCGCTTCGGCCGGCAGATCCTGCATATCGCCAGCCGCGAGGACCTGGGCCTGCCGGCGCCGGCGCCGCATCTTCAAAACTTCGATCTCGCCGAGCGATATTCGCTGCTGGAACTCGAGCCGCCGGAGCACACGCGGCTTCGCACGCTCGTCAACCGCGCCTTCGTCTCGCGCCATATCGAAAAGCTGAGGCCGGAGATCGCGCAGCTTGCGGAGAAGCTGATCGACGGGTTCGAAGCCGAAGGGGAGACGGAACTGCTCGCCTCCTTCGCCGACATCATTCCGGTGACGATGATCGCCAGGATGATCGGCATTCCGGACGAGATGGGGCCGCAGCTTCTCGAATGGTCGCATGCCTATGTCGGCATGTACATGTTCAAGCGGACGGAGCAGGACGAACATGCCGCCGACCACGCGGCCAGGGAATTTTCCGAATACGTCAAAGGCCTGATCGCCGAGCGGCGCCGGAAGCCACGCGAAGATCTCCTGACCCACATGATCCATACCGAGCACAGGGGCCAGTATCTCAGCGACGACGAACTGGTTTCGACGACCATCGTGCTGCTCAATGCCGGCCACGAGGCGACCGTGCACCAGATCGGCAATTCGGTACGGGTTATCCTGGAGAGCGGGCTACCGGTCACTGAGCTTTTTCGCGACGAGGCGGCCACCGAACGGACGGTCGAGGAAACCCTGCGCATCTGCGCGCCGGTTCATATCTTCCAGCGCTGGGCGCTCGAGGACGTCGAGATCGACGGGCTCAATTTCAAGCGCGGCGACAAGGTGAGCCTCATCCTCGCAGCCGCCAATCTCGATCCGAAGCGATTTTCCGATCCGCTGGCGTTCAGGCCCGAGCGGCAGGAAGCCGCCAACCTCTCCTTCGGCGCCGGCATCCATTTCTGCATCGGCGCGCCGCTCGCAAGGCTGGAACTCAATACCGTGCTGCCGATCCTTTTCCGGCGGCTGCCGGAGATACGGGTCGCCGCACCGCCGGTGGTGAAGGACGTCTACCATTTCCACGGGCTGGAGCGGCTGGATCTGGCCTGGTGACGATCGGCTCCCTGGCTGCGCGTCAACGCGGCAAAGGAAACGCCGATGACTTACGCGACTGCGGACGCGGCCCGCAGTCGCATATCCCGCTTTTCGCCATCAAGCCGTGGCGCCAACTCCGTAGCGGGCCGCGGGCTTGCTGAGCGACAGGTAGGGGCGCAAGCCGAGCCGGGCGGACGCGTAGGTCTCATAAAGCTGCGTATCGGCAAGCGATGGCATGGTGACGAGTTCGCCGCGGTCGAGACCGGCGAGTGCCGCATCGACGAGATCGCTCGCTTCCATGACGCTGTTCGGGTCGAGATTGTCCATGGAGCCGCCGACGCGATCGAAGATCTCGGTGCGGGTAAAACCGGGCAGAACCGCCTGGATCCTGACGCCGGTGTCCTTCAGTTCGGAATGAAGCGCCTCCGTCAGCGCCAGCACGAAAGCCTTGCTGGCCGCATAGGTCCCGCTGAAGAGGTCCGGAGCGAGGGCGACGGCAGAGGCCGTATTGACGATGGCGCCCTTGCCGCGGGCGGCGAAGACCTGGGCGGCGGCGACAGCGAGGCGGTTGGCCGCGGTGACGTTGAGGTCGACCATCTGGTCGAGATAATCGGGATCGGCCTTCAGCAACGAACCCTTCGGGCCGATGCCGGCGTTGTTGACGAAGAGCGTGATCGAACCGTCGTCGCGCAGGCGCCTGTCGACGGCCAGAACATCGGCCCGCTGGCTGAGGTCTGCGCGCAGCACATCCGCCTTGATGCCATGTTCGCTCGACAGCCGGGCGGCGAGCGCTTTCAGGCGATCCGCGTCACGGGCGACGAGAACCAGATCGTAGCCGCGCTTTGCAAGCTTTTCCGCATAGGTCGCGCCGATACCCGACGATGCGCCGGTCACGAGTGCGGTTTCGAGTTTCGAATTATTGCTCATCGTCCATCTCCTTCGGTTTTGGCTGGATTCCCGCCGGCGGTCCGGCATCTGGAATTTATTGGCATATGCCACTATATATGAAAGGCACGATTTGAAGCTGCAAGGGCCGGCCGCAAATTTTTCATCGTAGTGGAAGAGCCGGACAAAAGTGGGCATTGTTCCGCGACAGGATCGGGACGAGACATGACGGACGACGACGACAAGCTGAACAAGCAGGGGCTGAACGGCCAAGGGCAGAACCAAGACGGCATCTGGCTTCACTGCAGCAACAGCGCGGTGCGCCGCGCCTCGCGGCATCTCGGCCAGCTCTATGAGGATGCGATGGGCGATAGCCACCTCAAGGGAACGCAGTTCTCGCTGATGTCGCAGATCGCCAGATCCAATGAGCCGACATTGAAAACCCTCGCCGATGCCATGGTGATGGACCTTTCCGCGCTCGGCCATACTCTGAAGCCGCTGATCCGGGACGGACTGGTGGAACTGGTGCCCGACGCACAGGACCGCCGCGCCAAGCGCGTGCGCCTGACGGAAGCCGGCACGGCCATACAGCGCGACCTCACCGCCCGCTGGCAGGTGGCACAGGACCGTTTCGACAAGGCATTCGGGAAGGAAAGGTCGCAGGAACTGCGGCGCACGCTGGCATTCATCTCTTCGGATGAATTCGCCAGAGCATTCAACGGGAACGACTGACATGTGCGTTGCTGGCGAGCGAAGGAGCCGTGCCGCCGCGGCAGGCCGCGACTACGTTCCTGCCCTCACCCCTCAAACCCTGATCACATAATCCTTGCGAGTCGTTTCAACGACTTCCCACGTTCCCTTGAAGCCGGGTCTGAGGACCATGCTGTCGCCGGCTTTCAGGTGGACCGGATTGCCGCCCTCTTCGGTGACGATCGAATGGCCGGAGAGGATGTGGAAATATTCCCATTCCTCATACACGATCCGCCATTTGCCGGGCGTCGCTTCCCATATGCCGGCATAGAGCCCGCCCTCGGCTTCCTCGAAATTCCAGGTGCGGAACACGGGATTGCCGGAGAGGAGCCGGTCCGGTGTCGGGGCGCCCTCCTCCGGCGTCGCGGAAGAGAGGTCGAATTTGGTCCAGGCGCTCATTGTTTGACGCTCTCTTTCATGATCGATCGGGAGGATCGACGGCTCCGGCGCCTGGCGCCGAAGCCGTCATTGCTTATCACATCTTCGACAAGGCCTGGTCGAGATCGGCGATGATATCGGCGACATCCTCTATGCCGATCGACAGCCGCACCACGTCCGGCCCGGCGCCGGCGGCGACCTGCTGTTCCTCGGTGAGCTGCCGGTGGGTCGTCGAGGCGGGATGGATGACGAGCGAGCGGGTATCGCCGATATTGGCGAGATGGGAGAAGAGCTGCAGGCTTTCGACCAGCGTCTTGCCCGCCTCGTAGCCGCCCACCACCCCGAAGGTGAAGACCGACCCGGCGCCCTTCGGCGAATACCGCTTCTGCAAGAGGTGGTTGGGATCATCCTCCAGACCGGCATAGCTA
>Ga0209051_1001842_pt1 | contig 16723 bp, 4 predicted proteins | sample AraplaCvi_mMS_r2_2_FD_184286 | JGI IMG/M metagenome (GOLD analysis project Ga0209051, IMG submission 184286) | Arabidopsis root microbial communities from North Carolina, USA - plate scrape MF_Cvi_mMS_r2 (SPAdes) (version 2) | ecosystem: Host-associated > Plants > Roots > Endosphere | place: USA...
TGGACCGCTGCGCCGGCGCCGCCGTTGGCGCCGAGGTCGCCGCTGCCGCCGCTGCCGCCCGTCTTGGTGAGCGACACGATGACGTCCCCGGTGCCGGACACGCCGCGCGCGCTGGCCGCGCCGGATGCGCCCGCGCCGCCGGTGTGGCCCTGGCCGCGCGCGGCCGAGCCATTGCCCCCGGTCATGGCGGCGTTGACGTCGACGTGGCTCACACCAGACGAGATTGCGCTGGCGGTCGCCGAAGCGGCGCCGCCGGCCGCGCCTTCGCGCGCCGCGTCGCTGCCGAAGAGCGACTGCGGCAATGCGCTGCCGCCCTGTCCCGTGACCCTCACCGCGAGCGCGCCGGTACTCGTGACGTCGGCCGCTGCCGTCCCCGAGCCGCCGAGGACGCTGCCGGCGGCCTGGGGCGCGCCGTTGCCGCTGTTGCCGCCCGTCGCTGCCACGGCGACCGTGAGCGAGGTCGCCGTGCTGTCCACCAGCGTCATCGTGGACGTGGCGTTGCCGCCGCGGCCACCCGAGCCCTGCGACGCGTCGCCGCCGTTGCCGCCGACGGCCACCTGACTCGCGCTCACCACCCCGTGGCCCACGGCGCCGACCGCGTTGACCAGCGCGGCGTCGCCGCCTCGCCCGCCTGACAGGCCGCTGCCGCCGACGCCGCCTCCGCCGACCGCCGTGACGGTGAGCACGCCGGTGCCCGCGCTCCCGCTCGCGGACGCGGTGCCCGTGCCGCCCGCTCCCCCGACACCGGACGGCGCTGCGCCGCCGGTGCCACCGGTGGATTGCGCCGAGGCGGTGACGTTGTGCGTGCCCTGGCCGTCGGCGATCGCCCCGGCGTTGGCCGCGCCGCCAGCGCCACTGCTGCTGAATCCGCCACTGCCGCCCGACGCCCGGGCGACGGCATTCACGGTGCCGTTGCTGCTGCCGCCGTGCACGGAGGCATTGGCGCTGCCGCCGGCGGCCGACGCGCGCCCGCCGGCGGCGCCGCCGACCGCGTCGCTCTCCACGACCAGCGTCGACGCCTGCGTGCCGGTCGCCACGAGCTGGCTGGCCGCCGCGCCGCCGCCGCCGCCGGTGCCGGAGACCGAATAGCCGCCCGCCCCGCCGTTGGCCTTCTGCAGCAAGTTCAGGGTGGCCGTCGTGCTGCCCGTGACGCGGCCGGCGACCGCGTTGACGGTGCCGCCCGCGCCGGCCGCGCCGCTCTGGGAGGCGCCGCCGGCGCCGCCGTTGGTGATCGCGGTGACCTGGACGTTGCCGCCGGCCGACACGCCGGTGGCGTTCGCCTGCGCGGTGCCGCCGGCCGCGCCGGCCTGGCCCGTCCCCTCGCCCTGGCCGCCGCGGCCGCCGGTCGCCACGGCCTGGACGTCGATCGCCCCGGCACCCGTGCTGACACCGTCGGCGCTCGCCACCCCCGAGGACGCGTCGCCGCCGCTGGAGGCGCCGCGCGTCGGATCGAAGCTGACGTTGCCCCCCGCGCCGCCGGTGGCCGCGGCATGCGCGGTCACCGTGCCGGAGGCGGTCAGGAAGACGGACGCCGTGCCGGAGCCCGCATTGCCGCCGCGGCCGTTGGCGCGGTCGCCGCCGGCCCCGCCGGTCGCGGTGGCGGTGCCCACGAGCTGGCTGGACGCCGAGTTCTGCACGTCGATCAGCGCGCGCGAGACGCCGCCGTTGCCGGCGATCCCCACGTCCGTGGAGCCACCCTGGCCGCCGGTGGCGGTCTCGGTCAGGTGGAGCTGGTTGGCCGTCTGTCCGGTGATCGAGTTCGCCAGGACGGCGTCGCCGCCCCGGCCCCCGGCCGCGCCCACCCCGCCGGCGCCGCCCGCGCCGCCGACACCGGTCATCGCGATGTTGACCGGGCCGTTGACGGACGTGCCGCTCACGGTGGACGTGCCCACGCTGCCGCCGGCCGCGGCGGTCACGCCGCTGCCGATCGCCTTGCCGGCGGCGCCGCCCGTGACCGTCACGGTCTCGTTCACGGCCTGGCTGCCGGAGGAGCTGGCCTGGACGTTCGCGGCCGCCGTGCCGCCGGCGCCACGCGCGCCGGCGCCGCCCTGGCCGCCGGTGACCGTCGCGGTCAGCGTCAGGGGGCCCGCGGTGGTGAGGTTCGCGTTGCCGCGTGCCGCGCCGCCCATGCCGGCGGTGCCGCCGCCGTCGGCGAACGCCGTACCGTCGCCGCCGCGGCCGCCCGTCGCGACGACTTTCGCCGTCGCCGTCCCGCTGCCGGCGGGGCTGCCGTCGAGGGTCGAGGTCGCGGCGCCGCCGTCCCCGGCCACGCCGTCGCCGCTGCCCTGGGTGCCGCCTGCACCGCCCACGCTGGTGGCGCTGGCGTTGAGCGTCGTGCCGCTGCCGCCGTTGGCGTGCGTCGTCGCGTTCCCGCTGCCGCCGGTGCCGCCGTGGCCCGCGCTCACCGAGCTGGCGCCCGCGCCGCCCGTCGCGGTCGAGGCCAGGGTGGCCGCGCCGCTCGCGGCGCCGCCGGACGCGGTGGCCACGGCCATGCCGCCCGACCCGCCGACCTTGTTCGTGCCTGAGCCGCCGCCGCCCGCGCCGCCCACGGCCTTGGCCGCGATCGCGGCGCCGGCGCCGCTGGTCGTGCCGGACGCGGTGGCGGTGGCGGTGCCGCCGATGCCGCCGCCGGCCAGGCTGCCGAAGCCTCCGAGCCCGCCGTTGGCCGTCGCGTCGACCTGGATCTGGTGGGCCGCCGAGGCGATGGTGCCGATCGAGGTCGCGTTGGCGCCGGCGGTCGTCCAGCCGGTGGTGGCGCCGCCGCCGCTGCCGCCCGTCGCCGCCGTGGTGACGTGGACGAAGGAGGCCGCCTGGTCCGAGACCGTGAGGCTGGACTTGGCGCTGCCGGCCGTGCCGGCCGTGCCGGTGTCGGTCGCCCCGGCGTTGCCGCCGACGGCCGTCTGCGACAGCGAGAGGCTGCCGGTGGTCGAGCCCGAGGTCGCGTCGGTGAGGGCCACGGTGCCGCCGTTGCCGCCGGTCGCGCCCGCGGTGCCGCTGCCGCCGTTGCCGCCGATCGCGGTGTCGGACACGGTGACCGTGCCCGAGCCCGAGTGGCCCGCGGCGACGGCCTGGACGCTGCCGATGCCCGCGCCGCCGGCCTTGCCGACCCCCGCGCCCGCGCCGCCGCTGCCGCCGGTCGCCTTGACCGTGACGGCGGCCGCGCCGGCGCCGCTCGTGCTGCCCGTGCCGTGGGCGCTGGCACCGCCGCCCGCCGCGCCGCTGGCGCTGGTGGCGCCGCCGAAGCCGCCCAGGCCGCCCGTGCCGCCGAGCGAGGTGACCTTCAAGGTCACCGCGCCATCGGTGTTCGTCAGCGAGCCCGTCGCACTGGCGCTGCCGCCGCCGCGGGCCGTGCCGGACTGCGTGAGTCCGCCCGCGCCGCCCGTCGCGGTCAGCGTGGCGGCCTGCGCGCCGGCCGTGGTGGACGTCGTGTTCGCGTAGGTGATGGTGGCGCCGCCGCCGGCACCGGCGAGGCCGGTGACCGAGCTGCCGCCCGCGCCGCCCCGCGCCGTCTCGGTGACGTTGGCTGAACCGCTGGTCGCCGTTGCGCCGGTGCCCACGATGGTGGCCGAGCCGCCCGCGCCGCCGGCAGCCGCGCGGGAAGCGCCGCCGCCGGAGCCGCCCGTCGCCGACAGGGTGAGCGTGACCGTGCCGCTGCCGGAGCTGCCGCCGCCGACGGCGCTGGCGTTGCCGCCTTGGCCGCCCGCGCCCGACCCGCTGGAGGTTCCGCCCGCCCCGCCGATGGCCGTGGCGGTGGACGTGGCCGTGTTGGCGCCATCGGCCGTCGCCTGCGCCGACGCACTGGCCTGGCCGCCGACGCCGCCGGAGTTGCCCGCGCCGATGCCCCCACCGAGGTTCTGGCCGTCGAGCCCGGCATTGCCGCCGGCGCCACCGTTCGCGGCGGCGGTGGCGGTGACGCCGGCGGTGCCGGCGGCCGGCGCGCTCACGGCTTGGGCGTCGGCGTACCCGCCGGGGCCGCCGGCGCCGCCGTTGCCGGCCTTCTGGCCTGGACCGCCCGTGCCGCCCGCACCGCCCTGCCCGCCCGCGCCGCCGTTGGCGGTCGCGTTGTTGACCGCGTCGGCGTTGCCGCTCGCGGTGGCCGTGGCGCCGCCGCCGGCCCCGCCCGTGCCGCCGTTGCCCGCAGGGCCACCGGCCTGGGACGGCGAGCCCGTCGTGCCGGTTGCGCCCGCCGTGCCGTTGACGGCGAGGGTGGCCGGATAGGCGGCCTGGATGGCGGCGGCGAGCGCCAGGAGCACGCCGGCGTTGCGCAGCGTGCCGTGCGGCGCGCGGCCGCGGATGATGGCTTGGAAACCCATGTTGTCCTCTCCTTGATGACGCGACGATCGAAGGAGAGCGCTCGCGCCGCACGCGCGCGGCTCCGGCCGCGGGTCGCGTCGGCGACGCCCCGCCAGGCCAGGAGCCGGAAGCCTCCCTCGCTGTGTTCTTCTCCGGCGGACCGTGCCGCCACTGCAGATGCTGCCGAGTTGCCGACCCGCGTCGATTGGGGAAACCCCCTCGGCCCTCTCCCCCGGTCAGCGGCGCAACGCCGGGACACGCCCGGTCGCGATCCCACCGCCCGGCACGGCGGTGCGGTGACCGGGCACCGCCGCCGTGCGCGCCGCCGCCAGGCCGGCCGCCGGCGCGATCACCGTGCCCGCCAGGCTCGCCTGCAGACCCGAGGTCAACGCGCCGGCCGCGCCCGGCTTGGCCGGCAGCGACGAGAGCAGGTAGCTCACGTCGGCGCCCTTGCTCGCCGTGTTCGCGGTGACGACGTAGTCGATCACGAGCGTCTGCTTGCCGGCCGCGAAGTTGCCGAGGTCGACCGCATGGTCCGTGAAGTAGGCCTGCGCCGCGGCCAGCGACGAGAACGAGTTCGACACCAGGGTGTTGCTGCCGCTGGTGACCTTGAACGTCAGCGAGTTGAAGCCGCCGCCGTAGGAGGTCATGCCCAGCAGGCCCAGGTCGATGTCGCTGGTCGCGCCGAGGTTGAACGTCCACGTCGCGCTCGCGTCGAACACCCGGGAGGAGCCGCCGTTGAAGGTGGCGCCGAGAGAACCGATCCCGAGCGTCGTGCCGCCGGCCACGGCCGTCGCCACGTGCGGGTGGTTCGCCAGCAGCGCGTTCACCGTGGCCGCGCTGGGTGCGCCGTTGCTGAACGCGAAGGCGTGCAAGCCTTGCGAGCCAACGGACAGGTCGGGGAAGTTCAGGCCAACGGCCGCCGAGTACGTCGACTGGGTCTCCGTGACCGCCGAGCCGGACGCCACGGGCGCCGTCGCGCGGCTCGCCACGCTGGCCGCGCCGTTCGTGGCCGTCGCCGTCGAGGTCGCGGAACCCGCGTTGCCCTGCGCCTGCGCGAGCGCGTCGATGTCGGCCGCACCGGCACCGCTGGCCGTCGCCACGGCGCTCGCCGAGCCGCCCGTGGCGGTGGACGCGGCGTGGGCGAAGCCGGCCGCCGCGCTTTCGGTCGCGGTGGTGGTGGCGGATGCCGTGGCGGCCACGCCGGCCGCCCCGCCCGCGGTCGCCGACCCGATGACCAGCGCGTTGTCCACCGCATGCCCGCTCAGCGTGGTGGTGGCGCCGCCGCCATTGGCGAGCGTGATCGCGTTGCCGCCCCGCGCGTCGCCCACCAGGGTGAGGGGGCCCGCGACCGTGTGGGAGACCGTACCGCTGACCGCGGCCGCCCCGCCGTCGCCGCCATGTCCGCTGCCGGACTGGCCGCCGTCGCCGCCGCCCGCGTTCAGCGAGACGCTGAGGAACGAGGCGGCGGCGTCGGTCAGCACCAGTGCGCTCGTCGCGCTGCCGCCATGGCCGGCGCCCTGGCCGTCTGAGCCGCCGCCCTGGCCTCCGGCGGCGGACTGGGTGAGATTGAGCGCGCCCCGCGTCGCGCCCGACACCGCATTGGACGCATTGACGTCGCCACCGGCGCCCCCGGTCGCGCCGCTGTCGCCGCCGCCGCCGGAGCCGCCCTGCTTGGCCAGCCCGACGGTCACGTCGCCGCTGTCCGACGCGCCGCGCGCGCTGCCCGCGCCGGACGAGCCGGCCCCGCCTGCAAACCCGGTGCCCAGCCCGTTGCCGCCGGCTCCGCCCGTGACCTCGGCGCTCACCAGCACGCTGTGCGATCCGCTCGCGCTCCCCGTCGCCGTGGCGGACGCGGACGCCCCCGCCGCACCGGCGTGCGACCCGGTGTAGGAGTAGCCGCTGCCGCCGCCCAGGCTCCGCACCGAGAGCACCAGGTCTCCCGCGCTCGTCGCGGTCGCGGAAGCCGTGCCCGTGCCGCCGACGGCGGCGCCGACGACCTGCCCGGGTCCGGACGTGCCGAGGCCGCCCACCGCGTGCACGTCGACGATCAGCGTGGAGGCGAGGTGGTCGTCGAGCGTCAGGCTGGACGTCGCGTTGCCGCCGTGTGCCCCCGTGCCGTCGCCGCCCCAGCCGCCCGAGGCCTGCTGCGCGAGGCTGAGGGTGCCGCGCGTGCTGCCGCTGACGGCATTGGTCTGCACGATGTCGGCGCCGCGCCCGCCGGCCGAGCCGCTCCCGCCGCCCTGGCCGCCCGAGCTGGTCGCCGAGACGGTGACGTCGCCGGTGTCGGAGCGACCGGAGGCCGTGGCCGTCCCGATGCCGCCGGCCCCACCGGTGCCGCTCGAGCTGCCGCCGCGGCCGCCCACCGCGCCCGCCTGCGCGACGGCGGCCTGGCTGCCGTGCGCGGTGGCCTGGGCGACCGCGCTGGCGCCGCCGCCCTTGCCGCCGCCGCCCTCGCCGCCGAGGCCGCCCGTGGCGACCGACAGCGCGCTGACCGCGCCGACGCCGTCGATCGTCGTGCGCGAGGTCGCGCTCGCGCCGCCGGCGGTCGCCCCGCTGCCGCTGTCGCCACCGATGGCCGAGGTCTGGGCGAAGACCGACTTGGCCCGCGTGTCGGTCACGGTCAGCAGGCTGATCGCCGCGCCGCCGAGGCCGCCCGCGCCCGAGTCGGCGCGCCCGCCGACGCCACCGACCGCCGTCTGATACAGGTGCACGTTGCCGGTGGTGTCGGCGGAGACCGCATCCTTCAGCGTGACCGCCGCCCCGGTGCCGCCCGCGGCCATCTGCGAATAGCCGCCGCGGCCGCCGTGGGCCTCGGCCGAGACCTGCACATCGCCCCCGGCCGACGCGCCCGAGCCCGTCGCGCTCGCCGTGCCGCCGACCGCCCCGGCCTGGTTCGCGCCGAGCCCCGACCCGCCGTCGCCGCCGACGGCGAACGCCGAGACGTTCACCGTCCCGGCGCCGGTGCTCGCGCCGTCGCCCGTGGCGCTCGCGGCGCCGCCGGCCCCGCCGCTGCTGATGCCGCGTCCCGGGATGTCGACCCTGAAGTTGCCGCCCCCCCCGGCCTGGGCCTGCGAGACGACCGTGACATCGTGCGCGCCCGTCACCGCGCCCGCGGCAGCGGCGGATCCGCCGTCGGTGGCGCGACCGACCAACCGGTCTCCGCCGTTGCCGCCCACGGCGTGCAGCACCGCCTCGATCGCGCTGGCCGCCGAATCGGACAGGGTCAGCGTGGCACGCGCGATGCCGGCGACGCCGGCCGTCGAGACGTTGCTGGTGCCGCCGGCGCCGCCGGTGGCGTCTTCCACCAACGTGAGCGAGCCCGCGGTATGCCCGCTCACCACGTCGGCCAGCACCGCGTCGCCGCCGCGCCCGCCGGTCGCCCCCGAACCTCCGCCACCGCCCGCGCCGCCCGCACCGGTGACCGACACGGTCACGGCGCCGGTCGCCGAGCTGCCGCTGGCCACGACCGCGCCCACAGAACCCCCGGCGCCCGCGGCGGTCTGCGAGTCGCCGTTGGCACCGCCGCCATTGCCGCCGTTCAGGCGCGCCGACACACTCAGACCATGCGCGTCCGACGTGCTGGCATGCAGCGCGGCGCCCGCCGCGCCGCCGGTGCCGCCCGGGCCGTCGGGCCCGCCACCGGCGCCGCCGGTGACCGTGGCGTCGAGCGTCACCTCCTGCGTGACCGCGAGGGAGGCGTTCGCCTGCGCCTTGCCGCCCGCGGCGCCCGCCGAACCCGTCCCGCCGACGGCGTTCAGGACACCGCCGGCCGTGCCCGTGCCGTTGCCGGAGGCATTCACGGTCGCCGTGGCATTGCCGCCGGCCCCGCCGAAGGCCGGCGAGCCGGCGCCGTTGCCACCCTCGGCGGTGGCGTACAGCTTGAGCGACCCGCCCGGGCTGCCGTTCGAGGTGGCCGTGGCGCTCGCCGCGCCGCCGGCCCCGCTGCGCGCGCCGTCCACGCCGTACCCGCCGCCGCCGCCGATCGCCAGCGCATCCACGACCAGGTCGCCGGCGGCGGCCGAACCGGTGGAGGTCGCCGTCGCGGCGCCGCCGCCACCGGCCACGTGGCCGCTCCCCTGCGCGGAGCCGCCGATGCCGCCGGTCGCGGTCGCGTGGACGGCGGCGCTGGGCCCGGTGGTGGAGCCCGACGCGGTGCTGGTGGCCGCGCCGCCGGCGGCCGCATCGCCGAGGCCGAACGAAACATCGCCGCCGAGGCCGCCGACGCTCGCGGCCGACACGATCAGCGCCTGGGTGGACGTCGCCGCGGCGATCGCGTTGCCGGTGCCGCCCGCGGTCGCGACCCCGCTGGAAGTCACGCCGCCGACGCCACCGGTCGCGCTGCTCGACGCGGTCAGCAGGGCGGCGTCGTGGTCGACGATGCTCAGGCTGGACTTCGCCGCACCGCCGAGGCCGCTGCTGGCGTCCGAGCTGAAGCCGCCCGCACCGCCGACGACGACCTGCGTGAGCGTGAGCGATCCCGAGGTGTGCCCGGTGACCGCGTTCGTGAGGGAGACGGCGCCGCCATTGCCCCCGTTCGCCCCGTCGTAGCCCGCGCCGCCATGGCCACCCGTGGCCGTGGCCGCGACCGAGACGGTGCCGCCTGCGGAACTGCCGGTGGCGGAGATGCTCACGCCGCCGATGCCCGCGCCCCCGGCGTGGCCCGCCCCGCTCGCGTTGCCGCCGCTGCCGCCGGTCGCGCGCGCGCTGACCGTCACCGGTGCGCTGCCGATGGAGATGCCGCTCGCGTGCGCGCTGGACCCGCCGCCGGCGCCACCGCTGGCGCCCGAGGTGCCCCCATGCGTTCCCCCCGTCCCGCCGGCGCCGCCGACCGTGGTCACCCGCACGGCCACGGCACCGGCATTCGTGACCGCGCCGTTCGCGGTGGCGGCGCCGCCGCCGCGCGCAGTGCCGTTGTCCGTGCCGCCGCCGGCGCCGCCGGTGGCACCCAGGGCGGCCGTGCGCGCGCCGGTGCCGGTCGACGTCAACGCGTAGTCTGCCGTCGCAGCGCCGCCCAGGCCTGCCACGCCGCTGTCCGAGAAGCCACCGAGGCCGCCGGTGACCGTCTCGTTGACGGTGGCTGCGCCGGTCGTCGACACGGCACCCGTGTTCGCGATCGATGCACCGCCACCGACGCCGCCCGCGGCGCCCGCGCTGCCGGCGCCGCCGGTGCCGGCGACGGCCGTCATCGAGAGCGTGACCGCGCCTGTGCCGGAGGCGCCGTCGGACGTCACGCTGGCGGCTCCGCCGGCACCGCCGCTGCGGCCGGCGCCGGAAGCGCTGCCGCCGCGGCCGCCCGTCGAGCGCACCGTGGTGGTGGCCGAGGCCGTGCCGGCGGCCGTCGCGCTGCCGTTCGCCGATGCGCCGCCACCTCCCCCGCCGGAGCCGCCCGTTCCGGCGCCGGCGCCGCCGCTTGCGCCGCCCGCACCGCCGTTGCCACCGGCGCCGCCGGTGGCGGTCGCCGAGGCGCTGGTCGCGCCGCTGGGCGGAGCGCTCGTCGCGTGCGCGTTTGCAGTGCCACCGGCCGCACCGGCGCCGCCGGTGCCGCCCGGGACCGAGGCGCTGCCCTTGCCGCCGACACCACCGGCGCCCCCGGAGCCGCCGGTGGCGTTGGCCGTGTTGGTGGTGTCCGCGTTGCCTTCCGCGCCCGCGTCCGCTGCGCCGCCCGCCGTGCCCGCACCGCCGGCCCCCCCGGGCACCGCGCCGGGCGCGCCGGCGCTCCCCTGGGTTCCGAAGACCGTCGTGGTCGCCGGATAGGCCGCCTGGATCGAGGCGACGAGGACGAGAACGACGCCGATGCGAGCGGTCTGCTCGAGGCGCTTGGAAGCTGGCGACATGGAATCTCCCTGTTCGTGTTGGACGGCCTTGGAGCCGCGCGCGAACGACCGCCCGTCTCGCGCGAGGCGGACGGAAATCAGTGCAGGGGGAGAGGACGGAACCGCGCCCGCGCCGCGAGGCGGCGGCGCGAGGACGCGAGACACGCGCAAGCCGGCGCACCCCGGCGACCCGTGGAACAGAACGACATGGAACCCTCCCTCGATGCTCTCTCGAAGCGCTTGGACGCGCTGGCGGCATGCTGCCATGCCACGCCGCGGAGTCGATCGGGGTCAGTCCGGAGCGTGCAGGGCGATGCACGCATTGTCGCCCGCTCGCCCGGTCACGGCGCAGGCGACGGGGCGCTCATTTTCCGGTTCGAGGCGCGAGCGGCGTGATGGAAGTCACGTGGGCTTCGAAGCGCGCTCGGGACGGCCTCGTCCTGGTGGACGATGCGAAGGGACGGGGAGAAATGCAAGACGGGCCGCTGGGGCCCGTCTTGCTTGCTTTCTGGCGGAGAGGGTGGGATTCGAACCCACGGTACCTTGCGGTACGCCTGATTTCGAGTCAGGTACAATCGACCACTCTGCCACCTCTCCGGGTATCGGGGCTCGTCGCGCAGGAAAGGCTGGGAAGCCTTCGCGAGACATCCGCTGGGTCAATCGAGCGGAGTCAGTGACTATAGCACAGGAATTTTCGGGTACGCCAGGGCGTCAGCCGCCGAAGCGCAGGAAGCTCACGCGCAGCTTGCCGTGCACCACCCGCACGTCGCGCACCGCCAGCTTGGCCAGCGCGGCCTTGGCGCTGTCGCCCTTGATCGTGTAGACGGGATGCCCTTCCAGCGCGCGCCGGATGGCGGCCGGGCCGCGCGACTTGGCGAGCTCGACGAGCTCCGGCGGGACGCCGTCGAGGACGAAGTCGTCGACCTGGACGTCGTCGAGGAAGAAGTCGCCGGCGTAGCGCACGTAGCGCACGGTGCCCGAGAACGCGACCTTGCCGCTGGCCTCGCGCTTGCCGACGGCGACGACCACGTCCGCGGACATGGCGATGCGCCCGGAGCCCTCGGCGAGGGTGACGACGGGCGAGCTGAGCGTGATGCAGGCGACCCCCATCATGCAGTTCTTCTGCGGGAAGCGCGCCTCGAGGCGGGCCTGCAGCTGCTGCTGGTCGACGTCGATGTAGGCCTCGGGGAACCAGGTGACGACGGCGACCCACGCCAGCGCGCCGAGGCCGATGGCCACGCACAGGCCGACCATCCAGCGCCAGGCCCTCACCCCTTGCTCCCGGGAGTCGCGGCCCGCCGGTTGGCGGCGCGGCCGTACATGACGCCCAGCATGACGCACGCCGCGGTGCTGAGGCTGCCGAGCACGACCATGTCCGCCGACTCGGCGGCGCCGCCGAGCAGCAGGCTCGCGATGACGGAGAGCGTGGCCATGGCGGCGCCGACCCGCCAATCGTCGCGCTGCACGAGGCGCGCGCAGACGTATCCACCAGCGACGGAGCAGGCGGCGCCGACGAGCATGCCCAGCACGGCGACGCCGGAGCTGGGCGGCACGTTGGCCATGGCCTCGCGCACCTGCGCCTCGGACAGCCCCGAGCCGGCGAGCGACAGCGCGTGGCCGACGCTCAGGAGGAATCCGGTGAGCGCGGAGCCTCCGATGTCGACCGCGAGGCCGACGAGGACGGCACGCAGCGGCGAGACGGGCGGGCGGGCGGGGCGACGAGGCGGCGGGGTGGTGGCCATGGGGCGTTGTGCGTCGGCGTTCTCGTCTGGTTCCCGGCGCGCCGGGAAAGTTCAATGCGGCAGGCCCGCGCAGTACACCATGGCGCCGTAAAGCGCGCGCGAGCGCACGCGTTCCGCGCTCATGGGCGTTCGTCCTCGGGCAGTTCGTCGCCGCGCATCAACGCCAGCAGCTCGCGCGCCATCGGCAGCGACGCGGCACCGCGGCCCTCGTCCTCGAGCACGCTGTCGGCGAGCTCGCGCTTGGTCTGGTGCAGGGCGAGGATCTTCTCCTCCAGCGTGCCCTGGTGCACGAGGCGGTACACGGTGACGGGGCGCTGCTGGCCGATGCGGTGCGCGCGGCCGCTCGCCTGGTCCTCCGCGGCGGGATTCCACCACGGGTCGGCGATGACGACGTAGTCGGCGACGGTGAGGTTGAGGCCGAAGCCGCCGGCCTTCAGGCTGATGAGGAACAGGTGCCCTTCGCCGGCCTGGAAGGCGTCGACGCGGCGCGTGCGCTCGGCGGACGGCGTCGCGCCGTCGAGGTACTGGTAGGCGATGCCCGCGGCGTCCAGCGGCTCGCGCAGCAGGCCCAGGAAGTCGACGAACTGGCTGAAGACGAGCGCCTTGTGCCCGTTGGCGACGAGCTCCGCGGCGAGCTCGCCGAAGGCCTGCACCTTGGCGCCCGCGCGCGCGATGGCCGGCGTCACGAGGCGCGGGTCGCAGGCGGCGCGGCGCAGGCGCGTGAGGCCCGCCAGGATGTTGAGGTGCGCCTGGCCGGCGCCGTCGCCCGACAGGCTCTTCTCGGCGGCGACGAGCGCCTCGCGCCGCAGCGCCTCGTAGTGCGCCTGCTCCGCCTCGTCGCCCTGCACGCGCAGCACGAGCTCGGTGCGCGGCGGCAGCTCGGACAGCACCTCCGCCTTGGTGCGCCGCAGGATGAAGGGCGCGATGAGTCGCTTCAGCGTGCGCTGCGCGGCGCGGTCGGACTGGCGCTCGATCAGGTTGGCGAACCGCTCGTTGAAGCGCTGCGCCGAGCCGAGCAGGCCCGGGTTGCAGGCGCGCATCACCGACCACAGCTCGCCGAGCCGGTTCTCGATGGGCGTGCCCGACATCGCGAGGCGGAAGGCGGCGCGCAGCGCGAACACGGCCTGGCTGCGCTTGGCGGCGGCGTTCTTGATCGCCTGCGCCTCGTCCAGCACCAGCGTGGCCCAGGTGCGCGCGGCGAAGGCCTCGCCGTCGATCTGCAGCAGCGCGTACGACACCACCAGCATGTCGTGCGCGCCCAGGGTCTCGATGACGCCGGCGCGCGCTCCGCCCTGCTCCGCATACACGTGCACCCGCAGCGCGGGCGCGAAGCGCGCGGCCTCCGCGCGCCAGTTGCCGACGAGGGAGGTCGGCACCACGACCAGCGCCGGCCCGTTGGCCGCCCGCGCCAGCAGCACGGCCAGCGCCTGCAGGGTCTTGCCCAGGCCCATGTCGTCGGCCAGGCAGGCGCCCAGCCCGGCGGCGGCGAGCCGCATCGCCCACTCGAAGCCGTCCTGCTGGTATGGCCGCAGCTCCGCCTGCAGCGTGGACGGCAGCGCGGGCACGATGCGGCGCGCGTCGTCCAGCGCCTGCAGGCGCGCGGCGTAGGCGGCGTCGTGCTCGACGCGCGCGCCCTCGCTCGCCGCCTGCAGCCAGGGCGCGGCGACCGCGGGCAGGCGCAGTTCGTCGAGGTTCCTGTCGGTGCGCGACTCGGCCACGACGGCGAGGTCGGCGACGCGCTCGCGCAGCTCCAGCGTCAGCGCGAGGTAGCGGCCGTCGCCGAGCGGCATGAAGCGGCTGCGGCTCGAGGCCGCGAAGCCGATCAGCTGCTGCAGGCCGACGACCAGCTCCTCGTCGACCTTGAGCTCGCCCTGCACGCCCAGCCAGTCCTCGTGCGTGCGCACCTTGAGCGTGAGGCCGTCCAGCGCGCCGGTCGCGACGCGCACCGGGCGGCCCTGCGGCCAGTCGAGCGCGGCGATGGCGTGGTGCGGCTGCAGGCGCTCGACCAGCGCGAGCGCGTCGTCCGGACTTTCCAGCAGCCATTCGCAGGGCGCGTCGGGCGGCAGCTCCACCAGCATGGGCAGGGCTTCGAGCAGGCTCTCGAGGTGCTCGCGCTCGCGCGCCAGGTCGCGCTGCACGCCCAGTCGCTCGCCCCCGAGCAGCGCGACGACGCGCGCGCGCCCGCGGCCCGGCACCAGGCGCGGGCCCACGCCGGCGTACTCGGCGCCGAATGGCGCGGCCACCAGGCGCAGCTGCAGGCCGTCGCCGACGGGCTGCAGCTCGGCGCGCAGGCGCGTCTCGGCCGGCAGCTCGCGCGCGGCCTGGGGCGCCGCGGCCTCGTCGGCGTGCACGCGGAAGTGGCCGCCGAGGCCGCCGAGCACCTCCTGCAGCTGCGCGGCGCCGGCGCGCGGCAGCTCCAGGCCCTCGGTGCCGAGCAGTTGCGCGACGCGCTTCTGGGCATCGGTGAGGCGGATGACACGCGCGCGCTGCGGCCCGTCGGGCCAGACGGAGACCAGGCGCAGCGCGGCGAGCGCCTTCGCGTCCTCCTCCCCGCCCGCCCAGCGCGGCGTGGCCTGGTCGGGCGCGACGCTGAGCGGCGGCGTAATGCGCACGCGCAGGCGCTCGCCCTGGTCGATCACCTCGAGCTCGGCGGAGCCTTCGACGAGCTCGACGAAGGTCTCGGGGGCGCCGTCGAACGCGACGTGGGGATGGCCGATCAGCGCGCCCACGGCGCGCGCGAGGTCCAGGCGCGGGAAGCGCAGGCCGCGGTCGACGCTGATCGCGGCGGCCACCGGCGCATCGCGCGGCGCGAGCGTGGCGGCGCCGCGCTGCAGCCGCAGCAGCGGCACCTCCTTCGGCTTGCCCCAGCCGCGCACGCCGCGCTTCTGCTCGTAGGGTTCCAGGTTGCGCACGGTGCCGTGCGCGCCGAGCTCGAGGACCCAGACGATGCGCGTGTCCGCGGCCGCCTCGGCCGCGCCGGGCGCCGGCTCGCCGATCGCGCGCAGCGCGGACAGCGTCGACTGCCAGCGCTCCAGCGCCGGCGGCACGAAGAACCAGGCCGGCGCGGTCTCCCCGCCCAGCACGCCGAGCGCCGCCTCGACCTGCGCGGCCCGGCCGCGCAAGTCTGCGTCGCGTAAGGATTCCACCAGCCGCTGCGCCGCACGGGCATCCTCCGCCGCCAGCGGCTCGGGGATCGCGCCCTCCTTGAGCCAGGCGCGCATCAGCCAACGCTCGACGTCGAGCGGCGAGACGGCGACGGAGTCGCCGCGATACCCCCACTGGGCGGCGTAGGGCCGGAACTTGTTGATGTCGCGCGACGCGGCGCCCAGGCGCATCTGGATCGCGAGGGCGACGACGCCGAACGGCGTGTCGAGCGCGGGCTCGCGGCTGCCGCCCTCGGCGAGACAGAACTTCAGGGCCTTGTCGAGGTGGGCCGGCGTGCGCTGGGCCAGCAGCGCCAGCACGTAGGTCAGGAGCACCGTCGGCGGCAGCAGGCTGCGGCGCTTGCCCAGCGCCTTGCGCAGGGCGGCGTACGCGGCGTCGAAGCGCGTCTCGGCCTCGGACCAGCGGCCCGCCTGCGCATGCGCGGCCGCGACCACGGCGTCCGCCGCCGCGCTCCGGCCGACCGCCGGCCAGACATCGGCGGGCGTGTCGATGTCGTCCAGCACGGGGCGCAGCAGCCTTTCGAAGGAAGCGATCCAGTCGGCATCGCGCCTGAGGGGCTCCGTCGACTCGAGCCAGTCGAAGGCGATGGCCCAACGCAGGGGGCGTGTCTCCGGCACCGTCTGCGTGGCCGCGACCGCATGGGCGGCATTTCGCACCTGCACCGGCGACATGGGACCGCCCGTGCGGAACGTGCTGCGCACCGAGGCCAGCGCCGACGCCAGCATCTCCGCCGCGATCGACGGATGCAGCCGCGGCAGCAAGCGGTCGTCGACGCACGCCCCGAGCGCGGCCTCCACGACCGTCTCGACGTCTCCTCCATACGGCAGCCGGTTCAGCAACGCATCAAGCCGCGGCTTGTCCGCGCCGGCCAGCGCTGCCAGGCGCAGGTGCGCCACTGCCGTTCCCGCGGAGGGAAAGCGCGCGAACGGCGGCAGGTCGGTGAGGTTCGGGTCGTAGCGGTCGGCGCGTGCCAGCGTCGACAGCAGCTTCGCCAGAGGCTGTCGGCGCAGCAGGTCGTCGTAGACGACCGGCACGGCCTCGAGTTCGACGACCCAGTGGCCGGGTCGGCGCGGCTCCTCGCGCACGAGGCCGCGCTCGCGCAGGCCGCGGATCGCGTCGCGCACCTGGTCGTGCGTGGGCAGGGTTGACCCGGGCGGACGCAGCGCGGGATCGTGCATCACCTCGCGCACCCATTCGCGCTGCCGCGGGAGCGCCCCGAGCGCCAGGGCGGCGAGGACATCCGCCATGAGCGGGTGGCGTTCCCGCAAGTCCGCCAGCCCCGCGTCGGTCTCAGCCGCCACGTTTCCTCGCCCACAACAGCGGGACGAGCTCCGCCGCCTCGCGACTCAGCGCATCGCGCACGTGGGGGTCGTCGAGGTCGAGCGGCGCGCCCGTCTCGTCTTCCGGCGGCTCGCCCTCGCCGGCCAGCAGCGCGATGGTGGCGAGCGCCGGGCCGGCCTCGGCGTCGTCGAACAGCGGCGCCCAGGCCTCGGGGGCCAGATCCGTGGCGGCCAGGAAGCCGAGGCTCCAGTCGGACGCGTCGGCCAGCTCCTCGGTGTCGCTCTCGGCGACATTGAAGACCGGCTCCCAGTTGCCCGGGTCGGTCTCCAGTTGCGCGGCGATCGAGCGCAGGTGACGCAGCACGAGCACCGTCGTGCGCTTCTTCTTCTGGTTGCTGGCGAAGGGCGCGGCGGTGCCGGGCTCGGG
>Ga0209051_1001843_pt1 | contig 16723 bp, 15 predicted proteins | sample AraplaCvi_mMS_r2_2_FD_184286 | JGI IMG/M metagenome (GOLD analysis project Ga0209051, IMG submission 184286) | Arabidopsis root microbial communities from North Carolina, USA - plate scrape MF_Cvi_mMS_r2 (SPAdes) (version 2) | ecosystem: Host-associated > Plants > Roots > Endosphere | place...
GTTGCCCGCCCCTTCGGCGCCGCCGCCGCCGCCGCCGGTCGCCGTGACGCGGGCCGACGCGCTGCCGGCCTGGGCGGCGGTGGCCGTGGCGATGGCCGACGCCGACCCGCCGTTGCCGCCATGCCCGAAGGCACCGACGCCGGCGCCGCCGTCCGCCCCGGGCGCGCCCGGGTCTCCGCCGTCGCCACCCGTGGCGGTGGCGACGGCGCTGGCGTCGCCGGTCGTCACGGATGTCGCGGCCGTCGCCGTGGCCTGTCCGCCCGGGCCTCCGTCGCCGCCTGCGCCGCTGCGCAGCACGGCCGTGCCCGAACCGCCCGGGCCGCCGCGACCGCCCGCACCGCCGACCGCCGTCGCCGTGTTGACGGCGTTCGCGTTGTTGCCGGCCGTGGCCGTCGCCGCGCCGCCCGCGCCGCCGGCCCCGCCGGCCGCGCCGGGCACGGCGCCCGGCGTGCCGGTCGCTCCGCCGCTGCCATGCACCACGACGTCCGCCGCATGCGCCGACGGGAGCGACGCGCTGATCGCCAGCAGGACGCCGGCGCGCACGGCCCGGCGAACGGACGCGGCGCGGCCGGTGGAATGCTTCGGCATGGGTCTCCTCCAGGGAGTGGCGGGAACGAGGAAGTCCGGACGTGCCGCATCCCTCGGCGCGCGGCATCGGTCCCGCCGTCCGTTGGCGCAACGGGCCGGGGCCGAGGGAATTCTAGGAGGCCGGGGCATGGCGGCCGATAGGGCGGCACCCGAAGGTCCGGACAAAAAAGTCCCGACCCCGGGGGGCCTGCGCCTCCCGCGCGTCCCCGCGGCGCCTCAGTCCCGCGGATCGGCCCGCAGGATGAACTGACGCCCGTCGTCCAGCGCGACGCGCAGCGCCAACTGCCCGCGCGCGTTGACCGAGACGGGATTCAGCGCGAAATCGACGACGGTGGCGTCGACCAGCACGTCGCCGAGGCCGAGCAGGCGGTGCCGCGCGGCATCGGGGCCGGTGTAGATGCCGAGCCGCCCGCCCACGGGCGTGCCGTAGAAGGCGGCGATGCCGGCATCGTTCACGAGCACGCCGCGCAGGCTCTCGAAGCCGGTGCCGGCATCGAGCAGGCACCCGAGGCCGTCGGGATTCGAGGCGAAGATCCCCCAGCCGCCCGCGCCGCGCCGGGCGACGAAGGTCACCCCGCCGCGGCCGTCCAGCGCCGGGAAGCGTCCGATCTCCGCGAACGCGTCGCCGGTGGTCGCGACGGTCTCCAGGCGGCCGTCGCGATGCAGGAAGACGCCCTGGCGGCCGTCGGCGAGGTCGGCGCGCAGGGCGACCTCGCCAGCGTCGTTCACCACGGGCAGGCCCTCGAATCCGTGGAAGGTGTCGCCCGCCTCGGCCAGCGCGCGGAAGTGCTCGCCGCGCCACACGCCGACGCAGGCGCGCCCCGCGGGGGACGTCGCGCGCAGGGCGACCTCGCCGCGCTCGTTCATGGTCGGTCCGAGGGGCCCGATCCCCGGCAGCCCGTCCGGCGCGCCCAGCGTCTCGATGCGGCCGTCCGGGTGCAGCCGCAGCACGGCCTCGGCGCCGTCCTTCAGGGTGGCGTAGACGCTGAGCCGGCCCGAACCGTCGAGGTCGGGATGGCTCGCGAACACACGCGCGGGACAAGTGGCGGAGGTGGACACGGCGATGTCGGCGACCCGGCCGCCGTCGCCGGCGAAGACGCCTGTGTGTCCGTCGGCCAGGGTCGCCTGGAAGGCGACGCGGCCCTCGTCGTCGACGGCGGCCACGTAGGGCGCGAAGTCGAGCAAGCGGCCGTCGGTCGTCGCGATCGGCGTCAGCACATGGGGTCTGAAGTACACGAGGCTCTCCTGGCGGATGGATTCATTTCAGGGAGGCCGACGGCCTCGGCCGGCCTCACGGCGCGCCGGCGCGGCGCTGCTCGCGCAGCATGAACAGGTACAGGCCCTCGACCTTCTCGCGCGCCCACGGCGTGCGGCGCAGGAACTTCAGGCTCGACTTGATGCTCGGCTCGAAGGCGAAGCAGCGCAGCGGGATGCGCGCGTCGAGACCGTCCCAGCCGTACGCATCGACCAGGGCGGTGACGACGGCTTCCAGCGTCATGCCGTGCAAGGGGTTGCGGGGCTGCGCCGGCGCGGACGGGTCAGGGGGGCTCATGGGGAGATTCTCGCAGCGCGGCTCACGCGCGCACGACCGGCATCTCGTCCCAGCGCGTCGTGTAGCGCGGCGAGCGCCGCTCCTGCTTCGTCGCCCACACCGCCACCTCCGCGCCGTTGCTCGCCATCGCCGTGCTGCCGAGGCGCACCGAATCGCGCCCGAAGCGGTGGTTCAACGCGTCGAGCGCCGTCATCAGCCTCGCGCGCGGATCGGGCGGCGGGGGCGGCGCGTCGGCCGCGTCGTCGGGTCCGCAGAAGAGGTCGAGCGCGCCCTGCTCGCGCCCGGCCGGCTGCAGCCCGGTGAGGATCGCGCCCGCCTTGGCGTAGCGGAAGCCGGCGCGGAACTGGCTGCGCACGGCGGTCTCGGCGGCGCGCATGAGGACGGCCGTGTCGCCGCTCGGGCGCGCCAGCGGCACCGTCACGTTGACGCTGTGCTGGCGGTCGTTGGTGCGGAACGGGCTGGTGGTGAAGTACACGCCGATGGCACCGGCCACGCTGCCCTGCTGGCGCAGGCGTTCGGCGGCGCGCGAGGCGAACTCGCTGACGGCCTCGAGGATGCCGTCGACATCGGTGATCGGCGTGCCGAACGAGCGCGACACCAGGATCTGCTGGCGCGTCGGCGGCGCGTCGTCGAGCGCGAGGCACGAGATGCCGTGCAGCTCGCGCAGCGTCTTCTCGAGCACCACCGAGAACTGCCGCCGCAGGCAGGTGACGTCGGCGCGCAGGAGGTCGAGCACCGTGTGGATGCCGCCGGCCTTCAGCTTCTCGGTGGTGCGCCGGCCCACGCCCCAGACGGCGCCGACGTCGGTCGCCGCGAACAGCGCGTCGAGCTCGGGGCGCGACAGTCGCCCGAAGTCGCATACCTGCGCCAGGTACGCGGGATACGAGCCGGGGAGGCGGTCGGCCGTCTTGGCGATGTGGTTGGCCAGCTTGGCCAGCGTCTTGGTCGCTCCGAAGCCGACGCTGGTGGGGATGCCCGTCTCCTTCAGGATGGCGGCCCGCATGGCGCGGCCCGTCGCGACGCGGTCGTCGCGCACGCCGTCGAAGTCGAGGAAGGACTCGTCGATGCTGTAGACCTCCTGGCGCGGGGCGTAGCGCGCCTCGACGGCCATCATGCGCGCCGACATGTCGCCGTACAGCTCGTGGTTGGCCGACACGGCGATCAGCCCCGCCGTCTTCTCGAGGTGGCGCACCTGGAACCAGGGCTGCGCCATCTTCACGCCGAGATCCTTGGCTTCGTTGCTGCGCGCGATGCAGGCGCCGTCGTTGGAGCTCAGCACGACGACGGCCTTGCCCGCCAGGCGCGGCGCGAAGACGCGCTCGCACGACACGTAGAAGTTGTTGCCGTCGACGAGGGCGTACATCGCGCGCGCCGCCGCACGCTCAGACGAGCGAGCGGATCACCGTCGTGACCACGCCCCAGACCTCGAGCGGCGCGTCCTCGGTGACGGCGATCGGCGCCACGGCGGGATCGGCCGCCACGAGGTGCACCGCGCCGCGCTTCCCGCCGGGGCGCTCGAGGCGCCGGCAGCGCAGCTCGCCCTCGACGACCGCGATGATCACGTGCCCGGGGTGCGCCGTGAGCGCGCGGTCGACCAGCAGCACGTCGCCGTCGGCGATGCCGGCGCCGCGCATCTCGTCGCCCGCGGCGCGCATGAGGAACGTGGCCTCCGGGTGGCGGATGAACACGTCGTTCAGGTCGTGCCGACGGACGGTGGAGTCCAGCCCGGGCGTGCCGAAGGCGCTGGACGTGCGGCGGATCGTGGGCGCGGCCGCGCCCTCGCGGCCCACCGGCGCGCCGTCGGGGAAGTCGTCGGGGCTGTTCATCCATACAGTCTACTGCGCCCCCGGTGCGCGCGGGGAGCGCCTGCCGGACGGGCGGCTGTCCGGATTCTGGACGCGGCTTAAGCCTCCATTAAGCGGTCACGCATCGGACATCGCAGGTCGTCAGCATCCGGGCCGCCTCGCGAGCATGCACGCACGTCGGCGGACGTCGTTCGCGAGCCTCACAAAAGCCTGGAGAACCTCATGAAGAAGCCACGCCGCTCCCGCCCTGCGGGGAGCGCGAGCCTGCTCGCCTGCGCGATCGCCGGCAGCGCCACGTCCACCCTCGCATCGGCCGACGCGGTCGACCCCGCGGCGTCCAGCGCCGGCGCCGGTTCGGCGCCTGCCAGCGTGCTGGTCGTCGGCAAGCCCTCGGTCACCGACCTCGGTCCGGTGCAGGATCGCTCGAGCCCGCAGTCCTTCGTGGGCGCGCAGGCGATCCAGCAGCTGCAGTCGCCCTTCGCCGACTACGGCAACATCGCCAATCTCACGCCCAGCTACGTCAGCTCCGCGCCCAACGGCGCGGGCTGGGACGCGGCCAAGAACCAGTCGATGCGCGGCTTCACCGACGGGCAGTTCAACGTCACGGTGGACGGCATCCCGCTGCAGGATCCGGACACGCTCGGCCACCACTCCACCTCGTGGTTCCCGGCGATGACGCTCGAGGGCATCCGCGTCGACCGCAGCCCGGGCGGCGCGACCGACGTCGGCTACGCCACCTTCGGCGGCACGCTCGACCAGCAGACGCTCGACGTCCCCAAGGCCGCCGGCCTGCGCCTGTTCGGCACGCGCGGCTCGTTCGACACCTGGCAGACGGGCGTGCGCCTGGCCAGCGGGCCGGTCGCCGGCACGGGCACGTCGGGGGTCGCGCTGGTCGAGCACGACGAGACCGCGGGCGGCGTCACCTACGCGAGCGGCCGCAAGGACACGCTGATGCTGAAGACCGCCACGCAGCTCGGCGACCAGGGCAAGCTCACGCTGCTCTACTTCCACGACAAGTACTTCTTCTACAACCCGCCCAACTCCACGACCGAGGACGTCGCCGACTTCGGCCCGCGCTACGGCTTCGGCAACGACCCGACGCGCGCGGACTACTTCCGCTGGCAGGCCACCGAGCGCACCACCAACTTCGGCTACGCGCGCCTGCAGCTGGGCGGCTCGTCGGGCTGGTCGCTGGACGACAGGCTGTACTACTACACGTACGGCAACCAGGGCCTCGCGCTGAAGGGCGACGAGACCTCGTCGGCCATCGGCGACGGCTTCGGCGTGCCGGCCACCGACATCGGCGGCCGCTTCGCCGACGAGAACTACCGCACGCTGGGCAACATCCTGCAGGCCGACGTCGTCGTGCCGCAGGGCCACGTGCGCGGCGGCCTGTGGCTGGAGACGAGCCACGAGTCGTCCACGCGCGTCGGCCAGGACCTCACCACGGGCCAGCTCTACGACGTGAACAAGGACGGCGCCAATCCGTTCTACTTCGACTTCGACAGCTCGTTGAAGACCGTGCAGCCCTTCGCCGAATACGAGTGGCACCCGAACGCCGACATCACGGTGCGCCCGGGCCTGCGCTGGCAGCGCGTCACGCGCGGCTTCGACGCGGCCATCGTGCAGAACTTCCTGCCGGGCACCGACGGCGAGGTCAAGCGCAGCACCACCACCACGCTGCCGAGCCTGGACGCGCGCTGGAACTCCGACGCGCAGACCCAGTGGTACGCGCAGTGGTCCAAGGGCGCCCTGCTCCCGAGCCAGAGCTTCTTCTACACGGCCAACCCGCAGCAGGGCAACCAGGCGCAGCCGCAGACGTCCAAGGCGGTGCAGGTCGGCGTGATCCGCAGCGGCCAGACCTATGCGTTCGCGGTCGATGCCTACCGCATCAGCTTCGACAACTACATCTCCGCGACGACCGTCGACAACGACACCCTCTACACCAACGCGGGCGGCGTGCTCTACCGCGGACTGGAGGCCGAGGGCAGCGTCGCGCTGCTGCCCTGGCTGCGCGCGTTCGGCAACTACAGCCTGCTGCGCGCCACCTTCCAGGATCCGGGCATGACCTCGGCGCAGCAGCAGTCCGGCGACACCATCCCGCTCGCCCCGCGCTACACCGGGCTGGCCGGCCTGGCCGTCGAGACCGGCCCGTGGAGCGCGAGCCTGTACGCGAAGTTCGTCGGCAGCCAGTACCAGGGCAAGAACGGCGGTTCGGACGGCGACGCCTTCCGCGTGCCCGCGTACTCGTACACCAATGCCGCCCTCTGGTACTCGCTCGAGCCCTCGACGCTCGCGCGTTCGGTGCGCCTGGGCTTCGGCGTCGACAACCTGTGGGATTCGCACTCGATCACCGACACGGCCGGGCCGTCGAAGGCGGGGCCGCAGCTCGTCAACGTGCTGCCGGTGCGCAGCTACCGGTTCATGGTGACGGCCGACTTCGGTTGAACTAGCGCTTCGGCGAGGCCGGCGCGACGGACTGCGCCACCTCGTCGAGCGCCTCGGCGGCCGCGTCGAGCGAGGCCTTCAGCGGCCCGGCTACCTGGGGGTCGACCAGGTTCGACCCGACCATCGCCTCGGTGCGCGAGACCAGCGATCTCAGCCGCGCCGCCTCCGCGCGCAACGAGGCCGCGTACTCCGCTCGGAACTTCTCCATGGGTCTGCCTTCGGCTGCGTAGGTCCTACCCATGCAAACGCAATCCGGTGCGCAAACCCGACACGCCCGAAGAAAACGCCCGGCACACGAACGTGTGCCGGGCGAGTGCTGGGCCTCGGGAGCGGAGGGAGTGTTTGGAGGGCTTCCAGCTGCGCCGAGTATGTGCTTGCCGGGACACGGGGACCTTGGCGATAGCGTGTAGTCGCCCCCTAGTCCACCGCGCCCCGGGAATGGCGCCCGCTGCAGGGACCAGCGGCGGGCGACGACGCACGATCGATGCCCATCCCCCGCCACGCGCGGCCAAGAAAAAGCCCGGCGCGAGGCCGGGCGGAGGCCGCCAGGCAAGGGAGGAAAAGAGAGAATCCCGGCGGAACCCGAGTATGACAGGTTCCGTTCAGCTTCGAGACAGGCCTGGGGCGCGCCCGTACGGTCGTCCCGGGGCCGCGGAACGCGCGGCGCGCCGCCGATAATCCGCCCTCCTTCCCGACGAGGCCCCCATGTCCACGCGCCCTCCCGCGGTCGACCCCGCCCTGCTCGCACTCGACGAGCCGCACTCGCTCGGCGAGTTCCTGGCCGGGCGCGGCGCGCAGTCGCACCTCGTCTCGTCGCGCGCGCTGCGCGAGGCGCTGCCGTTGCACCGGGCGGGCGCGTTCACGTGGTCCGCGACGCTGGACGACGTGCCGGCGACGGCGCGCACGCTGCACGTCGACAGCCCGGACGCGGAGGCCGCGCTGCTGCGCGAGGCGGCGGACCGCTTCCCGCGCCTGCGCGTGCTCGGGCTGCGCCATCACCTGGCGCCCATGCTGGCGACGGACCGCCATCCGCTCAGGGACGTCCCGGCGACCTTCCGCGTGGAGGCGCTGAGGCGCTATGTCGTCGCCTGCCCGGCGCGATCGGGCAGCACGCTGCTCGGGCAGCTGCTGACGCAGGCCGGGATCGGCAAGCCCCGGGAGCACCTGCGCCACCTGCTGGCCGCGGCGCTGCGGGCGCCGGGCGTGGATCGGACGCAGGTCTGGCGGCAGGTCGCCTGGCGCGCGCAGTCGGACGGGGTGTTCGGCAGCAAGCTGGTGGCCGAGTTCCTCTCGCTGGCCGCCGGCGATGCCGGCCCCGGCGCGCTGCTGCCCGCGCTCGCGCCCGCCGGCGTGCGGGTGGTGGCACTGCGCCGGCCGCTGGTGGAGACCGTGGTGTCGCGCGTGGTCGCGCGCCACGCCGACCAGTGGCATGTGCGCGGCGCCATGAGCCTGGACGAACGCAAGCGCTTCGCGGCCGCCGGCTACGACTTCGACGCGCTGCGCGCGGTGCTGGAGCGCAATCGCGCCGAGAACCGCGCGTTGGAGGCCGCGCTCACCGGGATCGAGCCCGCGCGCCTGCTGGTCGTCGACTACGCCGAACTCGACGCGCAGCCGTTGCGCACGCTGGAGCGCGTGGCCGCCTTCCTGGAGATCGCGCCCGACCTCGACGGGCTGCGCGACGACAAGCTGCCGATCAAGATCTCGGCCCAGGTCGACACGCACCGGCGCCTGGCGGAGCGCTTCCTGGAAGACCTCGCGGCGCGCGGCGACGCGCTGTCGGCGGACGCCACGAGTTGACGCGCACGTGGGGACCGGCCTGCGGCCGGTCGCCGTGTTCGCCGCGGGCGCCCTGCCGGAACACGGGGACAGGCCGCAGGCCAGTCCCCTCGCGCCGCACGTCCCGGCCCGGTAGTCCATCCCCCCAAGAAAACGCCCGGCACGAAGGCCGGGCGCGAGATCCGGCAGCCCAGAGGGAGGGAGGGAGGTGCGACCACCGGAGCGTGAATTTTGTCACGTTCGCGCAGACCCCTGCTGCACGGGCGTTCCGACGTCGTCCGGCCCGCGTGACAACGCTGCCCGAAAGCGTGCGTTTTGCCACGCGCCGCTTCCGGCCCCTACAAGGTCTTGTAGTGGCCGCCCGACCGGGCGGCCACTACGCTGGTTACGTCATGCAACACCTCGCCGAGCTCATCCTTGCTCCCATGGACTTCCGGGAACTGCGCCAGTGGTGCAGGGAGGACGACACCTTTCCCGCCACGTGGCCGGCCTGGGAGGCGCTGATGCGCGCAGCCCGCGCCGAGGCCCTGGCGGCCGGACTGATGCTGCCGGGCGTCGTCGTCGAGCCCGAGGTCTTCGGCGCCTGGTGCAACGAGGTCGGCATCGTGCCCGGCCTGGACGCGCTGCGGGCCTACGGTCTCGTGATGCGGCACCGGCGCGACGACAAGGCGCGCCCGAAGCCGGCCGCGCTGCGCGTCGCCTGAACGTCGGACGAACGGACCAGCGGGCCTTGCCCCGGCCCCAGGCCGGCTAGAGTAGGCGCTGCGCGACGTCGCGCTGCCTCCCGGATCGCCATGACCGACGCCTCGCCGGCAACGCCGCCCCCCGTCCCGCTGCCGCGCGGCGTGCTGGCCGCGGCGGTCATGGGCAACGCGCTCGAGTTCTACGACTTCCTCGTCTACTCGTTCTTCGCGGTCTACATCGGCAAGGCCTTCTTCCCGGCCGCGACGCCGCTCGGCAGCCTGCTGCTGGCGGTGGGCGTGTTCGGCGCGGGCTTCGTGACGCGGCCGCTGGGCGGCCTCGTGTTCGGCGCGCTGGCCGACCGCGCGGGCCGGCGCGTGGCGATGCTCTGGACGCTGGCGCTGATCACCCTCGGCACGCTGGGCCTGGTGCTGACGCCCTCCTACGCCAGCATCGGGCCGGCGGCGCCGCTGATCGTGGTGGCCGCCCGGCTGGTGCAGGGCCTGGCGCTCGGCGGCGAGGTCGGGCCGTCGACCGCGTTTCTCGTCGAGAGCGCGCGGCCGGGCGCGCGCGGCCTCGCGGGCTCGCTGCAGATCGCGAGCCAGGGCGCCGCGATCCTGCTCGCCGGCCTGGTGGGTCTCGCGTTCGCCGCCGCGCTCACGCCGGCGCAGATGCAGGACTGGGGCTGGCGCGCGCCCTTCGTGCTGGCGCTGCTGGCGCTGCCGCTGGGCGTGAAGCTGCGGCGTGCGATGCCCGAGACGCGCCCGCCCACGCGCGTCGACGCGCCGCGGGCCCGCCTCGGCCCGCACCGGCGCACCCTCACGCTGGCGGTGCTCGTCATCCTCGGCGGCTCGGTCTCGACCTATGTCGCCAGCTACCTGACGACGTACGCCATCGTCACGCTCAAGCTGCCGGCCGCGGCGGCGATGGGCGCCACCATCGCGGTCGGCCTGGCGACCCTGGTCTTCGGGCTGGCCGGGGGCCACTGGGCGGACCGCATCGGACGCAAGCCGGTGGCGATCTGGCCGCGCGTCGTCATGGCGCTGCTGGCCGTGCCGGCCTTCATGGCGCTGGTGCGCTGGCCGAGCGCGGGCATGCTGGCGGCGGTGTCGTTCGTCCTCGCGGCCATCGCGGGCACCAGCGCGGCGCCGTCGCTGGTGGCGATCCCCGAGCTGCTGCCCGGCCCGGTGCGCGCGACGGGCCTGGCCATCGCCTACGCCCTGGGCGTGTCGCTGTTCGGCGGCAGCACGCAGTTCGTGGTGACCTGGCTGCTGGCGGTCACCGGCGACCCGCTCGCGCCGGCGTGGACGATGACGGCGGCGAGCGTGGTCACCGCGGTGTCGATGGCGGCGCTCCCCGAGACGGGCGGGCGGGCTCTGCAGGACTGACACAATCGGCCCGCCGCCATCCGAACCGCCTTCACCCGAATCTCCGAGGATCCGCATGCGACCGACCGCCCCCGCCGTCCTGATGACCTGCCTCGCGCTGGCCGCGTGCGCCGGCATCGGCCCGCATCCCTACGACCGCAGCGCCGAGGCGCACGCCGTCGTCGTCGGCACGCACGCGGCGGATCCCGCCGACGACGGCATCGTGCGCACCTTCCGGGTGACCGCCATCGACGGCTGGCCCGTCCACGGCAACGTCGATCCCTCGCAGACGCTGGGCGTCGACCAGCGCGACACGCTGCCGGTGGGACGCAAGGTGCGCGTCGACTTCGAGGGGCTGCTGCGCTTCTACAACCCGGGCCGCACGCTGTTCAAGAGCCCCCGACGCGCCGAGGGCCACGTCGACCTCACGCCGGTGGACGGCGCGAGCTACACCGTGCGCGGCGAGGTCGGCCCCCAGGGGACGACGGTGTGGCTCGAGGACGACGCCACGCACCAGCGCGTGGGCGAGGCGTTCACCGAAGCGGCCCCCAAGCCGGCCGACACGCCGGACTACCGCACCACGACGCCCGGGCTGTAGGCGCTCCCGCGCGCCCTCACTGGAGCGCGCTGCGCACTCCGGTGTGATCGCTTCGGAGCGGCGGGCGGCTCAGTCGCCAGCCGCGGCGGCGGCGAGGCGTCCCTCGGCGTCGAACTCGCACCGGTACTTGAACTTTCCCGGGTTCATGCCGGGGGCGGGCACCATGCGGCCGGTGCCGGAGAGCGCCGTGCGGCCCTCGGCGCCGGGGCCGAGCTTGCGCGTGTCGCCGTCGAAGACGATGCCGCTCGCGCGCGGGTGGTTCGCCTGCAGGGTCTTGGCGGCGGCGGCCTCGCAGGCCTCGGGCGAGATCTTGCTGAGGTCGGCCTGCCACACGGGCAGCGGCGGCGGCGCGGCGGTGTCGGCCTCGCGGAACAGGACGCCGGAGGTGGCGCCGCTCGCCTCGTCGTAGGCGCAGCTGTAGGTGAAGGCGATCGGCGCGCCGCTGCCGCGCCGGTAGCGGCCGCTGCCCTTGACGTCGACGCGGTCGCCGTCGGTGGACACGGCGCGCGCGCCGGCGCCGAACTCCAGGTCGGCGACCTGCTTGCCGCGGATCTCGTGGATCGACTTGGTCACCGCGGTCTCGCACTGCGCGAGCGCGTCGGCGTGCGACTTGTCGCGCACGCGGGCCTCGGCGGCCGACGCGGAGGCGGCGCCCGGCGGCACCCCCGCGTCGCCGGCCGCGCGGGCGCCGGAGGCGGCGGCGAGCGCGAGCACGAAAGCGGCGAGGCGGCGAAGGCGATGGGTCATGGGGGAGCTTGCCCCGGGGGGCATGGTCGCGTGGCTGGAGCGCCAATGGTGCCATGCCCCGCGGGCTCCCGCCCTGTGCGGTTACGCCCGGTCGCCAACCGGCGCGCGCGGGCGGGCGGATTTCACGCCGAAGGGCGATGCAGCGCGTGGTTCGCCGCGCCGCCCTGCGTCCCGCGCGGGGTCAGGGCAGGACGTTGATGACCATGCCCTTGGGGAAGACCTGGTCCAGCCCGGTCGTCTGCACCATGGCGTTGCCCGCGGTGTCGAGCACGAAGACCTGGTACAGGCCGTACTTGCCGGTCAGCTGGCCGGCGTGGGGGTTCGCGCCCATGCGGATCGTCGTCTTGCCGACGTGCGTCAGGTCGGCGGTGCCGTCCAGCTCGATCGTGTCCTGGCAGTTGCCCCACTGGTCGGGCAGGCAGAAGCTCATGCTCGCGATCTTGGCGCCCGAGACCGCGCCGTTGCCGGTGTCGGTGACGGTCAGCGCGGCGGAGATCACCGGCGCCGTGCCGGCCGCGGTGCCCGCGGGCGGCTTGCTCAGCGAGACCTGCTTCGTGAGCACCTGGCCCTGCACCAGGGCCGGGGGCGTGATGTCGTAGCCGCCGTCGTTCTTCACTTCGACGGTGGCGTTGCCGAGGGCCGCGAGATCGCTCGCGAAGTACAGCGCGATGTTGCCGTTCGCGTCGGAGACCAGCATGGAGCTGGCCGTCCAGGTGCCGGGCTCGGAGAAGCGCGTGAAGCGGCCGCCGAAGTCCAGCAGGTCGGTCGAGCCGACGGCGAACTGGCCGGCGTACTTCTTCTCGCCGCCGGGCAGCACCGTGTAGAGCGTCGCCGACTGCGCGCCCGAGGGCGAGGTCAGCGTGAGCGTCACGAAGTTGATGCCGGACAGGTCGTCGCTGAGCGTCATGTTGGCGAGGGCGTAGGCGCCCTGCTCCTGGGCGTCGACCGTGCCCGACAGCGAGAACTTCGTCAGCGCGGGAGGCGTGTTGTCGAGCGCACCGCCGGCGACGGCCTTGGCCTTCAGCGCCGCGGCCTGGGTCTTGGCGTACGCGAGGACGGACGCGCCCGCGTCGTGGCTCGGCGCGGCCTGCACGGCCAGGGAAGCGGACAACGTTGTCAAGATCAGCAGCGATTGGGCCTTGGCGGCCCGCGTGAACCGGGACATGGAAATACCCTCTGGGAGTTGGAAGCGACCCGGGATGGGTCGCCGGTCAGCGAAGGGGCGCGACGCGCGCGCCCGGGAGCGCAGTATGCGCAACGCGGCCGCGACGCGTCGACACGACTTTCCCTGTGGAGGTTTCCACCCGGTGCCAGCGGTGCCGGAGGGGGGGCGGTCATCCTGTCGCGACCGGGCGACCGCGGCGGACACGGGGACAGGCCGGAGGCCAGTCCCCTCCCAGCGGCGGGCGTGAAAAAGGGCACCCGAGGGTGCCCTTCGCAGGCGGATGCCGCGCGATCAGTTCAGCGGAATCTGCTTGCCGTCCTTGTAGGCGTAGAACGTCATCGCCGGGTTCTTCAGCTCGCCGTCGGCCTCGAACTGCACGCGGGTGGTCACGCCCTTGAAGTCGGTCTTGGCCAGGAACGGCAGGTAGACCTTCGGGTCGGTCGAGCCGGCCTTCTGCATGGCGTCGGCCAGCACCATCGTGGCGTCGTAGGTGTAGGGCGAGTAGACCTGGAACTCGCCGGGGTACTTCGCGTCGTAGCGCTTCTTCCACTCGGTGCCGCCGGGCATCTTGGCGATCGAGACGCCGCCCTGCGCGCACACCACGTTGCCGAGCGACTTGGCGCCGGCCGCGAGTTCCATCAGCTTCTCGGTGCAGATGCCGTCGCCGCCGAAGAACTTGACGTTGGTCAGGCCGAGCGAGTCGAGCTGGCGCAGCATCGGGCCGGCCTGGGGATCCATGCCGCCGTAGAAGATGCCGTCCGGGTTCTTCGCCTTGATGGCGGTCAGGATCGACATGAAGTCGGTGGCCTTGTCGTTCGTGTACTGCTCGCTCACGATCTCGATGCCCTTGGCCGCGGCGCTCTTCTTGAACACCTCGGCGACGCCCTGGCCGTAGGCCGTGCGGTCGTCGATGACGGCGATGCGCTTGAGCTTGAGGGCGTCGGACGCGTACAGCGCCAGGCCGGAGCCGAGGGCGTTGTCGTTGGCCAGCAGGCGGAAGACGTTGTTGAAGCCCTGCTTGGTCAGCGCCGGGTTGGTGGCCGAGGGGGTGATCTCGGGCAGGCCGCAGGCGTTGTAGATCTTGGAGGCGGGGATGGTGGTACCGGAGTTCAGGTGGCCGACCACGCCGTTGACCTTGGCGTCGCACAGCTTGGTGGCGGCGGCGGTGCCCTGCTTCGGGTCGGCCGCGTCGTCTTCGGCGACCAGCTCGAACTTGGCCTTCTTGCCGCCGATGGTCATGCCCTTCTTGTTCAGGTCCTCGATGGCCATGCGGGCGCCATTCTCATTGTCCTTGCCATAGTGGGCCTGGGAACCCGAGACGGGACCGACGTGGCCGATGCGCACCACCAGGTCTTGGGAGTAGGCGGCGCCAGCGCACAGCGCCACGGCAGCGGCGACGATCGCGTTCAGTTTCACTTGCATGTACAAACCTCCGGTTGGGGGAACGTTGAGCGTGTGACTAGTCGAAGAACTCAACGGCCGCAAAGATACCCCAAATTGTCCGCGCGGCCCTATCGGGATAAGCCACATTTCACCGAATCAACAACGGTCCTCCCCCTCGTGCGCGACGCAGGTTCGCGGCCCTCGCGCACGAGGTTCGGGATAACGCGGACATTCCCTGCACGTTGACATGCCAAACCCGTGCACGACGCCCCGCAAAGCGGATTGCGCGATTTGCCGCGGTGCATTTGCGCGCCCCGTCGTCCGCACGAATATCGCCCATTGCACGGGCATGAAAAAGGGCGGCCGACGGCCGCCCCGGGGATTCGGGCGCGCGACGCGCGTCAGGCGAAGTTGGCTTCGGCGAAATCCCAGTTCGCGAGCGAGGTCAGGTAGGTCTCGACGAACTTCGGGCGCAGGTTGCGATGGTCGATGTAGTACGCGTGCTCCCACACGTCGACCGTGAAGAGGGCCTTGTCGCCGGTCGTCAGCGGGGTGCCGGCGGCGCCCATGTTGACGATGTCGACGCTGCCGTCCGACTTCTTGACGAGCCAGGTCCAGCCCGAGCCGAAGTTGCCGACGGCGGACTTCTGGAAGGCCTCCTTGAAGGCCGCGAACGAGCCCCACTTCGCGTTGATCGCGTCGGCCAGCTTGCCCTTGGGCTCGCCGCCGCCGCTGGGCTTCATGCAGTTCCAGAAGAACGTGTGGTTCCAGATCTGGGCGGCGTTGTTGTAGATCGGGCCCGACGCCTTCTTGATGATCTCCTCCAGCGGCATCGACTCGAACTCGGTGCCCTTCTGCAGGTTGTTGAGCGTGGTCACGTAAGCGTTGTGGTGCTTGTCGTGGTGGTACTCGAGCGTCTCCTTGCTCATGTGCGGCTGGAGCGCGTCGTGCGCGTACGGCAGGGGGGGCAGCGTGTGTTCCATGCGGATCGTCCTTTCTGGCTTGTCGTCGGTGGTCGATGTGGGAGAGGCCCGCGCGCCGTCCTGGCGGCGCGCGGGCCCTCGGCAGATTGTAGGCACCGGAAAAGCGGCAAGCGACGCACCAGGGCTATAAGGGTTCGTCACTCTCGGGACGCGGACCGCGCTCCACCGCGCGCACGTCGAGCGCCGCGCGTCCGTCGTGCAGCAGTGCCTGCACGGCCATGCCGGGCGCCAGCGCGGCGGCCGAGACGAGCGGCGCGCCGGACGGCGACTCGAGCAGCGCGTAGCCGCGCTCGAGCACGCGCCGCGGGTCGAGCGCCGCGAGCGCCTGCGCGTGGCGGCGCAAGGTCTCGGCCTGCGCGGCGCGCGCGCGCTCGCCGGCGCGCACGAAGCGCGTGCCGAGCTCGCGCTGGCGCTGCGCGCGCTCGGCCAGCAGGCGCTCGCCGGCGCGCGCGAAGCGCGCCGCCAGCGCCTCCTGGCCGCGCTCGAGCGCCTGGGTGCGCGCGCGCAGCGCCGCCGCGTGGCGCGCCTGCAGGCGCTGCAGCCGCTCGCGCCACGCGGCGAGCGCCTGTGCCGGCCGCGCGAGGCGCGCGGCGGCGGTGTCGAGGCGTTGCGCGTGCGACTGCAGGCGCTGCTCGACGCGCAGCTGCAGGCGCCGCGCGCTCGCGGCGAGCGCCTGCAGCAGCGCGTCGCGCTCGGGCGCGATGGTCTCGGCCGCGGCCGTGGGCGTGGCGGCGCGCACGTCGGCCACCAGGTCGGCGAGCGTCACGTCGGTCTCGTGGCCGACGCCGCTGACGACCGGGCGCGACATCCGGTCGAGCGCGCGCACGACGCGTTCGTCGTTGAAGGCCCACAGGTCCTCCAGCGAGCCGCCACCGCGGCAGACGAGGATCACGTCGACCTCGTCGCGCCGCTCGAGCTCGCGCAGCGCCGCGACCAGCGCCGCCGGCGCCTCGGGCCCCTGCACCAGGCTCGGGTAGACGATCACCTGCACGTGCGGCGCGCGCCGCGCGAGCGTGGCCGCGACATCGTGCAGCGCCGCGCCGGCGGTCGACGTGACCACGCCGACGGTGCGCACGAACGCGGGCAGCGGCCGCTTGCGCGCCGGATCGAACAGGCCCTCTGCCTCGAGGCGCGCGCGCAGGCGCAGGAACTCCTCGTAGAGCTGGCCCGCGCCCACGCGCTGCAGCGACTCCACCACCATCTGCAGCTCGCCGCGCGCCTCGTAGACGGCGATGCGGCCGCGCAGCTCCACCTGCAGGCCGTCCTGCAGGGCGACGTTGCACAGCTGCGCCGCGCGGCGGAACATCGCGCAGCGCAGCGCGCCGGCGCCGCCCGCCGCGTCCTTCAGCGTGAAGTAGCAGTGCCCGCTGCCCGCGCGCGTGACGCCACTGAGCTCGCCGCGCACGGTGACCGCGCCGAAGCGCGCGGCAAGCGCGTCGCCCGCGGCCTGCAGCAGCGCGGAGACCGTCCAGGCGGCCGGCGCGCCGCGCTCGGGACGTCCGGCCGGCGCGGACGGCGGGCCGAAGCCCGGGACGTCGAAGCGGCCCGCCATCAACACCCGCCCCGGCGGCAGATCCAGGGAACAAACCCTAGTACTCCACAAATTTTAGGAAGCGCCGGAAATACCCCG
>Ga0209051_1001844_pt1 | contig 16718 bp, 9 predicted proteins | sample AraplaCvi_mMS_r2_2_FD_184286 | JGI IMG/M metagenome (GOLD analysis project Ga0209051, IMG submission 184286) | Arabidopsis root microbial communities from North Carolina, USA - plate scrape MF_Cvi_mMS_r2 (SPAdes) (version 2) | ecosystem: Host-associated > Plants > Roots > Endosphere | place: USA...
GCAGGTTGCGGACTTCGGCCTTCACCGATTCGCGGCTGCGCGTCGACTGGGCGGCGGCGGCGAAGTGCTGGTCGCGGGGATCGATCTCCTGGGCGAAGGCACCGGCGGCGGTGACGGCGAGCAGGGTGGCGGCGAACAGGGTGCGGACTTGCATGATGAACCTCGATCTTTCAGGAGTGGAGGATGGACGCATCGTCTTGGGTGAAGCGCCTCATCGATGACTCCACTGTATTCCTGCGGGATTCCGCGATAAATGGGCGCCACGGCAATTGATCGTTGCCGTTCCAGGAACAAAGCGCCGGCGAAGCACCGGCGGTTCGTCCGCGCCACCTTCAGTCGGGCGCCCGATCGAGCAACATCGCGTCGCCGTAGCTGAAGAAGCGATACCGCGCCGCGATCGCGTGCGCGTACAGGGCCCGGATCCTCTCCATCCCGGAGAAGGCGCTCACCAGCATCATCAACGTGCTGCGGGGCAGGTGGAAGTTGGTCACCAGGCGGTCGACGACCTGGAAGCGGTAGCCGGGCGTGATGAAGATGCGCGTCTCGGCGGCGCCGGCCCGGATCTCGCCCGCGCGCCCGTCCTGGGCGGCGGCGATGGCGGCGGACTCGAGCGCGCGCACGGTCGTCGTGCCGATGGCCACCACGCGGCCGCCGGCCGCGCGCGTGCGCCGCACGGCGTCGACGGTGGCCTCGGGCACCTCGAACCACTCGGTGTGCATGCGGTGCTCGGCGATGGTCTCGCTGCGCACCGGCTGGAAGGTGCCGGCGCCCACGTGGAGGGTGACGCGCGCGCTCGCGACGCCGCGCGCCGCGATCTGCGCCAGCAGCGCCTCGTCGAAGTGCAGCGCCGCCGTCGGCGCCGCGACGGCGCCGGGCCGGTCGGCGAAGACGGTCTGGTAGCGACGCGCGTCCTCCTCGGCGTCCGCGTGCGCGATGTACGGCGGCAAGGGCACGTGGCCGTGGCGCTCGAGCAGCGCGAACACGTCGGACGGGAAGCGCAGGTGGAAGAGGGCGTCCTCGGGGCCGCAGCGGCCCAGCACCTCGGCCTCGAACGCCTCGTCTCCCTCGCCGAAGCGCAGGCGCGCGCCGGCCCGCGGCGACTTGCTGGCGCGGACATGTGCCCAGGCTTCGAGCGGCGGCAGCACGCGCTCGACCAGCAGTTCGACCGCGCCGCCGGTGACCTTGGCGCCGAACAGCCGCGCCTTGATGACGCGCGTGTCGTTGAAGACGAGCAGGTCGCCCGGCGAGAGCAGTCCGGGCAGCTCGCGGAAGACGCGATCGACGGGCGCCGGTCCGGTGCCGTCGAGCAGGCGCGAGGCGCTGCGCTCCGCCGCCGGATGCTGTGCGATCAGCTCGGGCGGGAGCTCGAAGTCGTAGTCGGAGAGCCGCTGCGCCGCGTCGGGCGGGGGAAGGGAGACCGCATCGCGCGTCATCGCGATGTCGTCCGGCGGGCCGTCGGCCCGGTCAGGAGCCGCGGACGGGGGTCGTCGCGGGCGGGGTGTCGGAACGGTCCCAGGCCCACGCGAAAGCGAGGCTGACGCCGAAGACGGCCACCATCAGGACGACGAAACGGGCAATGAGACGCATGGTGTTTGTGATGGCCCCGGCGCGGTGCCGAGGCGGAGTGGCGGAAAACCCTCGGCCCATATTGTCACGGATGGGAAGTAGGGATTGCGTAACCGACTGTCGCCTGGCGTGCAGATTCATCGTTTCGTGCACCGGGAAACAACGCGACGGGCGGCGAGAATCGCGCGCATGCCGACCAAAGCCGCCACCGCGCCCGCCGCCGCCGGCCCGGAAGCCAAGGCCGCCCTGACCGGCCCGCAGCGCGCGCTGCAGCGCATGGGCCTGCTGCGCCCGATCGACCTTGCGCTGCACCTTCCCTTGCGCTACGAGGACGAGACCCAGGTCACGCCCATCGCCCGCATCCGCCCCTTCGACAAGGTCCAGGTCGAGGGCACGGTCGAGTCCGCGCGCGTCGAGTCGCGCGGGCGCCGGCAGCTCGTCGTGACCCTGGTCGACGAATCCGGCGCCGAGCTGCTGCTGCGCTTCCTCAACTTCTACCCGTCGCACCAGAAGACGCTCGCGCCCGGCCGGCGCGTGCGCGTGCGCGGCGAGGTGCGCGGCGGCTTCCTCGGGCGAGAGATGGTCCATCCGGCATTCAAGGCGGTCGACGAGGGCGCGCCGCTGGCCGCGTCGCTCACCCCCGTCTACCCGACGACCGCCCAGCTGCCGCAGCCCTACCTGCGCAAGGCGATCGCCGCCAGCCTGGCGCGCGCGCCGCTGGGCGAGGTGCTGCCGTCCGCCGTCGTCCCGCCGGGGCTGCCGCCGCTGCGCGCGGCCGTCGAGACGCTGCATCATCCGCCGCCCGACATCGTCCTGGCCACGCTCGAGGACGGCTCGCACCCGGCCGCGCAGCGCCTCAAGTTCGAGGAGCTGCTCGCGCAGCAGATCTCGCAGCTCGCCGCGCGTGCCGAGCGGGCGCTGCTGCGCGCACCCGAGATCCACCCCGTCCCCGGCGGCCTGCACGAGAAGCTGCTGGGCGTGCTGCCCTTCGGCCTCACCGGCGCGCAGCGCAAGGTGTCGGCCGAGATCGTCGCCGACCTGGCGGGCCCGCGCCCCATGCACCGGCTGCTGCAGGGCGACGTCGGCGCCGGCAAGACGGTCGTCGCCGCGCTGGCTGCAACGGTCGCGATCGACGCCGGCTGGCAGTGCGCGCTGATGGCGCCCACCGAGATCCTCGCCGAGCAGCATTTCGCCAAGCTCGTGCAGTGGCTCGAGCCGCTCGGCGTCGGCATCGCCTGGCTGAGCGGCAGCCGCAAGGGCAAGGCGCGCCAGCAGGCGCTCGAGCGCGTCGCCAGCGGCGCGGCGATGCTGGTCGTCGGCACGCACGCCGTCATCCAGGACGACGTCGTCTTCAAGCGCCTCGGCCTGGCCGTGGTCGACGAGCAGCACCGCTTCGGCGTGCAGCAGCGGCTCGCGCTGCGACGCAAGCTGGCCGAGGGCGGCCTCGAGCCGCACCTGCTGATGATGACCGCCACACCGATCCCGCGCACGCTGGCGATGACCTACTTCGCCGACCTCGACGTCAGCACCATCGACGAACTCCCCCCCGGCCGCACGCCCATCGTCACGCGCGTGTTCGCCGACACGAAGCGACCGGACGTCGTCGAGCGCATCCGCGACGAGATCGCGCAGGGCCGGCAGGTGTATTGGGTCTGCCCGCTGATCGAGGAATCCGAGGAGGCCGAGAACTCGGCCGCCGAGCACGCCGGCCACGGCGCGCCCATCACGCTGCAGAACGTCACCGACACCCACGCCGCGCTCGCCGAGGCGCTGCCCGGCACGCCGGTCGGCCTGCTGCACGGCCGCATGAAGGCGGCCGACAAGGCCGCGGTGATGGGTCGCTTCAAGGCGGGCGAGATCCCGGTGCTCGTCGCCACCACGGTGATCGAGGTCGGCGTCGACGTGCCCAACGCGAGCCTGATGGTGATCGAGCACGCCGAGCGCTTCGGCCTCGCCCAGCTGCACCAGTTGCGCGGCCGCGTCGGCCGCGGCAGCGTGGCGAGCGTGTGCGTGCTGCTCTACGCGCATCCGCTGTCGCCCATCGCGAAGGACCGGCTGCGCGCGATGGTCGAGACCACCGACGGATTCGAGATCGCGCGGCGCGACCTCGAGATCCGCGGCCCCGGCGAGTTCATGGGCGCCCGCCAGTCCGGCGACCAGCTCCTGCGCTTCGCCGACCTCGAGGAAGACGCGCCGCTGCTCGCCCACGTGCGCCGCGTCGCGCCCGAACTGCTCGCGCGCGCACCCGGCGCGGCGTCGGCGCACGTCGAGCGCTGGCTGGGCGGGAAGCTCGAGTGGATGAAGGCGTGACGTCGCGCGCCACCCCGCTCGCTATGGCCGGGTTCACACCGATATCCCCATTCCTGCGCGGAGTCATCACAATAGCGTCATGACACTGACCGAGCTGCGCTACATCGTCGCCGTCGCCCGCGAGAGGCACTTCGGCCGGGCGGCGGAGGCGTGCTTCGTGTCGCAGCCCACGCTGTCCGTGGCGATCAAGAAGCTCGAGGAGGAACTCGACGTCAAGATCTTCGAGCGTGGCAGCAACGAGGTCAGCCTCACCCCGCTCGGCACGGCCATCGTGCGCCAGGCGCAGAGCGTGATCGAGCAGGCGAGCGCCATCAAGGAGATCGCCAAGCGCGGCCAGGATCCGCTGTCCGGCCCGCTGCGCCTGGGCATCATCTACACCATCGGCCCCTACCTGCTGCCGCAGCTCGTGCGCCACGCCATCGAGCTGACGCCGCAGATGCCGCTGATGCTGCAGGAGAACTTCACCGTCAAGCTCCTCGAGATGCTGCGCACCGGCGAGCTCGACTGCGCCATCATGGCCGAGCCCTTCCCCGACTCCGGCCTCGCCATCGCACCGCTCTACGACGAGCCCTTCGTCGTCGCCGTGCCGCGCACGCACCACCTCGCCAGCGAGACCTCCATCGCCGCCGACCGGCTCAAGCAGGAGACCATGCTGTTGCTCGGCACCGGCCACTGCTTCCGCGACCACGTGCTCGAGGTCTGCCCGGAGTTCGCACGCTTCTCCAACGACGCCGAGGGCATCCGCAAGAGCTTCGAAGGCTCCTCGCTCGAGACCATCAAGCACATGGTCGCCTCGGGCATGGGCGTCACCGTCGTGCCGCAGCTGTCCATCCCGCACGGCCTGCACGAGGCCGAGTCGCACGCGCTCGTCAAGTACATCCCTTTCGCGGCTCCCGTGCCCACGCGCCGCGTGGTGCTCGCCTGGCGCCGCAGCTTCCCGCGCTACGAGGCCATCGCGGCGCTGCGCAATGCCGTGTACGCGTGCGACCTCCAGGGCGTGACCCGACTGTCCGATTGAGCCACCCGACGCGCGCGACGCCATGACCCCCAGCCGACGCGCGCGCCGCCTTCTCCGCGCGCTCGCCGCGATGCAGGCCGTCGTCGCTGCCGCCGCCGTGCAGGCCGCCGACCCGCCGGCCTCCCGCCCCGGCCCGGTCACCCCGCACGACCCCGGACGCCCGCCGCTCGTCGTCGTCGGCGACGAGAACACCCCACCGTACCTGTTCCGCGACGACGCCGGCAACCCGGCCGGCCTCGTCGCCGACGCCTGGGCGCTGTGGAGCACGCGCACGGGCGTGCGCGTGACGCTGCTGCCGATGAGCGGCGCCGACGCCCAGGCGCGCATCGCCGACGGCCGCGCCGACGTCATCGACACCCTGTCGCGCGATGCCGGGCACGACGCGCAGCTCGATTTCGCACCGCCCTACGCGGACGTACCGGAGGCCATCTACGCGGCCAGCGAGGTCGGCGCCGTCACCGACCTGCAGGCGCTGCGCGCGCTGAGCGTCGGCGCGCTCGCGGGCGACGAGTGCGCGACGCGCCTGCGCACCGGCGGCGTCGCCGACGTGCGCGAGTACCCGAGCTTCGCCGCCGTCATCCGCGCCGCGCAGGCCGGAGGCCCGCACGTCTTCTGCATGGACGCGCCGGCCGCCGCCTACCTGCTCGTGCGCGCCGACGCCGCCGGTCGCTTCCGCCAGGCCTTCGTGCTGTACCACGGCCAGCTGCACCGGGCGGTGCGACGCGGCGACGCGCAGACGCTGGCGCTGGTCGAACGCGGTTTCGAGGCCATCTCGCCGCAGGAATACCGCGCGCTCGAGGACAAGTGGCTCGGCGAGCCCTCGGGCGCCACCTCGTGGCCGCGCGCGCTGCGCGTGGCGGCGCTGGGCCTGGGCGTGGCGGCGGTCGTCGCCCTGCTGTGGGGCCTCGCGCTGCGCCGCGCCGTGCGCGACCAGACGGCCGTCATCGACGGCGAGCGCCTGCGCCTGCGCACCCTCATCAACACGCTGCCCGACCTGATCTGGTTCAAGAGCCCGGAGGGCGTGTTCCTCGCGTGCAACCACCGCTTCGAACAGTTCATCGGCGCGCCCGAGGCGCGCATCGTCGGCCGCACCGAGCGCGACTTCCTCGCCCCGCAGCTGAGCGAGGAGCTCGCCGCCATCGACCGCCGCGCCGCCGCCGTCGGCCGCCCGCTCACGCACCGCTTCACGCTCACCTACGCGAGCGACGGCCACCAGGAGTTCGTCGAGTCCCTGCACACGCCGGTGCTCGGCCCGGGGGGCGAGCTCGCCGGCGTCCTCAGCATCGCGCGCGACGTCACCCAGCGGCGCGACGACGAGCGCCACCTGCGCCGGCTCAACCGCCTCTACCAGGTGCTGACCAACGTGCACGCCGCCATCGCGCGCGCCCAGGCACCCGGCCCCCTGTTCGAGGCGATCTGCCGCATCATGGTCGACGACGGCGGCCTGCGCATGGCCTGGATCGGCCGCCCCGACCACGCGACCGGCGAGCTCAAGCCGGTCGCCTGCGCGGGCGCGACGGGCACCTACCTCGACGCCCCGCACGCCTCGCTCGAGGCCGGCCCGCTCGGCTCGTCGCCCAGCGCCACCGCCTTCCGCGAAGGCCACCCGGTGCACTCCACCGACATCGCGCACGATCCCAAGATGGCTGCCTGGCGCGCCGGCGCGCTGGCACACGGGTACTACTCCTCGTCCGCCTTCCCGCTCAAGGTGCGCGCACGCACGCTGGGCGTCTTCACGATGTACTCCGGGACCGTGGAATTCTTCGATGCCGGCGAGCTCGCCCTGCTGGAGCGCCTCTCGGTGGACATCGGACAGGCGCTCGAGAGCTACGAGATCGACGACGAGCGCGAACGCGCCGTGGCCGCGCTGCGCGACAGCGAGGCGCGCTTCGCCACCGTCTTCAAGACCAGCCCCGTCGGCATCGGCCTCGCGCACTACGACGACAAGCGCTACATCGACGTCAACGACTCCTTCACCAAGCTGTTCGGCTACTCGCACGAAGAGGCCTTCGGCAAGAACGGGATCGAGCTCAACACCTGGGTCGACACCGAGGAGCGCGGCCGCGTGATGGCGCAGCTCGCGCGCGACGGCGAGGTGCGCGACCACGAGGCGCGCTTTCGCAAGAAGGATGGCGACGTGTTCCACGCCAGCTTCTCGGCGATGCGCGTGTCGGTGGGCCGCGACGAGCTCGTGATCGCCTCGTATTTCGACCTGACCGCGCAGCGCCTGGCCACGCGCACGCTGGAGGAACGCCAGCTGGAGCTCGAGCGCATCGTCTCCCAGCGCACCGCCGAGCTCAGCAACCTGCTCGACGCGATGCCCGACCTCTTCTTCCGCCTGGCGCGCGACGGCACGACGCTCGACTTCCGCGCCGGGCGCAAGACCGACCTCTTCCTGCCGCCGAGCGAGTTCCTCGGGCGCCGCGTGCGCGACGTGATGCCGCCCATCGCCGCCGAGGCCATCCACGGCGCGATCGAGCAGGCGTTGCGGGAGGGTGGCATCGTGGTCGTCGAGTACCCCTTGCCGTTCCCGCAGGGCGAGCGCTACTTCGAGGCACGACTGCTGCCGCACGGCGCCGACCAGGTCGTCGCCGTCGTGCGCGACATCACCGACCGCCGCTCGCTCGAGGCCGAGCGCGAGCGCGCGCGGCTGCGCGCCGTGGAGCTCGCCAACGCGAAGAGCGAGTTCCTCGCCAACATGAGCCACGAGATCCGCACGCCGCTGAACGGCCTGCTGGGCCTGGCCCAGATCGGCCAGCGCGCGGGCGGCGACGCCGCCACGCGGGAGACCTTCGCCGCCATCCTCGCCTCGGGACGGCTGTTGCTGGGGATCGTCAACGACGTGCTGGACTTCTCCAAGATCGAGGTCGGCAAGCTGAGCGTGGAGGAGCGCCCCATGGCGCCGCGGCTGCTCGCCGAGGAAGCGGTCACGCTGCTGCGCGAGCGCGCCGAGGCCAAGGGCATCCGGCTCGAGCTGGCGAGCGATCCGCGCGTGCCGGCGCAATGCCTCGGCGACGCGCTGCGCACGCAGCAGGTGCTGGTCAACCTCATCTCCAACGCCGTGAAGTTCACGGAGACGGGCGGCGTCGACGTCTGGGTCGGCACCGAGCCCGGCGAGGACTCCTTGCCGCGGCTGCTGTTCCGCGTCACCGACTCCGGCATCGGCATCGTCGCCGAGCAGCTGCCGCAACTGTTCACGCCCTTCCAGCAGGCCGACACCTCCACCACGCGGCGCTTCGGCGGCACCGGCCTCGGTCTCGCGATCAGCCGCCGCCTCGCGGAACTGATGCACGGCACCATCCGCGTGCACAGCGCGCCGGGGCAGGGCAGCACCTTCGAACTGCTGCTGCCCCTCGTGGACGTCGCGGCGCTGCCGCACGCGAGCGCCGAGGACGCGGACGGCGCCCCGGCCTGGGCCGACGCCCCCGGCCGCCTCGCCGGCGTGCGCGTTCTGGTGGCGGAGGACAACGAGGTCAACCAGCTCGTGCTGGAGCGCGCGCTGGAGATCGAGGGCGCCGACGTCGAGATCGTGGGCGACGGCCGCCAGGCGGTGAACCGCGTGCTCGCCGACGGCGCCGGCGCCTTCGACGTCGTGCTGATGGACATCCAGATGCCCGAGATGGACGGCTACGAGGCCACGCGCCGCATCCTGGAGCTCGCGCCCCAGCTGCCCGTGATCGGCCAGACCGCGCACGCCATGCAGGACGAGCGGCGCGAGTGCCTCGCCGCCGGCATGGTCGACCACATCGCCAAGCCGATCGACTTCCGGCAGCTCGTGGACATGATCGTGCGCCACCTGGGCTGACGCGCGCTCCGCCCGCGAGCGTGGCGCCGGCGCATCCCTAGTTCAGGTCGAATTCAGCTTCGGGGCCTGCCTCTTGCGTCCACCAGGAAGCCTCGCACGGCCCCGCGCGCGCACGCCTTCTCCCTCGTGGACGAGCCTTTCCGGCCCGTGCATCGGACAGCGCGCACCGCGTGGGCGCGGGTTTCCCGCATGTGGGGAACTCCCTCAGTGGGCTGCGCGAGGCGCTGCATAGACTGGAATTTCACTTTTCACGACAACGCGCGGCGGCCACGAGCCTGCCCGCGCACCACGATCCTTGAAGGACAAGCACAGCATGCGTACCGTTACCCGCCTCCCCGTCCTCGGCCTGCTCGCGCTGGCCGCCGCCGCCGCCTGCGGCGCCGCCCAGGCCTCCGAGGCCTGGACGTCCACCAGGACGCTGAAGCACGACGTCGGCACCGCCACCGAGGGACTGGCGGCCCAGGCCGGCGAGAAGATCCACGTCGCCGTCGCGCTGCAACTGCGCAACAAGGGCGAGCTCGACGCGCTCACCGCCGACCTGATGGCCGGCCGCTCGAGCCGCCACATCACGACCGACGAGTTCAAGTCGCGCTTCGCTCCCAGCGCCGCCTCGGTCGACGCCGTCGTCGCGCACCTGAGCCAGGCCGGCTTCGTCAACATCACGGTCGCCCCGAACCGCCTCCTGGTGAGCGCGGACGGCACCGCCGCCACCGTCAAGGCCGCCTTCCGCACCGGCCTGCGCCACTACCTCGTCGACGGCCGCGACGCCTACGCCAACGATGCCGACGCGCAGGTGCCCGCACACCTGGCCGGCATCGTCTCCGCCGTCCACGGCCTGCAGAACGTGCACACCGCGCACACCATGCACAAGGTCGCCGGGGCCGAGCCCGAGGCCGCCGCCGGCGCGGCCAAGGCCGTGGGCCACAACCCGACCGACTTCCCCATCATCTACGACGCCAACGGCCTGCCGCCCGCGACGAACACGACCATCGGCATCATCTCGGAAGGCGACATCAGCCAGACCCTGACCGACCTGACCGCGTTCGTGAACAAGAACGGCCTCGACCAGCCCGACGTGCTGGAGATCGACGTCGGCGCCAAGGGCACGGACAAGTCCGGCCTGATCGAGTGGGACATGGACAGCCAGTCCTCGCTCTCGGCCGCCGGCGGCAAGGTCAAGCAGATGATCTTCTACGTCTCGACCACGCTCGACGATGCCCCGCTGACCGAAGCCTACAACCGCGCCGTGAGCGACAACGTGGCCAAGGCCATCAACGTCTCGCTCGGCGAGTGCGAGACCGCCGCCGCCAACTCCGGCATCGCGGCCAGCGACGACGCCATCTTCGAGACCGCCGTCGCCCAGGGCCAGGTGTTCTCGGTGTCCTCCGGCGACTCCGGCTCCTTCGAATGCGGCAAGAAGACCGGCGGCCAGAGCTACCCCGCGGTCTCGCCCTACGTCATGGCCATCGGCGGCACGCTGCTCAAGACCACCAACACCACGACCTGGGCCGCCGAGAGCGTGTGGGCCTGCAGCGGCTCGCTGGGCTGCGAACTCCTCACCGGCGGCGCCGGTGGCGGCGTGAGCACCACCGAGAACGCGCCCGCGTGGCAGCTGAGCTCGGGCGTGCTGGGTACCTCCAAGAAGCGCGGCGTCCCCGACATCTCCTTCGACGCCGACCCGAACAGCGGCGCGCTCGTGATGAACGGCAGCAAGACCACGCAGGTCGGCGGCACCAGCCTCGCGGCACCGCTGTTCGCGGGCTTCTGGGCGCGCATCCAGTCGAAGAACAACAACGCGCTGGTCTTCCCGGCCAGCGCGCTGTACCAGTACGGCGTCACCGCCGCCAACGCCAAGCAGATGTTCCACGACGTCACCACCGGCAGCAACGGCGGCTACAAGGCCGCCGCCGGCTGGGACTACGCCAGCGGCTTCGGCAGCCTGGACGTGGGCAAGTTCTCGGCGTTCATCGACACGCACCCGGGGTTCTGAGCCCGGCGGAGCGCACGTCGCGCGCGGCCCGCGCTCGTGTCGCGGGTCGCGGATCGCGATCGACGGGGCCCTGCCGCGAGGCAGGGCCCCTTTCTCAGGCGCACGCGTGCGCGCGCCGCATCACGCTGCGGACGCCGTCGACCCCTTGCCGCCCCCCAGGCGCGCCAGCTCGGCCGCCTTGAGCGCATTCATGAGCGACATCAGCGTACCGAACGCGTTGCCGCCGTCCGCCCCGCCCGCGCCGCCCACCGCGATCTGCGGGACCAGCGGCACGCGTGCCGTCTCGAACGCCTCGGCCAGGCGCAGCATCACGGTCTGCATCAGCTGCTTGTCCGCGCCGTCGCCCTCGAGCGCCTCGGACTTCGCCGCGATCGCCGCGGCCTCGGCCTCGCCCACCGACCGGATCGCGGAGGCGCGGCCCGCGCCCTCGTTCTCCTGGCGGAACTTCTCGCCCTGCGCGAGTGCCTCCATCTCCTGGCGCCGGCGCTCGGCCGCCTTCACCAGCGCCGCGCCCTGGTTGTCCTTGATCGAGATGTCGATCAGCGACGCCGTCAGCTCCGCCTGCTTGGCCGCGCGCTTCTCGCTCTCGTTGAGCTCGCGCTGCTTGTCGGCCGCGAGCTGTTTCTGCGCGAAGGTCTCGACCTGTTCGCGCGCGATCTGGCGATCGCGCAGCTGCGACATGATGTCCTCGATGCGGTGGTCGCCCGGCTGCGGCTTCGGCGTGCCGATCAACACTTCCTGGAACTCCAGCGAATAGGCCTGGAAGCGCGCGCGCATGTCGATCGAGGCGCCCGCCTGCAGCTCGCTGCGAGACTGGATCAGCTCGATGAACGTGCGCGTCTGCGAGACGTTCTTGAAGTAGGACGAGACCATCGGATCCAGCGTCTGCTCGACCAGCTGCTTCACGTTGCCGAAGCGCTGCACCACCATCGGCGCCTTGCGGTAGTCGATGTGCACCACCACCGAGAGCGGCAGCAGGGGTTCGAACGCGTCCTTCGTGATCAGCGTGATCTCGCGCAGGTTGGAGTCGAAGTTCGAGCCCGTCACGCCCGACTGCCACATCAGCACGAAATTGGTCGTCGGCACCAGCTCGATCTTGCCGGCGTACGTGTTGAACGCGTACTTTCCGGGCATCAGCGGGTCGCGCCACACCCCGCGGCAGCCGGGCTCCACCAGCTCGCCGTGCGAATAGTCGGCGCCCGACACGTCCGCGCCCTTGCGGCCGGTGTACGACACCACCACGCCGACGAAGCCGACCGGGATCACCGTCTTGTCGATCAGCTCGATCGTCGCGAACAGGCGGTTGATGTAGTAGGTGCCCTCCACCAGCACGCGCTCCTGGCGCCCGCGGCGGCCGCCGGCGGCGAGGAACTTCTCCGGTTCCTGGAACGAATTGTGGTCGTCGCCCACGTCGGGCGCGAGCAGCTCGTGGCGCGGCAGCGCGGGGCCGTCCTGCACGGTGACCACCGCCAGCAGGTCGGACGCGCGCGCGGCCTCGGCACCCTTGATCACCAGCGGCGAGAAGCCGCGGCGCTCGTCGAGCAGCTCGCGCATCTTCTGGTAATACTCGCGCTCGGTCGAGTCCAGCGTCATCGAGTACGTGGCTTCCTCCGTCATCACCACGAAGAGCGCCGGGTTGATCACGTGCGTGCCCTCGCGCAGGATCTTGCGCTGCGGGCCCTTCTGGCCGCCCGCCTCGAGGAAGGCGCGCGCGGAGAGGAAATCATCGATGTGCGCGTTGTCGGCCAGCGTCTGCCCCGCGGGCAGGTCGACGCCGTCGCGCGCGAACACGTAGCCGATCTTGCCCTGCGTCACCGACACCATCGAACACAGATGGACGCGGTACTGCAGCGGCGCGAAGAAGTGGAAGCCGCCACGCAGCAGCTCGGGCTGGAACCCGGCCTCGCCATGCAGCGGCAGCAGGCCCGCACGCACCGACCCCGCACCGCTCCAGAGCTTCTCGACCACGCCGACTCGATCGTTCGGGATGTAGCGAACCACCCCCGCGACCCGGATCAGCACCCAGCACGCCAGCAGGCCTGCGCCGACCTCGGCGGACGCCACGGCGGCGGTCATCCAGCCACCTTGCATGAACTCGGAGAACATACGACCTTCCTCGAGTGGATCCCACTCGTCATGGATGGCCCGGCCCCTCCACGGGGCTGGCCGGTGAAGCGCCGCGGGTCGACCGCCCGCCCACGGAACGCACGTGCTGCGACCGCGCAGGCTTGCGCGTGCGAAGCGGTCGACACGGCATCGCGACGGGCGGCGACCCGGCGCACTCAAGCTCCGCACGCGGCACGACGCCGCCTGCCGGAACGTTCAGCGATGAAGGGACGGCGCGAGCGCCGTCAAGCCAGCCCCGGCGGGGCCGGGCGATGCCGCATGGCCGCTGGCAGGCGGATCACGCTTCGGGCGTGACCGCAGGCCGCGGGCAGCAAGGGGAGGAGGGCGGACTCGAGGCCGCCGAGGAGCGCGAGACCCTCGCGAAGAGGGCCGCCGAGTGCGGCAACGGAGGCGCCGCGGGTGCGATGGAGACGCAAGTGTAGCTCACTGTCAGCCGCCATGGAGGCGCGACGATGGAATCTTGCGCCTCGCCAACGCGGCCGTCAACTCGGCGCCGCGGGTGGACGGCCTCGGCCGTCCGATGCATTCGCGCATGCGCGCGCGCCACGCGCCACGCGCGCACACGGCCCGCACGCGAGACAGCGGCGCATTCAGTGCTGAAACGGGGCGTTCGGCGCGGCGCTCCTGGCGCAAGGCGATCGCAGAATCAATACGCCCCCACCCTACGTCATCGCTCGTCAAGGAGTTGCCATGCAAGCTCGCTTTCGCACGCTGTATCACGTCCTTTGCAGTGCCGTCGTGGCGCAGGGGGTGCTCATCGATGAGGCGATGGCGATCGGGCCGAGTGATTGCAAGGCGGGGCATGCGGACAGTACCTGTACGACAGCGGTGGTTGGCGTGCCCGCGCCTATTCCTGCGCCTCCAACCCCCGCACCACCGCCGCCCTCGCCCCCGCCACCTCCAGGTCCTCCACCCGGGCCCGACCAGAGAACTCTGTACAACGGCCCCATTGCCGGCCTGCCGGGAGGCGGGGTTGCCTATTGGGGCTTCGACTTCCTATCCGACGCTCTGGGAGTGCCCAGCCCAATGGGCAAGGACACCTACATCAATCGGAGCTCCCACCCGCTCATATTGCGCTTCAGCTTCACCACGCCGCCCAATCAGCCCTGTGGCAACGGCTGCCTCCCGCGCTTGGAATTCCGTATGGGGCCTGCATGGGCCCTAAGGTATACAACGCTGGTTGTTTCGAACGGCATCGCGGTCGGTCAGTACGAGATCCCGGCAAACTATTTCTATGGATGGACAATAGATCTAGAGCAAACGACGAACCCCACGCTTCAAGTCATCGCCGACAAGAGCGTGACTCTAGCCGAGGCAGGTCTTCCAGAGCGAATGGATATTGCCAATCCCGAACCGTCGAAGACCGTCCCTTGCATATGCAACGATGGGCAAATCGCCACCTGCAATTACGGCACTCGGTACTCAAGTGGCCTCATGGGCCACTATAGCGACGAGGGTCGCTACTACTCTGACGATGGCTGGAACACTTGCCCAGTAAAGGAAGGAAGTTAGCGCATCTCAAGGGCCAACAGGCGGATAGTCTGCGTCCCCAGTCGTAAAGGTCCAGTCACGGACGTAAGGCTGGGGAGCTTCCAGGCCATTGGCGATGGTTCCCGAAAAGTGAACTCGATACCTTGTATCTTTAGTGAGTCCCTGCAAAGGCACGGCGCCAACGTAATTGTTAAGAATCAGAAGATTCGGATCTGTGTCGTGCGTCAGGATGGCAGCGGGCACAATGATTCCGGAAGCTTCGTCCCTTATGCTGAATTCAGACACGTGAATCGCCTTCCAGTAGTCAACGGACAGCGATGCGGGCGTTCCGAGAACGGTTGATTCGACGGACGGGACAGGATTTGGCATCTCGCCCCCCATGTGAGTCAAGACGTCGGTTGCACCATCACTCGGCCAGACTAGAACACCATTCAACGAGGCCTGTGCAGTTTGACCTACTGCTCTTGGAGTGCCGTCGCCTGGTGTCGAGAACTCGAGCACCATGGGTTCCCATACATGCGGGCTAGTCCGGATCGACCAGCCTATTCCTACGTCAACCGGAGAGAAATCTAGCAGGATCTCCCGGTGATAGAGGACGTTGACAAGGGAATCCACTGCCTGGCGCGGTGCATACCCCGCAGTGATGGTCTCCCCCCCAGGCCCCACCGGATACCCCTGGTTTATCAAGCGCTCGTACGATGTCTCGCCGGTAAATCCGGGCGTACCGGCAGTCTCCTCGTGCTGGTAGAGATCATTCGTCACCTCCCACTCCGCATGCGCCTGCGCGGCTTGATCGAGAAGGTGGTTCTGAGCCAGCAATCCCAGGCCCGCGGCTGAACGAACCTCATTGAGGCGTTGAAACGCCGCTAGCCGGTTGTCGTCATACCCAACTGGATCAGGCACTGAAAGGACAGCCTGTAGCGGTATAGGCGGTGGGGCCGGAGCCGGCGATGCAGGGGGTGAGGAAGGGCCGCCGCCGCCGCAGGCGACCACGGCAGCAGCCAGCGCCGCGGCGGCGAGCACTCTGAACAGGGTCTGCAATGTCGGCGTGGGGCCGTTGGCGAGGGCGATTGCGGGCGCTGAGTCCCCAGTAGTCGTATCCGGTCTCTGCATGTGCTGCTCCCCGTGGGTGCTTGCTCCCACGGAGAAGCCGCGGGCTGTACGCCGAGAATCCTGTCACGCTGGTCGCACTCGCAGAAGTGCAAGCCGGCATCGAAGTTGCACAGCTCGGAATTTGGGGGCGTAATCGCGCATTTGGCGCAGATGCATAGGGACGCACGTGGGCAACTTACCTCGGCCCCGGCGCGAAGCTCCGCTAGAGTCACTTTGGCCGCCAGGGTGGCTGCATCGACAATGCCGCCATGCCCCTCCCCGCCCCCCGCTCCTGGTGGCTGCCCGCCGGCGCCGATCCCGAAGCCTCGCTGCTGCTCGCCAGCCGCGTGCTGCGGGGCTTCGCGGATGGCTTCGTGGCGGTGCTGCTCCCCGCGTACCTGGCGGCGCTGGGATTCGGGGTGGTGCAGATCGGGGTGCTGGGGACGCTGACGCTGGCCGGATCGGCCGCCGCGACGCTCGCGATCGGGGCGCTGGGGCACCGCGTGGCGTCGTCGCGCCTGATGTCGCTCGCGGCGCTGACGATGGTGGGCACGGGCCTGGGCTTCGCGGGCCTGCACGATTTCTGGCCTCTCGCGCTGGTAGCCTTCGTGGGAACGCTGAACCCGAGCTCGGGCGACGTGAGCGTGTTCCTGCCGCTGGAGCATGCGCGCCTCGCGCACGCGGCCTCGGGCAACGCGACGCGCACCGCGCTGTTCGCGCGCTATGCGCTTCTGGGATCGTTGAGCGCCGCGGTCGGCTCGCTCGCGGCGGCGGGGCCGACGTGGTGGGCGGCCCGCGGCGGCTCGATGCTGGGGGCGATGCGCGCGATGTTCGTGCTCTATGCGCTGGTGGGCGTGGTCGTCGCGCTGTTGTACCAGCGGCTGCACGCCCGCGCGTCGCGCGCGGAGGATGCCGGCGCCGGGCCGGCCGCGCAGCCGCTCGGGCCTTCGCGCCGCATCGTGTTGCAACTGGCGGTGCTGTTCAGCGTCGACTCGTTCGCCGGGGCGCTGCTGGTCAATTCGCTGATGGCGTTGTGGCTGTTCCAGCGCTTCGGGCTGTCGCTGGCGGCGGCGGGGCAGTTCTTCTTCGTCACGGGCCTGCTGACCACCGCCTCGCAGTTGCTCGCGCCGGCGCTGGCGCGGCGGATCGGGCTGGTCCCGACGATGGTCTTCACGCACATCCCGGCCAACCTCTTCCTGATCGGGGCCGCGTTCGCCCCCGGGCTGCCCCTGGCGCTCGCGCTGCTGTTCGCGCGTCACTCGCTGGCCTCGATGGACGTGCCGGCGCGCAGCGCGTTCGTGATGGCGGTGGTGACGCCG
>Ga0209051_1001845_pt1 | contig 16708 bp, 17 predicted proteins | sample AraplaCvi_mMS_r2_2_FD_184286 | JGI IMG/M metagenome (GOLD analysis project Ga0209051, IMG submission 184286) | Arabidopsis root microbial communities from North Carolina, USA - plate scrape MF_Cvi_mMS_r2 (SPAdes) (version 2) | ecosystem: Host-associated > Plants > Roots > Endosphere | place...
GCCGGTCGCCGATGTAGTTGAAGAAGATGACGGTGGTCGTGAAGATGGCGGTCAGGCTGACCTCGAGGATTTCTCGCGACAGACCGGCCTTTGCGACCAGGCCGAGGACGACAGGGGCGAAGGTTATCAGCACCGACGGTGTCAGCATGAAGTTCGACATGGCCGTCACGGAAAGTGCGATCAGTAGCGTGGCGCCCTTGTAAAGCAGGAAGCTCGACGGTTCGCATACGGCGCAGTCCTGCAGAGCGAACACTGCCCAGCAGCAGCCGACCATGAGTTGGCCGAGCAGGAGAATGCGGCGCCAGCTGCGTGCGGTTGTCGCGTTGATTTCCTGGCTGCGGGCGCGGCGCGCGATGAAGACGTTTGCCGCATGGGCTGTCAGTGTCAGCAGTGCCCACAGAAAGATCTGCGTGTCTTCAGTGAAGTAAACGCCGAATGCGGCGATGATGATGACGAAGAGCGGGACGATCGAAGCGCCCTGCAGGACCGCATTGACATACATCACCAATACGTCGCGATCGAACCCGCCGCTCGCGGCGTGGCTCGATTGCAGGCGTTCCCGCGTCAGCCGAACAGCCTTCGATACAGGCTTGTTCCGGTGACTGCGTGACTTGTCGACGATGTTCTTATCGGTCGATGTGCTAACGCCAGTACTCATTGTGCACGTTGAAACTTGATCCGCGGGTCTCTACACCCTAGAGCCCAATCCTTAAGATGATGTTAGCCATCTTTGCCAAGGATTTGTTTCTGAAGGAGGCGAAAGCGTGACGCGCGGTTGGCGGGTGATGCGCGACGGCGTGACGGCGCTGGCTCTGCTGGCGTTCCTGTGGCTGATTGCGGCGAAGTTGAACGACAAGACAGAAACGGTCCATTCCGGACAATTTCATGCCGCGGATGGTGACAGTCTGAATCTCGGCAATGAGCGGATGCGGCTCTACGGCATCGATGCACCCGAGCTCAGCCAGACCTGCGAACGGGCAGGTGGCGTATGGACCTGCGGTCAGGAGGCGAAGCGGGCATTGCAACGTCTTGTTGGGGCGGCCGATACACAGTGCGCTGGAACGGAGCGGGACCGTTTCGATCGCCTGCTTGTGATCTGCCGGGCTGGCGGCGTCGATTTGAACGCCGCGATGGTGCGGAGCGGCATGGCGGTGTCCTATGGCGCTTATGGTGACGAGGAGAGGCAAGCGAGAATGGAAAAGGTCGGACTCTGGGCTGGGACGTTTGAGATGCCGCGCAGTGTGCGCGAGCATGCGCCAAGATCGAATGTGCGGGGAATTGCGGGATTGCTCGGATGGTGACTGACGAAGGCGCGCCGGACGAGCGCGCGCTGGATCGCCTTCGGCAGGAGATTGCCGCCTGCCGGATCTGTCGTGACGCACCGTTCGGTGGGCCTGGTGCGCGATTGCCACATGAGCCGCGGCCGGTCGTGGTCATCTCTTCCAAGGCGAGGATATTGATCGCGGGGCAGGCGCCGGGGCTCAAGGTCCACGACACAGGTCTGCCATTCAACGACGCATCCGGCGACCGCCTGCGCGATTGGCTGCATGTCGATCGGGAGACGTTCTACGACCGCGACCGTTTCGCCATTGTGCCGATGGGTTTTTGCTTTCCTGGCTACGACGCCAAGGGAAGCGACCTGCCGCCGCGGCGGGAATGTGCGCCGCATTGGCGGAGCAGGGTGATTTCGGCAATGCCGCAGATCGAACTGGTGATCGTGGTCGGCCAATATGCGCAGGCTTGGCACATGGGCCGGGAGCGCCGCGAGAATATGACCGAGACGGTGCGGGCCTGGCAGACGGCCCTTTCGCGTCCGGGCTCGCCGGTCATTTTTCCGCTGCCGCATCCTAGTTGGCGAAATACCGGCTGGATCAAACGCAATCCTTGGTTCGCAACAGAGTTGTTGCCGACGTTGCGCGAGCGGGTTGCGGCATTGCTGTCTGAAACAAAATTCTTTTAAACTCCCGGAATCGCGCTATACAGAGAAAATAATTCGAAGGGGCTTTGCCGATGGACCGTCTTGACCGTAAGATCCTGCGTCTCTTGCAGGAGGATTCGACTTTGGCTGTGGCCGATCTTGCCAAGAAGGTCGGGCTCTCCACAACACCTTGCTGGCGGCGCATCCAGAAGATGGAAGAAGACGGCGTCATCAAGCGCCGTGTGGCCATCCTCGATCCGGAGAAGGTCAACACCAAGGTCACGGTGTTTGTATCGATCCGGACGGCAACGCACTCGATCGAGTGGCTGCGACGCTTTTCGGAAGTCGTCGCCGACTTCCCCGAGGTCGTCGAGTTCTATCGCATGAGCGGCGATGTGGACTATCTACTGCGCGTCGTCGTGCCTGACATCGCGGCCTATGATGCATTCTACAAGCGGATGATCGCAAAGATCGAGATTCGTGACGTCTCGTCTGCTTTTGCCATGGAACAGATCAAGTATTCGACGCAGTTGCCGCTCGACTATATGATCCTCGACAACGCCAAGTCGAACGAGGACTGAGGGCTCCTCAGCTACTCGCTCTGGCGGAGATTTCTCAGCCGGTCGAACAGAACCGCGAGTACGATCGCGCCACCGATGAAGGTACCTTGCCAGAAGGCGTTGATCCCCAATAGTCCAAGGCTGTTGCGGATCACCTCGATCAGTGCCGCGCCAACGATGGCGCCGAACGCAGTGCCGACGCCACCGGCGAGATTGGCGCCGCCGATGACGGCCGCGGCGATAACTTGTAGCTCCATGCCCGCACCGATGTTGGTGGTCACGGCGCCAAGCCAGCCCGTCTGGATGATGCCGGCGACCCCGGCCGAGAGTGCCGAGATCATGTAAACGGCGACCTTGATCTTCCTGACGGGCACGCCCGTCAGCGTTGCGGCATGCTCGTTACCACCGATGGCGAACACATAGCGGCCAAACCGGGTCCAGCGCAGCACGAAGCCGGTGAGGAGGGCCAGCACTGCCATATAGAGCACCGGATTGGCTATGCCGAAGAACCATGCGCCGCCGCCAAGCGCCAGCAGCTTGTCGTGGTCCGGGCCAAACTGGAAGACAACGGTGTTGTTCGAGGCAACCATCGCGAGGCTGCGGGCAATCGACAGCATACCAAGGGTGACGACGAAGGGCGGGAACCCAAGATAAGCGATCAGGAGGCCGTTGAAGGCGCCCACGACGAGCGCCGTGCCGATCGAAGCCGCAATGCCGGTTCCGATGCCATAGCCGGCATGCATGGTGACTGCCAATACCATGCTGCAGAGGCACAGCACCGAACCGACCGAGAGGTCGATGCCACCGGTGACAATCACAAGCGTCATCCCGAGCGCGATGATCGCGACGAACGTGACATTGCGGGTGATGTTGTAGAGGTTGGTGGGCGTGGCAAAGGAGCTCGTGGCGAAGGACAGGAAAATGCAGGCGAGAACGACGGCGACGAGGACCCAGAACGTCTGGCTCGCAAAGACTGACGACAGCCAGTTACGCTGCTTCTGCGCTATCGTTTGATCGAGGGTTATTGCCATGGTCGACCTTCGTTCGCTTGCATCCGGTGCTTGTTCACACCTGTTCGATTGCGCCGGTTATGAGCCCCGTGACTTCCTCCGGCGAGCTTGCCCCGATCTGCTTGTCGGCAACCTTGCGGCCGCGCCGCATAACGATCACCCGATCAGCTACCGAGAAGACGTCGGGCATGCGATGGCTGATCAGGATGACGGCGATGCCGCGATCGCGCAGTTGGCGGATGAGGGAGAGGACCTCCGCAACCTGACGAACGGAAATGGCGGCCGTCGGCTCGTCCATCAACACAAGCTTCGCCTCGGCCAGCATGGTGCGCGCGATCGCGACGGCTTGGCGCTGGCCGCCCGACATCTGCTTCACCAGGTCGCGCGGGCGTGTCTCCGATTTCAGTTCCTTGAAGATTTCGCCGGCGCGCTTGTACATCGTCCGGTAGTCAAGAATGCGCAGCGGGCCGAGGCCACGGCGGAGTTCGCGGCCGAGGAATACGTTGGCAGCGGCGGTGAGGTTGTTGCAGAGCGCAAGTTCCTGATAGACGATCTCGATGCCGCGCTGTCTCGCATCGATCGGCTTGTGAAGGATGAGATCCTGACCATCGAGCCGCATCGCGCCATGGCTCGGCCGAAAGTTGCCGGCGATCATTTTCACGAGTGTCGATTTGCCGGCGCCATTGTCGCCCATCAGCCCGACGACCTCTCCCGCTTCCAGTGAAAACGAAACGTCGTTGACCGCCTGTATGGCGCCGAAATGTTTTGATATGTTGGCGAGCTCGAGAACTGCCACCAGCCGTCTAGCCTCCTAAAGCCGAAACCCCTATTTCGGGCCGTGATGTAGCTCGCCAGTTCCTCCCCCGCGAGCCGTTGCAACATTACCCAGAACCGCGCGAAACCGTCAATCGGATGCTGCTAATTTACGGGCTCCGTTACAATTATTCGTTTTGTACTACAATTCGATTGACGCGCGTAGGTGTCTGTATATTAGCTATTGGTGGAGGAGAGTATGCTGATCCTTGTCACCGGTGGAACGGGCAAGGTCGGGCAGCACTTCATCGCTGGGCTGCTCGACGATCCGCGATTTTCAAAGGCGCGCATTCGCGCGCTTTGTCATAATCGCTTGTGCCCAGAAACCGAGCGGGTCGAAACCCTCCAAGGCTCGATCAGCGATCGCGAGACGGTAACCAAGGCGCTTGCCGACGTCACACATGTCGTGCATTTGGCGACATGCAAGGAAACGCCTGAGGACGTCATGGACGTCACCGTCAAGGGACTTTTCTGGCTGCTCGAGGCATTCAGGACGAGCGCCACTGCGCGCCAGTTCATTCTTATCGGCGGTGATGCCGGAATCGGCCATTTCTTCTATCGCCATGAAGCGCCGATCACCGAGGCCACGCCGCACCAAGCCTATCCCGGGTGCTACGCGCTGTCGAAGGTTCTGGAAGAGGTGATGCTGGAGCAATTCCAGATCCAGTACGGCATCAATGGCTGCTGTCTGCGTGCGCCCTGGATCATGGAGAAGGATGATTTCAAGTTCACGTTGTCGTTCGGTGATGACGTCTTCGGAGGGCCGGACTGGAAGACGCTTGTTCCGGCGAGCGACGCTGTGCGTTATGCGCGGGAACAGACGATCCCGCTCCTGCGTGACGCTGACGGTCGCCCATTGAAGCGCAATTTCGTGCATGTGGATGACCTTGTTTCCGCGATCCTTGCCGCGCTCGACAATCGGCGCGCCAAGGGGCAGCTCTTCAACATCTGCATGGATCGTCCCGTCGACTACGGCGAGGTCGCCGCCCATCTGGCGCGCACGCGCGGACTCAACTCGGTCGACATCCCAAGCCAGTTCCATTCGAACTGGATGGACAATAGCAAGGCCAAGTACCTGCTGGGATGGCGGCCCGTCTACGATCTGGAAATGCTAATCGACTCGGCCTGGGGGTATATGCGTTCGGAGGAGGATCCTCGCATCGTCTGGTATCCGGGTTGATCATGTGGCGGGCGATGGCGTCCGCCATTTTTAAATGGGAGGAAGCTATGAGGAAGGCATTATTGCTTACAGCCGCGGTGCTGGCGCTGACGGCTGGACAGGCCCTTGCCGCGAAGAAACAGCTGGTCATTGTCGTGAAGGGGCTCGACAACCCGTTCTTCGAGGCAATCAACCAGGGTTGCCAGAAATGGAACAAGGAAAACCCGGACTCCGAATATGAATGCTTCTACACCGGTCCCGCATCGACTTCCGATGAAGCCGGCGAAGCGCAAATCGTTCAGGACGTATTGGGTAAATCCGAAACGGCGGCCATCGCTATTTCTCCGTCAAACGCCAAGCTGATCGCGCAGACGCTGAAGACGGCAAATCCGAAGGTCCCTGTCATGACACTCGATGCCGACCTTGCTGCCGAGGACTCGGCACTGCGCAAAACCTATCTCGGCACCGATAACTATCTGATGGGCGCCCGCATCGGCGAATACATCAAGAAAGCCAAGCCGAAGGGCGGCAAGATCTGCACGATCGAGGGCAACCCCGGCGCCGACAACATTTTGCGTCGTGCGCAGGGAATGCGTGACACGCTGACCGGCCAGAAAGGCCTGACGGCGCTGAAAGGTGAGGGTGGGTGGACGGAAGTTGCCGGTTGCCCGGTCTTTACCAATGACGATGGCGCCAAGGGCGTTCAGGCCATGACCGACATTCTCGCCGCCAATACCGACCTCGATGCCTTTGGCATCATGGGCGGTTGGCCGCTGTTCGGCGCACCACAGCCCTATCGGGATCTCTTCAAGCCGATGGCCGACAAGATCGGCAAGAACGAGTTCGTGATCGGTGCGGCCGACACGATCGGCGATGAAGTCGCGATTGCCAAGGAAGGCCTCGTTACGGCGCTCGTCGGCCAGCGGCCTTTTGAAATGGGCTACAAGGCACCATCGGTAATGATGGATCTGATCGCCGGCAAGACCGTCCCGGATCCTGTTTTCACCGGTCTTGACGAGTGCACGAAGGACACGGTCGATACGTGCATCCAGAAATAGTTGGGTAGAAGGAACGGCGGGCGGACGAAGATTCTCCGTCCGCTGTTTTCAACACGAGTGAGGCGCGGTCATCGTTCGGCGGACTTTCGTTCCACCCTGGCAATGACCTTCTCGCTTGTCAGTTCCCGCTCGGCATCCTTCCCGATCCAGCGCGCGGTCCGGTCGCTGGATGCGGCGAGGCTTTCCGCGACCGCGAGCGCCTTCGCGTGGCAATACGGATTGCGTTTGCCGATGTTCCTCAGCGCCCAGTTCACCGCCTTGCGCACGAAATTGCGTGGATCGCCAGCATGCAACTCAATGAGAGGAAGCCACGCCAACAGGGTTTCGTCCGGTTCCTTCTTCATATGAACAGCAGCGCTCGCGATCATGGCAAAGGCGGTTCGTCGAACAAACTCACGATCGTCGGCTGCCAACTCCGGTATCAGCGCCTCGAGACGGGCTTCGACATAGAGGTCTGCCGCGGTGTCGACGATCTCCCACGAGGCGAAGTCATCGGACCATGTTCTTGCAAGGTCCGGCGTCAACCTTTTAGGTTCGGCCGTATAGAGCGCCAGTAGGCGTGCCTCGCGGACGTTGCTTTGCCAAAGCTCGAGCGAGCGGGCGTGATTTCGCTTCACCATCCTCGCGATCTTCTGCAGATCCGGATTGGAGATCCCCAGCGCGGTTTCGGTGACGATCCCGAAACGGGCCATGCCTGATATGATTTCCTCAGAGCGCAGCGTCCGCAGATGCGCGATGAGCTCCGCTGCGCTGGAGGAGGGGGCGATCATTTCTCCAATCGAGCCAGCAGCGAGGAAGTATCCCAGCGATTGCCGCCCATGGCCTGAACGTCACCATAGAATTGGTCGACGAGGGCTGTCACCGGCAGCTTCGCGCCGTTGCGGCGCGCCTCGCTGAGGACGATGCCGAGATCCTTGCGCATCCAGTCGATGGCGAAGCCGAAGTCGTACCTGCCCGCGTTCATGGTCTTGTGGCGGTTCTCCATCTGCCAGGAGCCGGCCGCGCCCTTGGAGATGACCTCAACTACCTTCTCGATATCGAGGCCGGCGCGCTTGCCGAAATGAATGCCCTCAGCAAGTCCCTGCACGAGACCGGCTATGCAGATCTGGTTAATCATCTTGGTGAGCTGGCCGGCACCGGCCGGTCCCATGAGGCCAACCATGCGGGCATAGGCATCGATCACCGGCTTCGCCTTGTCGAATGTGGCTTCTTCACCGCCGCACATGACGGTTAACACACCATTCTCGGCACCTGCCTGTCCGCCCGATACCGGGGCGTCGATGAAGGCACAGCCCTTTGCTTTCGCGGCGGCATCGAGCCCGCGGGCAACTTCCGCGCTTGCGGTCGTGTTGTCGATGAGGATAGCGCCCGGCTTCATCGTCAGGAGAACGCCGTCCTCGCCCGTTGTCACCGAGCGGAGATCGTCGTCGTTGCCGACGCAAGTGAACACGAAGTCCGCATCCTTCGCCGCTTCTGCCGGCGTCGGGGCGGACTTGCCGCCGAACTTCTCCACCCAGGCAGCCGCCTTTTCCGTGGTCCGGTTGTAGACCGTGACATCGTGGCCGCCTTTCACCTTGAGATGGCCAGCCATGGGGAACCCCATTACGCCAAGACCGATGAATGCGACTTTTGCCATGTGTCTATCCTTTCCCGAATGCAGGGCATGAGGATTAGCCGAAAGCACGGCGCCCGAAAAGCCGTCGGAAGAGCCAGCAACATCTGGAGGGAAAAATTTTCCCCGAAAGGGCCGAATGCTGGTTCGGATAATCCCGCAAGCGCCAAAAGATAATAAATATAAATGTCGATCGATTTAATGGGTTTTATCAAGATTGAAACATCGAAACGCTGGAGCGGCGACGGACCAGGCCGACTCCCAACGAGGGAACGACGATGATTTCACGACGTCAGACATTGGGGCTTTTCGGCGCGGCGGCGGCAACAGCGTTGCTCCCCGGGATCAAAGGCGCGCGTGCGGCAGCGACCGAATTTCGGATCGGCTGGCAGAAAAATGGCGTTCTGGCCCTAGCCAAGCGCCGCGGCGCGCTGGAGAAGCGATTGGCTGATCGCGGCATCACCGTCAGCTGGTCGGAGTTCACCTCGGGCCCACCGCTGCTTGAGGCGCTCGGCGCCGGTGCGCTCGACTTCGGCGCGACGGGTGATGTCCCCCCGCTTTTCGCGCAGGCCGCCGGTGGTCACCTCTACTATGTTGGACTTTATCGAGGCAGCCCGGCCGGCTCGGCGATCCTTGTCAGGAAGGACTCGCCGATCAAGTCGCTGGAAGATCTGAAGGGCAAGAAGGTTGCCTTCAAGCGCGGCTCGAGCGCCCATAACGTCACGGTAAAGGCACTGCGCAAGGTTGGGCTCGCGCCTGAGGATATCGAGGGCGTCGATCTCAGCCCAGCGGACGCCGCAGCCGCCTTCAAGAATGGCAGCATCGAGGCTTGGTCGATTTGGGATCCATATCTCGCAATCGCGGAGGCGGATCCGGAGACGCGCATCCTGACAACGGCCGAAGGCATCGTCGACTCCTACAGCTTCTTCCTGGCGAATGCCGAATTCACCGATGCAAACGGCCAGGTCATCACCGATGTGCTTGATGAGCTGACGCAGGTCGGGCGGTCTGCACAGAGCAATCTCGATCAGACCATCAAGGAACTCTCCGAAATCACCGGCGTGCCGCCTGAAGTGACGCGTGTGACGCTGACGCGAGCTGGGGCCGACCTCGGCAGTGTTTCCGGCATTACGGACGCGGCTGCGGCTTACCAGCAAGGGCTGGCCGATGAGTTCTACAAGCTCGGCATCGTCCCGAAGCAGTTGAACACCGGCGACATCGTCTGGCGCGCCAAGGCAAGCTGATTTCTATTCCGACTAGAAGGCATCATTCCATGACCGGCAAACACGATCCCATCAATTTCCTCTGGTTCATCCCGACCTCGGGGGACGGCGCCTATCTTGGTTCGAACGAGCAGACGCGTGCGCCCGAGATCGGCTATCTCACCCAGATCGCCCAGGCGGCCGATCGACTTGGCTACTCCGGCGTGCTGCTGCCGACAGGCGTTGCCTGTGAAGAATCCTTCGTGACGGCGGCGGCACTTGCCGCCAAGACCGAGAGGCTGCAATTTCTGGTCGCCATCCGCCCGGGTACGGCGTCGCCGGCTTACTACGCTCGCCTGGCGACAACGCTGGACCGCATCTCGAATGGCCGCCTGTTGCTTAACATCGTTGTCGGTGGCAGTCCGGCGGAGCTGGCCGGCGACGGCATTCATCTGGCCCATGACGAGCGCTATGCCCATGCCGATGAGTTCTTCACGGTGTTCGAAGAGCTGCTCGAGAAAGGCGTCGCGAGCTATGACGGCAAGTACATCAAGGCAACGAATGCGAAGCTTGGTTTTCCCTCAGTCCAGAACCCGCGTCCGCCGCTCTATTTCGGCGGTTCGTCGGATGCCGGCATTGATTTCTCGGTTGGTCGCGTTGACAAGTACCTGACCTGGGGGGAGCCACCTGCACAGGTCGCCGAAAAGGTCGAGAAGGTGCGCGCGGCCGCTGCGAAAAAAGGCCGTGAGGTGAGCTTCGGCATTCGCCTGCACTTCATCGTCCGCGAGACAGATGAGGAAGCATGGGCGGCGGCCGATCGCCTGATCTCGAAGCTCGACGATGAGACGATCCGCGAGGCACAGGAGCGCTTCGTCAAGGAATCCGATTCGGTCGGTCAGAAGCGCATGGCAGCCTTGCACGGCGGCAGGCGCGACAAGCTGGAAGTTTCACCGAACCTGTGGGCCGGTGTTGGCCTGGTGCGCGCCGGGGCTGGAACGGCATTGGTCGGCTCGCCGGAGACCGTGGCCGCGCGGCTGCGCGAGTATCAGGACGTCGGCATCGATACCGTCATCGGGTCCGGCTACCCGCATCTCGAGGAAGCCTATCGCGTGGCCGAGCTGTTGTTCCCGGAACTCGGGATCGCCCGCGACGAGCAACGGCACGGCTTCCAGACCGATTTCGCCAAGCATCAGGTCTTCGGTGGCGGCAGCCATGGGGGAAACCTGAAGGTAGTTTCCGGCTCCTGACCCGCCAGATGGCGCCGCCCGCTATCGGGCGACGCTTCTTCATTGATGACCACATCCCCATGCCTCTCCGAAGTTGAGGTGGAGCAAGCAGCAGCGAGGAAAAACCTTCATGTCGACTTTCGACACGCCGATTGGGCGGGCACTAACCGACCGCGTTGAACGCAAGGGAAATATCCGTCTGCCTCTTCCGGGGCGAGATAAACTGTTGCCCTTCCTCGTGCCCGTGGCGATCATCGCCGTGTGGCAACTGGCCTCTTCGGCCGGTTGGATCTCCTCGCGCATCATGCCGTCACCGGCTGATGTAGCCGTTGCATTCTGGTCGACAACCGCCACAGGGCAGTTGCCGCACGATATCCTCGTCAGCGCCGGCCGAGCCTTTGGCGGCCTGTTGGTCGGCGGCTCGATCGGTTTCCTGCTCGGCATCGCCAACGGCGTCTCGAAAATTTCGGAGCAACTGACGGATACGACGCTGCAGATGCTGCGCACGATCCCGCATCTGGCCATGATCCCGCTGGTTATCCTCTGGTTCGGGATCGGCGAAGAATCCAAGTTGTTCCTGACTTCGCTCGGCGTGCTCTTTCCGATCTATCTCAACACCTATCATGGCGTCCGCAACGTCGACCGTGACCTGATCGAAATGGGCCGCGTCTATGGTATGAGAAGCTGGACGTTGTTCAGGAAGGTGATCTTTCCCGGCGCCTTGCCGTCCATCTTCGTCGGCCTGCGCTACGCACTCGGCATCATGTGGCTGACCTTGATCGTATCGGAATCGATCGCTGCTTCGTCCGGTATCGGTCACATGGCGAACAACGCGCGCGAGTTCATGATGACGGACATCGTGGTGCTGGCGCTGGTGATCTACGCCATCCTCGGCAAGCTTGCCGATGTTGTCGCCCGGGCGCTCGAACGTCGAGCGCTCAAGTGGAACCCGGTTTATCAGAAGTAGGAGAGGCGTCGTGACCATCATTGCGCATGAACGTTTTCAAGGGGCCGCTGACGAGTTCGAATACGAGTCCGATCGTGCGACGCCGGGACGCACCAGGGCCGCGACGATTACCTTGAGAGCACTTGAGAAGAGCTTCGGCGGCAATCGTGTGCTGCGCGGCATCAATCTCCACATTCCGGCCGGGCAGTTCGTCGCGGTTATCGGCAAGAGCGGTTGCGGCAAGAGTACGCTCCTGCGCATTCTGATGGGGCTCGATGAGCCGACGAGCGGTGAACTGCACTTTGAAAACGCAGACGGTGCGGATGCCCAAGGGAACGCGAGGATCGTGTTTCAGGAACCGCGCCTGCTCCCTTGGTTGAGCGTTGCCAAAAATGTGGCGGTCGGGCTCGGCGATGGCGTCGATAAAGGTGCCGCCCTTGGGGAAGCCGAGGCGGTGCTTGCCGAGGTGCAGCTTGTCGAAAAAGCAAACGAATGGCCGGCCCGTCTCTCAGGCGGACAACGGCAGCGTGTCGCGCTGGCGCGGGCACTGGTGAGCAAGCCGGGCGTGCTGGCGCTCGATGAACCGCTCGGGGCACTCGACGCATTGACCCGGATCAGCATGCAGGAGTTGCTCAATCGCGTCTGGCGAGAATTGGGCTTTACGGCCGTGCTGGTCACGCATGACGTCAGCGAGGCTGTGCATCTCGCCGATCGTGTGATCGTGCTCGAAGAGGGGCGCATTGCGCTCGATCTGGCGATTCCCTATCCGCATCCGCGCAGACACGGCAATCCCGCACTGGCAGAGCTTGAAGGGCGGCTGTTGGCGGCGATCCTGGGAACGGAGACCGCTCAGTGAATTTTGACCACGGCGGCCTCAAGGGCGACTAGAACAAAAATCTAGCGGCGGTAGCAATCACCAGAAAGCCTACGACGACCCAGGCCGCTGCCCATGCGACCGTGTGGTTGGCCCTTGCCAGGACTTCGGGTCTAGGTTCGCGCTTGGGATTAAACTTGTGCCGCCTTTTCGGGGCGGTTCCGGTTTGGGAAGGCCTCTTTCCTGCGCTCATGCCGTCTTACTCGCAGCCGTGGGATTGTTCGGCCGGCAATCTAGCATGAAAGCGGCTCAGTGTGTTGTGCTGCTCTCGCGTTCGACATAGGCTTGGATGCGGTCGACCAGAATCTCGGTTCCTTGCCGGCGGGAACCGCCGTCGGTGTAACCGTCAAGGAAGACCACCTGTTCCGTGAAGAGCATGGTTGTCCCTGATGGCGTCGCCTCGAAGGTGATTGTTGCGAGCGATGCCGAAATGCGTGTTTCGCCGATCTTCATGTCATAGGCATAGATGATGCGCGCTTGGGGTACGATATCGAGGTAGCGCGCCTCGTAGGCGTGCGGGACTCCATCGCTGTCGGCGACGCGGTTTCGCTCCTGGCCACCGACGCGGAAGTCGAGGCTGTATTCGAGGGAAACCCATTCGTCGTGGCAGGCGAACCACCGGCGCTTGGCATCCGGATCTGCCCAGGCAGCAAAGACGCGTGAAACGGGAGCCCGCATCTTTCGCTCGATCGCGAACGTCTCGTGCATGGCGGAATACGTCGTCATCGCTTCATCACTCCGGTTTTTGCTCATCTGCCAGGAACTGCTCCAGGCGATCGAAAGTCTTGTTCCAACCCGCCTTATGCGCTGCAAGCCAGCGTTCCATCTCCGCCAGTGCGTCCCTTTGCAGTCGATAGGTCCGAACACGGCCGCTCTTTTCCGATCGGACAAGGCCGCTTCGCTCCAGGACCGCCAGGTGCTTCATGACCGTCGGGAGCGCCATCGACAACGGTTCGGCCAGTTCGGACACCGAGGCAGGGCCGTGGCCGAGACGGTCGACCATGCCGCGCCGACTGCGGTCCGACAGCGCGTGGAACATCTGATCGAGAGCGGCGGGTTCGTGCATCATTTTGCGGCTTCATCTGGCCGGAAGCGGGCCGGCAGCCGTTCACGATAGGGATAGAACTTGAAGTACGGACGCGCCTCCTCAAGGACCCGGGCGAAGGAAGCGCGCGCAAGAAGCCTGTCGCGGTAGCCCTGCAGCCTCGGCTGGGCCACGAAAGGAACCAGTGTCTCGGCGTAGAAGAGGGCGGGAGCGGCCGCACAATCGGCCATGGTGAAGCGGTCTCCGGCGATCCACAGGCAATCGCCAAGCTGCCGCTCGATCATTCCGTAGGCTTTGCGTAGCGCCGCCTCGGCGTTCGCCACGCGGCTCGGATCGCCGCCGCCACGCAGCCGCTCCGCGACGATCTGCTGCATCGGTTCCTGCACGTGCAGGTCGAAGAGCCGATCCCACAGCCTGACCTGGAGCGCTTCATCAAAATCGTTCGGGATAAGCGGTGTTGCGCCCGGATAATAGCGATCAAGATACTCTATGATGATCGTCGTTTCCGGCAGGGTGCGGCCCCGGGTTTCGTCGCGCAGTACTGGCATTTTCCCGAGCGGCCAGACACTGAAGAAGGCAGATCTGGACGCCTCGCTCCCGAGATCCACGTGCACGGCCTCAAACGGCGTGGCGTTTTCGTAGAGGGCGATCAGGACCTTGTGGCAAAAGGATGCCAGCGGGTGACTGTGGAGGAAGAGCGACATGCGGCCAGCCTTTCACGCTGTTGGAAACTTGCGTGATTGGCTAAGTATCAGGTCGTGACCCCGTATTCAACGAAAAAGTTGCGTGATTAGCTAACTATTGACGGGTTGAGGAGCTGCCGGCCCGTTGTCCAGTCGCTTCGAGCGATTGCCTAGATCATCCGACATCTCCTGCCAGATCCGCCGGAGCCGCCGAACGTGGAGATCGTCAGCGATCCATCCGATCAAGTGCTCCACGCAAGCCTTCGTTTTCGCTGGATTCTCGGTGACGGTTCGGCAAGCCCAGGTAAAATATTCATCGACAGTTGCTGCTTGGATGGGCGGAAGAGCAGATGCCGAAGGACTGTCTCCTGGTGGCAGCGAATTTGTGGTTTCATTGCGTATGATGAACGCGTTGAGGCCGCCAAGTTCGCCGATCCTGCGCGCGTCTGCGGTAACGGCAAAAAGAACGCCCGCATAGATCTTATCGAATTCGTCGGGCCCCGCTTTTTCGGTGGGCGCAGCCTCCCGTCCTCCGTAATCGATGGCGCGCTCCAGATCGAAGACAGTGCGGATGTTCAGTTGCTTCAGCATCAGATACTTCGGGAGGCCCAGCATATTGCAGAGCTGCGCCTGTCCGACCCAGTCAATCGTCTGATAGATGCCGTAAGGCGACTCGATGTGAAGCTGGATCGGATTGTAGGTGGCAAGGTTCTGGACGTCGTAGATGCCGCACTCCTCAAGCCGGAAGCGAGTGGCGTAGTCGATCCCGTCGAGCACATCCAGAGGGGTGACACGGGTCACCGGATAGAAGCGGTCGTCGTCCATCTTTATCCACGAGATGATCGACTGCATCTTGATGAGCAGGAACTTGGTCGCGCTCTGCGGCGCCAGACCCAGCAAGGGAGCAAGTGCAAGCCACACCCAAGAGATATGGGTACAATCGCGTGTTCCGTCGTCGCCCGCGCCCAGCGTTCCCAGCAGGCGTGTCGGATCGGTGAAGGCGACGTAGAGGAAGATTACGATCGCCACGGAGGCAAATATCTCCGCTGTCTGCCAGATAATTGTGTAGGCGGAGAGGTCAAAGACTGCGAGGCTGCGAATGAACTGGCGGATCGCTGCAATAAAGGCGCCTGCGAATGCCAGCGTGCCTATGATCCGGATCTGACCCAGGAATGCGTTGGGTGGGCAGCACGTGGTTGTTGCGCCACATATTGGGGCGCCCTCGACACCTGCAACCTGCAGCCCGGTTTCAAGCGCCTTGAGCAAGCTGCCAAACCCAAAATAGCAAATGACCATGAAGCCGAGCGCGGAAGGAAACAGCCGGAGGTCGCCCGCGTTGCCGATGATGCGCGACGACCGCATCCGCCTTTCGATCTCCTTGATCAGGCCCTCGGAACCGAGCCGGATCGGTTGGTCGTCCGGTTCGCGCAGATCGGACAAATATTTCGATGTCACAAACTCGAGGGCCGGATTGCTACCCGGCCTGTCCGATTGAACGCCGGCCCTCGCTGGGTCCTGGTCCCTCGTTGTCGGATAGGAGGCTATGAAGTCCGAAATGATACGCAGGCGTCGCACGCGTATGTCATTGCGCGCGTAGATGAGCAGCAGGGGGATAAAGACTGCCAAAAGCAAAACCGGCCACTGGATGTCCAAGTCGTGCAATTCCGAATGGAGCCAGCGCAGGAAGTTAGCGATGTTGAATGGTTGCGACTCTCCCATGCGACCTCTCCCCAGGGTTGCTCTGAGAGGTTCAGCCTCAAATGGTCACTCGTCTACCAACGAGACGCAATTAGTGGTTGTATTTTGCCGCAAAACCATATGTCGCGTGGATATTTCGTGACTGCCATCAGCCACGTCGCGCAATCACCAGATGGCCTGGACTCGGAAGGCCTTCTTGCATGCGAACGTTGATCTCCCTCATTTCGACGAGCGTGAAGCCGGTTGCCGCCAGCCTTTCGCGAATATAGGTCGCCGAATGGAGGAAGCGCTGATGAGGTCCGACCATATACGGCTGGCCGTTTCCCGAAGCCTCGGAAAGTTCCTCCGATGAGAAGATGAAGAAACCATCCGGGTTCAGATTTTCCGCCGCGCCGAAGAACAGCGGTTCGAGCGCGCCGAGATAGGGCAGGACGTCCGTTGCGGTGATGAGGTCGAACGGGTCCTCGTCATTGTCGTCGAGGAAATCTTCTACCTCCGCGACGAAGAGCGTTTCGTAGAGCTCCTTTTCATGGGCGATCTCGACCATGTTTTCGGAGATGTCGATCCCGGTCATATCTTCGCAGAGATCACCGAGCGCGCTGCCGGTGAGGCCAGTACCGCAGCCAAGATCGAGCATACGCTTGAAGGGGCCGAGCTTTAATTCCTGAAGCCGTTGGCGGACCATCATCGGCACATGGTAGCCGAGCTGTTCCACGAGGACATCCTCGAAGACTTCGGCATGCTGGTCGAACAGGGTCTCGACATAGGCGTCCGGCGCCTTGGTCGGCGTCTCGCCACGGCCCATGGAAGCGATCCGCACGGCGGCACCGCCATGATCTTCCGGATCGATGGCGAGGACCTCTTCATAGGCCTTCACGGCGGCGTCAACGTCGCCCGCCTTCTC
>Ga0209051_1001846_pt1 | contig 16707 bp, 13 predicted proteins | sample AraplaCvi_mMS_r2_2_FD_184286 | JGI IMG/M metagenome (GOLD analysis project Ga0209051, IMG submission 184286) | Arabidopsis root microbial communities from North Carolina, USA - plate scrape MF_Cvi_mMS_r2 (SPAdes) (version 2) | ecosystem: Host-associated > Plants > Roots > Endosphere | place...
TCGCCTTGTCGGCGGAGCCCGACTCGACGGCGATCTCGAGCGCGCGCCGGAACAGCGCGTCGTCCTTGTTGCGCCGCGCGGCCTCGAGCATCAGCTCGATCGCGTCCGCGGACTGGCCCTCGCTTCGGTTGAACTCGGCGATCAGCAACTGATAGAGCAGCGGGCCGTCGAGGTAGGAGTTCTCCACGGGGGGCTTTTCGGGCGGAGCGTTGATGCTCGGCACCGATGCGGGCCGGTCGGGCGGCAACGGCGCCGTGGGCGTGGCGGCCTGCCGGTCGCCGCCGGCACCCGCCGGTTGCGCCGCGGCCGCCTGCTGCGCGACGAGGCCGATTCCCAGGCCGAGTCCCAGGAGCAGGCGGCGCCAGCCGTGCGCCGCTCCGTGGCCGCGCACTTCGGGCCGCGCCCGCTCCAAGCCTTGTGATTGCCTCATCTCTGCTCCATATGCCTCGTCGATTCTAGGCTGTCCGTCCCCCCCGATAATTCCACCATGCCAGAGTTGCCTGAGGTTGAAGTCACGCGTCGCAGCATCGCGGCGGAACTGCACGGCGCTCACGTGCGCCGCGTCGAGACGGGCCTGCCGCTGCGCTGGCCGCTCGGCTGTGCCCCCGAGTCGCTGGCGGGCACTGTCGCGGGCGCCATGACGCGCCGCGGCAAGTACCTCTGGCTGCCGTTGACGCGCGAGCAGGCGCCCTCCTTGGATCCTCCGGAGGCGCCCGGGTTGCCTGCGCGTGGTCCGCGGGGCGCCGCCTCCGCGGCGGCAAACGGCGCGCCGCCTCTCGAGGGCGGGGTGCTGATCCATCTCGGGATGTCCGGCGCACTGTCGTTCGGCGAGCCCTCGGCGTCGGCCGGCCCCTACGATCATTTCCGGCTCATGACCGACCGCGGATGCCTGTGCCTGACCGATCCGCGGCGCTTCGGGGCGGTGGTGTGGTCGCCGTCGCTCGGCGTCGACCCGGCGCGCAAGCTCCTGGCGAGCCTCGGCCCCGAGCCCTTCGACCCGGCGCTGGACGAGCGCGGCTTTCACGCCGCCCTGCACTCGCGGCGCGCGCCCGTGAAGGCGGCGCTTCTCTCGGGCGAGCTCGTCGTCGGCGCGGGCAACATCTACGCGTGCGAGGCCCTGTTTCTCGCCGGGATCGACCCGCGCACGCTGTGCCATCGCATCGGGCCGGCGCGTGCGGCGCGCCTGCTCGCCGCGGTGCGGCAGGTGTTGCGCCGCGCGATCGAGGCCGGCGGCACGACCCTGAAGGATTTCACGGCCAACGGCGCGGCCGGCCACTACCAGGAGCAGGCGCAGGTCTACGGCCGCGAGGGCGAGCCGTGCAACGCCTGCGGCAGGCCGGTGCGGCGCATCGTGCAGGGGCAGCGGGCGACGTATTTCTGCGCGGGGTGCCAGCGGCGGTGATGCGGCGTCGGAATGCCGGGGCCAGGTCGAAGACCTGACCCCGCCTCCCCCGTGTCGGCGCCTCGGGGTCAGGTCTCCGACCTGACCCCGGCATTCGGCCCGCCGCCCGATCCCGGCCTTCGTACGCGGTACCCGCGTGACGTTTCGAATCCCCGGCAGACACCTCGTTACACCCTCGTCCCAGCCCCTTTCATCGGATGCGACTTACTGCGCATTCCAGCGCGCACCCCACCCGGGCCGCAGGGGTTTTCGCGCTACGATCCTCGCCCACGGGTCTCCTCTGGAGCACCCGTCCATCGAGCGCCGAACAGAAGCTTGGGAATGACGAACGATCAATCGCTGATACCCGGTCTCGACGCCCTGGCGAACTGGCGTCATTCGCTCGCCCGCGAGCTCTCGTCGCTCACGCAGTTCTTCACGAGCAACCAGCTGCTGTCCGCGCCGTCGATCGACATCGCCGAATCGCTGCGCCAGCGCATCCTCGCCGACAAGCTCGTCGTCGCGTTCGTGGCGGAGTTCTCGCGCGGCAAGTCCGAGCTGATCAACGCGATCTTCTTCGCCGACACCGGCCGCCGCATCCTGCCCGCCACGCCCGGCCGCACCACCATGTGCCCGGTCGAGCTCGGCTGGAACGCCACCGAGCCGCCCCTGCTCGATCTGCTGCCGATCGAGACGCGGCGCGACCCCGCATCGCTCACCGAGCTGCGCGCGAATCGCGCCGACTGGCGCCACGTCGAGCTCGATCCCTCCAACCCGGAGAAGCTCGCCGCGGCGCTCGCCGAAGTCACGCAGACCTACAAGGTCACGCCGGACGTCGCCCGCGAGCTGGGCCTGTGGTCGGACAGCAATCCGGAAGACAACCCGCCGCTTGACGAGAACGGCCAGGTCGAGGTGCCCGCCTGGCGCCACGCGATGATCAACTACCCGCATCCGCTGCTGGCGCGCGGGCTGGTGATCCTCGACACGCCGGGCCTGAACGCCATCGGCACCGAGCCCGAGCTGACGCTGGGCCTCCTGCCCGGGGCGCACGCCGCGCTGTTCCTCCTGGGAGCGGACGCGGGCGTCACCAAGTCCGACCTCTCGGTCTGGAACCAGCACCTCGGCGGCCAGGCCATGGCCTGCTTCGTCGTGCTGAACAAGATCGACACGCTCGCCGATCCGCTGATGACGCCGGAGCAGAACGAGGCCGCGGTGCAACGCCAGTGCGAGATCACCGCGCAGACACTGCAGATGCCGCGCGATCGCGTCTTCCCCGTGTCGGCCCGCCAGGCCCTGCACGCGCGCCTGCACTCGAACGACGCCGAGCTCGCGAAGAGCCGCCTGCCCGCCCTCGAATCCGCGCTGGTCGACGAGCTCCTGCCCGCGCGCCAGACGGTGCTCACGCACGCCGTGATCGCCGGCGTCGAGACCCTGCGCGCGCAGGTGGGCGAGCGCCTGCGCGACCAGCGCCGCCAGAACGCCGAGCAGCTGCTCGAGCTGCGCGGCCTGCGCGGCAAGAGCGGCGCACGCGTGCGCCACCTGCTCGATCGCGTGCAGGAAGACGCCGCGGAGTTCGAGCGCTGCGTCACCCGGCTCACCGCCCTTCGCGCGGTGCAGACCCGCCTGCTGCGCGACACGCAGAACCAGCTCTCCAGCGAGCGCATCCGCACCGAGGTCAAGGCGCTGCAGCAGGCGCTCAACTCCGGTTGGCTGCACCTCGGCGCGCGCCAGGCCTTCATCGGCATGTGCGACAAGCTGCGCCACGCGCTGGCCGATGCCGAAGTCTCCACGACCGAGGCGCGCGAGATGCTTCAGGGCACCTTCCGCCAGCTCAACGCCGAGTTCGCCTTCTCCCTCTCGATCGCGCTGCCCCCCGAACTGGGCAACTTCCGCGAGGAGCTCGCGGCGATCGAGCGCGGCTACAACCGCTATTTCGGTCTCAGCGAGACGCTTCGCATGGCCTCGTCGGCCTTCAAGGAGCGCTTCGTGCGGATGCTCGTCTCGAAGCTGCGCGTCGTGTTCGAGACCGCCGCGCGCGACATCGAGCTCTGGCACCAATCCGCGAGCGCGCAGATGGAGGCCCAGCTGCGCGATCGCCGCCGCGCGTTCCGCAAGCGCCGCGAATCGCTGGAACGCATCCAGCAGGCCGCGGGCGATCTCGAGGAGCGCGTGAGCGACGTCGAGACCCAGTCCGCCAGGATCGAGGCGCTGATCGCGGACGCCACCCTGCGCTGCGAGACGCTCGCCGTCATCGCGCGCCGCGGGCCCGTCATGGGCAACGAATCCGAGCACTTCGAGCTGCCGTTCGATTCGGCAGCGGCGATGTGAGCGCGCCCCCTCAGGCACCCTCTCCCACGCCCCCCTTCATCGCCGGCGAGGCGCCGGCCGCCTGGAACGCGCTGCCCTTCGCGGAGCGCGTCATCCGCTGGCAACGCAGCCACGGCCGCAGCGGCCTACCCTGGCAGGAGACCCGCGATCCGTACCGGGTCTGGCTCTCCGAGATCATGCTGCAGCAGACGCAGGTGACGACGGTGCTGGGCTACTACGCGCGCTTCCTCGAGCGCTTCCCGACGGTCACTGCACTCGCGAGCGCGCCCTCCGAAGAGGTGCTCGCGCTCTGGAGCGGCCTCGGGTACTACGCCCGCGCGCGCAATCTCCACCGCTGCGCGCAGGTGGTGACGGCGGAGCACGGCGGCAGGTTTCCGCGGACGGCCGCGGAGCTCGCGGCGCTGCCGGGCATCGGTCCTTCCACCGCGGCGGCGATCGCCGCGTTCTGCTTCGGCGAGCGCGAGGCCATCCTCGACGGAAACGTCAAGCGCGTGCTGACGCGCGTCTTCGCCTACGAAGGCGACCTGAGCAGCGCGGCATCGGAACGCGAGCTCTGGGCCATCGCCCGCGGCCTGTTGCCTGAAACTTCGCCCGGGCCCGAGCTGGATGCCGCGATGGCGGGCTACACGCAGGGGCTGATGGACCTCGGCGCGACGGTTTGCACGGTGCGCAAGCCAACGTGCGATGCGTGCCCGGTAGCGACGATGTGCCGTGGCTTCGCGCGCGGCACTCCCGAGCGCTTTCCGGTGAAGACGCGCCGGCTGAAGCGTGGCAGGCGAGCCAGCGTGCTGCTCTGGCTGCAGCATCGGGATCGCATCTGGCTGGTGCGCCGTGGCGATGCCGGCGTGTGGGCGCAGCTCTGGTCATTGCCGGAATTCGATACCGCGACGCGCCTGGAACACGCCGTGAAGGCGTGGCCTGGCACGCTCGAATGGCTGCCGCCCTTCAAGCACGTGCTGACGCATTTCGACTGGATGCTGCAGCCGCTGCGCCTCCAATGGCACGGCGGGATCGTGCCGGAGCAGCAGGGCGAGATCGATGGGCTGCGCGCGGTCAACGGACCGGCGGCGGTGCCCGAAAGCGGCGCGTTCGAAGAACCGGGCGAGGCGGACGTGCATGGCGACCGCGAGGGCGACGACGAGGCCGGTGGCATGCTCCCGGCCGGCGAGGCTCGCGCGGCCAACGGGCGGGCCGAGGGACGCTGGGTGTCGCGCGAGGAGCTCGACACGGTGGGCATTCCCGCGCCGATCCGGAAGTTGATCGAGGCAAGCCTCTGAAAGGCAGGGCGCGGCGGCCCGCGCTCAGGCGTCGAGTTCTCGATGCCGCAGCAGCGTCGTCACGAGCGGCGCGAATCGGGCCGCGAGGGTCTCGCACATGAAGACGGAGCGGTGCTGCCCGCCCGTGCATCCGATCGCGACCGTGAGATAGCTGCGCTGGTCGTCCTCGAAGTTGGGGAGCCAGCGGCGCAGGAAGACCTCGATCTGGTCGAGCATCTCCAGCACCTCGGGTTGGGCGCGAAGGTATTCGGCCACGGCCGCGTCCCGCCCGTTCAGCGGACGCAGCTCGCGCAGGTAGTAGGGATTGGGCAGCACGCGCACGTCGAACACCATGTCGGCATCCAGCGGCACGCCGCGCTTGAACGCGAAGGACTGGAAGACGAGCGCGAGCTGGCTCGCGTGGGCGCCGACGAGGTCGCGGATCCACTGCCGCAGCTGCACCGGGCGGAGCTGAGAGGTGTCGAGGATGATGGAGCGGGCGCGCAGGCCGGCGAGCATCGTCCGTTCGAGCTCGATCGCCTCGATCAGCGCACGATGGGTGTCGGCGTTCGCGCCGCCCTTCGACAGCGGGTGCGGGCGGCGCGTCTCCGAGAAGCGGCGCACCAGGGTATCGGTGCTGGCATCGAGGAAGACCGAGCGCACCTTGACGCCGGCATTGCGCAGGCTTTCCAGCACCGGGACGATGTGGGGCAGGGAACCGGCGGTGCGCACGTCCACGGCCACCGCGACGCGGCGGACCGAACGCTCGCTCTCGAGCCGCAGGAACTCGGGCAACAGCTCGGGCGGGAGGTTGTCGACGCAGAAGAAGCCGGCGTCCTCGAGAGCGTGCAGCGCGACCGACTTTCCCGAGCCCGAAATGCCCGTGACCATGACGATCTCGCGAGCCGGGCCGTTGTCGGTGGCGGCGGGTGCGGCGCCCGGGAGGGCTTCGTTCAGGTCGGCGCTCATCGGCGCAGCTCCCGTGCGGCGGCGAACAGGTTCACGAGCGTGCTCCCGGCCGCGCACGCGAAGGCGGTGAAGCCACGCTCGCGCCCGCCGGAGCCGTCGACACCGCCGCGTCGCGTTCCGCGGCGACGGCCTGCGTGATCAACTCCTGCGCGTGGGCCAGGCTCGTGCCCGAACTGCGTTCGCCGCCCAGCATGCGCGCGACCTCCGCGACGCGGGCCTCGCCGGCGAGCGGGGTGACCTGGCTCGTCGTATGACCCGCGATGCTGCGCTTGGCGACGACGAAATGGTGATCGCCGCAGGCGGCCACCTGCGGAAGATGCGTCACTGCCAGCACCTGCACGTGGCGGCCGAGCCGCTTCATGAGGCGCCCCACGGCATCGGCCACCGTGCCGCCGACACCCGAATCGATCTCGTCGAAGATGAGCGTGCCGACGCCGGCGGTGGCCGTCGCCGCGTTCGCGGCAGCGGCCGGCGCGCCACCATCGGACGCCGCGCCGGCCGTGCCGGCGGCATTCGCGGATTGCGCCGCTGTCACCGCGATCGCCAGCGCCAGCCGGGAGAGTTCGCCACCCGAAGCCACCTTCGCGAGCGGGCGCGGGGTGCTGCCCGCGTGGCCGGCGACGAGGAACTCCACGGTCTCCGCGCCGTAGGACTGCGGATCCTCCTGCGGCACCAGGGCGACTTCGAATCGCCCGCCCGCCATGCCCAGATGCTGCATCGCCTCGGTGATGCGCGCGGCCATCGCCGGAGCGGCCTTCGAGCGGCGCGCCGTGACGCGCCGCGCCTCGGCGCGCCAGGCCTCGAGCGCCTTGTCGACGCGCTGCTGGAGGCCTTCGAGATCGGCGGCCTCGTCGAGCGCCGCGAGCGCATCCTTCCACTCGTTCCACAGCGCGGCGAGATCCTGCGGCTGGCGCCGGAAGCGGCGCGCGAGGCTCATCCACGCGGACATGCGATCGTCGAGCTCGGCCAGTCGATCGGGATCGAGATCGGTGCGCCCCAGGTATCCGGCCAGGCTGTGCGCCGCGTCCTGGAGCTGGGCCTCGGCACTGGCGAGCACTTCCAGCACGGGTGCGAGCTGCGCATCGAAGCTGCTGACCTCGCGCAGCGCGCTCGCGGCCCGCGAGACCCATTGCAGGGCGTTGACTTCGCCATCGGAAATGTCCTGCAGTGCCTCCTGCGCGCCGCCGATCAGGGCCTGCCCGTGGGCGAGGCGCTCGTGCTCGGTGGTCAGCCCTTCCCACTCGTCGGCTCCGGGCGCGAGGCGCTCGATCTCGCCGATCTGCCACGCGAGGCGTTCGCGCTCGGTATCGAGCTCACCCTGGCGCGAGCGGGCCTCGGCCAGCGCCGTGGCAGCCTGCGACCAGGCGGCGTGAGCGGCGGCAAGGGGCGATGTATCGATGCCTGCCTGCTCGTCGAGCAAGGCCCGCACCGCGGCGGGGCGCGTGAGGCTCTGCCAGGCGTGCTGGCCGTGGATGTCGATGAGATGGTCGGCGACTTCGCGAAGCTGGGCGAGCGTCGCGGCGCTGCCGTTCACGAACGCGCGGCTCTTGCCCTGTGCATCCACGACGCGGCGCAACAGCAGGGAATCCTCGGCCGCGAAGCCCGCGTCATCGAGCCAGGCGGCCAGGGAGGGCGGGCTGTCGAACTCGGCAGCGATCTCGCTGCGCGCGCAACCTTCGCGGACCACGCCGGCATCGGCGCGCGCGCCGAGGGCGAGCTGCAGGGCATCGATGAGGATCGACTTGCCCGCGCCGGTCTCGCCGGTGAGTACGGAGAAGCCGCCGCCGAACTCGAGTTCGAGCGCATCGACGATGACGAAATCTTTCAGCGAGAGGCGGCGCAACATGGCGGGAAGCGTCGGTTCAGGAAGGGTGCAGGACAGGAGGCGGCGCGATGATGCCGGAAGGCTGGCTCATGGCATGAGCCTATTGTCGCGCACCCCCGCAGGGGAGCCATCAGATGGAGCCCGCATGCCAGTGCAGCTTCTGGCGCAGTGTCGCGTAGTAGCTCCATCCCCGGGGATGCAGGAAGCGCGCCTTGTGCCGGGAGCGCTGCATGCGCACCTGGTCATGCGGCAGCAGGCTGGCGAAGCTCTGCATGTCGAAGTTCGCGCTGGCCTCCTTGCCTTGCACGAGCTCGGCGACGACCTCGAGGTCATCGGGCAGCACGATGGGCCGGTTGGACAGCGTGTGGGAGGCGACGGGCACCATGGCCCAGCCGGCGATGTCCGGATGGAGGATGGGCCCGCCCGCGGACAGCGCGTAGGCGGTCGACCCGGTGGGCGTGGCGACGATCATGCCGTCGCAACGGAGGTTGGCGACCAGGTCGCCTCCGACGGTGACCCGCAGCTCGATCATGCTCGGGTTGATGCTGCGCACCACCACATCGTTGAGCGCGAAGCCCTGGAAGATCTGTTCGCCGTCGCGCCAGACCCCGCCCTCGATCATCGAGCGGCTTTCCTGCTCGAAGTTGCCGTCGATCATCGGCGCCAGGGCGCCGCGCCAGTCGGTGGAGGGGATGTCGGTGATGAAGCCGAGCCGGCCCTGGTTGATGCCGATGAGCGGGATGTTGTGGCGCGCGAGCTCGCGTCCGATGCCCAGCATGGTGCCATCACCGCCGACGACCACCGCCAGGTCGCAGGCCTGCGCCATCTCGTCCATGCTCAAGGCGCCGAAGTCTGTCCAGCCGCTGCTCATGGCCGTGTCGCGATCGACCGAGACCTCCACGCCGCAGCGCACGAGGAACTGCGCGATCTCCTCGAGGATCGGCCGCACCCCTTGAGCCTGGTACTTGCCGAACAGGGCGACATGACGGAACGGGGTCGACATGCAATGAATTAGATCACAGGGGTCGCGTTGCGACACGCGCCGAACGCCCCGGAAACCGCCGCTTCGGCGCACGGCGGCGGGCCGTTTCCTTACAATCGGTGCATGCTCGACGAGCGTGCCAAAACCCTGCTGAAGACCCTGGTCGAACGCTATATCGCCGAAGGCGTTCCGGTCGGCTCGCGCACGCTGTCGCGCGCCTCGGGCCTGGAACTCTCGCCGGCCACGATCCGCAACGTGATGGCCGACCTGGAGGAGCTGGGCCTGATCGCCAGCCCGCACACCTCGGCCGGCCGCATCCCCACGGCCCGCGGCTACCGCCTGTTCGTCGACACGATGCTCACCGCCCGCTCGCTCGATGCGGAAGGCATGCGCGCTCACCTCCTCGAGGAGGTCGGCGGCGTGCGCGAGGCGCTGCACCCCGACCAGCCCCAGCGCGTGATCGCGCAGGCCGCCTCGCTGCTGTCGAACCTCTCGAGCTTCGTCGGCGTCGTCACCTCGCCGCGCAAGACCAACGTGTTCCGCCACATCGAGTTCCTGCGCCTGGGCGAGAAGCGCGTCCTCGTCATCCTCGTGGCGCCGGACGGCGACGTGCAGAACCGCGTCATCATGACCGCGAGCGACTATTCGCAGGCCGAGCTCGTCGAGGCCACCAACTTCCTCAACGTCCACTATGCGGGGCTGACGATCGAGGAGGTGCGCGAGCGCCTCAAGACCGAGGTCGAGGCCCTGCGTGACGACATCGCCGCCCTGATGAAGGCCGCCGTGCAGGCGGGCAGCGAGGCGATGGCCGAGAGCGAGGAGCAGGTCGTCGTCTCGGGCGAGCACAACCTCCTCGGAGTGCAGGACCTGCACCACGACATGCGCAGCCTGCGCGAGCTGTTCGACGTGTTCGAGCAGAAGACCCAGCTCATGCGCCTTCTCGATGTCTCGAGCCGCGCCGAGGGCGTGCGCATCTTCATCGGCGGCGAGAGCCGGGTCGTGCCCTTCGAGGCGCTCTCGATCGTGAGCGCGCCCTACGAGGTCAACGGCCAGGTCGTCGGCACCCTGGGCGTCATCGGCCCCACCCGCATGCCCTACGACCGCATGATCCAGATCGTCGACATCACGTCGCGGCTGGTGGGCAACGTGCTTTCGCAGCGCTGAGCGCGCGCGGCCGGCACGCTGCGCTCCTACAATCCCGATCCCCGGGCCGTTAGCTCAGTTGGTTAGAGCAGAGGACTCATAATCCTTTGGTCGCAGGTTCAAGTCCTGCACGGCCTACCATCTCCTTCGACCTTCGCGCCACGGTCCGAACCAAGCTCGCCCGACATCGCGAGCCATTTCAGCAGGCTGCCGTAGCGTGGCGCGTTTGCCGCCGCATCGACTTCGACGATCGCGTCGGCCCCTTCCCCATGCGTGATGGCGGCCACTTCGGTCACCACCGAGCTGCTCTCGCAGTCGACGGTCCACCGGGCCCCGAGCCGACGCGATGCCGCGCCTTCCTGGCGTTCGTCCGAGGCAGCCTGGGTCAGGACGAAACGTCCTTGCACTGGCCCGCGTCTCAGCACATTTGATCATGCAGGGCGACCATCCAGGCGGCAGCATGGCGCATCCGCTTAACGCCTTCTTCGTCCAAGACGAATCCTTCGAGGGAGACCCGCATGCCCGAAACCAACGATTCCTCCGTCAGCGTCGTGCCCATCGGCGCGAAGATCTGCAAGCCGTTCCTGCTCGAGGTGATGGTCTTCAGCCCGGAGGCAGGATTCAAGTTCAAGGTGATCGTCGAGCGTTCGTGCACGCCGGAAGCGGACGAGCTCTGGAAACTCGTCTTCGATCTGTTCAAGGTCATCGATGGCCAGGAGACGCAGGTCGTGCACGTGTCCTACACGACGGGCACGCCCGTCGAGAGCCAGGCGGTGCAGGCGATGGCGACGGAAGGCGTGAAGGCGGCGCAGGCGCAGGTCCTCGTCGGCAAGGTGCATCCGGCGGCCAAGGACGTGATCGGCAACGCCAACGTCACCCAGGCGCAGAAGGAAGCCCTTCACGACGCGATGGCCGAAGTCGTCAATGTCCAGGTATGAATCGCGCCGGCCCGGATCGCCTCGTGCCCGCGCCCTCCTGCTCGGAGCGATGGGGGCATTGGCGCAGGCGCATGTCCTGGCCCAGACGCCACCCGTCAGCATCGAGTTCGAGCCCGTCGAAGACACGGCGACGACGGCGGTCGACGCCGCGCGCCGCGCCGGCGCGCTGAGCCTGAAGGCGCGTTCCATCGTCGTCGAGGGGCGCTGGGCCGGGCGCGTCGACCTCGGGCTGGAAGTCTGCGACGTCGTCACGCCGCAGAACATCGCCGCCGCCATGGAGGCGCTGGAGGCCGCCATCACGCGCACGCCCGCCGCGGCGTCGGTGCTGGGCAAAGCCGGCGAGGCCGAGGTGCTGCAGATCGCGGTCGACTTCGACACGCGCCCCGGCGTCGCCAACGAATGCGGGGATCCCACGCGCACCGTCGGCATCGTGTTCCGGCCCCATCACGTGCGTGTGTCGCTCGAACGTGTCGGCGACAACGTGCTGCCCATGCCGCGCTCGGCGCTCGCCACGGTCTTCGAAGACGTGCCCGCGCCTCTTCGCGCGCTCAATCCGAAGTTCGGCATGAGCGTCGACAAGGCGTTCGGAACCTCGTTCGGCGCCTCCATCGACACCAACCTGCTCGCGCTCGCGGCGCCCGCGAGCAAGGGGCGCGACGTCTTCGATGCGCACCTGCAGGGCGTGCAGTCCACGCGTGCCGGCTTCTACCGTGTCGATGGCGACCTGACCTATCGTCTTCGACAGGACGGCCCGATACTGCGCGAGGTGCAGGTGCGCGCGGGTGGCAACGAACTGCGTGAACCGTTGGTCGAGTCGGAGCACTGGCAACGCACGGGCGAGCTCGGCGTCGGGCTGAGGCTGAATGCAGCCGACCGCCTGCGCATCGCGCTGGACGGGTCCGTGCGCAGCAGCACCGACGACAGCATTCCGCCGGACGCTCCCGCCACGCGAGTCAAGACTCAGCGCTTCGCGGGACGCGCGCTGGTCGACGCCCTGGAGCCGCCCGGCGAAGGCTTCCTCCGTGGCGCGCTCTGGCAGGAGACGGCAAGCGTCGAGGGCGCCGGTCACTTCTCGCGTCTCGCGGCGCAGGTCGGCTATGCCCGCGAGTTCAGGGTCGGCGGCGGGCCGACCCTGGGCCTGGAATTGATGGGAGGCGGCGGCGTCGTGTCGGCGGACGCGCCGCCATCGGAGCGCTTCTTCGGCGGCAATGCTCCCGGCCAGTTCCTGTACGACGGCCCCGATGCCTCGACCCTGCTGCGCGCCCCGCGCGGGCCCCTGCTGAGAAGCGCCGGGCTCAACCAGGTCAGCCTCGACGGGCAGCGCGGCGGCACGCGCTATTGGCAGTTCAACGCCCAGGTGGCGCTTCCGATCCACGCCTGGTCGCGCCCGCTGATCCCCGACGAAGACACGGGCCTCGTGGACTCGCAGGGGCGGGCCGTCGGCCTCAAGGGCCTGCTCGGCAAGCAGGTCGATGTGAGCGGGCCCACGATGTACGCAGCCACGCTGACGGCGCAAGGGGTGCCGCCCGACGAAGCGCAGAAGCAGGCGAAGGCGGCGTTCGCCGAGGTGAGTCCCGCCGTGCACTTCCTCGTCGACAGCGCGAGCCTCTTCGCGGTCAGGCCGTTGCTGCTCCTCGATGCGGCCGGCCTGTCGGATGAAGCGGACAGCGCGAGCTGGGTGTCGATCGGGGCGGGTGTCGGCGTCACGATCGTGACGGCGAGGCTGGAGGCCGGGGTCATGCGCACGGTGTCCGGGCCGTCCATCGCCGCAGGACGGAGCGCCGCCTTCCTGCGCCTCGTGTTCCAGAACCTGTTCTGACGCCCGGTTCGGCAGGCGCCTTCGGGGCGACCGCCGTTACGGCTGGACCTCGCGCATCTCGATCCTGAGCATCCCTTCGAAGCCGGGCTTCGCTCCCGTCGGAGAGCTGATCGGAATGGAGAACTTGAGCGCGCCGCGATCCAGCGTCGCATTGGCCGGCACGTTGGCCTCGTTCGGGGAGTCGGTCTGGAATCCGTACCTGAGCGTCCACCCCGCCGGCTGGCTCGCATCCCTGAGGGCCTCGACGATGACGAGCTTGCGCACCAGGTAGCCCCCTTCGAAATGGCGCTTCATCCAGAGTATCCCGTCGATCTCGTAGTCGGGGACGAGGGCGGCGACGTCGAAGGCGAAGGCGATGCTCTTGTGCTGGAACTGGCTCTTGAACGGATCGAGGAACAGGGAGAACAGGTGCGGGCTGTTCTCGTCGCCGGGGGCGCGCCTGCCGTCCGGGCCCTTGGGAAAGAGATCGTCGTACTTGCGCTGGATGGCCGAGTTCTCGCGCACGACACGTCGATGCAATTGCCACTGGCTGCCTCGAAGGGCCGCAACGATCTCGAAGCGATAGGAGGCACGGACGGAGTCCGGGTTTCGCTGGTAGGCGGCCTCGACTTCATCGGGCAGGGTGACGTTCAGGACATCGAGCCAGCCATCGGCCCGCACCTTGCCGAAGAGGAAGCGCGTGAGGTTCTGGAAGCCCTCCTCCGAATTGACGATGCCGTACTGGCCGGAGTGACTGCGGTGCACGAAGGCGCGTGGCGAGTCCACGCGTTCCCCGGAAGCCGCGCCGAAGGTCGTGGCGTTGTCCATCCGCACGAGGCCGTCACTGGATTCGCCGACCGCCCAGGACGACAGGCCTTTCGCGACCAGGTAGTCCGCGGGATTGGTGCCGACCAGGTTGAAGACGCGAGCCGGGTCGAATCCGCCCAGGTCCGAGACGTCCGTCGTGCCCTTCGGCAACGCGAGGAAATCCACCATGCGTTCCCGATTGAAGTTCGTCGCCTCGCCGAGGGCGCTCCAGCCGGGGACGTTGCGGACGATGCGCAGGTCGATGCCGTTGTGCGGGGTCGCGTAGGTGAAGAGCTTGTCGACGGCCTTCCTGGCGCGTGCGTCCCCGAGATTCGCGTTCTGGAGGAAGGCACGGCACACCAGGCCGCCCATCGAATGCGCGACGAGGTGCACCCTGAAGTCGGCCTCGTCCACGCCGTTGTCCAGCGTTTCGCCGTCGCGGATCGGATGCTTGCCTCCCCGCCGGCAGGTCAGGGCCTGCAGCCGCAGGATCAGCTCCCCGAGGTTCCTGGCGAACTGCTCGATGGGGTGATCGCGCGCATCGCCGAAGTCGGTCGACGCCTGGTCGTAGTAGCGCAGGATGGTGATCGACTGGTAGGGCAGCGTGATGTCGGAGCGCAAGGGCTTCGTCGGGTCGCTCGGATGGGGTGCCGTCAGGTCCTCACCGTTCACGTAGACATCGTCGTAGCGGAGATCCGAGAGCTTGAATCCCCCTGCGCCGTCCGGCAGCCAGATCGGCTCGTCCTTCAGGCGCACGAGCGGCGACTCGAAGTAGTACCGGCGCAGGGAGCCGTCCCAGACCTGGCGCGCCTTCGTGCTGCCGAGGTTGAATCCCATGTAGGGGTCGCCGACCGTCTCGTCGATTTCCCCCTGGGTTCCCGCGAATCCGCGCACGTAGATGATCGGGTGGTAAGGGGCAAAGGGATTGGCCATCGCGCGCACCTCTTTCCGTGTGGAATCGCCCGTCCGCGGATCGGGTGCATCATTGTCGACAGGCCGCGGCAGCGGCACACCCCTACTCTTGGGGACGGCGAGCGGCGCGCCCTCCGACCACCGCCATTCATCGACGATTGGCGCCGATTCGTCGAATAGCCCGTGCCGCCCGCTCGTGCCGCGGCCATCATGCGCCCACTGCCGAGACTTCCGCCGTGAACGCCATGCGAATACAAGTGCACTCCCTCCGCCGACACCACCACTACGCCCGGCGCTGGTTCCACGACGCCGAAGACTACCGGCGATACCGCCTGCGCAAGCACCTCGGCCTCGGCGGAGCGCTGGTCGCCGTCGGCGTGGCCTGGCTGCTCCAGGCCTGGGGCGTGATCGGGGCGGAGGGCCTCTGGCTGGCCGTGCCGGCCATCCTCGCCTGGTCGGGCCTCGTGCGGCTCGCGCTGGACCGCACCGCGCTCTCGGTCGTGCGCGCGCTGATCCGCTTCGCGCTGGCGGCCTACCTGGTCGTCGTCATCGAGGACATCGGCGGGCTTTCGTGGTCGACCACGTGGCCGGTCCTGGCCATCGCGGCCGGGATCGCCATCGTGGCCGACGCACTTTTCGTGCGCGTCCGTGGCGACGATGGCGGCGATGGCGAGCGCCGCGGCGAGGAGGCGGCATGGTGAGCCCGGCTTGCGGGGCGCACCGTCAGCGCAGCCGTGTCGTCTTCGGCCTGTTCGTCATCGCCTTCGGCGTGGCGGCGCTGCTGCAGAACCTGGGATTCGTCGCGCCCGACCTGCTCCAGACGTGGTGGCCCCTCGTCTTCGTGGGCCTGGGCGCCGTCCGCCTCGTGCAGCGGCCCGGCGCGCACGCGGTGGTCTTCAGCCTCGGTCTGGTCACGCTCGGCGCCGCGATGATCGCGAGCAACCTCGGCGTGATCCACTTCCACGCCCGCGACTGGTGGCCGCTCCTGATCATCTTCGTCGGCGCCTCGGTGATCGCGCGGGCCTTCGGGCGCGGGGACTCCGAGCGCTGGGGACGGATGCGCGGACGCCACCACGACGAACGCCTGGAGCACGGCGCGCGCATCGATGCGTCCGCGGTCATGAGCGGCCTGGTGCTGAAGAACGACTCGCCGGATTTCCAGGGCGGCGCGATCAGCACGGTGATGGGCTCGGTGGAGATCGACCTGCGGCAGGCGGCGATCAAGACCCAGGCGAGCCTGCACCTGTCGATCGTGATGGGAGGCGTGGAGATCAAGGTGCCGCGCGAGTGGTCGATTGCGATCGTCGGCACGCCCACGCTGGGCGGCATCGAGGATCGCACGGTGCCGCCCGCGGTGCCGGGCCCTCGGCTCGTGATCGAGGGCTCGGTCGTGATGGGCGGCGTCGAGATCTCCAACTGACAGCGACAGCGCGAGCTTCCACGATCGATGCACCCGCTTCTCGCGGACGTCCGCAAGCTGCTCTGGTACGTGCTCGCCTGGCTGGCGGCCGGGGTCGGCATGGCCGGCCTGCTCCGGCTCGCGGGGCCGACGCGCTGGATGGGCGCGCTGGCCTTCGCCCTGCCCCTCTGCCTGGTCTATGCCTTCGTCGCGCTCTCGTCGTACTACGTGGGCCGAAGCCTGCCGGTGGCGCAGCGCCGCTGGCCCACGACGCTCGTCGTGTTCGGCGGCGCCTCCCTGCTGTCGGCGTTCGGCTGGCTGGGCGTTGCCGCCGCCTGGAACGAGATCGGCCGGCTCGGGCCCCGCGGCGTGCCGCTGGTCGAGATGGGGGCCGCGGGCTGGGTGCTGTTCCTCGCCGCGGGCGTCGTGCTGTACCTGCTGGCGCTGCTGGCGCACGACGTGCTGACGGCGTTCGAGACCATGCAGGCGGCACTGCGGCGCGAGGGCGAGTCGCGCGTGCTCGCCCGCGAGGCGGAACTGCAGATGCTGCGCACGCAGATCAACCCGCACTTCCTGTTCAACAGCCTCAACTCCATCAGCGCGCTCACCGCGATCGATGCCGAGGGCGCGCGCGAGATGACCATCGCCCTCGCGCAGTTCTTCCGCCGCACGCTGGCGCTGGCCGATCGCGAGCGCGTGACGCTGGACGAGGAGATCGACCTGTGCCGCCACTTCCTCGCGATCGAGCAGCGCCGCTTCGGCGCGAAGCTGCGCGCCGAGTGGCGCGTCGCGCCGGGGGCCGGCGCCTGTCTGCTGCCGCCGATGACGCTGCAGCCCCTGCTGGAGAACGCGATCAAGCACGGCATCCGCCAGCTCGAGGACGGCGGCATCATCGCGATCGACGCCGCCGCCGCGGAGGGCTGGCTGCGGCTGGCCGTGGTCAATCCGGTCGCCGCTGCCGCGGCGGGC
>Ga0209051_1001848_pt1 | contig 16677 bp, 7 predicted proteins | sample AraplaCvi_mMS_r2_2_FD_184286 | JGI IMG/M metagenome (GOLD analysis project Ga0209051, IMG submission 184286) | Arabidopsis root microbial communities from North Carolina, USA - plate scrape MF_Cvi_mMS_r2 (SPAdes) (version 2) | ecosystem: Host-associated > Plants > Roots > Endosphere | place: USA...
AGCAGGCCGTCGCTGCGCTGCGTGTACGTCTGCTCATTGCGCGCGACGCGCGCGCCGGCCGTGAGCGCGAGCCGCGGCGTGGCGTTCCACGTCAGGTCGCCGTACGCGGCGTATTCGCGATAGATGCTGGGTTGCGCGGCTTGGGCGAGGTCGGGGCCCTCGCTGCCGTCGGGGAGCGTGCTCGTCACGAGCTGGTCGTTGCTCGCGCGCTCGTCGTCGAACCACAGGCCGGCGAGCCATTCGATGGGCTGGCCCGCCGCGGACGTGAGGCGGAACTCCTGCGTCGTCTTCTTCAGGTCGACCGACTGGTCGAAGGGCGTCGTCCCCAGCTCCAGCCCCGCCGCCGCGAGCGCCGGCACCAGCACGGCGGAATCGTCGATGCGGTGATTCACGCGGTTGTGCTGCCAGGCCGTCACCGAGTTGAAGCGGGCCGAGCCGAAGTCGTATTCGAGATCGGCGGACGCGAGGTCGATCTTCACCGAATACGGCTCGGCCACGAACAGCTGCTTCGTGAGGTCGCCGTGAATCGGGCGGCCCGTCGCGCCGTCGTAGTCGACATAGTCGGTGCCGTCGCGTTCGATATCCTGGGTCGTCGCCGTGAGCCGCACGCGGAAGCGCGACGTCGGCTCGAGCAGGAACGCGATGCGGCCGCCCGTGGTCGTCCCACCGTTCACGTCCTTCGCCGCGGCCGGCCCCACCACATCGACGTAGCCCGCCACCTGGTCGCGGAAGGCCGCCACGCGCATCGCCGCCGTATCCTCCTTCAGCGGCACGTTCAGGATACCGTTGACCGTATTGCCCCACTCCCCGTGCTCCGTGTAGCGGCCGCCGGCGGACAGGGAACCGAAGAACTCGCTCGCGTCCGGATCGTTCGTGACGTACTTCAGGACACCGCCCATCGCGCCCGCGCCGTATAGCGTGCCTTGCGGGCCGCGAAGCAGCTCGATATGGTTCAGGTCGAGCAGGCCCATGTCCAGCGCCGTCGTCGAGCCGAGCGCGTAGGCCGTGCTCGAGCCGAAGGCCGTGTCGTCGATGTAGGTGCCGACCGTGGCGCTCGTCTGGTCGCCCGTCGTCACCCCGCGCACCGCGATCGCGCCCAGGCCCGTCCCGCCCCAGGACTGCACCTCCACGCCGGGCTGGGCGGACAGGTAGTCGGTGAGGTTCTGCGCGCCGGACTTCTCGAGTTCGGAAGCGGACAGCGTATCGACCGCCATCGGCACCTCGCGGATCGGCTCGCGGCGGCGCGTCGCCGTGATCACCACCTGTTCCACCTTCGGGGCCGGGGCGGCCTTCGCGGGTTCGGCAGGTTCGGGCGCCGACGCCGTCGCCGCCGGGGGCGCCGCGGCTTCCTGCGCCCGGACAGCCGGGGTGAGGAGCAACCCGATCGCCGCCGCCGTGGCGGTGAGCGCGGGGAGGGATCCGTTGAGCAGCGGGCGGCGTCGGGACATCGGGCTTCCTCTGGCGAGTTGCAGTCGGTTGGCGAATCCACGTTCGGGACGGAAAGATTTTCTATTTGGGAAAACTTTTCTCCTTTAGGTGAATTCCCTAGCCAAACCGGCGCATCTGTCGCCCGCGGCACATCCCCCGGGTACAGTTGGGCATGCCCGCCCAAGCGCCCTCGTCGACCAGCGCCGCCTCCGCGCCCGGTGCCACCATCCGCGCGCTGCGGAAGCAGGCGGGCATGACCCTCAGCGACCTGAGCCAGCGCACCGGCCTCGCCGTCTCCTCGCTCAGCAAGCTCGAGATGGGGCACATCTCCCTCTCCTACGACAAGCTCATGCTGATCAGCAAGGGCCTGGGCGTCGACATGGCGCGCCTCCTCGACACCGCCTCCGACCACGCCCCGGCGCCCGAGGCCCGCGGACGCCGCGTCGTCCATCGCGCCGGCGAGGGCCTGCACGTGCAGACCGGCAGCTACGACCAGCGCTACCTCGCCACGGAGTTGTTGAACAAGCGCTTCGTCCCCATCGTCGTGGAACTGCATGCACGAACCCTCGACGCGTTCTTCGCGGAGTTCGGCAACTTCATCCGCCACGCGGGCGAGGAGTTCGCCTTCGTCATCGAAGGCGAGGTCGAACTCCACACCGACCTCTACGCCCCGCTGCGCCTGAAGGCCGGCGACTCCGTCTACTTCGACAGCGAGATGGGGCACGCCTACCTGAAGGCGAGCGACGCGCCCGCCCGCCTGGTGGCCGTGTGCGCGCCGTGCGGGCACGAGGAGTCGGACACCCTCATCGAGACCTTTGCCAATGCGGCGGGGCGGAGGGAAGGGCCGGCTGAGGTGGAGGCGGTGCCAGCTTCGAGGCCTGCCGCAAGCCGCAAGGCAGCCAACGGGTCAGCGGCGAAGACTTCGGCCGGCGCCGCCAAGACGACGGCGGCCCGGCGCAAGCGCTGACCGGGTCGGTCAGCCCTTCGGCGATGTCCGAGGCACGCCACGCCACCCCGCAGCGCGATCAGGCTGAATCGGGCCTGCCGTGGCCCGTGTTGTCGATCGACGTCGAGACGAACCCGACCCACGGCAATCGCATCTTCCTCCTCGGCGCGGTTCGCTCCGACGATGGGCGTGCGGTGACGCTCGCCCCGCGCAGGGGAACCGGCAGCGATTTCCATCGCACCCTGGACGATCTCGCGCGAGGAGCGCGGTTCCTCGTCGGCCACAACCTCCGGCGCCACGACCTGCCCGCGCTGCAGGCGCAATGCTCAGGCCTCGAGCTGACGTCATTGCCGGTACTCGACACGCTCGAACTGTCGGCGATCGCCTTTCCGACGAACCCGTACCATCGACTCATCAAGGGCTACAAGCTCCTCTCGGACTCGCGAAACGATCCGCTGAAGGATGCGCGAATCACCCTCGACTTGCTTCGAGAGGAACTCACGGCGCTGCGGGACATGCATGCGGAAGACCCTGCGTGGAGCGCCCTGCTGCACTTCCTCGTCTCCTCGGACGAACCGTTGAACGCGCTGATGAGCCACGCGCGTCGCACGAGCGCCCCCAAGGCGGCGAACGTCCAGGAAACGGCGCGAGCACGATTCGGCACCCTGTGCTGCACCACGTCGCTCGACCGGCTGCTTCGCGACAACCCCGGCGGCGAGAGCTCGACGAACCTGGCGCTCGCCTACGCGCTGGGATGGATCCGGGTGGCTGGCGGCAACTCCGTGCTCCCGATCTGGGTACACGAGTCGATCGGCGAAGTGCGATCCCATGTCGCGATGCTGAGGGAGCAGGCCTGCGGCCAAAGTTCATGCGCCTACTGCGAGCGCCAGCACAACCCGGAGCGACAGCTCGAAGCCTTCTTCCAGAAGCCCTCCTTCCGGAGCGTGCCCGCCGCGCCCGACGGCACCTCGCTCCAGCGCGCCATCGTCGTCGCCGGGTTGAATCGGCAGAGTCTGCTCGCGGTTCTGCCGACGGGTGGCGGAAAGTCGATCTGCTATCAGCTTCCGGCCCTGGTGCACTACTGGCGCTCCGGCCAGTTGACCGTCATCGTCTCTCCGCTGCAATCGCTGATGAAGGACCAGGTCGACAACCTGCTCGCCGCCGGCGTCACGTGCGCCGTGACGATCAACGGGCTCCTGACGCCCCTGGAGAGGCGCGCTGCATTGGACAAGATCCGTCTCGGCGATGCCGGCATCGTGCTGGTCTCGCCCGAGCAATTCCGAAGCAGGACGTTCACCGACGCCCTCCGGATGCGCGAGATCGCGACCTGGGTGTTCGACGAAGCGCACTGCCTCTCGAAGTGGGGGCACGACTTTCGCACCGACTACCTGTATGTCTCCCGCTTCATCCGGGAGAACCTCTGGGCGCGCCCGGCGCCGGTGGCCTGCTTCACCGCCACCGCCAAGCCGGATGTCATCGAGGATCTTTGTGGACATTTCAGTGACTCGCTCGGGTTGCAACTGAAGCAGTTCCTCGGCGGGCACGAACGCGCCAATCTGTCCTATCGGGTGGTCGAGGCCAGGAAGGCGGAGAAGGCGCAACGGATCGCCGAACTGATCCAGCACGAGCTTCGGGACGGGGGCGCCGCAGTCGTCTTCTGCGCCACGCGCAAGGCGGCCGCGCACTACGCCGAAGTCCTTGCCGCCGCGAAGCTGCCATGCGAGTGATTTCACGGGGGCATGTCGCCGGAAGCCAAGAAGGACCTGCAGCGCCGCTTCATCGAAGGCGAGATCGCCACGATCGCCGCCACCAATGCGTTCGGCATGGGCGTGGACAAGCCCGACATCCGGGTCGTGATCCATGCCGACATTCCCGGCTCGCTCGAGAACTACCTCCAGGAAGCCGGGCGCGCCGGGCGCGACGGCGGAGCCGCGCGATGCGTCCTCCTGTTCGACGAGGAGGATGTGGAAAGCCAGTTCCGCCTCTCGGCCACGTCCCAGCTCACGCCACGGGACTTCACCGGGGTGCTCAAGGGCATTCGCAGCCGATCGCGGCGGATGAAGTCGAACGAGATCGTCGTCTCGGCGCGCGAGCTGCTGGCGGAGAGCGACGGCACCGACATCGACATCGAAGGCCGCGACGCCCCCACCAAGGTCGCGACGGCCGTTGCCTGGCTCGAGCGGGGCGGGTTCCTCAAGCGAGGCGAGAACAGCAGCCGGGTCTTCCCGGCAAGCCTGCGCCTTCCGACGCTGGCGGACGCACAGGCGCGCATCGACGCGGCGAACCTGCCCCAGGCCGCGCGGAACCGCTTCGGCGCCGTCGCCGCGGCGCTATTCCGCAATCAGGCGCCCGATGGCGTGAGCACGGACGAACTCATGATGGACTCGGGCATCCAGCCCGAGGAGTGCTTCCGCATCCTCTACCAGCTCGAAAAGCTGGGCATCCTGGCAAACGACCTCGGCCTGACGGTTCGTCTGTCGAAAGGAGTCAAGGGCGCCTCCGACCTCGCGCTCGACTTCCTCGATCGCACCGAGCGTGCGCTGCTCGACCTGATGGCGGAGTCCGCCCCGGACGCCGACGCGGGCAGCGAAGGCCAGCACCTGGCCATCCGTTCGCTCTGCACCGAGCTGCGACGTCGGCTGGACGTGGACGACGCCGATGCCCGTGTCACGCCGCAGCGCCTGCGAGACTGCCTGCGCTCGCTGTCGGAGAGCTTCGGCAGCGGCACCGAGAAGCGCAGCATGATCCACGTCCGCGGGATGGGCCCGGACAGCCTTCACATCACCCTGCATCGACCCTGGGGCCAGATCCGCACGATCTGCGAGCGTCGGCGTGCCGTGGCGCAAGTCGTGCTCCGCCGGCTGATGCGCGAGCTTCCCGAGGGAGCCAGGGAAGCCGGACTGATCGTCGAATGCAGGGCCGCGGAGCTCCTGCACGCCATCGAGGACGACCTCGCCCTCCACGGCGTGATCAGGGATCCGGCCACGGCGCTGGAGCATGCCCTCCTGTACATGCACGAGAACAAGGTGCTCGACCTCGACAAGGGACGCTCCGTCTTCCGCTCGGCAATGACCATCCGGGTGGATCCGGAGGGCATCAAGCGGCGCTTCCTGAAGGACGACTACGCACCGTTGGAAGAGTTCTATCGAGAGCGCACCCTGCAGACACACGTCATGCACGAATACGCGAAGCTCGGCCTGGACGACGCCGCGGCGGCGCAGGCGCTCGTCACGGCCTACTTCACGTGGCCGCGCAAGAAGTTCGTGCGGGAGTTCTTCAAGGGCCGCAAGGACCTGTACGAGCTCGCCACCACCGAGGAATCGTTCCACCGGATCGTGAACGACCTCCGCCACCCCGTGCAGCAGGCGCTCGTGGAAAAGCCGGAGGTCGGCAACCACCTGATCCTTGCGGGCCCGGGTTCCGGCAAGACCCGGGTCATCGTCCACCGCATCGCGTATCTCGTGCGAGTCCGCCGCGTGGCCGCGCAGCGCATCATCGCCTTGGCGTTCAACCGGGTCGCCGCGGTCGAACTGCGCCGACGGCTGGAAGCGCTCGTGGGCGAGGACGCCCGCGGCGTCACCGTGATGACCTACCACGCCATGGCGCTGCGCCTGACAGGCACCAGCCTGTCGGTCGCCAGCCAGGCCGGCCGCGAGATCGATTTCTCCAAGCTGCTCGCCGATGCCGTGGCCTTGCTCGAGGGCGATGGAGGGGCAGGAGGCGAGGCGGACGACGTCCGTGACCGGCTGCTCCAGGGATACGAATACATCTTCGTCGACGAGTACCAGGACATCGACGAGCAGCAGTACGCCCTGGTGAGCGCACTGGCCGGGCGCAAGCGCGCGGAACCCGATTCGAAGCTGAGCATCATGGCCGTCGGCGACGACGACCAGAACATCTACACCTTCAAGGGCGCCAGCGTGGAGTTCATACGTCGCTTCCAGGCGGACTACGCCGGCGAGGTGACGTATCTCGTCGAGAACTTCCGCTCCACGCAGAACATCATCGCCGCCGCCAATCACGTCATCCAGCGCGGCACGGATCGCATGAAGATCGACCATCCGATCCGCATCGACGCCGATCGCGCGAAGGACCCACCCGGCGGACGCTGGTCCGACGTCGACGGCGCGACCCAGGGCCAGGTCAAGCTCGTCAGCGCGCCCGTGAACGCCAACTGCCAGGCCCAGCTGGTGCTGGATGAAATCGCGCGCATCCGCGCCCTGGATCCGACGCTTCCCCTGTCCGAGATCGCCGTGCTGGCCCGCACCCACCGCACCTTGGAACCCGTTCGCGCGGCCTGCGACCTCCTCGGCGTGCGCAGCCAGATGCTGACCGTCGAGGCCAATGCATCGCGGGTGCCGCTCATGCAATCCAGGGAGGGCTGGCGAGCCGCGCAGCTGCTGCGTCGCCGCCGCTCCCGGTTGGTGCGGGTAAGGGCGACGATCCGCTGGGCGACGGCCCGGCGACGCAACGAGCCGGCCAATCCCTATTGGGAAGACATCCACGCCTGCCTCGAAGACTTCGCGACCTCGGCGCGCGCGAGCCGGACACCGGCCACTGAGTTGCTTGAGGCCCTGTACGAAGCCGGTACCGAGGCGAGGCGCGGCGGCCAGCGCGGCGCCGTGAAGTTGCTCACGGCGCACGGCGCCAAGGGACTCGAGTTCGCCCACGTCATCATCATGGACTGCGCCGACTGGCGCTGGAACGGCGACGACGAGCGCCGGCTTCTCTACGTCGCGATGACCCGGGCCAGGGACAGTCTCGTCCTGATGCGCGCCGAGGACGGCCGAAACGCCTGCCTGGCGGACATGGCCAGCGTTTCCGGCGTCATGCACGTCGTGCCCGAAGCGCGGCCTTTCCCCCGCCCCGAACTCGACAAGCGGTATGTGGCGCTCGGACCTGCGGAGGTGGATCTTGGATTCGCCGGGCGCCGGCTGCCTGACGACGCCATTCACGGGCACATCGCCGAACTGACCATCGGCGATGACGTGCGCATCGAGGGCAGGATGCTCACCGACCCGCGAGGCACGGCGATCGGAAAGCTCGCGGCCAAGGTGAGCCTGGGCTTGCCCATCGAGTCGGCGAAGGTGACCGGCGTGATGGTTCGCACCCGGGCGAGGACGGATCCGAAGTACGTCGACAGCGTGAAGAGCGAGGTCTGGGAGGTGGTGCTGGCCGAGGCTGTCGTCGACGGCGGGACGGCATCGCGCGTGGCGTAGTGCGGCTCGACCAGCGAGGGGCGCGATCCGGTAGTCGGCGTCGTCACGTGCCGCTGGACGACAAGCGTGGCATGCTTCAAATTGCGGTCGAACTGTCCAGGCTGCGAGCCGCTCGCAGCCTCGGCAGCCCGTGCACGAAGGAGGGAAGACGATGAGCGACAGCACCTACCACCCGGGCATGCGCGCCCTGCAGGATCGCTTCGACACCCGCCGCCTCGCCGACCGCCTCGACGAGCGCCTCGGCCGCGCCGAATTCACCGAGCAGGACAAGGCCTTCATCGAGAGCCGCCCGCTGTTCTTCCTTGCCAGCGCGGACGCGCAAGGCCGGCCCGACTGCTCGCACAAGGGCGGCGCCCCGGGCTTCGTGCGCGTCGTCGGGCCCGACGAGCTGGAGTTTCCGAGCTATGACGGCAATGGGCAGTTCCGCAGCCTCGGCAACATCGAGGCCAATCCGGCGGTGGGGCTGCTGTTCATCGACTTCGAGTCGCCGCGGCGGTTGCGGGTGAACGGGGATGCCACGGTGCTCGATGACGACGAGGCGCTGGCGCGGCATCACGGCGCGCAGCTCGTGGTTCGGGTGAGGGCGCGGAGGATCTTTCCGAATTGCCCGCGGTACATCCACCGGGGGGCCGGGGCCGAGCTTTCGGTCTACACGCCTCGGCCAGGGTACGAGCCGCCGGTGCCGGCCTGGAAGGCGTTTCCGTTCATCGTCGATGTGTTGCCGAAGGCGTAGGGCGACTGAGCACGTGCGAATCTCGGAAGCGCAGCGGACGCCCTGAGTCGCGGGCCAATGACCCGGGGTACGATCAAGGCGGTTCGCTGCTTGCGTGACAGTCGCCCGATGGACCAGAACTCCGAGTACTACCACCAGTACGCTCTCGGCTTCTTCGAGTCGACGGTGACCGTCGACATGTCCACGCTTTACGAGCCGTTCCTATCCCGATTGCCGGCCAAGGCGAGGATCCTGGACGCCGGCTGCGGCTCCGGCCGCGACGCCAAGGCATTCGCCGAGCGAGGCCACATCGTCGACGCGTTCGACGCTTCAGCCGACCTGGCTGCGCTCGCCAGCAAGCACTGCGGGTTCGAAGTAGCGGTGCGACGCTTCGCCGACTTCGCGGAGATCGATGCCTACGACGGCATCTGGTGCTGTGCGAGCTTGCTGCACGTTCCGGCAGACGAGATGGGTCCCACGATCAGTAGGCTGTGGCGCGGCCTCAGGCCGGGTGGCTGCGCCTACATGAGCTTCAAGGTGGGTGCGGGCGAGCGAACGCACGGAGGACGGCGGTTCACCGATGCGGACGATGCCACGTTGCGCGCCTGGCTCGCGGCGCTGCCTCACGTCGAATCGATCGATACCTGGATCAGCGAAGACCGGCGGCCGGATCGTTCCGAGGCATGGATCAATGCGTTGGTGGTGCGCACGTCGGCGCCCGCTCGAAAGCTGGTAACGGGTGGAGAAGATCACTTCCTGCCCCACCTTTCGCAGGCGTTATCCCGAGCCACGCACGTCGAGCTCGCGGTCGCCTTCGTCAAGACCACCGGCATCCGGCTGCTGATGCCCGACCTGCTGGCCGCGCTTTCTCGACAAACCTCCTCGGGTGAGCCCGAGTGCCAAGTTCGCATCCTCACGAGCGACTATCTCGACGTCACCGACCCGGAGGCGCTCCGCCTGCTGCTGCTTCTGCAGGAACAGGAACACGGCGCGGAGGTCCGCGTCTACGTCACCTCCGGAAGCAGCTTCCATCTCAAGGCCTACGTCCTCGCTCGCGTGTCTCGCGAAGAGGTGATCGAGGGAACAGCCTTCGTCGGTTCCAGCAACATCAGCCGACAGGCGCTGCAGGATGGCCTGGAGTGGAACTACCGAATCACCTACCCAGCCGATCCCGGATTCCTGGAGACTCGGCAGCGTTTCGCTGAGCTCTTTGCACACCCTCGTACCGTGCCTCTCAGCGACGCCTGGATCGACGAGTACGAACGACGGCGAGTTCCGCCGCCACGTGCCGTCGAAGCCGGCAGCCAAGAGCAAGAGCCGGCACCCGAACCCACGGCCATTCAGCGCGAAGCTCTGGATGCGCTGGAAGAATCGCGTGCACGGGGCTTTCGCCGCGGGCTCGTCGTCCTAGCCACCGGCCTCGGCAAGACGTGGCTTGCCGCTTTCGACTCGAAGCAGTTGGGCGCTCGGCGAATCCTCTTCATCGCGCATCGCGAGGAGATCCTCAACCAGGCAGCGGAAACATTCCTACGTATCCGGCCGAAGAGCCGAGTCGGCCTTTACATGGGCGGCAGCCACGACGTCGACGTCGACACGCTCTGTGCTTCCGTGCAAACGCTGGCACGCGCGTCCCACTTGGAGCGTTTCGCTCCGCAGCACTTCGATTACGTCGTGATCGACGAGTTTCATCACGCGGCCGCAGCGACCTACCGCCGGTTGCTGGGGCACTTCGTCCCTTCCTTTCTGCTGGGACTGACGGCCACGCCGGATCGCACGGACCAATCCGACATCCTGTCCCTGTGCGATGACAACTTGGTCTTCACGTGCAACCTCTTCAGAGGCATCGAGACTCGGCTACTGGCGCCATTCCACTACTACGGAATTCACGACGAGTCCGTGGACTACCACGAGATTCCCTGGCGCAACGGCAAGTTCGATCCGGAGCAACTCTCTAACAAACTGGCAACGCTGGCCCGTGCCCGACACGCCATCGACGAATGGCGCAAGCGCGCACAGAAGCGAACTCTTGCCTTCTGTGTTTCCGTCCGGCATGCCGACCACATGGCCGCGCAGTTCGAGAAGGCGGGTATTGCATCCGCCGCGGTCTACGCCGGGTCGACGATGGGCCGCGCCGAAGCCCTCGAACGCCTGCGCGATGGCCGACTGAGCGCCATCTTCTCCGTCGACTTGTTCAACGAGGGTGTGGATCTCCCCGGCATCGACACGATCATGATGCTGAGACCCACCGAATCCAAGATCCTGTTCTTGCAACAGCTAGGCCGAGGCCTGCGTCGCAGCCACGAGAAGGCGCACCTGGTCGTCCTCGACTTCATTGGCAATCACCAGAGCTTTCTTCAGAAGCCGCAGGCGCTGTTCGGAGTCGACTCGACCTACAAAGCACTCGCAGCCTTCGCCCGAGAGGTCGAGAAGGGACAACTCGAACTGCCGGACGGCTGCTACGCAAACTACGACCTTCGGATCATCGAGTTCCTGAAAGCGCTCGACTCCGCGGGCACGGAGAAGGAGTACGAGGCCTTGAGCGCCAGTCTCGGGCGGCGCCCGACCTTGACGGAGTTCTATCGCGCGGGTGCAAGCATCCAGGCGATGCGTCGGCAACACGGTGGCTGGTTCGATCTCGTGGCCGAACAGGAGGACCTCGACCAGGCTGAGATCCGCGCTCTCGGCACCTTCGGCGGACTCCTTCGGGAAGTCGAAGTGACGGCCATGACGAAGAGCTTCAAGATGGTCTTGCTTGAAGCCCTGCTCGAGCTAGACGGACTGGAGGTACCGCCAACCACCTCAATGCTGGCGCAGCGTTCATGGGAGGTCCTGCGGCGCAGGTTGACTCTCCTCTCGGATTTGCCTGAAGACATCGCCGCGTCGTCGGACGGCGGCTCATCCCGATGGCAACGCTACTGGCAGGACAATCCCATCAACGCCTGGATCGGTGGGAATCGCGAAAAGCGCGACTCGGCCTTCTTCCGTGTGGAGAACGCTCGCTTCCATCTGACCTTGCCCTTGCCGGGAGACCTTCGGGAGCCCCTGAAGGCCATGCTTCAGGAATTGGTCGACTTTCGCCTGGCAACCTACGAAGCCCGCAGCCCAGCCGCCGCGGAGGCAACAAACGTCATCCCGTTCACGCCCAAGAAGGCGTTCGTCGAACTTCCTTACTTCCCCAATCTCAAGATCGCCTGCGGCCACTTCCGCGCCGGACGCGCCGATGCCGAGGAACATAGGGCGCTTCCTCCGGCCTATGGCCAACTCGATCCCTCGCGGCACTTCATCGCGCGCGCCACGGGGAACTCGATGGATGGCGGGAAGAATCCCATCCGAGATGGGGATTACCTTTTGCTGGAACTCGTGAGCCCAAGCAATGCGGGCTCGATCACGGGGACGGTCATGGCCATCGAGCGACAAGACGAGGCTGGAGACAACCAGTACTTGCTGCGCGTCGTGAAGAAGGACAGCGAACGTGGATACGTCCTCGTGGCCAACAATCCCGCGTACGAGGACCTTGCCACTACCGACGACATGCGAACCTTGGCTCGACTCAAGGCCGTGGTCGACCCTTTCGATCTCATCGTCGGCCAGGCATTCGCGCGTGAAGACATCCCAGCGCTATTCGGTGAGACGTTCAACCCAGGCAGTTGGAATGTGGGTCATGTCGTCCTCAACGACAAGAAGATTCACGTCCTGTTGGTGACCTTGAACAAGCAAGGCAAGGCACGGGAGCATCGATATCACGATCACTGGATCGACGAGCACACGTTCCATTGGCAGAGCCAGAACACGACATCACCGGCGAGTAAGCGAGGCCAGGAAATCATCCACCACGAGGCGAAGGGAATCGCAATCCACCTGTTCGTGCGCGATGCCAAATTGGAAGGCCGCACCGCTGCGCCATTCGTTTACCGCGGCATGGCTAGGCATTTGTCCCATTCGGGGAGCAATCCGATGAGCGTGACGTTTTCCGTATAGCGGCACGGGCCCGCGGGATTTCTCCACGCCCCCGGGGCAGGTCAAGTCAGCGATTTCCGTTCTAGTCCAGCCATTTTTGCCCCTCTCTCGAAACAGGAGCACGGCAAACTCACACGTCGATATTCGCCGCTCTCAACGCATTCGTCTCAATGAAGTCGCGCCGCGGCTCGACCTCATCACCCATCAGCATCGTGAACACGCGATCCGCCTCAATGGCGTCTTCGATCTGAACCTTGAGCAGGCGACGGACGTTAGGATCCATCGTGGTCTCCCAAAGCTGCTCGGGATTCATCTCGCCAAGCCCCTTGTAGCGCTGGCGCCCGACCGAGCCCTCGGCCTGCGACATCAGCCAAGCCATGGCCGCCCGGAAGTCGGAAGCCTTGCTTTCCTTCTGCCGCTCGCCTTCACCACGACGCACCACGGCATCCGGCCCAAGCAGTCCCTTGAAGGTCTTTCCCGCCAGGCTCAACGCCTCGTAGTCAGCCCCATGCACGAAGTCCTGCGTGATCACGCTGGCCTTCGTGTTCCCGTGATGCTGCCGCTCGATGCGCAGGATGTGCTTGTCGGTACGCTCGTCGAACTGCGAGATCACGCGCGCATCGTGCAGCGCGCCTTCCAGCGCCACCGCACTCTGTTCCGCGGAAGGCGTGTCGTCGAGGTTCAGCGTCAGACCATCGGAGATGGCGCGAAGTGCCTCGACGTCCATCCAGTTCGAGAGGCGCTCGATCACGTTGCGGGCCAGCACGTACTGACGCGCGAGTTCTTCCAGCGTCGCGCCCGAGATCGCGCCACGGCCATCGCCCGGATCGATCGCGGCGCCATCAAGAGCCACCTTCATCAGGAAGACGTCGAGCTCCTGGCCATCCTTCAGATACTGCTCATGCTTTCCATGCTTGACCTTGTACAACGGCGGCTGCGCGATGTAGATGTGCCCACGCTCCACCAGGTCAGGCATCTGACGATAGAAGAACGTGAGCAGGAGCGTACGAATGTGCGCGCCGTCGACGTCGGCGTCGGTCATCACGATGATCCGGTGATACCGCAGCTTGTCCGGATTGAAGTCATCGCCGCCCATACCCTTGCCGATGCCGGTGCCCAGCGCCGTGATCAGCGTGAGGATGGCTTCGCTCGATAGCAACTTCTCGTACCGCGCCTTCTCGACGTTCAGGATCTTGCCGCGCAGCGGCAGGATGGCCTGGAACTTCCGGTCGCGACCCTGCTTGGCGGAGCCGCCGGCGGAGTCACCCTCGACGATGTAGATCTCGCACAGCGCAGGATCCTTTTCCTGGCAGTCGGCGAGCTTTCCGGGCAAGCCCATGCCATCGAGCACACCCTTGCGCCGCGTCATCTCGCGAGCCTTGCGGGCGGCCTCACGGGCACGAGCCGCGTCGACGATCTTTCCGCAGATGATCTTCGCGTCGTTCGGGTTCTCCAAAAGCCAATCGGACAGCAGACGACCAACGATGTCCTCCACCGGCGCCCGCACCTCGCTGGACACCAGCTTGTCCTTGGTCTGGCTGGAGAACTTCGGCTCCGGCACCTTGACGCTGACCACGCAGGCCAGCCCTTCGCGCATGTCGTCGCCCGCGACCTCGACCTTGGCCTTCTTCGCCAGTTCGTTGTCTTCGATGTACTTGTTGATGACGCGCGTCATCGCCGCACGAAGACCCGTCAAGTGCGTGCCGCCATCCCGCTGCGGGATGTTGTTGGTGAAGCAGAGGACAGACTCGGTGTAGCTGTCGTTCCACTGCATCGCGACTTCGACGCCGATGTTCGTGCCCTGTTCGCTCTGCTTGTCGCCCGTCGCATGGAAGATGTTCGGGTGCAGCGTCTTCTTGCCCTTGTTGATGAACTCGACGAAGCCGCGGACGCCGCCGGCGAAGGCGAAGTTCTCCTCCTTTGCGCTGCGCTCGTCGACGAGCCGAATCTTCACACCGTTGTTCAGGAACGAGAGCTCGCGCAGGCGCTTGGCGAGGATGTCGTAGTGGAAGTCGATGTTGGTGAAGATCTCTTCATCCGGGTGGAAGTGCACTTCGGTGCCGCGCCGCTCAGTGTCTCCCGTGATCTTCATCGGGCTGATCTCGAAGCCGTCGCGCATCTCGAGCTGGCGATCCTGCGGGATGCCCTTGCGGAACTCGATGAAGTGCTGCTTGCCGTCGCGGCGCACCGTCAACCTGAGCCAGTTCGACAGGGCGTTGACGCAGCTCACGCCGACGCCGTGCAGGCCGCCCGAGACCTTGTAGCTGTTCTGGTTGAACTTGCCGCCGGCGTGCAGTTCCGTCAGGGCGATTTCCGCGGCCGAGCGCTTGGGCTCGTGCTTGTCGTCCATCTTCACGCCGGTGGGGATGCCGCGGCCGTTGTCGACGACCGAGATGGAGTTGTCGGTGTGGATGGTGACGATGATGTCGTCGCAGTAGCCGGCCAGGGCCTCATCGATGGAGTTGTCGACGACCTCGAAGACCAGGTGGTGCAGGCCGGTGCCGTCGGAGGTGTCGCCGATGTACATGCCCGGGCGCTTGCGCACGGCCTCGAGGCCTTCGAGGATCTGGATGGCCCCTTCGCCGTAGGCGGCGGGGTCGCCGCCCTGCTCCACGACCGGGACGATCTTCGCGGGGTCGATCGATTCGCTGGGCAGGCTCGGGGTGTCGTCAGTCATGTCGGTTCACTTCGGTAGCGCCACGCGGCCCCGTGGGGGGCCGGCCGGCTGGCGCGATAACAGTCTTGCAATAGATGGGGGCGGCGCGCTCGATATCGAGGCCGCTCGGGGCCTCGCCGCTGCCCGGGAAGCGGGCTTCCTGGCTCAGATGCGCATGGGCATCACGACGTACTTGAACCCGGGCTCCTCCGGCACGGTGATGAGCGCGCTCGAGTTGCCGTCCTGGAGCTCGAGCTTCACCATGTCGTGCCCGATGTTGTTCAGCGCGTCCATCAGGTAAGTGACGTTGAAGCCGATCTCGATGGCGTCGCCGTTGTAGTCGATCTCGAGCTCTTCCTTCGCCTCTTCCTGCTCCGCGTTGCTCGAGGCGATGCGCAGGGCGCCCGGCTCGAGGTTGACGCGCACGCCCTTGAACTTCTCGCTCGTGAGGATGGCGGCGCGCTGCAGGCTCGAAAGGAGCGGGGCGCGGCCGAGGGTGACGGCGTTCTTGTGGTTGCGCGGGATGACGCGGTTGTAGTCGGGGAACTTGCCTTCCACCAGCTTGGTGACGAACTCGAGGTTGGCGAACGCGAACTTGGCCTGGTTGCCGGCGAAGCGCATCTCGATGGGGTCGTCGCTGTTCCCGAGCAGGCGGGCGAGCTCGAGGACAGTCTTGCGCGGGAGGATGACTTCCTGCTTCGGGATGTCGTTCTCGAGCGTGGCCTGGGCGAGGCCGAGGCGGTGGCCGTCGGTGGCCACAAGGGTGAGCGTCTTGCCCTCGGCGACGAAGAGGATGCCATTCAGGTAGTAGCGGATGTCGTGCACCGCCATGGCGAAGTGCACCTGGTCGATCAGGCTCTTCAACGTCTTCTGGGGGACGTTGAAGGCGGGGCCGAAGTCGACCGCCTCGTTGACCAGCGGGAAGTCGTCCGCCGGCAGCGTCTGCATGGTGAAGCGGCTCTTGCCGGCCTGCAGGGTGAGCTTGGAGCCGCTGGAAGACAGGGTGACGACCTGGTCTGCCGGGAGGGAGCGGAGGATGTCGATCAGCTTGCGCGAACCCACCGTGGTGGACAGGCTGCCCTCGTCGCCTCCGAGCGTGGCCTTGGTGCGCACCTGGATCTCCAGGTCGCTGGTGGTGAACTCGATCTCGTCGCCGCTCTTGCGCATCAGCACGTTGGCCAGGATCGGCAGGGTGTGACGGCGTTCCACGATCCCCGAGACTGACTGCAACGCGCCAAGCAGTTTGTCTTGAGGCGCTTTGAGAACAATCATTGTCTTCCTCTTTTTTTAAGCTGGTGGTAGCTGGTAGTGCGCGTCACGCGCTGTGGAGAACCCTATTTTCGCCTTTTTCATCAAGCACTTGGCGCCGGGACAAGCCTGGGGGCCGAGGCCCTGGTTGCGACTGGTCCGTTCGACAACAACTTCGGCGCGCGGCGGGGGCCTGTGGATGACTGGCCGCTTGTCCCGAAACGGTCCCCAGGTTTGTTGCTTGACAAGTGTCCCCGCTTCGCGCTTGACGCGCGTGATCCAAGACAAGTGATTGCTCTCAGCCCTTCAACGTCTGTTCCAGGACGTGCAACTGCTGGTTCAGCTCGCTGTTCTTCTGGCGCTCGCCGCCGATCTTGCGTACCGCGTGCAGCACCGTGGTGTGGTCGCGGCCGCCGAAGAGCTCGCCTATCTCGGGGAGGCTCTTCTGGGTGAGTTCCTTGGCCAGGTACATGGCGATCTGGCGCGGGCGGGCGATGCTCGCCGGGCGCTT